>Ga0182027_10014448_pt1 | contig 10930 bp, 11 predicted proteins | sample 712E1DmetaG_FD_121300 | JGI IMG/M metagenome (GOLD analysis project Ga0182027, IMG submission 121300) | Permafrost microbial communities from Stordalen Mire, Sweden - 712E1D metaG (Illumina Assembly) | ecosystem: Environmental > Terrestrial > Soil > Wetlands > Permafrost | place: Sweden...
ATTTTACGCAAAACAAAAACGATGGAAAAAGATATCGCTGATATATTTAAAATACAAAAAGGCTATCTGCAAAGCAACCAGCTTAGCAGCCGTGCCTTGCATTACCAGCTTAAAAGAATGGTAGATAATGGTGAAGTGCTCATGGTAAAACGTGGTATGTACAAACACACGCTCATGGCTAATAACAATGATTGGGTTGAAATATGCCGTATGGTGCCTAATGGAGTGTTGTGTTTGTTTTCAGCTTGGCATTATTACAGCCTCACAACGCAAGTATCTTTAGATTATCACATGGCAATCCAGCATAAATCAAAGCTCGTTTTGCCCCCATACCCTCCGGTTAAGCTGTATTATTGGAGTGATGAATATTATTCGTTGGGTAAAATCGAAATAATATCCAATAGTGAAAAAATTGTTATTTATACAATTGAAAAATCTGTTTGCGATGCTATCAAATTCCGCAACAAGGTGGGTATGGACATAACATCTGAAGTGTTGAAAAACTATTTGAAACTGAAAAGCCGTAACCTTGATTTGTTGCTAAAATATGCGCAAACATTAAGAGTTGAAAATATCCTGAACCAATACCTAAAAGTAATGCTATGAGCAATCCGGCTGCATCTATTCGGGCAAGACTGACCAGTTTAGCCAAAGCCGAAAACTTAGGTTTTCAGTAATTTGTTTACAAAAGAGTTCGCCACCAATGCCAACCGATTGATAATGTGGCAAGCTTTTCTTAATAAAATCGGTCAGGATAAGGCTTTAAACTTTGAAGATGTAATGCAAACTATTATTGATATGCTGAAACCTATCTGGGAAAGTTTAAAGAATATTCAATCCCTCTAAACCTGGTAATGAAAAGCCTAAATCGGGAGATAGGTATTTTAAAAAGAATTGGTTCTGCTGATGGAGGAAACTATAGTATTCTAATAAAAGTAAGGAGTAAATAATATAATACCTAAAATCCGCAAGTCACGGGGTGACTTATTAAAGTTCAATAATTTAAATGAATGAAAATTTTTTTAGTCACCCCGTGACTTTCAGCCAATTAACCTCAAACCTGCGGATTTAAGGAAGTAATAAATATTAAAAAATCATAATTGTATCTTACAATAAAATATTTCAAATTACAGGATATTAAGAAATCTTTTATAGATTAAGTTTTCAATTCTTTTTGTTGCCCATCATTGGCGATTCCTTGAGCTGTGTTGACAGCATTAGACTAAATAACATAAGGCCGATGAGCACAATCAAAGGCATGGTCATAGAACCAGTTATTGGCGATTTAAAGCTGTCCATTGAAAAAATAAAAGCAATTCCTGATATCTGCCCTACAAGTAAAAGTAAACCGTTTGAAGTGCCTTCCGAAGTTGGAAAAGTTATCTCAGCACCATATTGAAACCCAATTGGGCCTGCACTAAGAAGAAAAAAACCTAACGTTATTCCTGAAGCAAGAAGTAGCCAATAGCTTGTTACAAAGGTTATACCTACAAGGCCAATGATGGCACCGATCAGGGCTATCATGATAAATGGTATCCTTTTTCTATAGTGGTCAGAAAGCATAGGCATTACAAGCGCACCGAGAATTCCTCCCAGAATCATAAGTCCACCGGTAATTCCTGCTTGTGTGGCCGAAAAACCCCGTGGCCTGAGTATATCCTCTATCCATGTTGCAACACTGTTGAATACCCCCAATCCAATAAAAAAGATGAGCATCAACCAATAAAAGCTTTTGTTGCGTAAAGTATCTTTAAGACCATCTAAAACCAGGGAACGTTCTTCCTGGTCTGGACTGCATGGAGCTGTATTTGGGCGCTCCTTCACCAATAAAAGAAAAGTAATTGCAGCGAAAATTGAAATAATCCCGTAAATATATAGCGTCCCAATTATGCCATTACCTTTAACGAAAAATGGTGTTAGCAACATCCCGATTAAAATACCGAGATACATTGCCAGTGTCCCAAGACCTGATGCTGTGGCCCTTTCCTCAAGAGGAAACCAGCGTGCAGCAATTTTAGTAATAGCATTGAGCAGAAATGGCTGGCCAATAGCAATTCCAATCTGAGATAAGAGCAGTAAATTATAATCATTGGTTACCAATCCCCGCAACAAACCGAATACTCCGGTAAGGGCTGCACCTATTCCAACACCAATGCGTATCCCATACTTGTCGATAACCCATGAGGCAGGAATTGATATAACGATATATACAATCATGAAGCACATGGAAAGAATGCCAATCTGAAGGTCTGTAACACCATAATATTTCGTTGCATCATTTGTTATCGGGGCAAAAGTGATCCATAATAGTTGGTTGACAGCCACAATAAACATATAGGCGCTCAGCATAACCCAACGATATTTGTAAACTTTAAAACTTATTGATTCCATGCGATATGATTTTTAAATACAACTATAAGTAAATATTCATTTTTGTAAATTCAACAAAACTTTGCTTAAGCTCTTGTTAATGGCATTTCAAAAAATCTACTTGAGTAAATATAGAATAATAATCCAAATTAAAAACTTAATGGTTGTTAATAAAGGAAATTAAATGAACAAATTTTAGGAATGTATTTTATAATTAAGTTTTAAGATTTTAACTCATTTGAACTAAAAAGTAATTTAATCCTAAGAATTTATCGTAAGTTAAATATCAAAAAAAATTAAGTAGTTGTTTTATTTATTGCTAAAATCAGATATTATTTAGCGCATCATTTAAAAGGAAAATTATTGCCAAATTTCTTTCTAACATATAATCACATCGAAGATATTGAAAGGTTCTATGAACATCGAATTGGTAAAGTTTATTATTTTTGTTGAATAGTTGTAAATTGCTTTAAAATTTCAGGCAAACAGACAAATGAATCTTTTAATATAAGCTACATTGCATTTTTAATCAGAAAATTTATTCTTTTTCAGCTAATTTAATAATTTGAAAATCATGAAAAATACATCAATTCAGTTATTAATTATTTTAATGATTTTTTATGCAGCTTCGTGCAGGCAGAAATCTTCTAATTTTCAGTATGAAAAAACAATTATTACGTTCGATTCCCTCAAGTTAAGGAGTTATGCCGACACTATAGTTTGCGATATGATAGTTAAAAACCCTGACAAAGAAGACACATGGACAGAAGAGTGTCTAAGCCGGCTGAAAAGAAAAGCTTTAACAGACAGTATTTTCGATGATGTTTATAAAGGTAAACTTTTAGCTTTTGATTTTAATACACATAAGCTTCTTTCAATAAAAGAAGTAAAGAAACTTGAAGAAACAGCTGGTTACAGCCGCGATATTATCGGCAAATTCCAGTTTCGCGAAGCCTGGTTTTACAACAAACAACATCATACTTTTATCAAGAAAGTACATTCTATTATATTTGGCTATGAAACTTATGACCAAAGTGGATTAGTAAAAGGTTACAAACCTCTTTTTGGAATTGAATTTTAGTTAATTAAGTTTTATTCATGGTGATAAGGCTCTCCTTTAATAATAGTAAATGCCCTGTATAATTGTTCCAAAAAAATAATCCTGATAATTTGATGCGAATAAGTCATTTTTGATAATGAAACCACATCATTTGCATGCTCATAAACTTCGTCGGAAAAACCATAAGCACCTCCTATGATAAAAACGAGCCTTTTTATTCCAACTTGAATTTTAGTTTCAATGAAAGAAGAAAAAGCATTTGAAGAAAATTCTTTTCCTTTTTCATCGAGCAATACTATCCAGTCTCCAGGCGCAGTTTTACTTAAAATTTCAATTCCTTCAGCTTTTTTTAACTGAAATTCAGACATCCCTTTCATTTTTTTTAATCCTTTTACAACATTTAATTCAAATTGAATATAGCGCTTTATCCTTTCAGTATAAAGCTTTATTCCATTTTCAATAAATGTGAAGTCAGTTTTACCAACCACGATGATTGTAATCTTCATATTTAGTAAATCATTTATGAATATTTCGTTATTTTGCAATAATATTTAGAAACTGAAAAATCCAACATAATTATCAATCCAGATTATACCAAAACCACCTTAACTGCAAACCTATGAAAACCTTTAAATTTATTAAATTTTGGCTCATTATTGGAATTGCTTTCCCATTATTGAGCGTTAACTGTTATAGCCTTAATATACCCGACGAACTTAAAAATGCTTTGAAAGAAGGTAATACTAAAGATATTTCGAAATTTTTTGATACAAATGTTGAACTTGAAATTTTAGGCGATGAAAATATTTACAGCAAAGCAGAAGCAGAAAAAATTGTCAAAACTTTTTTCGATGAACACCCTGTTTTAAACTTTATTATCCTTTTTGAAGGCGGTAAAGATGTTTCGCAATATGCTATTGGGAAACTTATTACATCTAATGGAATTTACAGGGTTAACTTATTGGTAAAAACTCAAATTTTGTTACAACTAAGGATAGAAGAAGATAATGAAAAATGAATTGTTAGATAAATTCATTGATTCTGCTTTGAAAGAAGATGTGGGCGATGGAGATCATACATCGCTGGCAATTATTCCAGGTTCATTGAAAGGCAATGCACGGCTACTGGTAAAACAAAATGGCATAATTGTCGGTATTGATATTGCAAAGAAAGTTTTTCAGAAACTGGACCATGAAATTATTTTCGAGCCGTTCATGAATGACGGTAAAACTGTGAATCCAGGTGATATAGCATTTCAAGTATATGGTCCTGTTCTCGCGATCCTTCAGGCTGAAAGGCTGGTATTAAATTTAATGCAACGATTAAGTGGCATTGCTACTCAAACGCGCGAATATGTTAATAAACTTCACGGGCTTAAAACAAAAATACTCGATACCAGAAAAACAAGCCCCGGAATGAGGTTACTTGAAAAATATGCAGTGAAAATTGGCGGTGGTGAAAATCACAGGTTTGGCCTTTATGATATGATTTTAATTAAAGATAATCATATCGACTTCGCAGGTGGAATTGAAAATGCTATTGATAGGACTCATGAATACCTTAGAAAAAATAATAAAAAACTGAAAATTGAAATTGAGGCACGTTCAATAAACGATATCAATGTAATTCTAAAAAAAGGAGGAATAGATCGTATTCTTCTCGACAACTTTACCCCTGACCAAACTAAAATAGCGGTTTCTGTTATTAGAGATAAAGCAGAAATCGAATCTTCAGGGAATATTACAATAGAAAATATCCGTAATTATGCTGAATGTGGTGTAGATTATATATCGGTTGGGGCGCTAACGCACCAGATAAAGAGTATAGACCTTAGCCTGAAAGCTTTTTAATAATTTTTATTAATTTTTGATAATTTTTCCCTTTTCATTAGCCATTTCTGCTAACAAATTGTTAAATATAGAATATTTAAAATTTAATAAAATTCTGATGGATTTGTTTGATCTAAAAGAAGAATTTATTACCGAGACATTTGACGAGAAAAATGTACCGGCTGCACCGATAATGTTATTTAAACTTTGGTTTGGAGAGGCTGCCGCGGTAAAAGTATTTGAACCCAATGCCGCGATTCTTGCAACGGTAAATTCAAATGGGTTACCTTCCGCGAGAGTAATACTTATCAGGGCTTTTAGTGAAGAAGGGTTTACATTTTTCACAAACTATGAAAGTAAAAAAGGCCAACATTTGGAAGTGAATCCACATGCTGCACTGGTACTCCACTGGCCAGATCTTGAGCGGCAGGTAAGGATTGAAGGTATTGTTGAAAAGCTGGCCCCAAAAGATTCAGACAAATATTTTGAAACCCGGCCAACCGGAAGCAGGCTTGGGGCATGGGCTTCGCCACAAAGTTCGGTAATTGAGGACAGAAGTTGGCTCGAAGCTAAACACAATGAATTCAGGCAAAAATTTAAAAAAGGTGAAGTCCCCAGGCCAATAAATTGGGGAGGGTATATATTAAAACCAAATTTATTGGAATTTTGGCAAGGCCGGCAAAATCGTTTGCACGACAGGATTGAATACATATTGGAAGATGAAAAATGGAAAATCCGGAGGTTGGCACCTTGATTTTTTGAAAATTATTTTTTATCAATTCTTAAATATTATATTCTCCTTTCTTTTCTCAAACTATTAATTTATCTTTGATTAACATGTATAAATTAAAATTTAAATTATGAAAAAAATATTTATTTATCTGGCAACCTCAATGTTTATGATTAGTCTCGGTTTGTCGAATATTTCAGCTCAGGACAATGAGCAGGACAAGAAGGATGTAAAGAAAGAACAAACCAAAAAAGAACCGGTAAAAAAAGAAACATCTAAAAAAGAAACTGAAAAGAAAGAACCTAAGAAAAAAGCTGAACCTAAGAAAGAAAAAAAAGTAAGTAAAAAAGAAAAGAAAGGAAAAGAGAAAAAAGCCGAAAAAGGAGATAAAAAGGAAAAGACCAAGTCAGCAGAAAAAGACTCGTTAAAAAAATAAATAGCGAATAAGAAAAGAACCCGAAACATATCGGGTTTTCTTTTAAACACCAGATTTTCTTACTTCAAAAACACCACTGCTTTTTGAAAAATCATTTCGAAACTTTGATCTATTAAATTGTTTATCTAATTATTTCTTACAGGAAAAGGCATTTCGTGGGTATATTCATAGGGGAAATCGATCACTTCAACATTTTTTGGGCAACTCAGGCTTTTGCCTATTAATGTTTCAATTATACCTTTGGCTGGGATTACTTTATCTTTCAGCATTGCCCTCGGGTTGCACCATTCCTTTGGTGACCTGTTCATGTGAAACGAAATTGGGAAAAGGATAACAGGTTTATTGGTTTTTTCGCACAAATACCATGCCCATGCAAGATATTTTTCCCAGCTGCGCTCGTTGAGACCATGTAAAAGAATTATGGCATTGTCATATTTTTTTTGCCTGAAGGAAAAAAGACTGGAAACGAGAAATTTGTATTTTCAATAATTCTGCTGTCCTGATTTAATTGTTGTATGCCAAAAATATTTTCGGAATTATCTTCTGAAAACAAATTCCTGTATTTCGAAATAAATGGGAAAACAAGTATTGAAATATCTGAACCTTCAAATGTGGTCGCATCTTTTTCCATAAGAAAAGGCCACTTAACTCGAAATATTTTTTAACAAATCCCATATAAATTCTAAAAACTGGTACAAAATAAAAGTAACCATAAAGCAAAGTCAATTTTAAGGGATATAGACAACAACAATGGGGCGTAAATAAATAATAAGGGGTGAACTTTTATATCCTGGGGTTAAAGAGAAAATCGAGAATATTGTTGAAAAAATATTGCTGAAAAGCCAAAAATCGTAATTTTGTTAAGCTAACAACAAAAAAATGTTTGATATTCAAAAAACAATACCAGAATATTTAACAGAAAAAGGCAATATTATCAGGTTGATATTTTTTACTGCTGCATTTGCTTTGATTTTTATCAATATTTATTCACCTTTTGGAGTTAAATTCTGGTTTAGTATAACACAATGGGAATTACTGGCATATTCCAGTCTTGTAACTTTAACTGGTGTACTTGTTGTGGTTGTTAGCCGCGTAATAATGTATTACGTAAGCAAACATTCTGATATTTTGTATTGGCAATATTTTTTGTGGGTTTTTGCCGAGGTGGTTTCGATGGCCCTATTTTATGCTTTATATGAAAAACTTGTTATTAAAGAAAAATCATTTTTCCTTGACCTGGTAAAAATTTCTGCACAAAATACTGCTTTGGTATTACTTATACCGTATTCAACCATGTGGTTGTTTTTTTCGTGGAGAGAGAAAAAAATTCAGTTGGAACTATTATCACATGGACAACAGATAGCAGATAGTTCAAAAAATATGGTGCCGTTCCATGATGAAAAAGGAATTTTGCGCATTTCAATAAAAATGGAAAACTTGTTATTTCTTGAGGCTTCCGATAATTACGTCAATATTCATTACCTGAACAAAGAGAAAATTTCGAGATTTATGTTGCGGAATTCATTAAAACGGTTGGAAGAAGAATTAAGAAATACCGAACTGATACGTTGTCACCGATCGTATATGGTCAATTTCGAAAAAATAAAAATTATCCGCAAAGAAAAAGATGGCCTGGTGCTTGAGTTCGATCTGCCACTTGCAACAAATATTCCGGTTTCAAAAACTTATGTTGAAAATGTAATGGCAACGTTTACAAGATTTAGTAATACATGAGTTTCGATATTCAATACTCAAGTTTCGAACATTAAAAAATTACTGGCCTTCTTCCCTTATCTGTACACGGCGAATTTTGCCACTTATTGTTTTAGGCAGTTCAGGAACAAATTCTACAATCCGTGGATATTTATATGGTGCTGTAACTTTCTTAACATGCTCCTGGAGTTCCTTAGCCAATTCATCGCTTGGATGATACGTTTTAGAAAGCACAATTGTTGCCTTTACTATTTGTCCCCGGTCGGGGTCAGGAACTGCCGTAATTGCACATTCAAGCACAGCAGGGTGCTCCATAAGTGCGCTTTCTACCTCGAATGGTCCAATACGGTATCCTGAACTTTTAATTACATCGTCTGCCCGGCCAACAAACCAATAATATCCATCTTCGTCACGCCAGGCCATGTCGCCTGTATAATATATTCCATCGTGCCAAACTTTATTTGTCAATTGTTCATCGCGGTAGTAACCATCGAACATTCCTATCGGTTGACTATTTTTAGTATATATTACAATCTGGCCTTCTTCGCCAACTTCGCATGATTTGCCATCCTCACTGACAATATCCAGATCGTATCCAGGTGATGGTTTGCCCATTGAACCTGGCTTTGGTTCCATCCAAAAATATGTTGCAACAGCAACGGTACATTCTGTCTGCCCGTAGCCTTCCATAAGTTTTATTCCAGTAACATCAAGAAACTGCTTGTAAACTTCCGGATTTAATGGTTCGCCGGCAACAATGCAATATTTCAAATTTTTTAAATCGAATTTTTTTAAATCTTCTTTAATTAGAAACCTATAGATAGTTGGTGGGGCACAGAAAGTTGTTACTTTGTTTTTTACAATTACCTCCATCATATTTTTAGGGACGAACTTATCGTAATCATAAGTCATAACAGCGCTTCCGGCAATCCATTGCCCATAAATTTTACCCCAGGCCGATTTTGCCCAGCCGGTGTCGGCAACCGTAAAATGCAACCCGTTATCGGTAACATTCTGCCAATATTTTGCTGTTAAGATATGTCCCAAAGGATAAGCAAAATTGTGCCTTACCATTTTCGGCATTCCTGTTGTCCCTGATGTAAAATAAAGCAACATTATATCATTAATCAATGAGGCTTCATGTCCAACAGGTTTCTCAAAGTTTACTGAAGCTTTCTCTATTTCATTTGTCAGGTTAAACCAACCTTCACGATTCTCACCTATTAATGCTTTCAACTTTAATGTTGGGGATTTTTCTACTGATTCTTCAACATGTTGAACCACAGCAGGCTCGGCAACACTAACAATCATTTTTATATCGGCTGCATTGTTGCGGTAAATAATATCTTTTGTACTTAATAAATGGGTCGCCGGAATAGTTATTGCCCCAATTTTGTTTAGTGCAAGCGAACAATACCAAAATTCGTACCGGCGTTTTAAAATTAACATTACCGGGTCGCCTTTTCTTATGCCAATTGATTTAAAGAAATTTGCTGCTTTATCACTAAGATATTTTATCTGGCCAAAAGTGAAAACAGCTTCTGCACCCTTATCGTCACACCAAACCATTGCTATTTTGTCCGGAGTTTTAGCAGCTATTTCATCAACTATATCGAATGCAAAATTGAAATTTGCAGGAATATTTATTTTAAATTTTGAATAAAACTCTTCATAAGAATTAAATTCAACTTGTGAAAGGTATTTGTCTAACAACATATCGGCAGTATTTAAATATTATAAAATTATGGCAAGAAATTTAGCAGGCTTGTTGTTTAAGGCTTTCATAGCGTGATTATATCCGGAATCAAAATATATCGAATCGCCTTCGTTCAGGATTATTTCATGGCCATCAATAATAATTTTCACAGAGCCTTCAATAATATAGTTAAACTCCTGTCCCGGATGTGAGTTGAAATTTGTTGCATTTGCTTCAGGTTCGGGATCAACAGTTACCATAAAAGGTTCGGCCTTTTTATCGACAAAATTATTTGCCAGGCTTTCATATTTATACTGTTTTTGTCTATCGACACTTAATCTTTTTCCTTTGCGCACAATGCAGTAAACCCTAAGTTTAGGGTTATCGCCACTTAAAAGCGCAGAAAGTTCAATGTCGAGTTTCTGGGCAATTTTATAAAGAAAGCTTACCGGGATATCGAGTGAACCACTCTCATATTCCAAATATTTTTTCAAGTTAATCCCAAGCTCTTTTGAAAGCGACTCTGCCGAAATGCCGTATATTTCCCTAAGTCCCTTTATCCTGTCGACGATTTGTTTAATTTGTTCTGTCATTTTAGATAAATTAAATCAGTTAATCGGGATGAAATTTTTGTGAAAATTATGAAAAAACAAAGAAAACAGAAAATTATTAAGAATTTATTGATAGTAAATATTCATGAGCATTGGCAGTGCAAGATGAAATAGTTTTACTTAATGCTTGATTTAAAGCAACCAAGAGGGCTGAAAACACTATTACACCAATTATTGTCTATTTTTTATTCTATAAATAATTGAACTTTTGCTTTAGAATGGACTACTGATTATTTCAGGATAAATTTTATTTTGACTAAATTGGCTATCATTATATAAGCTGAATTTTCTTACTGAGAAATTTGGAAAATTATAAAAATGTCACATCGGGTTTACAACAGGTAATTTTCAAAATAAAGATTACTGCCAAACAATAAATGAACTACCCCGCCGCAAGCGGACGGGGTATCCGTAGTCTGTCTAAAAATAAACTTTTGGATATTATTTTGTTCAATTTGAAAAATTGAGAGATAAAAGTAAAATAC
>Ga0182027_10014450_pt1 | contig 10928 bp, 10 predicted proteins | sample 712E1DmetaG_FD_121300 | JGI IMG/M metagenome (GOLD analysis project Ga0182027, IMG submission 121300) | Permafrost microbial communities from Stordalen Mire, Sweden - 712E1D metaG (Illumina Assembly) | ecosystem: Environmental > Terrestrial > Soil > Wetlands > Permafrost | place: Sweden...
ATAAAAGAATAAAACACAAAATTGTTTTCCAGGAGGTTTGTCAATGAGTAGTTATAAATGTCCGGTCTGTATTAAGGTTTCCAACACGCCTCTGGACCTTGCCCGCCATATGATCGGGCGCGGTGATAAAGAACATCGCGACTGGATTGCTTCCAAAGGCTTTAAGTACTCGGAACTGCTCACCATGCAGCTCAGTTCTTTCGGCGGTGAAGGCTATCGGGCAATCTCCGAAGTGCTGGAACGCGAAACCAAAGTAAAATAGCAAAAAGGTATCTTAACTAATACGTTCTTATAGCTGTGCCGTTACATCGCTCGCTGTATTTCAGAGCATAACGGCACAGTTTTTTTTATACAATCCTGACTAAATTAAATTGAGCGGGATATATTTACACCAATTGCTTTATTTGTTTTTCCAGACGGGTTTTCTCTTCTCCATAAAGGCTTTCAAACCCTCCTGTCCGTCCGCTGTCTCCCAGGTTTGAATTCCCAATTCGGTGGCCTGATGTATCGCGTTTTCGAATGTTGCGATATCGGCGCACTGATAAAAAATTTCCCTGACAAGTTTCACGCTCAGACCGCTTTTATCCAGGAATTTACGTGCTAATTCTTCAGCGGCTTTATCCAATTCTGCTTCGGGCACGACTTTATTGATTAAACCGATGCGCTCGGCTTCAGCGGCGCCAATGGTTTCTCCCAGCAGTATCATTTCAAAGGCTTTTTTCTCACCGATCATCCCTGGAAATAGCGCGGCCGCGGCCGGGGCTAAACCGCCCAGCACAATTTCGGGCTGCCCGAATTTGGCTTTCTCCGAGGCAATTGCCAAATCGCAGCCGGCGACCAGTTCGCACCCGCCGCCGAGTGCTGCTCCGTTCACTACCGCAATGCTTGGTTTACCCAGGTTTTTCAGCAGACTGAATATCTGCCCGAATTCCCTCATCATCATCGGCATTTTATCGCCGATGTGGTCTTGTACTTCGACGCCCGCGCAAAAAGCTTTGCTGCCGGCGCCCCGAAGCAGCAACACCCTGGAGGCTTCATCGTTTTTTAATTCCCTCAAGGCAAAATTAATCTCCATAATCGCTTCATAATTAACCACATTTACCGGGGGACGGTTTAAAGTAAGTACGGTGATGCCTTCTTTTTTCTCCAGTATAATATTCTTGAATTCCATATTGCCTCCTTAAAATATCACTTGAGACGAATTAATTATGGCGCTGGTGAAATGTTACTCCCCCGTGCCCCCTTATGTCAATCAGCATTTTTACGGAGTTCGCTTATTTAGGATTTCTGCGCTTTATGTTAATATTAGCTATCAAATAAATTTGAGAGAGACTGAAATGCCGACAGGAATGGAACGTATCCCGGAACAAAGACTGCAAAAACTGGCCAATATCCGCGCCCTGGGGATTGACCCTTATCCTCCCCGCTACCTGCGGACGCATTCCGCCCAACAGGCGGTGGAACTTTTAGCACAGGCAGAACAATCCGGTAAGATTGAAACCGAAGAAATTACGGTTGCCGGCCGGGTAATGGCCAACCGTTCTATGGGTAAAATTTCTTTTCTTGATTTACAGGACGGCTCCGGGAAAATACAGTTATTTCTGGGCAAGAACCAATTAGACGAACAAAGCAACGCATTGCTGAAAGAAATCGATATCGGGGACATTGTAGGCGCGAAGGGTATTGTTTTTCGAACTAAAAGCAGTGAGCCTACAATCCGGACAAAAATATTAACGATGCTGTCTAAATCGCTGCAGCCGCTGCCGGAAAAATGGCACGGACTGAGCGATGTTGAAATACGTTACCGTCAGCGTTACCTCGACCTGATTTCCAACGAAAATGTCAGAAAAACCTTCCGTCAGCGCAGTCAGATTGTCAGCGCCATCAGAAGATATATGGACGGGCGCGGTTTCCTGGAAGTGGAAACCCCTATTTTACATCAGGAAGGCGACGGCGCGGCCGCAAAACCGTTCAAGACTCACCATAACACCCTCGACCGCGACTTGTACCTGCGTATCGAAACGGAATTACATTTAAAAAGACTGATTATCGGCGGATTTGATAAAGTCTATGAAATCGGCCGTATTTTCCGCAACGAAGGGATATCTTTCAAACATAACCCGGAATTCACCTCGATGGAAAGCTATGAGGCCTATGCCGATTACAATTCCGTGATGGAAATGCTGGAGCAGATGGTTTCATCCGTCGCCATGGAAATCATGGGAACAATAGTGGTACCGCACGGCGAAACAACCATTGATCTAAAAGCACCCTGGCAGCGGTTGTCTTTCAGAGATGCAATTACCCAATACAGCGGCATCGATTTTGTGCAGTATCCCACCGCGGATATGCTGCGCGCCAAAATGCGGGAAAAAGGCATCAACGCCGACCAGACGAGTAACTGGGCGCACCTGGTGGATGATTTACTTTCGACGTTTGTCGAGCCAAAACTCATCCAGCCGACCTTCCTGATTGATTATCCGCTGTCATTATCGCCGCTGGCCAAGAAAAAACCGGGGCAGGAAAGAGTAGTCGAACGTTTTGAGGCTTTCGCCGGCGGGATGGAAATTGCCAATGCCTTTACCGAACTGAACGACCCGCTGGACCAGCGGGAGCGTTTTATCCAGCAGGCAAAAGACAAACAAGCCGAAGGGGAATCCAGCACCGTCGATGAGGATTTCCTGCTGGCGATGGAACACGGTATGCCGCCCACCGGCGGACTCGGCGTTGGCATCGACCGGTTAATCATGATTCTCACCAATAACCTGTCCATCCGCGAAGTCATCCTCTTCCCAACACTGAAAGGGAAAGCAGAAGAATAATAACAAGGGCTAAAATCCCAAATACCCGCAGGTGTCCAAATTCTAAACAAATTCGAAGCACGAATATCGAAATACTAAACAAATTAGAATAACGAAATGGTAAATTCAAAACATTACGATTTAGAGGCAAGAACATTAAAATTTGCTAAAGATGTAATAATTTTCACCAATTTACTGCCAAAAACTACGGCCAGTATTGAAATGGTGAAACAAGTAATCAGGTCATCGGGTTCAGTGGGCGCGAACTACATCGAAGCGAACGAGTCACTGGGCAAGAAAGATTTCGCAATGAGAATCAGGATTTGCCGCAAAGAAGCGAAGGAAACAATTTACTGGCTCAAATTAGTTGAAACAAACGACAGTTCATTAGATACCAAAAGAGCGTTATACACAGGAAGGTACTGAAATAATAAAGATATTCGGAGCTATTATCACAAAAACAGAATAGTCTGCTGCTTAATCGATTTGAATTTAATATTTTGTATATGTTTAGTATTTCGTATTTAGGATTTAGTATTTTTATCTAATAGCGCCCCTGGAGGTGGTTATCATGTTGGAACTTAAATTTATTCGTGAAAATCCGGAAGTCGTCCGGCAGGCCATGGCCAACCGTCAGGAAAAATCATCCCCACTGGATGAAATCCTGCAATTGGATACCGACCGCCGGCAGAAAATGACCGAACTGGAAGATTTGCGGCGCAACCGTAAGCAGGCCTCCAAAGAAAGACAGGCGGATGCCGCTGAAGAAGGCCGTGCTTTACGCACCAAAATCCACGACTTGGAAGAAATTGTTAATAATCTGGACGTCAAACTCCATGACCTGCTCCTCCAGATGCCGAACATCCCGAGTCCGCAGGTGCCCGTGGGCAAGGACTCCAGCGAAAACGTCATCGTACGCACCTGGGGCGAACCGAGAAAACTGGCTTTCCCCGCCAAACCGCACTGGGAATTGGGCGAATCGCTGGGCATCATCGACTTTGAGCGTGGCGTCAAATTATCCGGCACGCGGTTTTACATCCTGCGCGGTTTGGGCGCCAGATTGCAGCGGGCGGTTATCGCTTACATGCTGGATTTGCATACGATGGAACACGGCTACAAAGAAATCTATCCACCCTACATGGTGAAAAAAGAAATGCTGGTCGGCTCCGGCCAATTACCCAAATTCATCGATAACCTTTATCACGATATCGAAGAGGACTACTGGTGGGTGCCGACGGCCGAAGTGCCGCTGACCAACTTGCACCGCGATGAAATCATTCCGCCCGGCATGCTGCCGTTCCACTACGTCGCCTATACGGCCTGTTTCCGCCGTGAAAAGATGTCCGCCGGTAAAGATACCCGCGGCATCAAACGGGGCCACCAGTTTGACAAGGTAGAGATGTACAAGTTCGTTGAGCCTGAAACTTCCTGCGCCGAACTGGACAAAATGGTGCATGACGCCGAAGAGGTCTGCGAAAAACTCGGCCTGCCTTACCGCATCGTGCAAATCTGCACCGGCGATATCGGTTTCGGCTCCACGATGACCTATGATATCGAGGTCTGGGCGCCGGGCTGCCAGGAATGGCTGGAAGTCAGCTCCTGCTCCAATTGCGGCGATTTTCAGGGGCGCCGAGCCAATGTCCGCTTCCGTCCTGCGGCTGATGCCAAACCCCAATTCGTGCACACACTTAACGGTTCGGGATTGGCCCTGCCCAGAATCATGATTGCCATCATGGAAAATTACCAGCAGGCAGACGGCTCGATCGCGGTGCCGCAGGTTCTGCAGGACTTCCTCCATACCGACGTGATTAGAAAAGACTAGCGTTGGTTTAAAATATTCCTCGCATTATTACAACGAATTAAAGCAGGGCTTGAGTTAGAGGGGCTGCGCCCCTTTAACTCACCTCCTCCCTCGCCGCGCACGGCGAGGGAGGAGGTGAGGGCATCGTAAGTAGATACATAAATTAACGCATAATCAAAAATAATACTTCTTCACCCCTCTCCGTTTACTTTTTCATTCAAAAACTTGTTGTATAATCTAGTTGGAAACCTGATACTATTTAAATATTAACCGCGCAAAGGAGCGAAACAATGGCTGACATTAAAAGCGCCTACGAAATAGCGATGGAGAAAATCAACAAAATAGAATCGGCCACACCTGAAGAACGGCTGAAATGGAAATATATTCCCAAAGGCGAAGAACTGGCCGGCAAATACATTAAAGACGATATCAATCTCACGGCGGAACTGGCCAAATACGGCGAGCAGGAAAGGAAATTTGTCGCGCAGGGTATTTCCTCGATACTCATCCGCAGCATCGACCTGCCGAAAAACGATGCTGTGAAGAAAAACAACAAGAGAGTGATGGACGGGCTCGCTACGGTCAAGAAAGACAAAAAAGCGCTTGAGAACGTTTTCAGCAAAATCCGCTATATTTTCAACCATTATGCCGAACAGGGCGAAGCGCAGAAAAAAGCCGCTTACGAACAGGTTAAAGAGGAGTTTGCGATGAAACTCCAGCAAGCCCTGGCCCAACAGGGTTCTGCCGCCAGAATCAACAATATTGATATCGAAAGGCAGCCTCAATTCCAGGAAGAATGGCGGAAAATGCTGATCCGGCTCGATGCGCAGTACCTGCAGCATATCAATGAGTACAAACATGAACTGCTGGCGCTCAACTAAGCTCCTTCAGGACAAGGCGGCAAATGGATATCGACGACGTTAAAATCCGGGAAGCGGTGGAGCATACAGAAATCCTCCGGGGTCCAAAGCAGAGCCTGACCACTTTCGGCACGACCAATATTTATTACTATCTCGTAACTGAGCCGGCTTACGCGGAACTGACCCCAAACGTCCATGAAACCGTCGTCCGGGAAGGCCGGGTTATCGCCGAGAAACCCAGAATTGTCACTCCGTACTATTTGTCATCGCTGGAAGGTTTCAGCGATAACGCACGCCATTATTTTGATTCCCTGGTTAAAACCTACGGGCACAGCGTCCAGGGCCTGCTTTATGCCTACCGCAACGAACCGAAAGAAATGAACATCGTATCGGATGCCCTGCCGGCAGTGGTGGCAAAATTGAATGAAGACCTTGACAAACGCGGCGACCCGCTGACCGCCGTCATCAAGGGGCTCGACGAAATGTGGGACATCGCCATCATCAAGTTTATTTTCGAGATGACGCAGCGTTCGGTGGATAATAATGTCCGGCAAATGAACGCCCGGGGCTTGCTGGCAATGGATGACAAAGGCATCCCCGCAGAAGCCCGGGCCAGAATCGAAGGCATGTTCATCCAGGCTAAAGCCGGCGATTTAGACCCGCGGGCCATCAAAGAAGAACTCGACCGCTGGAATATTTTCCCCGAATACGAAGACCGGTTCCTCAGCCTCTTTTTAAAATAACGGCGAAGTGATAAAATAGAAAAGTGCAAATTTCTGTAATCGAAGCGCGCGACCTTTCCGAAGCATGGTTCCTCTGTCTGAGTAAAACCCTCAGTGACGGCTATGACTACCGTATCGAACGCGGCAGCTACAAGGGACAGCGCCGTAAACAGCTTGATTTCTTTGTTTGCCACATTAAATATCCGGGCACTCGTCCGTTAATCCCGGATGTGCCGCAGGGTGTCCCCGCCCCCAGCACCATGGAATACGTTGAAAACTATCTGCCCTACCTGATGACCGAACACCGCGCCGAAGGCGAGCAGTATACTTACGGCCAATATCTGGAATCGCAGATTGCCGAGGTCATCCGCATGTACAAAGCAGACGGCCACAATACCAACCAGGCCTACATGACCGTCGGGGAACCAAAGGCTATATTTTTGACCGACCCGCCGTGTTTACGAGGCATTGACACCCGTATAAAAAACAATAAACTCGATTTTTATATATACTTCCGCTCGTGGGATTTGTGGGCCGGTTTTCCTTCGAACCTGGCAGGCATCCAGTTGCTCAAAGAATACATGGCCTCTGAAATCGGTGTGGAAGACGGGGAGATGGTGGTCATGAGCAAAGGGCTGCATATTTATGAGTACTGCTGGGACCTGGCTAAAATGGTGGTTAACAGGTAAATTACTGCCGGCGCCGCTTCCGGCCGAGTGCTGTCTTCAGTTATGTAGGATGGGTGCAGCCCTCCGCCCATTGCGAGGAATCCGCCTCAGGCGGATGACGCGGCAATCTCACCATAATACAAAATATGGATTCTAACCTGCGCTGGAATGGAAATTACAAGAGCAAAATTATTTTATTTTTGAAATTCAGATTTGTTTAGTGTTTCGATATTGGTGTTTCGAATTTATTTTGTTATTATTTAACTTTGACATCCAGGTAGAGGTCGCCGCCGTTCTGTCCCATCCCCCGCAGCCGGATACTGTTGCCCGTTTTCACGCCGGGCGGGATATTCACTGCCAGCTTCTTTTTCCCCAGACCTGTTTTCAGTGTCATTGTTTTTTCCCCGCCTGCAACCGCTTCAACTGCCGATATTTTTAAATTTTGGCGGATGTCAACCGGGACGCGAAGGCCAAACAGCATTTTTAGAGTAAGTCTGGTGAACCATTTCACCATGGCGATCTCCAATCTTTCGAAGAAGCCCGGCTTTCTAACGGGTTCACCGATATCCAGATATTCCGGCGGTGCGCTGTCCGTATTTCCGTTAATGTTCCCGGCGCCGTTCCCGTACCTGTAAACGTTTTGACGACTCCCGCCCGGCCCCGAATAGAATGTGAAGACGACGCCGTTACCGCTGAAAAACGTGCGGTTGAGAAACTCCTGATCGAACCTGAGGCCTGCCTGCCCGAACATGCGGTTCAGTTCTTCGATTGTCTCCGGATTGGAAAAGGCATCCCGGAAAATATCGGACTGGGCGTTGCCGTAACCGGAGTAAACGTTGGAGTCGAAACCGCTTTTCTTGGCAAAGTCATACTGCCGGCGTTTTCCGGTATCGCACAGAATACTGTAAGCTTCGTTAATTTCTTTGAACTTCTCTTCGGCTTGCTTTTCGTTGCCCGGGTTTTTATCGGGATGATATTTAAAAGCGAGTTTGCGGAAAGCGTTCTTGATATCTTCTTCAGTAGCATCCCCGGGAACCCCGAGGATTTGATAGTAGTCTTTCACTTAGATAATTATATCACTAAGGCTGCGGAAAAAAGTGTGATATCAGGTACCCCAAACCAAAACCTTAAGTATCGGGATTTGACTTGACCGTTTGTTCGGCTAAATTGGGTTTAAGGTTCTCCATCTGTTTCATCTGTTCTTTGAGTTCATCCAGCCAGTTTGCGGCCCGTACTTCGCGCTCCAGCAGATATTTCAGATAACTGCGGGTGATATCTTCGATTTCCAGTGCCAATGCTTTATCTATTTTCAACCGCCCGACGGCATTATAGTCGTTTTTCTGGATAAACCGGAGCACTTTCAAGGCATTCACTGAAATCGGACGGGCAAAAGGTTGATTCAAAGCGCATTCCGGGCACAATGTCCCGCCGATACCCGCGCAAAATGAATTCGTGGTGGGTTCCAGTGTGCGATGGCAAGTGACACATTTCAATAGCTGCGGACGGTAACCGCATTCCTCCAGCAAATGAATCTCAAAATAACGCAATAATAATTCCCGGTTATTTGTCCCGCAAAGGTTTTGCAACGTTTCCAGCAGCAGGCGAAACAGGTTTTCATCCGCGGCATGTTCGGCGGTAAACTGATTAACCAGTTCTGTTATGTAAAGCGCGTAGGAAGTCAGCCAGAGGTCGGTTTTCAACGGCATAAAACCATTGATGGACTGACTTCCGGTAACGGTATCCAGGTTGTGCCCTTTTGCCAATGTGACCTGAGTGTAAGTCAATAGCTCCAGGTGCCCAGATAATTTGCTCTTCGGGCGGCGCACACCTTTGGCGACTGCCTGGATTTTGCCCAAACCGGGAGTGTACATGGTCAGAATCCGGTCGGCCTCGCCCAGTTTGGTCTTTTTAATAATTATCGCTTCAGTCTGATAATCTCTTGTTCCGGGCATGTGTCATCCTGTCTTTTCGGCAACAAATATCATTTCCGGTGATTCATCGTTAAAGCCGGATTTGTCAAAATTACCGTAAAATTCCAATATCTTGAATCCGCAGAGGCTCAACAGGTGCTCGATTTCATAACGGTAAAAGTACCGCATCGGAAACGCGTGCACCAGTCTTTCCTTTCGGCCGTCAGTGTAATTCACGTAAAAGATGAGTTCAATATCATTATACTGCTCGGCATGATGAAAAGCCGCGGTACGCTCAGTGCGCTTGACCACCCGCCCATCGGGTAATTGCAGAGATTCCCCTACGGCCATCTCCATGAAATATCTGGTATCAATCAAACGCGGCAGATATATGTGGAAAACATCAAAAACCAGTTTCCCCTTTTCCCGCAGGTGTTCGTGAATACAATCGAGGCAGGCTTTTTGTTCCGCGACCGTAATCAGGTGTTGGAACGGACGGAAGGGAATGGTCGCCAGTGCATATTTTTCGCCCGTATTGAATTTTGTCATGTCGCCTTGAACCAGTTGAATCTTATGCTGGATTTTGGCAGGTAACTCCGCGACTTTTTCCCGGCATTTTTGGAGCATATACGGCGAGAAATCAAGCCCGGTGATTTCACATCCGGCGGATGCGGTCGGGATCAGCACGCGGCCGGTGCCGCATCCCAGTTCCAGTGTTTTCCCGCCGGCCTTTTTAGCGTAATCCACAAAGAATTCGATATCGCGGCGGGACAGTTTACTATACATCGAATCATAAAAATCGGAGACAAATTCCAGATCTTCATAACCGCTGTGCCCGATCATCAGCCCTCCAGAATTTATTTCCGGTTCAAGTAATGCTGGCATTCTACCTGTAAAACCGAAAGTTGTCAAGAAATTGGATAGGGGAAAATCCCGTTCCCATTTCCTGATTTGAAGAATATGTTTGTTTAATCAATCTGGGAACTCTGTTGACGAAAAAAAAGGGAGTCCTTCAACTGAAGGACTCCCTGATACAGTGTTGTTAGATTGCCGGTTTCAATCGGTATTAAACGCTGCTGGCTCTGACAATCACGATAACAATTACCACGACCAGTATCAGGCTGATAGCAATAACCCCATAGAGTAGACCTGACGGGATTACAGGTTTACCTTGTCCCGGGGTGTGCGTCGCTGTCGTAGTTATGGTGGTAGAGGTAGTGGTTTTAGCGGTCGTCGTTGCCGTGGTCACTACGGCTGTTGTCGCGGCAGTCGTTACTGCCGTCGTTGTAGCGGTGGTAGTCGCAGTAGTAACGGTTGCGGTAGTCGTTGTATCAGATGGGACGTTGACCAGGGCAAACGGGGTGCCTTCAAATTGAGCAGGTGACGGCGCAGTATTGGCAGTGGCGCCGGCGCCCGGGGCGATCGAAACTTCAACGAACCCGTTGGCGGTACTTACCGTGCAATCCGAAGCCTGTACCCACGCACCGGAGGCAGAATTATAGAAGTAGACCGTACTGCCGGAAGTGACCGGTGCCGCGTCAGTACCGTGAAAATCGATTGTGGCCGAAGCGGAAGCGGTGCCAAAACCGAAAACGTCAAAATAATTTATCGCAGTAACAGTTGAAGGTAAAGCCGCGCTTACGGGATTCGCCGTTAATGCGGCAGCGCCCAGCGTGATCATACCGGCCGAAGCCGTGATATTGACTCCGACATTGTTAGCGGCGGCAAGTGTTAATCCGGAAGCCCCGGTGACAAAAACGGAGGCGGAAGGAGCGGCTCCCAGAGCAGAAGCGTAAGATACATTGGCGGTTGAAGTAGGATTACTATTGGTGCCTCCCCAGTAGTTGCGTGTGCAATTCAGCACCCCGCCGGCAGAATCGACCGCGTTTTTGGCATTTCCACTAAATGAATTTAACATCAGAACGACCAGATTATCGTTGCCTGAGACATTAATAAAGTTATTTAAACTTTTACTGATACTGTTATTGAACAGATAAGTTCCGGAGGTAGCGGTAACAACAATCGCATCGTGGGTTGATAGAACGCCGCATGAAGTTACGGTATTACCGTTAAAGGAAACGCCGGCTCCGGCATTGCTGACGGTCAGAGCTGTAGTTAATCCCGTAAAAGTGCTGGTGCTGATAACAGAGGCGTTCCCGCCGTTTA
>Ga0182027_10014451_pt1 | contig 10927 bp, 7 predicted proteins | sample 712E1DmetaG_FD_121300 | JGI IMG/M metagenome (GOLD analysis project Ga0182027, IMG submission 121300) | Permafrost microbial communities from Stordalen Mire, Sweden - 712E1D metaG (Illumina Assembly) | ecosystem: Environmental > Terrestrial > Soil > Wetlands > Permafrost | place: Sweden...
GGTTTATGGCAGGGCGCGAACCTCAGTCAGATTCCCAGGACGCTAATGCCTCCATGTTCCAAACCTCAAGGTCTTGGACAGAAAATCGGCCGCCAATGCCTTTGGCCGGTATAAAAGCGTGATACGACCGAAGTACTCCATGTCGGGCCGAACTCGTTAGTAGACGCCAGGCGACTTCACGCGAGTTTTCCCCGTCACTGCCAACGTGGCCGCTATTTTTCGGAGATCGAAGGGCTGACCAACTTGCCGCCGCCGTGCTTATGAGTGGCGAATTGTCCTGGGCTCAGACTCTATAGACGATTCCGTCAATTCGGACTTTGGAACACCACAAACAGTGCTGGATCTTCTTCCCGGGGACCAGTTCCGCCAGGTTCAGCGAGCGCCATCGATGGCCACCTAAAGCGCAAAAGAGCCCTCTGAGCCAATTTGATTCGTGCTTTCTGTGCGGCCATAACTTCGCTACGCGAATAGCCAAGCCGGCATCGGGACCCTCAGGGGATGATGGCTGGGTTGAAGTGACCATGGGCGTCTCCAGATTGCGCCAGTTAGGTTACTCCTCGAAACGGCGTAGGGATGAGCTTAGACGGCTTCCACCAGTTCGAAGTGCGACGGTTCGGGAATCGGATCGCCGTCCTCGCGCATCGATGAGAGATGCATTTCCATCGCCTTCGCCATTCGCGTCCTGGTTTCTTCCAGGGTGCGGCCAGTAGCCACGCAGCCCGGGAGGTCTGGCGCGTAAGCCCCGTAGCCGGTGGAGGACTTTTCGAAAAGGACCAGAAATGTGTTCATGGAATGTCCGCCTGCTTCATTATAGACTTCAGCGTTTTCGGTGGCATCTCGTCGGACGCGTGTCCAGCAACCGTAACCTTTCCCGGCTTCCCGGGATGAACGAATTGACGGTGACTTCCCTCCTGATTCCTCAGAACCCAACCGTCGCTCCGAAGCATTTTCAGCACGTCACGGACCTTCACGATTCTGCCTCAGTCCGCCTTTCAGTTCGTCGTCACGACCATCAGTCTACACCTGCCCCACGCCCTTTCGGGGCGCTAAGCGGAAAGAGAACCCGGAAAACGCCGCAGCGCTTACGTTCCGCGCTCCGTCTGTATCGTCGGCGACCCTGAGAAAGGGCTGCTGGGTGGAACCCCCCGAGGCATTCTACGAGTAGCCCGTGATCCGGCCAGAATCGGCGGCGACAAGCCGACTTGCCGTTCCGGGCAACATCCGGGAACGCCGTAGCCGGGGGGACTGCGATGACTGCGGAGTTCCACGTACGGCAGTTTGTGTTTCGGCTTGTGATGTGGGTTAATTACCATGAAGACAAATTGCGCCGACGGTTGCGAACAGAATCCATGGATGTTCTGAAACAGCTCTTTGAGCGGTATTTTCGCCTTCCCGTAGAGCGAGTGCAGCCCTTGCAGGGCGGACTGGGAGGGTCAGGGCGCAATATCCTTCGGCTCGCCCACCAGGATCTGAGCGCGGTGGGTATCCTGTATGACGTGCGCGAGGAGAACGTCGCTTTCCTGGACTTCTCGCGGCATTTCCGCAGTTTTGGCCTGCCTGTGCCGGAGATTTACGGATCGGAACTGGATGCGGGCGCTTACCTGGAAGAAGACCTGGGCGACGTCACGCTGTTTCAGTTTCTCTCGAACAACAGGGCAGGAGAAGACGTCGCACCGGAGGTGGCGGAGGCCTACTGTAAGGTGGTGGCGCACCTGCCGCGGTTTCAGATCGAGGCTTCGCGGGACCTGAACTACAAAGTCTGTTATCCACGCTCCAGCTTTGACGGCCAGTCGATTGCGTGGGACTTGAACTACTTTAAGTATTACTTTCTCAAGCTGGCGGGAATTCCCTTCAACGAGCAGGAGCTGGAAACTGATTTTGGCCGCCTGACCAGGTTTCTTCTGACCGCTAGCCGCGACTATTTTCTCTATCGCGACTTCCAGTCGCGCAACGTGATGCTGCGCGACGGCCAGCCATTCTTTTTGGACTATCAGGGTGGGCGCAGAGGCGCGTTGCACTACGATATTGCTTCCTTGCTTTACGACGCCAAGGCCGACCTGCCTCCCGCGCTGCGCCAGCATCTGCTGGAGCACTACCTCACAACTCTCGCGCGGTTCGTCAAGCTGACGCGGGAAGAGTTCATGCACCATTACTACGCTTTTGTCTATGTGCGCATTATGCAGGCGCTGGGGGCGTATGGATTCCGCGGCTTTTATGAGCGAAAACCGCATTTCCTGCAGAGCGTGCCCTTCGCGCTGAAGAATCTGCGTTGGCTGCTCGAGCACATAACGCTGCCCATCGCACTGCCCACGCTGCTGGGCGCGTTTGAGCACGTAATCGCGTCAGAGAAACTACAGCACTTGATCGCGCCGGCGGATGCGCCCGGGAAGCGAGACATTGCGAACTCCGTTCCGGCGCCCGCCTCGCGGGGCGCCAACCTGGCGTTGAGGGTTTTCAGCTTTTCATTTCACCGGAGCGCCCCCCCGAAAGACGAGAGCGGGCATGGCGGCGGATTCATTTTTGACGCCCGCGCGCTGCCGAATCCAGGCCGCGAAGAGCGCTTCAAGTCTCTCACCGGCAAAGACGCGGCGGTAGTCGATTATCTGAGCGCACAGGCGAGCGTGCGCGAGTTTCTGGCCAGCGCTACGTCGTTGGTGGAAGCGAGCGTGAAAAACTACCGGGAACGCGGCTTCAATAGCTTGATGGTGGGGTTTGGCTGCACCGGTGGCCGGCACCGCTCGCTGTACCTGGCAGAGGAGCTGGCCCGGCATTTCCGCGGTCGGCAGGGCCTGGACGTGTTGGTGCGGCACGTTGAAATGGAGAAGCTGTGCAAATGAAAGCAATGATTCTCGCCGCCGGGCTGGGCACGCGGTTGCGTCCTCTAACCAACGACCGGCCCAAGGCGCTGGTTGAGGTGGCCGGACGCACTCTGCTGGAGATCGCCATCGCACGCGTACGGGAAGTTGGGGTCCGTGAAGTCATAGTCAATGTGCACCATTTTGCCGGAATGGTCACTGAATATCTGCGCGGGAAGAACAACTTCGGAATGCGGATCGAGATATCCGAAGAGGGCAGCTTGCTGGATACCGGCGGCGGCTTGAAAAAGGCGGCGTGGTTCTTTCGCGAAGAAGATCCGGCGGCGCCGTTCATTCTGCACAATGTTGACGTGATCAGCACCATCGATCTGCGGCAAATGCTCGACTTCCACACGCAGAACCAGGCACTGGCTACACTGGCAGTGCGGCAGCGTCAGACTTCCCGATATCTATTGTTCGACGAGCAAATGCGGCTTTGCGGCCGGCGTCTGGTCAAAGAGCGGAAAACTGAACTGGTGAGGCCGTCACCGCGGTTGCAGGAGCTGGCGTTCTCTGGAATTCACGTGATCTCGCCACGACTCCTGTGGATGATGAGCGAAGAAGGGACGTTCTCCATTGTCCAGTCTTATCTGCGGCTGGCAGGCGAAGGAAAGACGATTGTGGCTTATCGCGCTGACGGCGATTACTGGCGCGACCTGGGCACGCCGGAAAGCGTCGCACGTGCCACCGAGGATATGAAGAAACAGGCCATGCTTCGGGGAGGGTGTGATCTGCAGCAGGAGAACGGACTGTCCAACGCGATGCAAGCGCGATACGAATCATGAGGGTGAAGTTGCATGCCCGATGCTGGTTGATCTATGGCGCGCCCGGAAGGAAACGCCCCATCATGCCGCACCCGCCGGGCGTGTCGTCGGCCATTCGGAGAATGAGCCCAGACGGCAATCCAAAACCCTTCGGCAGCATCGGTACCGCGAAGTCGTTAGCTTGGCGACGACAAGGGACCGAATCGTGGCCAGTTGACGAGACGCCAAAGCCGTGGCCAGCAAAGCCAAGCGAGCCCCGGATCTGGAACCGGGCCACGCTTGACAACCTGTTTCACAATGCCATCGCCACCCCGCCTTACTCGATCGCCAGCAGCAACTCCTTGGCCTCGACGTGCTGGCCCGGTTGCACCAGCAGTTCCTTGACCTTGCCCGCCACCGGCGCGTAGACGGTGCTCTGCATTTTCATGGCTTCCATCACCAGCAGCCGGTCGTCTTTCCGCACGGTCTGACCAAACTCCACCGCCACGATGGAAACCACGCCCGGAATGGGCGCGCCGATCTCGCCGGGCCTGGCGGGGTCGGCCTTGCGCCGGGCCTTTTCCTTCACCTCCAGGCCGCGGTCGCGCACCGAGACTTCCCGCGGCTGGCCGTTCAACTCGAAGAAAACCGTGCGCGTGCCGTCGGGGCGCGGCTCGCCTGCCGTTTGGAACTTGACCGCAAGCGTCTTGCCGGGTTCGAGCGCCACCGCGATGTCCTGGCCGCGTTCCATGCCGTAATAGAACTGCGGCGTGGGGAGCACGTCGACGTCGCCGAAGGACTGCCTCGCCTTGGCGAATTTGAGGAACACTTCGGGATACATCAGCCGGCTGGGTTCGGCAACAGGATTAGTCCCCACAAGTCGGCTCGCGACCGCCCGATCGTCTACAGGTCGGCGAGAATCGCCTCGCGTGGGACACCCTTGTGGGCGGCGACAGCGCGGAGGATTGAACTGAAAGTGCCGAGCCGGAGTGAGTGGTGGTCCGGGATCCCGATCCGGTGGTGCGCCGGCTCGGAGGTTTCCAGTATGATGTGACTACCGACCTGATGCACCCTCGTGTACTGCCATCGGCGGCACAAGACGTCGGCGAGGTGCGCGCCGGAGACGTCGCGAGGGGTCTTCATGCCACCAGCAGGATCTCGTCGCGGACGAGGTGGAGACGAATTCGATCGGGGCGCGGCCGATCGAAGAAGAACGCTGAGGTCGCTTCAAGCACGTTCTTGCGCAACTCGTCCCACGTGTCGGCTTCGGTGAAGATGCTTTCTGTGAGGCATTCGGCGCAGTAGCCGCCGTCCGGCTCCTGGACGACTTCGAACACCAATTCGGACATACGTCCATGATACGGCATGCGCGCGCGACAGCGGGGAGGGCGCGCCGCCATAGGGCTCCGCACGAACGGTCAGGAACGCCAAGTCCACTCGGCAGCGATAACGTAGCGAATGGTGGTTTGTGCCGGCCCCCGATCCGGGCGGAGGTTCCATGCTCTGGCACCCATGCCGGGTCCGGCGCGGGTTCCCGACCTGCCCAACATAGCGGCAAGGCCGCACCCAGGTGTTTTCGCACGCGATTGCGGTGGATATGCCGGCAGGCGGGTTGCCATCCCGCCGCAGGTTGACAACCTGCCCCGCAGAGCGGCAGAGCCGCAACCCAACCGCGCGGGATATTCCGGGCTGCCGGGGGCGAGATCGTCTCGCGCGCAGGCGAGCTCCGCTCGCCGGGCCGCGCCCAGAGGGCACCCGCAATCGGCCGCAGCCTGCCAGCCTGCCCCACATAAGACCGTCGCGGCGCGCGAAGAATTTGACAGGTAGTGGTACATAAGACCGGATTTGACAGGTAGCATTACAAGAGTCTTCGCGGTGTGCGACGAACTTGGCGGATAGCAGTGCAATGCCGCCCGCCCCGCGAGTTACTCGATCGCCAGCAGTAAGTCCTTGGCTTCCACGTGCTGGCCCGGTTGCACCAGCAGTTCTTTGACCTTGCCCGCCACCGGCGCGTAGACGGTGCTCTGCATTTTCATGGCTTCCATCACCAGCAGCCGGTCGTCTTTCTGCACGGTCTGACCAAACTCCACCGCCACGATGGAGACCACGCCCGGAATGGGCGCGCCGATCTCGCCGGGCTTCGCGGGGTCGGCCTTGCGCCGGGCCTTTTCCTTCACCTCCAGGCTGCGGTCGCGCACCGACACTTCCCGCGGCTGGCCGTTCAGCTCGAAGAAAACCGTGCGCGTGCCGTCGGGGCGCGGCTCGCCCACGGTCTGGAATTTGAGCATCAGCGTCTTGCCGGGTTCGAGCGCCACCGCGATGTCCTGGCCGCGCTCCATGCCGTAGTAGAACTGCGGCGTGGGGAGCACGTCGACGTCGCCGAAGGACTGCCTCGCCTTGGCGAATTTGAGGAACACTTCGGGATACATCAGGTAGCTGAGGACTTCGTCGTTCGCCGGGCGCCGCCCGATCTTCTTCTCGACCGCTTCGGCCACCTCTTCCAGATCGGCTTTCGGAAGCTGGGCGCCGGCGCGTCCGCGATTCGGTTTCGCGCCGCGCAGAATGACTTCCTGCAGCTTCTTCGGCCAGCCGCCATCGGGCTCGCCCAACGAGCCCATGAACATATCGATCACCGACGCGGGCAGGGTGAGCGTGTGATCGGGACCGAGGCGCGCGAACTGCTCCATGGTCAGGTCGTGGGTGAGCAGGAAGATGGCCATGTCGCCCACCACCTTGCTGGACGGCGTCACCTTGACGATGTCCCCGAAAGCCATGTTGACATCGGCGTAGGTGCGGGCCAGCTCGTGCCAGCGCTCGCCCAGGCCCATGGAATCGGCCTGTTCCCTGAAATTGGTGTACTGGCCGCCGGGCATCTCGTGAATGTAGACCTCGGCGGTGCCGGCATTGGGAGCGGTGTCGAAGGGGGCGTAGAACTCGCGCACCACTTCCCAGTAATTGGCGTATTCGTTGAGCGCATCGAGCGACAGGCCGCTGGATCGCCGGGTGTGGGCCAGCGCCGCCACAATCGAGTTGAGGTTGGGCTGGCTGGTCTGCCCGCTCATGGAAGCCACCGCCGCGTCGGCCACGTGGACGCCGGCGTCGCAGGCCTTCAAGACGCTGGCGGCGTTGATGCCGCTGGTGTCGTGGGTGTGGAAGTGAATGGGGATGCCGACTTCGCGGCGCAGCGTGCGCACCAGTTTCTCGGCGGCATAGGGCTTGCACAGACCCGCCATGTCCTTGATGGCCAGGATGTGCGCGCCCATGCGCTCCAGTTCCTTGGCCATGCGCACGTAGTAGGCCAGCGGGTACTTGTCGCGGCGCGGATCGAGGATGTCGCCGGTGTAGCAGACGGCGGCCTCGCACACGCTGCCGGTGCGGCGCACGGCCTCCATCGAGACCTTCATATTGGGCAACCAGTTGAGGGAATCGAAGATGCGGAAAATGTCGATGCCCTGCCCCGCGGCCTCCTGGATGAAGGCCGCCACCACGTTGTCGGGATACGCCGTGTAGCCCACGGCGTTGGAAGCGCGCAGCAGCATCTGGAAGCAGATGTTGGGGATGGCCTGGCGCAGTTGGCGCAGCCGCGCGAAGGGATCCTCGTGCAGGAAGCGCATCATGGTGTCGAAGGTGGCGCCGCCCCACATTTCCAGGCTGTAGAGATTGTGCAGGCGATGCGAGACGAAGTTGGCGATGGCCAGCATGTCGTAGGTGCGGACGCGCGTGGCCAGCAGCGATTGGTGGGCGTCGCGAAAGGTGGTGTCGGCGAGCAGCAGGCCCTTCTGGCGGGCGGTCCACTGGGCGAAGCCTTCGGGGCCCAGCCGCTGCAAGAGCTGGCGGGTGCCCTCGGGCGGCGCTGAGGAATCGTGCGGCGGCGCGGGCGCCGGAGCGGTGCGGCGCGGCTTGGGCTTGCCGGCGACGGTGGGGTTGCCGTTGACGATGGTATCGGCCAGGTAGCTGAGCAGGCGGGTGGCGCGGTCGCGGCGCGCGGCGAAGCGGAACAGCGCGGGAGTTTCCTCCAGCCAGCGCGTGGTCACCCGGCCTTCCTGAAACTCGGCGTGGTTGACCACGTTCTCCAGAAACGGAATGTTGGTCTTCACGCCGCGTATGCGAAACTCGCGCAGGCTGCGGTCCATGCGCTGGCAGGCGTGGCGGAACTCGCGCCCCCAGGCGGTGGCCTTCACCAGCAGGGAGTCGTAGTAGGGCGTGATGACCGAGCCGGAGTAGGCCGAGCCGCCGTCCAGCCGGATGCCGAAGCCCGCGGCCGAGCGGTAGGTGGAGAGCTTGCCGTAATCCGGCACGAACCCGTTGGACGGGTCCTCGGTGGTGATGCGGCATTGCAGGGCGTAGCCGTACAGGGGAACGCGGTCCTGCGGCGGCAGGTTCATTTCGGGGCCGTGCAGATCGAGGCCCTGGGCCACCTGAATCTGGCAGCGCACCAGGTCGATGCCGGTCACCATTTCGGTGACGGTGTGCTCCACCTGGATGCGCGGGTTGACCTCGATGAAGTACCACTCGCCGGTGTCGGCATCCACCAGAAACTCGACGGTGCCGGCGTTGTAGTAGCCGGCAGCGCGGGCGAGCGTGACGGCGGCCTCGGCGAGCGCGACCCGGATGGCCGGATCGAGCCCCACGGCGGGCGCCACTTCGACCACCTTCTGGTGGCGGCGCTGCACCGAGCAATCGCGCTCGTAGAGGTGCAGGATCTCGCCGTGCCGGTCGCCCAGGATCTGCACTTCGATATGGCGGGCGCGGCGGACGAAGCGTTCCAGGAAGACCGCGCCGTTGCCGAACGCGGCGGCGGCTTCGCGGCTGGCTTCATCGAAGAGACCCCGGAACTCGGCGGCGTTATCCACCACGCGCATGCCGCGTCCGCCTCCGCCGAAGGCCGCCTTGACGATCAGGGGGAAGCCGGTCTCGCGCGTAGCCTTCTCGGCCTGCCGCATGTTGGCGACCGGCTGGTCGCCGCCGGGAACCACCGGGATTCCGGCCTCCCGCGCGAGGCGCCGCGCGGCGGTCTTGTCGCCCAAAAGCTCCAGGATGCGCCGGGAGGGCCCGATGAACGCGATGCCGGCGCGTTCGCAGGCCTCGGGCAGCGCGGGGTTCTCGGCCAGGAAGCCGTAGCCCGGATGGATGGCGTCGACGCCCTTCTCCAGCGCCAGCGCGATAATGCCTTCGATGTCGAGATAGGCCTCCACCGGACCTTTGCCTTCGCCCACCAGGTAGGCTTCGTCGGCCTTGAAGCGGTGCAGGGAGAGGCGGTCTTCCTGGGAATAGATGGCCACGGTGCGCAGGCCGAGTTCGTCGGCCGCGCGCAGGATGCGAATGGCGATTTCACTGCGATTCAGGGCTAGAAGTTTTTTCATGGGTGGATCGCGGAATGCCGTTTCCCAGGATATCAGGGTGGCGGGGGCGGTAGAGGCGCAACCCGTCAAAGGGCTCGTCAGGAGACAACCGAGCCAACCGCTCACTTATGGGCTATCAAAAGAAGCGACTCATCCCCCCAAGGCGCAAAGCGCGCAAGGATGAACGCGCCTGTCTTCCGGGCGTGCTTTGCGGCTTGGCGAGCAACCCCGGCCGCCGCTTTGGCCGGCTGAAGTCCGTGGTGGGAAGTGCTTGACTACGACATCGCATTTTACAAATTGGCCCAGGCCGCGAACAACCGAGGAGCAGGCCGCCCAGCGTCCCGGGAAAGCGGAACCGGCGCTACGGCCCGGTCTCTTTGATGGTCAGAATCTGGTCCACCGGGACATCTCGCAGCACCTGGTGGATCCGGCTGGGCCATTTAATGTCGATCTCCCGGACGATCTTGGATGCCCCTAACCCGAAGTGAACCCGCGAGTCGCTCGCGCCTGCGTAGCCGCAAGCCGTCGTGACCTGGTTATACTGCCTCAAGCCGTCCTCGGCCGTGATCCGGATCTGCGCCCCGATGGCCATTCGATTACTCCTGGTTCCCACCAGATGCAGCAGAATCCAGTGGTTCCGGTTCGCTGTAATGTTGTGGAAGTACTTCACCGGGCCGTTGAGAACGGTGACCACCGCGTCGACACGGCCATCGTTATCGATATCGCCGAACGCCACTCCGCGATGAGGCGCGGCTTGCTGGAAGCCGGGTCCGGCTTCGGCGCTCACATCCTGGAACTTGCCGTTGGCGAGATTGCGGAAGACGGCATTCGTCTCCCCATAGGCGCGGTTTGAGATCAGGGCCACGTTGTCGAGCACGTTTCCACGGGCGACGAAAAGGTCCTTCCAGCCGTCGTTGTCGAAATCGAAGATCCCGTTCGACCAGCCCGACATGTTGCGCGTTGCCCCCAGCATGCTCTGGTCGGTGGCTTCCGAAAAGACTCCTCCACCGCGGTTCCGATACAGCGGGAACGATTCGTTCTCGGTCGCGGTGTGCCAGATATCCGGTCTGCCGTCGTTGAATACATCCTTGAAATCGGCGCCCATGCCGGAGATCGCGTTGGCGCTCTGCGAGTATGCCACGCCGCTATCGAGGGCGACCTCCTCGAATCGTTTCCCTCCGATATTGTGGAAAAGAAAATTGGGCAGGTTGTCGTTGGCAACGAACACGTCCATGAATCCGTCCCCGTCGTAGTCGGCGATGACGGCCCCCATGCCCTTGCCGAAATGCTTGCCGATGCCGGTTTCCGCGGATACGTCGGTGAAGGTTCCGTCGCCGTTATTACGGTATAGCGTGTTCGGTAGAGGCTGGTAGTACTTCGGGTGGCAGTAAGCGCGCGTCGTGGGATTTGCCGCGCAATACGGATCCTTATTCACTTCCCATTTGCAGTAATTGGAGACGAACAAATCGAGCAGGCCGTCGTTGTTGTAGTCGAGCCAGACGGCCGAGACGGACCACATCTTCCTGCCGTCGAGCATGCCTCCGCCCACTCCGGCTTTGTCCGTAACGTCGGTAAAGGTGCCGTCGTGGTTGTTATGAAAAAGCTGATTCTTGGTCACGTTGGCGACATAGAGGTCCGGCCAGCCGTCGTTGTCGAAGTCGCCGACCGCCACGCCCATGCCGTAACCCTCTCCCGCAACTCCGGCCTTTTCCGTCACATCGGTGAACGTGCCGTCACGGTTGTTGTGGAAGAGCCGATTCCAGTACTTGGGACTTTCTTTCTTGAGAGATGGGATGGCGGCGCCGTTCACCAGGTAGACGTCCAGGTAGCCATCGTTATCGTAGTCCAGCAGTGCGACGCCGGCCACCATGGTCTCGGGCTGGTTCTTGTTGGGCGTCGGGCAGCTATTGGTAGTGAAAACGAGGCCGGAGCGTTGGGCAATTTCCTCGAAAGCAATGATGCCCGCCGCCGGCCCCGCCAGGAGCAC
>Ga0182027_10014452_pt1 | contig 10926 bp, 8 predicted proteins | sample 712E1DmetaG_FD_121300 | JGI IMG/M metagenome (GOLD analysis project Ga0182027, IMG submission 121300) | Permafrost microbial communities from Stordalen Mire, Sweden - 712E1D metaG (Illumina Assembly) | ecosystem: Environmental > Terrestrial > Soil > Wetlands > Permafrost | place: Sweden...
AACACACCGATTACAACGACGGCTTTGTGTTCCCGATGGCGATTGAGCGTTACACCGTCATCGCCGCTGATCGCCCGGCCGGGAACACGAAACAAATCCACCTTGTTTCCACCTGCTGTGAAAAGCCGGCCATCATTGATTTCGCCCAACCGCTGAAACCGTTTCCGAAGGGCACGTGGGCCAATTATCCCGCAGGCGTCATCGCAGGTTTCCTCGCCCGCGGGCTGAACCCCGGCAGCTTTGACGCGATGATTCACTCGACCGTGCCGCTGGGCGGCGGGCTTTCCAGCAGCGCAGCCCTTGAAGTAGCCATGGCCACTTTGCTTGAGGTCATCACCGGCAAAAAGCTTGATCCGGTCGAAAAGGCGTTGCTTTGCCAGAAGGCCGAACATGATTTTGCCGGCATGCCCTGTGGCATCATGGACCAGTTCATTTCCGTCATGGGCCAGCAAAATCATCTATTGCTGCTCGATTGTCGTTCGCGCAAACCGGAGCTGGTGCCGATGGCCGATCCCTCCGTTGCCATCCTCATCATCAATACCAACGTGAAACACGAATTGACCGGCAGTGAATATCCCACCCGCCGCAAACAATGCGAAACCGCCGCCAAAATGCTTGGCGTTCCTTCATTGCGTGACGCGACCGCCAAGGTGCTGGAAAGCACGAAGGGAAAAATGGATGAAGTCGTTTATCGCCGCGCGCGCCATGTCATTGGGGAAATCGAGCGCACCGTTCACGCCGCCGAAGGCGTTCGCGCCTCGAATTGGACAACCGTCGGCCAGCTCATGTATGCCAGCCACCGCTCCCTCCGCGACGATTACGAAGTCAGTTGCAAGGAACTGGATGCCGTCGTTGAAATCGCCGAATCCATTGGCATCAAAGGCGGAGTTTATGGCTGCCGGATGACCGGCGGCGGCTTCGGTGGCTGCGCGGTTGCGTTGGTGAAGGCCGGTGCAGTTGAAGAGATTTCTAAAAAAATCGCGGCGGACTACAAAAAGAAAACCGGCATCGAAGCCACGATTTTCGGTTCGCGCCCGGCGGCGGGCGCAACGGTTTTGAAAATGTAGAAGACGAGGTAACGAGTCTCTGATTTTAGAAATGAGCTTCCTCACGTCGGCTCCTACAAAACCTCAATCCCCCAAACAAGTCCCCACCCTGCGCGCGGTTTCCACCCACGGATGGTTCGGTGGAACGGTTTTGCGTTTGCCGGCGACTTTTTCCAGCGGCACGGGTTCCGTGCCGTCGCCGCGCGCAGCCACCATCACCCCAAAAACGCCTTCGTGAATCAAATCGCCGCATGCGCTGCCCAGCCGTGTGGCAAGTAAACGATCCGCCGGTGACGGCGTGCCGCCGCGCTGCACATAACCCAGAATCGTGACACGCGATTCGAGATGCGTGAGTTCTTCGAGTTGTCTGGCCAGCCGCATCGTGTTGCCGGCATGCTTTCCTTCAAGGGCGGCCAAATCAAGTTTGGCCTCGTTGCGTGAGTGCTGGTTCTTTGCCTTGTTTTTGCGATTTTCGGCAGCGATAAAGGCGTGTGCGTCATCCACACCCATCGCACCTTCAGCGACGGCCACAATGCTGAAATTTGTCCTATGCTGACTGCGACGGCGAATGGCTTCGGCAATTTTTTCAACGTGATAGGGAATTTCCGGAATGAGAATCACATCCGCACCGCCCGCGATGCCCGCGCCCAATGTCAACCAGCCCGCGTGATGCCCCATGATTTCAGTAACGATGATGCGATGATGACTGTGCGCCGTGCTGTGCAGGCGATCAATGGCTCCCGTGGAAATGTCCAAAGCAGTCGCAAAACCGAAGGACGAATCCGTCATCACCACATCGTTGTCAATGGTCTTGGGCAGTGTGATGACGTTGAGCCCGGCTTCCGCGAGGCGCAGCCCGCTCTTTTGTGTCCCGCCACCGCCAAGACACACCAGAACGTCGAGACCGAATTTGGCGTAATTTTTTACAATGACATCGGTCATGTCGCGCGTGTGGCCGTCAATTTTCATCCGGTGCGGCTTGTCCCGGCTCGTCCCAAGAATGGTGCCGCCAACAGTGAGAATTCCCGAAAGCGTGCTTCTATCGAGTCGCAGACGCCGATTTTCGACGAGGCCTCGGAAGCCGTCGCGGAAACCGACAATTTCCATCTTGTAAAAGCCGAGTGCGGTTTTGCCGACGCCGCGAATGGCAGCGTTCAATCCGGGGCTGTCGCCGCCCGCTGTCAAAATGCCAATGCGTTTGGTGTGTTCCATAGCCGCGGTGAAACTAGCAATGTGTTGTTTTCTGTCGAGAGTAACTTTGTTTTTTATTCAGTTAAGGTAGGGCGGGCTCCTCGCCTGGGCGAAGCCTTGCGAAGCCCGGTCCGCAGCCCGCCGAACGGCGCGCAAGGGACTGCGCGCCCTACCATTTGCCATTGGTTGACGCTTTCACTCGCAAGTCTTACGCTGTCCGCGACTTTATGGGCGAATTGCAACATTCCCTGCTCGAATTGATCCGGCGCACGTCGGCGGAAATACCCGATGACGTGCAGAAGGCGATTCTCGCGTCGCTGGAACAGGAGAAGAAGGGCACGATTGCCGCAAACGCGCTCAAAATCATCGAACGCAACATTGAACTGGCGAAACAGAAATCACAGCCGATTTGTCAGGACACAGGCAGCATCCTGTTTTATGTGGATTGTCCGGTCAGCTTCGACCAAATCGCATTTCAAGAAACAGCAAAGGAAGCCGTGAAACTGGCAACGAAAAAGGGTTACCTGCGTCAGAATTCCGTGGATTCGCTCACCGGTAAAAACGATGGCACAAACGTCGGCCCCGGTGCGCCCGCATTTCATTTTCAGCAGCATCGTTCACCGGAAGTGAGCGTGCGGCTCGTGCTAAAAGGCGGCGGCTGCGAAAATGTCGGTGCGCAATACTCCTTGCCGAACGAAAAGCTTGGTGCGAACCGTGACCTCGACGGCTGCCGCAAGGCGATTCTCGATGCGGTATTACAGGCACAAGGCAAAGGCTGCGGACCGGGCATCCTCGGCGTGTGCATCGGCGGCGACCGCGCCACGGGCTACGAGATGAGCAAGACACAATTCCTGCGGCTGATTCCCGACCGCAATCCGGTTCCCGAACTGGACAAGCTGGAGCAGGATATTTTAAAAACGGCGAACGAACTTGGCATCGGCCCAATGGGTTTTGGCGGCAAGACGACACTGCTGGGCGTGAAGATTTGTGCGGCGAACCGCCTGCCCGCGTCCTATTTCGTCAGCATCAGCTACATGTGCTGGGCGTATCGACGTCAGGGTGTAATGCTGGATGCGAATGAGAAAATTGGGAAGTGGTTGTATTGAGCGACTGCTGCTGCCGCGTCTGAATTCAGAAACAAACTAATCAAACTTATGAAAACCACCGATCACAACGTGAAGATTGACCTGCACGTTCACAGTCCCGCATCTGTCGACTACATGGGCAACAAGTCTGCTCACGGCTATGCGGAATTGGTCAAGGCGTTCGTAGACGAGGAAGTGGACGCGATAGCCATCACGGACCACAACACAATCAACGGTTACATCGAATACCATCAGCAGGTGGAAGCTACGCGGGAAACCTATCGTTTGATGGCTGCCAGAGATGACAATTCATCCGTTGTCAACGATCTGAAATGTGAGCTAGAACGGTTTGAACGTCTGCGCGTGTTCCCTGGAGTTGAGATAACCGCCTACCCGAACGTTCATGTGATACTCATATTCGATGAATCCGTCGTGCCCAAAGTATCTGACTTCCTGAAAGATGACTTGGCCTTAGGCGAAGCTGTGCAACATGGAGATCCTAAAAAGTGTTCAAAGCAATCAGTTGTTGCATTGCTGGACTTGGCTACATCTCGATTTGGCAATCGATTCTTCTGCGTTCTACCGCACGTGGAAACCTCAAAAGGAGCGTGGGAGGAATTAGGAAAAGGGGCAGCCCGTGTCGAACTGTTTCGAGACGGGCGGGTTGTGGCCGCCCAGTTCTCCAACCCGGACACGGTCAAGCATATAAGTGAGACAGCCTCCAACGACACTTACAAACGGAAATCTCCCCTAGGATTTATTCAATGTTCGGATTATCACGGCGACCCAAACATCAAGCCGGCGTCGCAATACTCAATGCTTAAGGCGAGTATGCCGCTTGATTTTGATGCACTGAGAAACGCGCTCTCCGACCCTAATTGCGTGCGCTGTTCGCACGAGTTTGTAGAGAAACTGTTGGAACAATTTCTCAAGGGCCGCCCTCAAGTGGTATTTGAGTTCACTAATAAACTAGAAATCGACAATGCCCGGCGAAAAGATTTAGCACGAGCACTCTGTGGGATTCTAAATTCAGGAAATGCGACAATCAGGCTAAATCTTTTCAACGTTGCGGATGAGGGTAGCCGTGATGCTGAGCCAATCTCAAAACTGTTCGAAGACCTACTAAACGACCTTGATCCCAAAGAGGGGGTTGACTATACGATTTCACAATTCCATCAGAGCACTTCCCGCCAACGGTTCTGCATCACTATCGACCGCAATTCGAAGTTGCGTCTGCTGGACGGGGTTTGCTGGGTCGTCGATGGGCCGATACCACAACCTGCACCGGCTTGGCGAATTGAACAGATTGTTGCACAAGCTCATTACTTGCGGGTTGGGGAAAACAAGCAGAAGGCGCTCGAATCAGCTTCGACACAACTCATTCGAGTATCGAATGCATTTCCAGCAATGCCAATTGCGGCACGGCTTGAACCACTCCTCTCTCATAAGAGGTGTGGCGCATTTGAACTAAAGGTAATCGCGCCCAACTACCCATCTTCCCTTAGAGATCACTTGGGATGCATAAACGGATACATTGAAGGCGATTTTATCCAGATCCGGCCCGGGTTGGATTTGAAGGGCGGCAGGCAAAACGATCAACGGGATTACTACAGGTTCAGTGCCCCGATTTACAGGCTCGCCGGTCGAAAAAAAGAGAAAGGCGATTCAGTCGGACCAAATTGTTCGGTTGTATTTCCTGAGGGTGGTGCAAACTACGCTGCAAAGCGGATGCTCATTTTCGCACCGCTCCCGGTGTTTGAAGTGAAACTACCAGCCAAGCACGGCCTCGGCCGAAGGGCTGAAGAAGAAATGTCTTTGGGTTTCACAGCCTGGTTAAAGTCTTCCTTTCTTCTGTGGTATTTGAACTCGGTTTATCAAACGGACGACGTTTTCTATATCATGCTGCAAGGGCGACGAGTGCCGCTCACAAGCGATGACAAATTCATCCGGAGCCTGAGTGTATTTGGTCGAAACATCATCACTGCGGAGCATGCTGTTCTTTCTGCTACGGCGAAAGAGCATCCGAGCAAGACGGACGAAACACGTTTTGTCGAGCTCATCAAGAATCACAATAAGTCTGTCAGGGACAATATGCGCCTCATTGACAGGGAAGTGTTCCGCCATCTTGCCTTCAGCGCCGATGAAGTCCGCGAAGTTTACCGTGTGTTGCGTGCCTTGGGCCTCTATGATTATGACATCAGCTCCACGCTTAATGAATTTGTGAAGGACTTAACCGGTTAAGAGTGATGCCCCATGCTCAAGTTCAAAATGATTTTACCATGACTAAACTTTCATTCCCCTTTGCCGAAGAAAAAAATCCGCGAGCTGAAAGTCGGCGATGAGGTGCTGATTTCCGGCGTCGTATTCACTTGGCACGGTGCCACAGGACTTGCCAGTATCTTGCATTGGCAGTAGATTCTTCATGTGAGTGCGACCGAAATCTTGAACGAGCTGCCGAAGTTGACCGAATCCGAACGCCGAGCGGTGCGCTATAAATTATCTGAACTGGCAGCGGAGAATAAGGACGTTGCACTGTGCGACCAAACCGCGCTGGAAGGCGCGATGATGTTCGACCGTATGGAGGAGGAAGATGCCCGCCATCAACAGCGGTGAGGTCTGGCTGGTGGATTTTGGGCTGGCGGCAAAGGTGCGCCCCGCCTTGTTGCTCACAGGCAATCCCGCAGACAACGAACTTGATCTCGTAACCGTTCTTCTCCACACAACTTCTTTGCGCGGCAATCGCTGGGAACTTTCCGTCCCAAAACCATTTTTAAAACCCGGCGCGTTTCATTTGCAGCAAATCCAGAGCGTTCCGACTGTGAGGTTGGAACGCAGGCTGGGCGTTCTTACCGAAGCAGAAATGGATCGGGTTTTGAATGCGTTGGCGGAGCGATTGAAAATTTAAGTTTTCACAAACCGTGACCAAATTATCTTTTCCATTCACTGAAGAAAAAATCCGCGCGCTGAAAGTCGGCGATGAGGTTTTGATTTCCGGCGTTGTGTTCACCGGGCGCGACGCGGTCCACAAATATCTGTACGAGGGAGGCAAGCTGCCGTCGGGTGTGAAATTGCGCGACGGTATCCTGTATCATTGCGGCCCGGTCATGATGAAACAGGATGACGGCACTTGGACAGCCACCGCAGCCGGCCCGACGACTTCCATCCGCGAAGAGCCGTATCAGGCCAAAATCATCAAAGAGTTCGGTATCCGCGGCATCATCGGTAAGGGCGGCATGGGCGATAAGACGCTCGCAGCGTGCAAGGAATTCGATTGCGTATATCTGCACGCGGTCGGCGGCGCGGCGCAGGTGCTGGCCGATTGCATTAAAAAAGTGCGTAACGTCTATATGATGGAACAATTCGGCGCGCCAGAGGCAATCTGGGAATTTGAAGTGGAGGATTTCCCCGCAGTCGTCACGATTGATGCGCACGGCAATTCGCTGCACAAGGAAGTGTTTGCGAAGAGTCGGGCGGAACTGGCGAAGCGGCTTTAGCTGTTCGACTTCCAAAAACCGTGACCATTCGAGAAGACATTGATTGCCGCAAGCGGAGGGTGAATAGCACAGAGTCTGGCGCTTATCGGCACAGAATGAAGCGCTTTAAGCCGTCCATGTAGGTTGGGAAAACCGACGGGCGGGAGATGATCCGTTTGCAGTGTCGAAGCATCACGGAAGGTCGCATATAGAATTCCCGATAGGCCTTTGCGAAATATCGAAGAACGTCCTCCTTCTTCAGGAGATCGGTTTCAAAATAGACCACTCTCTCATGAGCAACGTATTGGCTGAAGGGGACAAGCAGGCGGTCTTTGACCATCTCGCGCATTTCCGTGCCCGGGAATGGCGTCGCGATTGCGAACTGGGCATAATCCAGAGGCAGACTCTTGGCAAAAGCAATCGTCTTCTCCATTGCCGGGACGGAGTCCCAGGGAGAGCCCAGGATGAAGAAACCGGTGATGGTATGAATGCCAGCCTGGCGGGCGTCATTGACCGCCTTGCGGATTTTTTCGAGGGTGATGTGCTTGTTCATGGCATTCAGGACCTCTTGCGATCCGGATTCGATGCCAAATGCCAACGCAAGACAACCACACTTCTTTATACGGGATAGCAGATCCGGCGTGGCGGTTTCGACCCGGATGCCGTTCGATAATGTCCACGGGGTGCGAGTCAGATGTTTTTGCTCGAGCAACGCGCAGATTTCATAGACGCGTTTGGTCGAAGCGGAAAAATGGTCGTCACTCATGGTGACAACCTCTGCGCCGTATTTCTTGATTAACAGTTCCCATTCCTCCACGACGCTCCCGGCGGAACGAAAGCGGCAGCGACGGCCGAATACCGCCCTGGAACAGAATGAACATCTGCCATAACATCCCCGCGAACTGGACAGGTTCCCCACAATCAGGTTGCCCAAGGAGGGCAACCCGCGATACCGATTCAAGGGTGGAAACAAATCCCGGGCGGGAAAGGGGAGAGAATCCAGATCGGCGATAAACTCGCGGGGAGGATTATGAACCACGGTGCCATTGTTCTTGAAGGAAAGCCCTCGCACGTTCCTGGGATCAAGGCCATTGGCGCACAACTCTGTAATCGTTTCCTCGCCTTCGCCTCGGACCACGAAGTCCACAAATTTCAACCCCTCCTCGACCTCAACCGTCGGATGCGGACCGCCCATCACCACTTTCGCTTTGGACAATTTGTAAACCTGCGGTACGAGTTGGTTATAAACATATTCGACCGTCGGGCTGGTGGCGGTAAAGCCGACCAGATCCGGATTGGCCTGGCGCACGCACTCACCGAATTCTTCGGGGGTCTTCTGATCCACTGTCAAATCCAAAACCTTCACACAGTGTCCTTGCCGCACCAGCACGGCAGCGATCATCCCGATGCCCAACGACTGCAATCCAGAGGTGCTGAATCCCTTCTTATGAGGGATAGTGAGCAAAACATTCATGGTTTTTCATCCTCACGCTTCAATAAAAACATAGCCAGCCTGTTTTATTTTGCTGAAGTAGGGCGCATCAAGATAAAAATTCAAACACGCCTAGCAGAACCGCCCGCGCTTGCCAAATTCAGTTTGCGGTTGCTGGTTTCTCCGCCACTTCTTTCCCCGCCATTTCCTTGTCGCGCTCTTCCATGGCGGCTTTGCGTGAAAGCCGGACGCGGCCTTTCTCGTCCACACCAAGGCATTTGACCAGGATTTCATCGCCCATCTTGACGATGTCCTCGGTATTTTTGACGCGGAAATTGGCCAGTTCGCTGATGTGAACCAAACCGTCCTTGCCGGGCAGGAATTCCACAAAGCAGCCGAATTCCTTGATCGTGACAACCTTGCCGCGATAAATCTTCCCCGGTTCCGCTTCGGCGGTCATCCCCATGATCGAGTCACGGGCAATCTTCATGCCTTCGGGCGTTACCGAGAAGATGTTCACCGTGCCGTCGTCTTCAATATCAATTTCGCAGCCGGATTCCTCGACGAGTTTCTTGATGTTCTTGCCGCCTGGCCCGATGATGGCGCCGATTTTCTCCGGATTGATCTTTATGGTCTCGATGCGCGGCGCGTATTTGCTGATTTCCTTCCGCGGCTCGGCCAGCGTCTTGGCCATTTCACCGAGAATGAACAGCCGGGCAACACGCGCTTTTTCAACGGTTTCCGTCATCAATTGATGCGGAACGCCGCGCAACTTGAGGTCGAGTTGAAAACCGGTGATGCCTTTTTCGGTGCCGGCAATCTTGCAATCCATGTCGCAGAAATGGTCTTCCCAGCCGATGATGTCGGTGAGCAGTTTGTATTGCGCGATTTTGTCATTGGCGCCGTATTCGGCGCACAAGCCGATGCTGATGCCCGCGACCGGGCGAACCAACGGCACGCCGGCATCCATCAACGCCAGCGAGCCACCGCAAACCGTCGCCATCGAGCTTGAGCCGTTCGATTCCATGATCTCGCTCGTGACGCGGATGGTGTACGGATAATTTTCCACCGGCATCATCGGTTCGAGGGAACGTTCCGCAAGCGCGCCGTGGCCGATTTCGCGCCGACCGGGGCCGGAAATACGGCCGGTTTCGCCGACGGAGAAATTGGGAAAGTTGTAGTGCAAAAGGAATTTTTTCTCCGTGTCGCCGCCGGTGTAAGCATCAAATTCCTGCACGTCGTCGCCGGTGCCGAGCGTGACCAGCGTAAGGCTCTGGGTTTCGCCACGGCTGAACAACGCCGAGCCGTGCGCGCGCGGTAAAATTCCAACTTCACTCAAAATCGGGCGCACAACGTCAAATGCACGACCGTCAAGCCGCTTGCCATCCTTCAAAATCAAACCGCGAACGGCCTCCTTTTGGATGTAATAAAAGGCGTCTTTGATGACAAAGTCCGTGACTTTATCCGCGCCGAATTTTTCGGCGAGTTTCGCGCCGACCTCGTTCTGAATCGCCATGCACGCGTCTTCACGCGCGAGTTTGCCGGGCATGAGCAGCGCCGGCACCATGCGACCGGCGGCCAGTTTTTTCGCTTCCTGAAGAATTTCATCGGAAACGACGTTGAGCGTGATTTCGCGTTTCTTTTTGCCGACGCGTTTAACCAATTCCTTTTGCGCCGCAATCAGCGGTTGAATGGATTCGTGGCCAAACTTGAGGGCGGCGTTGAAGTCCGCTTCCAAAATTTCCTTGGCCGAGCCTTCATACATCACGATGTCGGTTTCATTGCCGACATAGACGAGGTCGAGGTCGCTATCCGCCATTTGCTCATGCGTCGGATTGGCAATAAACTGGCCTTTGACGCGACCCACGCGCACGGCGCCGAGCGGTCCGGCCCACGGAATATCACTGATCATCAGCGCCGCCGATGCGCCCACGAGCGCGAGCATGTCGGGATCGTTTTGACCATCGGCGCTCAACAGGATGCTTTGCACCTGGACTTCATTATACCAGCCCTTGGGGAACAAGGGACGGATTGGCCGGTCGGTAAGACGGCAGGTGAGAATTTCCTTTTCCGTCGGACGCCCCTCGCGTTTGAAGTAGCCGCCGGGAAACTTGCCCGCCGCCGCCGCCTTTTCGCGGTAGTCAACGGTCAATGGAAAATAGTCCTGACCTTCCTTGGCTTTCGTCGCGGCGACTGCGGCCACGATTACGATGGTTTCGCCGAGCTGGACGGTTACAGCGCCGTCCGCTTGTTTGGCAATTTTTCCGGTTTCAATGACAATCTGCTTGTCGCCCACCTGGGCGGTGATTTTCTCTGACATATTTCAATATTTCCGCGGCCGCCGGAGGAACTTCATTGAATTCCGAACCTTTCGGAACTGAATGAAATTTCCCAGGGGCAATGGAACTTTTCTTCGCGATGTGTTTGGTTTGAGAATTGGGCCGTTCGCGTTCCCGGCTCAAATCCGAAAGTGAAAGGCGATAATTCAAAATCGCGCCCTCGTAAAAATCTAGTGGCGCAGCTTCAACTTCTTCGTGACTGTCTGATAGCGATTCAAATCCACGTTCTGCAAGTACTCGAGCAGACGGCGGCGCTGGCCGACCATCATCAGCAACCCGCGGCGCGAGCTGTGATCTTTTTTATTGTTCTGCAAATGCCCGGTCAAATGATTGATCCGCTCCGTCAACAGCGCAACCTGC
>Ga0182027_10014453_pt1 | contig 10925 bp, 8 predicted proteins | sample 712E1DmetaG_FD_121300 | JGI IMG/M metagenome (GOLD analysis project Ga0182027, IMG submission 121300) | Permafrost microbial communities from Stordalen Mire, Sweden - 712E1D metaG (Illumina Assembly) | ecosystem: Environmental > Terrestrial > Soil > Wetlands > Permafrost | place: Sweden...
CGCACACGGTGGAGCAGGCCTTCACGATGATCGAGGCGATGCAGAAGCACAGTCGCGTTGTGCAGGTGGGCAGCCAGTGCCGGAGTTCGATTGTTTATTCCAAGGCCAAGGAGATATTTGATAGCGGCGCACTCGGACAGGTAACCGCGGCCGAGGCCTGCATGGACCGTAATGACGCCAGCGGAGCGTGGGTTTATCCCATTCCGCCGGACGCCAGCGAGCAGACCATCGATTGGAACCGGTTCTTGGGAGACGCACCCAAGCGTGCCTTCGATCCCACCCGTTTCTTCCGTTGGCGGTGTTTCCGGGATTACGGCGAGGGCTTGCCCGGCGACCTCTACGTGCACATGCTGACGGGAATTCACTATATCGCCGGCATCACCGCACCGCCCTTGCGCGCTGCGAGCATGGGAGGTACCTTCCGCTGGACCGAAAACCGTGAGGTGCCCGACCTGATCTGGACACTCTTTGAATATCCTGGCTTCCGCCTCTCGCTCCGCTGCAACCTGAATAACGAATCGCCGGCCGTGGTGCACTTCTACGGTACGAAAGGGACGCTGGAACTCAAGAATGACGTCCTTACCGTTACGCCGCAAAACACCGAACCACAACCGGAAGGCTATTCGATTCTGGGGTGGCCGTTAAAGCTGAGAACGGAGTACCTGCAACAATGGCACAAGGATAATCCTGCGCCTTTGCCGGGGAAGTGCACATTGATCGAATCCGCGGAAAGCTTCGCTGCGCCGTCCGGTTACTCCTACCAGATCGACCACATGAATAACTTTATGGGGTCGGTGCGCACGCGGCAGACTTCGGTGGAGGATGCGGTTTACGGGAAAAACACCGCCATTGCCGCGCACATGGCAAATTACTCCTACTTCAACAAATGCCAGGCCGTCTGGAATGACGGCGCACACGCGATTCAGTCAGCATAGGATTCCTAGGGGAGGGGAAACCTCATTCGGTGGAAGCTTCCAGATTTTTTATGGTGGCAAAGATGCAAGTCAGGGGTTCGCTGTTGCACCCCTCGGGCACCCAGTGAGTATGGTCGCCAAAGTTGGGGATGATGAATCTGGGCACGCCTTCTGAGCGGCCAGCGGACTCACGGAGTATCGGTGCAGGCATATCTATTCGGCCCGACAAGGGCAGGGATTCTCTTCCTCGCCGTCGACGTGTTTGCGGGATGTGCAATCTACTGGGACCTCTCGCGGCGCGGCTGGGAGACTCTCTCGAGGAAGGGTTAGGACCGCCGCCTCGCGCCGGGAAGCATACAAGCGCAGCGGGACGTGTCGTCATTTCAAGAGCCATTTGTTGCACGAAAGCGAATGTTGTGCGCGAGCAAAGACCAATACGATACCCGTACGACTCCAGGGTACCGCTTTCAGGGGTTCAGCCTGTCTTATTTAATTCACTCAGAGCCATCATATAAGAGGAAAAGCTATGGCGTCAGCTAAGGCAGGGTTTTATGGCCACGTGCGGCAATATCACGATCTAAAGGATGGGATTGACGCGGCGATTCGCGAAGTTCTGGAAAGTGGCAGTTACGTAATGGGCCCCAGGGTCAAGCGGTTTGAGAAGGAGCTTGCTGAGTACTGCAACACCAAGGAAGCAGTGGGCGTGAACTCGGGCACCGACGCGCTCTGGTTGGTCTTCATGGCGCTCGGCATCGGACCGGGTGACGAAGTCATCACGACGTCCAACACCTTCTTCGCCACTGCTGAAGCCATTTGGATTGCCGGGGCCACGGCCGTTTTCGTTGACTGCGAATCGAAGACTTGCAACATCGATACGAGCCTCATCGAGTCGGCCATCACACCCAAGACAAAGGCCATCGTTCCGGTGCACCTCCACGGCCAGCCCGCAGATATGCCCGCCGTGGTGGAAATCGCCAAGAGGCACAAGTTGTTCGTCGTTGAGGACAATGCGCAAGCATTGGGTGCGCGCGGCACGGACTTCGCGCTTGGCGAGCTTTCAGACGCCATGTGCACCAGCTTTATCATTCAGAAGAACCTGGGTTGCTTCGGCGACGGCGGTGCGGTGGTAACGAACCGAACCGATATTGCCGAGAGCGTCCGTACGCTGCGCAGCCACGGCTCGTTGAAGCACAGTTTTCATAGTATGGGCTTCAATAGCCGCCTGGATGAACTCCACGCCGCTGTCCTGAGTGTCAAGCTGAAGCAACTCGACAGCCGGAACGATGGACGCCGAGCCTTCGCCAAGCAGTACGATGAGGGCGTGAAGGGCACATCGCTTAAGCTGCCCTTTGCTGTCGCCGGCTACCGGCACATTTATCATTTATACGTGGTCGAAACCGAAGGTCGTGACAACCTTCAGGAATACCTGAAAGCGCAGGGCATCACCGCCCTCACGCACTACCCCATCGCTATTCACCAGCAAGAAGGATAACGAATCGGCAAGGGCAGCAGGTGGCGTTGTCCGAACTGGTCCAGGCTATACCGGCCTGGGCCGACCGGCCCATTCAGCAGCAGGACGATGAGCGGGTCACCTACGTGGGTGGAGAACTTGCCCGCAGCGCGTCTGTCTATGCGGTGCTGGACCTTAACCGGCGTCTGGATGCCATGGCGCTGCCCGACGGCAGCCGGCTTGCCATCGGTAACTTGGGCCCCTACAAGGCCGATCCGGACACTATCAACGGCTACAGCTTGCTGTGGGGCGGTGAGATGCGGTTGATGCTGGACTCCTATCGCGACCTGCTGTTCGCTCTAGCGCTGTCGATCGTCAGCATTTTTCTGATTCTGGTCGCTTATTACCAATCCTTCACTTTGCCCATCATTGCGATGTCCGCAATTCCTCTTGGGCTGGTTGGTGTCTTTCCCGGGCACTGGCTTCTCGGCAAGGCGTTCACATGCACCTCCCTGGTCGGCATCATCGCCTTGACCGGGGTTTTGGTGCGCAGTTCGCTGCTCATTATCGATTTTGTGCTGGACTATCGGCGGCAAGGTATGGGTTTCAGAGAAGCGATCCTCGAAGCCGGCGCGGTGCGTCTGCGTCCCATCCTGCTGACCGCCCTGGCCATCGTTTTCGGAAGCATGATAATGCTCACCGACCCAGTGTTCTGCGGTTTGGGCATTTCACTGATCTTCGGTACGGTAGCGGCCACAGTACTGACCCTGATCGTTATTCCGACTCTCCTTTTCTTGCACTTCAAGAGAGAGCAGGAAGGATTGGTGGAACAGGCAACGACGGTGAAGGACAAAACACGATGATGCATGACTATCGTTTACAGAAGTTTTCGAACGTATTCTCGTTGGCGATCCTGCTGGTGGCGCTGATGACAACCACCGCCGCGGCAGAGACTCTGGAACAGGCGTGGGCCGCTGCCCTGGCCGCTGATCACGGCCTCAAGGCCTCGCGGGACAATTCCGCTGCCGCAGGGAAACAGTTAGCGGCGGCGAAAACCGCCCGTCTGCCTTTTCTGGAAATGGGCGGGGATTACGTTGCTCTTAGCGAGTTGCCGACGCTCAAGGCAGATCTGCTAGGTCAGTCGTTCCAGATTCCCCTCATGCAACGGAACGGTGCCGTCTACAACGCAACAGCAACGTTGCCCATTTACACGGGGGGACGTATCGAGCACGGCATTGCCGCTGCCTCCTCTTCGCTGCAAGCAGCCAAATTTGGCGAGAGCACTTCTGAGCAAAACTTGAGGCTGCGTGTGGCCGAAGCCTATGTGAATGTACTGCGTGCTTCCCGGTGGCTACAGGTAGCCGAAAGCCATCAAACCACCTTGGAAGCACACGCTAAGGACGTGGACAATCTGCTTCAACAGGGCATGGCAGCCAAGAATGCTCAGTTGTCTTCTCAGGTGGCGTTGCTTGATGCGCGGCAACAAGTCTTGCAGGCTGCCAACACTCTGGATCTGGCGCATGCCGCTTATAATCGCCTTTTGGGAAGGGCGCTGGATCAGCCTGTCGTGCTGGATGAAATATCGCCCGAATCGACAGAGGATACGTTGCCGGTTCTGGTCGAACGAGCTTTGACGCAGCGTAACGAGTTGAAGGCGATGGATCGTCAGATCGCCGCTCTACGCAATCAGGCCGTGGCTGTGCGAAGAGAAACTGTTCCGCAGGTGGGTCTTTCCGGCGGTTACGATTATCTGCAAGATCGGTACCTAGCACACGAAGCGGATTGGGTCGTTGCCCTTGGGGTCAAATGGAACGTCTTCGATGGCGGTTCCGCTCGCAATCGTGGAAGTGCCATCGAACTCCAAGCGAAGGCGCTGTCCGAGCAGCGAAACGACCTCGCTTCGGTGATCGGCTTACAGGTGCGCCAGAGCTGGCTAGATATTCAGACGACGCGCAAACGGATAGATGTCACACAATCTGCCATTGCCGAGGCGGAAGAAAACGTACGCGTCGTGCGAGACCGTTACGTAAATGGCCTTGCTCCTTATACGGAGGTATTGGACGCGGAGACGTTGCGTGTCAACAGTCAGACCAACAATGCGAATGCCGTCTATGACGCAGTAATTGCCGGTCTTCGACTCAAATACGCCGTCGGCGAGCTGTAGTTGCACTCGGATGCCCGTATCTTGCTCAACGCGATTAGCTAATCATGGGATCGGCGGACAGTGTTGTTCGAGCAGTTGCAAGATGCGCGAACTTAATGCGCAACAAACTTGGTCGGACCGAACGGCTGATCGATGGCAAGCCGAACGAGGGAGATCGGCAAAGCCCTGGAGGACTTGAACGAACTGGCAAAAAAGTGCCAGCACGAGGACGCGCACTTCCGCTCGGAACCAAGCGTTGACAAGGCCAGACTCTAACCTCCAGCATCGCCATGATCGCGCTCTTGAAATCGCCCACGCCTGAGGACTCAGAAGGACGTTACTACCCTCTTCCGCGAGGTCCCCAAAATAAGACTTCTGAACATTAAGAATTACGTATCCGTCCGGTGAACCCATCTTCCTCGATTGAAGTTAACGTCTGATACTCCCCCCGACAGATGATCTCCAGGACATGCGTCGGGCGCGCATGTATGAATCAAACGCGGAGGTGTGGGATGAGTGACAGCGGAAAGGGTGACGCGGAGAAGGCACGTTATTGGCAGAGGACCATCAGTGAGGCGGCGCAGAGGGCATATCGATTCGGCAATTCTGTCGGCAGCGTCGGCTGAAAGAGAGTCAGTTCTACTGGTGGCAGCACAAGCTCAGGGCCCGTCGGCAGGCCGGAACGACGTCGAAACCCGGTGGCCACGGGCGACCGACCAGTTTTGCTCTGGTGAGCGAGGAAGCCGGAGGGCCGGCACGTTAGCGGTGTTACAGGTAGAAGTCACCGTTTCTCAGTTCTTCACTGACAGGCCTACGGCCCGAGGAAAGTCCTTGCCCAAATCCTTTCCAAAATACTGCCGACTGCACCCAAATGACGGCGTTAATACTGCGCGGTGCGTAGATAGGCCTCGTGCTGGTTGGGAGTCCGTTCCGTGACCATAATCTCGTTGCCCCCGAAGCGCGGGATGTTTCCTACCCGACCGGGCAACTGGCAAAAAAGGAATCATCAATTCCCCGGCCGTTTCCGCATGTCGGGCTGCTGGGTACCACCATTCCCCAGACCGAATCCGCGAGGCGCGCAGTCCTGCCACCAACGGCCTAAAAGGGAGCCAAGATCATCGGTCCCAGGGAAACCGGTGTTTTGAGAGGATGATCGACGGGGACGCGGCAGAAACTCTGCTCTAATTTCCAGATCTTTGCCGGCGCCACGGTCCGTTGCGCTTCGACAATCTCTCGCGTCGCGTTCTGGGTCTCAAGCTTGACGGCAGACCGGGAGGCTGGTAGAGTTTTCGTGGAGGTCTTGACTGGCGATGAAGGACTTTGGGCAAGGAATGGGTAAAGAAAGAATGTCGATATCCAAACTAAGTTACAGAAAATAAGCTATTTGTATTTAGATCGGACGGGTAGAACAACGGTTTTGAAAAGAGAACAAATTTCGACTTCTTGCTGACTTAACTCTATGAAAAATAAGGGCCTGTAGCTCAGACGGATAGAGCAACGGTTTCCTAATGTGTTGGTCATGATTCGGGTTGGTGTGTTTTCAGCGGTTTACGGCGGTATTAGTAGGGTAAAACAGCATCATTCGGGCGTAGTCGGCAACGTTTTGGGCAAGGAAATGGGCAAGGAATTTCAGATGCCGTTTTTTCCTGAATAATCCGACTGATCCTGATTCGCCTCCGCGCCCGTTCCGTGTCAACGACGCTGCGACAGCTCACCATCGTGTTACCAACGAAGCTCGATCCACCCAAGGGATGAACCCCTACCGGAGGGTCACAAAGAGCATCTGGCAGTCAAAGAACTGGCGCGCAATGTATGCTACGCGTCGAAGCGGATCAACGTGATCCCCTAACTCGCGGATGTCCACGCGTTCCCGTTCGTTGCGCTCTATATTGCGTGCATTCACAATGGTCTGCAGACTGACATCCAAGTCCCCTATTTGGTCGCGCAGATTGCGCTCTCCACGCTCAGCAATACGTCTTCGTAGTGATGTAGCGATTTCTTCTGTCTCTGGAGCGCGGCCTTCCTTGGAGGGTTCGTCCGAGTAGAAGCGCCATGTACCACTCGGCTGTTGGAAGGTCACATGATGAGGCTGGTCATCTGGGAAGGGGCCGATGAGGGCTGGCTTGATCCTGAAGCTTCGGTCCCAGACTCGACGCTGTGCGTAGGTGGTGTTCAGCTCCATAGTTGTGTGGAAACCTGGGGCCACATAGAAGACGTCATTTCCAGCTTGCTCTAGGGATAGCAGGGATTGATGCTGATCTGAAATTAGGCGAGACCGAAGATGCATACGGTAGAAGGGGGGCTGGAAGTGCCCTCTTTTGGCTTCATTTGCGTTTCCTCGCACCATCTGATGCACCAGCTTGAATTGCAAGAACAAAGGCGTACCGGGTCGGTCAAAGCGCACATCATATCCGACTCCTGGCTGGCCTTCTTCAATCAAAGATGGGAAAACAGGTGCTGCCGTTAAGGGCGTGCCCTGTCCCACAATCAAGTCTTCGGTCAGGCAGTAACCGTAAGAGAACTCGGAAAACTGGCACTTATCCATAAGAGAAGTTTATCCCGCGTTTGATTCGGGGAGCGTCTCAGAAACGAATTATAAAGCACACTACCCTCTAACCCCTTCGCGATAGACGGGATTATCACGCGCTCAGCGTGACGTTCAATGTGAAAAATTCAGTGAAGCTTGTCGCGGATCTAAGCTCTGGCATATCGGTAGGCACCCTTGACGTTCTGTGCGAGAAACTGACCTTTTGATGGTGCCGCTTTCATTCTTTCAAAAACGGCCTGTGGCACATCATAATAGTTGTATCGTCCGCCATTTTTGAACTCCACGATCAGCAGTTTCCTTTCTTTGATGTAGTCAAAACCAGCGATATTAGATGACTCGGGCGTGGCAATCCAGCTCATGAATTTGCTCCTGGCTTGGGATCAATACCTTGGACGGCCGGCTTAGGCTGGTGTTCATAGTCGGGGCTCTGTTTGCGCCATTGCCGAATGACAATTGCATAATCTTCTGGGTATCTCGGAACAGCCCAGCCGCCTTCGCTTTCAAATCCATCTTTGTTGGGGTCGCCACGGACGACCACTCGTGGGTCCCTGCTGTCCGGCCATCGGTTCTTGTCGGGTGGATCAATTAGAGTCCGCATAGGCAGACTCACAGCTTCGCCGACAATAATAGCCTCTCCCGTGCGTAAAATCGGCAGCATTTCAAACAGGCCCTTTAGATTATCCGACGCGGTCCCAGCGACCTGCCCACGGTCGATTTCATTTGCTATTCGCATAGCAAATATTGTGCCGCACTGCGAGAGAATGGTTGGATCAATTTCCGACGGTCGCTGACTCACGATCATAATACCTACTCCATACTTTCGGCCTTCTTTCGCAATACGTCGCACCGCACTTGAAGCTGCGCCACTATGTTCCTTGCCCAAATATGCATGTGCTTCTTCTAGCACAAACATCAAAGGGCGCTCCCGGCCGCCTTCGGGCAGTTTCCTGGCCCAAAACATGGCGTCGTACAGAATGCGCAGCAGGGCTCCGATGAGCTCATTGAGCGCTGATGAAGGAATGCCAGACAAATCCAAAATTGCGATCGGCGATTCGCCTCCTATCCAATCCGCGAGCAGGGCGTCGAGATCCTTGGAAACGTTGCCATTGAGTTCTGGCCGCCACTCTCCGGGATTGAAGAGGAATGCCAACTGGGGATCTCGTAGTTTTGAGGCGAGAATCGCGAGTTGCTGCCGCATGCCGAGTGGGTCAGGACCCCATTGCACTCGCTCATTTGCCGGGCCAGTGGTCTTTACGGTCCGGTATTGGGGCGGCGTTACAGACATCGCGTCACCGAGCTGGGCAGGTTTACCGTTCGTACCGAGCACGTATGCGGCTTCTACTTCATCAGCGGCACCACCCGGCTTGGGAATGACAGTACGATGCTCCCGTTGATGAAAATCGAACCAGAGCTTGTGAATACAGAAAGGCACTGGAGAGTCTACTGTGATCTGCTCTATATTCAGCCCGTCGCGAGCTTTGTTACCGAACGACTCACGTTTTAGCGCCACGACAGCGTCAGCAACGGCCGCTAGTGACTCGTCATTGAGCCCTCCAAAAGCCAGCTTCACGAGCTCGTCAAAACTGAGCGCCCAGTATGGAATATTTAGGGGTCTTTCGCCCTTATCCTCATAGGCGGCAATTCGAAATACCGTGGACCGATCTGCCAGCGCTTTCGCGTACTCACCATGGATGTCCAAGACAACAATACGGGCCGATGGGTATCTGGTCGGGTTCGAAAGGGCCGCAAGCAGCCCGGCAACAGTGGTAGACTTGCCGGCACCGGTTGCGCCTACCACTGCAGAGTGACGCGTTACCAGCTTGTTGATATCAACAAGAGCCGGAATGGACTCCGCGCTGGCCAAATGTCCGACAGCCACAAAGTCAACAGGATCACCGGGTCCGTATATCTCCCGGAGATCTTCCTCGGTTACGATGTGTACCGTGTCATTGATCGTGGGATGCTGCGAAACACCCCGCTCGAATCTTCCTTCCCGACCTCGTTCGCCAACCAATTGCACTTTTAGCCATTGATTACCCCATGGGCGATTGTCTTGTTCTGCGCTTGGTGCCGCCCCAGCACCCACCTGCGAGACAATGCCAAACAGGGACGTGTAACCGAGGGGAATTCGAACGAAGCTGCCCACCTGGCCAATCCTGTATGACTCACCCTTGAAGAAGCTCAACCCAGTGGCGGTTTCACTAACAAGCGAAACACTTACCGCAGTACCAGTCACGTCCTGAACCGTTCCTATGAGGGTTGGATCAGTACGCATCTGTCCCACCTTGGTCGATGCCACGACTGGAAAGCTGGTGCGCCAAAAACTTTCCGAATGCTGCGAAGTCTCCGAGAAGCCATTTACATTGTTTCGCTGGCGCTTTGGTCCGCCAATCGGGCAGGTCCGTTCCCACAGCGATCTGCAATGCCGGGTTTGCTGAGTCCTTTACGTCGCTATCCCAGTTATGTTCAACTGTTCCGATAACGCCGCCGTCTGCGGCAAGCAGAGTCAGGTTCGCATACCGCCTTGCAAGCTCAACGACCTTTGGCGAGTTGACGCGATCACCGTACATCATCGCGAAACATGCCGCATTAGGGTTTCCTGAAAGCCCCTGGCCTATGTAGGCGTTTATATGCTCGTCGCCGAAGGAATAGCCACACGTTATAAGTACACATTGGTCCGACCGCAAAAACACGCGAAGCCGATCAATCATGGCGTAATATGGCATCTGGCGACTCTGGTCATATTTGAGATGTGATGGGTAGATCAGCAATTGTTCACCCTCGACTGCGTCGCGGCTCCGCCGAATTTTCTTCTTAGCGGTCATCCACCAATTGATGGAGCCGTGTATCTTCCAGAGGCGTGCCCAGCGCGCAGGCAAATCGTCGTCAGCCATAGATTCAAGATCCAGAAACGCACTATCGGAGCCGATGAAGCCGTCAAAGTATGGCACGCGCTGTTCCTCTAAGGCCTGTTCAAGTAGCAGGTCGTAGTTCGTGGTGAAGATTTCCACTGGTTTGTCCCGAGGGATAGCCTGAATCCAACTTGAAAGCACGTGATACGGCGTATCACTTATGGGAAGCGCCTTGCTAACGATTCCTCGTACCTTGTCGCAGATAGCACGGTCGAGCCGTCCGAGAACATCGTCGGAGAACCCATCTATGTCGCCTTTTCCACAAAGTGACTTAAGTGTTCGAATGTGGCCCAGCACATCTTCGACTGTTGGGGCTAGGATTCCACGCGCTGTCACGCGGTCCCAAGCGGTCTGAGCCGCGCCTTTCAAATCGTTGTCATTATCCAAAGAGTTTTTGACCAGCTTCGTAACGCCGGCGAGATCAGGAATCAGCGGTTCAGTCTTGCCTCCGACATCGATTTGTACAGCGAGCGGACAGCCCGCACCAAGAAAAAACCCGATACGCATTTTGCCCGGAGCAAGTCGCTGTGACAGGTCCGTAGCACGACGATAGGGAGAATGCACTGGCTCGACAGGCGTTGATGCTGGTGGGGATGCCATCAAGCCTCCTTTCGAAATTTTAGCGGAAGCCCTCTGACGGCGTCAAGCAAAACGCGGGCGGCGCGGCAGTCATCTTCGTTGTAAACGAGAATCTGCCGCCGTACGCTGGGATCACGTTGCCTGACCCACCGATCGAACCACTCAATCGACGCAGCACCTGAAGGATGGGGATCGTGCCAAGCATAGCCGAGATATTTGGCGAGAGTCTTAATCGAGAAATCTCGCGTCGGCCACTCCGTACTTTTCAGAACAACATCGAAATATAGATCTATTGCCCTTACTGGGTCAAAGATGGCCTCAATCTCCGCTTCGGTACAGACATGAGGATATTTCTTGCGGAGCATTCTATAAATCGTGC
>Ga0182027_10014455_pt1 | contig 10924 bp, 9 predicted proteins | sample 712E1DmetaG_FD_121300 | JGI IMG/M metagenome (GOLD analysis project Ga0182027, IMG submission 121300) | Permafrost microbial communities from Stordalen Mire, Sweden - 712E1D metaG (Illumina Assembly) | ecosystem: Environmental > Terrestrial > Soil > Wetlands > Permafrost | place: Sweden...
CATCGCCACGCTGCTGGACGAGGCGATGAGCAAAACGGTGCGCGCGCGGGGGCTGAAGGCCGTAACCGGCCGGATGGATATCGACTATCGCCGCCCGGTCCGCTCCGCTGCGCCGATTCGCCTAGAGGGCCGCCTGCTGCGCAGCGAGGGCCGCAAGCACTGGACCGAGGCCCGGATTCTCGACGCAAGAGGCCACGTGCTGGCCGAAGCCAAAGGCATCTTCATCGAGATTGGCGGCGGCCACGGTTTCTGAGACTTATGCCACCCAAGCCTGCGCGGTAGGGAAGTCAAGGGTGGTTCCTTCAATGCATCGGGGTGCCTTCGGACCGCCCCATTCCCGATTAGTGGATCATGTTGATAGTTTCCTGCGTGATGGTGTCGAAGGTGGTCACCGACTTGCCGTTGGCCTCAACAGCGCGCTGAGCCACGATGACTCGCCATGGAACGCTTCCGGCTCCATCCTGCGCGGGCGGCTCAGTTTATCGCCTGCCCAAAGTCGATCTCCCGCGTCGTCAGCACAGCCTCTTCGCCGGCCAGAATCGCGCCCCGCTCCAGCACATGTTCGAGTTCGCGGACGTTGCCCGGCCAGTCGTGGGCGGCCAGTTTGGCCAGAGCCGCCGGCTCCACTCGCTTGATCGGCGCTTCGCGACCCATCTGGGCCAGGAAGTGATTGACCAGCAGCGGCAGGTCCTCGGCATGCTCGGCTAGCGACGGGGTGCGGATCAAGAAGACGGCCAGCCGATAGTAGAGGTCAGCGCGAAAGCAGCCGCTCTGGGTCAGCTTGGCCAGCGGCTGGTGGGTGGAGGCCACGATGCGCACGTCCACCCTCACGGTTTCGTTGTCGCCCACCCGCTGCAGCTCGCCGCACTCGACAAAGCGCAGCAGCTTGGATTGCAGCCCCAAAGGCATCTCGCCTATCTCATCCAGAAACAGCGTGCCTCCGTCGGCGGCTTCAATTCTTCCCACGCGCCCCTGAACAGCGCCAGTGAAAGCTCCGCGCGTATGACCGAAGAGCTCGGCTTCAAGAAGCGCTTCAGGAATCGCCGCGCAGTTGATGGCAACAAAGGATCTATGGCTGCGTGTTGACAGGCGGTGAAGAGCCTCGGCTACTAGTTCCTTACCGGAACCGGTCGGCCCTTCGATAAGCACCGGGGTCGAGCGCGGAGCCACCAGGCGGATGCGGCGGCTGACTTCAAGCATGCAGGGGGCGTAGCCAATCAGCTCCGGCAGCCTCTCGCTGGAGGCCGGCTCGGTGGCGGGCACTGGCTGTCCCGCGGCGGCGGGCATCCCATGAGGGAAGCTGGGATGGATGGCGGCGGAGGTGACGCTTTGCGATGGAAAAGCCTGCTGGGCTACGGACGGAAGGGAAGGAATCGGCCACGCGTGGCCATTCCTTGTATCGAGCGGCTGCTTCGTTTTGTTGAGCGCGGGCGCTGCGTTCCAGATCGCCGTGTCGTTGTCCTGTGTGCGCCTGAGCGCATACAACAGCTCCTGGCGATAGGGTCCGCGCGGACTCTCCTGTGTGATCGAACCGCTGGCGGTCACCAAGTCCACATCGGGAAATTTGGTGCGGAAGTCCATGAGAAATTCAGCCAGGTCGAGATCAGGAAGCCAGGAGTCGACGATAATTGCCTCGGGCAGGGACAACTCCGCCTCCGCCCAGGCCTGCGCGCCGCCTTCGGCCTCCCGCACCTGCCAGCGCAGGCCGGTAAGAGTTTCGGAGAGCCGCTGGCGGAAGCTGCGGTCGGCGCTGGCCACCAGCGCGGTGCGTGGGCGGATGCGGTTGGCCAATGGTAGGGTGGGTACGGGAACTACGCTTGCCATGAAGATTCTCCTGAACGTCGATCGGGTTGGATTGAGCTAAAGAATTAGTGCGCCTCAAAAACCGGAGCGGCCACCGCCGGAACTACCACGCCGGGCAGAATCGCGGGCACGGAGAGCACTGGCAAGGCGGCAAGCGCAATGTCGGTCTCCGGCGGCACCATGTAGCCCTGCCCGCGCACCGTGCGGATCAGCTGCCCTGGAGGAGGGTCCTTGAGTTTGCGACGCAGATAGTTGACGTAGACGTCCACAATATTGGTGGTCTGCGCCGGCTCCAGATTCCATACCGAGTCGAGCAGCTCCACCCGCGAGACGCACTGGCCGCGATTGAGCATCAGGTGCTCAAGAAGAGCGAACTCCTTGTTGGTGAGCAGGATCGACTGGCCGGCGCGGCGCGCGGTGTGGTCCAGCCGGTCCAGTTCCAGATCGCCGGCGCGCAGCAGCAGGCGAGCCTCGCGCTTGCGCCGCAACAACGCCCGGCAGCGGGCTCGCAGTTCATGCAGGCTGAAAGGTTTGATCATCAGGTCGTCGGCCCCGCGGTCCAGGCAGCGGACGCGCATGTCCACCTCCTGGCGGGCGGTCAGAACCAGCACCGGCAGATCCGAGTCCATCGCGCGCACCTCTTCCAGCACCTGCTCCCCGTCCTTGATTGGCATATTCAGATCGAGAATGGTCAGGTCAGGCAACTCCTGGCGAAATGCCTCCACCGCTGCGGCCCCATCGTAGGCCAGGTGAACACAGTGCCCATCAGCCTCTAAACCGCGGCTCAAAAATAACCCCAGCGCCCGGTCATCTTCGGCGATCAGTAATCTCATGGCAGTCCTTCTTGCTCGGCAGCGCCCTCAACTCGCGACGCCTGCCTGCTTCACGTTCTCTAACCGCCCAGCTTAACGTGCGCTAACGGACGGTTCCACTTAACCTTCACGCGAGGGGGGACAGAACTCAAGAGTGGAAATTAAGAATGTGGTGGGGTTGATTCCTTGAACGGCACAGGAGGCGGAACAGTCCCAGAACGGGTCAGTCCTCATGGCATGCAATGAAAAAGATTCTGATCGTGGTTTGATGCCATGATCGAATTCGGAGTCGAGCGCAACCGGCTCTGTTTGCACTTACCGCTTTGAAGCCGCTGCTCTGGCTCTGAAGGCGGCCTTGTCCTGGTACATCGCTGCATCGGCTCGCTCCAGAAGCCCCTTCATCGACTCGTATTGCAGCCGTTCCGCCAATCCGATCGATGCGTCCACACGCAGCTTGGTGTGGCCATTCCTTCCGTGAATCATATAGCTCCCGCAGACCCAGTCCCTGAGCCGGTCGATCTTCACATTTGCTTTCGACTGATTGCAATCCAGCAGAATGATGAACTCATCTCCGCCCCATCGGCCAATCAGATCCGTGCTTCGGCAGGCCGACTGAAGCTCGGCTGCAAACAGCTTGAGCACCTCATCTCCCGCCAGGTGCCCGTGCTCGTCGTTGATCGGCTTGAAACCGTTGATGTCGATGATCGCGGCGCAAAGAGGTGCGCCTGCCTTGATCTTGCGCTCGATCTGGCCTTCCACCCACAGGCGGCTGCCGAGTCCGGTCAGTGCATCCCGCGATGCAATCAGTTCGGCCTCTTCCAGCTTCGCCTGATAGGTCGTGACCTCCGCCTTGAGTTCTTCGATCGCCGCCTTGCCCTCCGCGGTCATTCGGTCGATCGAGGTCTTCAACTCAGCCGCGCTCTTTTCGATCGAGGAGCGGATTTGCGTCAGGTCTTCCAGGCTTGCAATCGTCTTCAGACGGGTTGTGACGTCGTTCATCTGGACGGCGCAGCGCTGGTCCCTTTCGCCGACCGATTCGGCCGTGCGCGCCATTACGATCAGCAGATCCTTCACCTCGCCGGTCTGTTTTCGATAGTGGGCGGCTATCTTCTTTCCCCAATCCTGCAACTGCCCCTGAACCTTCGTTTCAGTGCCTTTGACGGCTTCGGGGTTCATCGCGGCCGTTAAGCCCGCCTCAAGCTTTCCCAGACTCTGTCTCAGACCGTGTCCGAGCGCGGGACAGGCGTTCAGACTGCACTCTCCTATCTCCGACAAGGCCGAGCGATACGCTGTAATGGCCGCAGAGGCTAGATCTGCTTCCTCCGTCTCGTCGCAGGCTGTAGAGCCAGCCCGCGCTGCGTCAAGGTATTTTTTGATGGAGATCATGTGCCCTCAGATTTGGATATGACTGCGTTCGCGTCGAACCAGTGCGCGGGAGATCAGCAAGGCTTATCGGCAGAATCCTATTGTCTTTTTAGTCTTGCACCCTCTTTGGCCCCTTTTGAAATTGGCTCGCCGCGGGCGTTGCCCTGCACTGCGCACACCCTACTGACTCAGCATCGGAAGCGAGCGGAACATAACCGCGCTGCTTTCCATCCATTTCGCTCCTTGTTTACTGCTTTGGAACCAGCTTCGAGACAGTAAAAAAAGAATGTGTTGCAGTTCGCCGTTTATTCGCTATAATGCGTTCATGGCTGTCACCCGAAGGCAAAAAGAGATTCTCGACTTCCTGGAGACCTTTGTGACGCGCAATGGCTACTCCCCGTCCTTTGAGGAGATTGCGCGCGGCATGGGCCTCAAGAGCTTGGCCACCGTGCATAAGCACATTACCAACCTGGAAAAGAAGGGGTTGCTGGACCGCGTGCATAACCGCAGCCGCTCCATCGACGTGCTGCCGCCGGGTACCCGTACGCGTTCCAGCGACCGTCTGCCTTTGATGGGGCGCATCGCCGCCGGCATGCCGGTGGAGGCGATGGAGCATGAGGAGAGCATCTCGCTGCACGACGTGGTGGGCAACCACGACGTCTTCGCTCTCGAAGTGCGCGGCGACTCGATGCGCGACGAACACATCATCAGCGGCGATTATGTGCTGGTGGAGCGCACTCGTACGGCTCGCCAGGGCGAGATCGTCGTGGCACTGCTGCATGGCTCCGAAACCACGCTCAAGCGCTTTTATGCCGAAGGCTCTCTGGTTCGGCTGCAACCCTCCAACATCGAGATGGGCCCCATCATCGTCAACGCCGCGCAGGTGGCCATACAGGGCCGCGTGCTGGGCGTGCTGCGCAAATACAGGTAATCGAGAGCAAAATGACCGAACCTTATGATTACGAATCGATCACCAAGATGATCGATCACTCGCTGCTCAACCCTTCCCTGACGGCGCCGGAACTGGAGGCGGGCTGCGCGCTGGCGGTTCGATATAACACGGCGAGCGTCTGCATCCTGCCGTACTACCTGGCCCGGTGCGCCGATCTGCTTGCCGGGTCCACGGTCATTCCCAGCACCACCATCGGCTTTCCCCATGGCGGGCACACCACCTCCGTCAAGTTGGCCGAAGCCCGGCAGGCGTTGCAAGATGGGGGCAGGGAACTGGATGCGGTAATCAACATCAGCAAGGCCCGTAGCGGGGACTGGCAATATATTCGGGATGAACTGCTTGCACTGACGCAGGCCATCCACGACGGCGGGGCAAAGGTCAAAATCATCTTTGAGAATGCTTACCTGGACGATGCCGCGAAGATTCACCTGTGCGAGATTTGCGGAAAGATTGGTGTTGACTGGGTGAAGACCTCGACCGGGTACGCATCCAGCGGCGCAACTCTTCCCGATCTGGAGCTGATGCGCAGACATTCCCCGGCACGGGTGCAGGTGAAAGCGGCCGGCGGCATTCGCGATCTCGACACCCTCCTCAAGGTTCGCGCGATTGGCGTCAGCCGCGTGGGTGCTACGCGCACCGAAACTATTCTGGAGGATTGCCGGAAGCGGCTCGGCCTTGAGCCAATCGCCCAATCGGGCCTATGAAGAGAAGAACCCGGCAGATTAGCCGGGTTCTTCTGCGTTCAGTGCTGCCGAGATCGATTACGCCAGTAGCTTCTTGATCTTCTCTTCAATCACGTCCTGAGGAACATAACCCACGACCTGATCGGCCACCTTGCCGCCCTTGAATAACAATAAAGCCGGAATGCCGCGAATGCCGAAGCGCGAGGGCGTAGCGCCATTCTCGTCCACATTCACCTTGGCCATCTTCAGCTTGCCGGCGTATTTGGCCGCGACCGCATCGATGATCGGTGCAATCGCCTTGCAGGGGCCGCACCATACGGCCCAGAAATCCACCAGGACCGGCAGCTCACTCTTGAGCACCTCCTGGTCGAACGTTGCATCATTGACTTCCAGAACTCCCACTCCAGACATGATCCTCCTTGCGGCAACCGCCTGCATTCAGTGTACGCGGTTACCGGGCCTTCATGGGATGCGTCAGCAGTAGGAAAAGTCGCAAACCGCTCCTTGAGCGTCAACAGAAAACAGAGCCGCTCAGACCGAAACAAGGCAGGGATTCTCTGTAAGATGCTGTAAAGAAAAGTTCTGTAGCGTATCACGGGCAATTAAAAGCGCCCGGATCCCAATGGGATCGCGGGCGCTAGAGCAGCCCTCCCCCAGAACTGCCCACGGTGAAAATGTAGGTGTTTCCAGGCCGAATAGCAAGCAATCTTGAGTAATAAATAAAGTAATATGCCAATCAAGGATTGTGCTGCAAAAAAGTAACATTTGCGCAGAAAATTGCACAAAAAGTACTGTAACCGACGTAAGGGAGGCTAGCAGGTCAAGGCTTAGTCCGGGCACGCCGCCTCAAAGGAATGGTTTGCTCCCGCCGGCTCAAACCGGCAGAGCTTGAGTTCCGGCTCCGTTACGCCTTCCTGCGCCGCCCGGATGGCAGCCGACGCTTCAGGCACGCTCTCCGCGCTGCCTACGATCACCAGGACCGAGGGTCCGGCGCCGCTCAAAGCCGCTCCCAGAATGCCGTGTTCTCCGGCCAGCGGCAGCAACTGCGGCAGCAAGGGGCAAAAGGGCGCGCGATAGGGCTGGTGAATGCGGTCCTGCATGGCGATGCGCAGCAGGTCGCCGCGCGCCTGGGCAAAGGCCAGTCCCAGCAGCGCTGCGGACTGAATGTTGGCCACCACGTCCTCCCGGGGGTAGCAGTCGGGCAGCATCGCGCGCGCCTTGCTGGTCGCCAACGGCTCGGGGGGGAGTACCACGATCGCCCGCCACTCGGCCGGCGGCGTGACGCGAGCCAGGTGGATGCGTCTCTCCTCACAATTGCCCTCGCAAGAGGCGGCCACAAACCCGCCCAGCCAACAGGCCGAGGCGTTATCCGGATGGCCCTCGAGCGCCGAAGCCTCTTCGAGAATCCGCTCCGAACTCCAGCCCAGCCGGCCAAAATGCACCGCCAAAGCTATCGCCGCCAGCCGTCCCGCCGCCGATGAGCCGCAGCCCATCCCCAGCGGAATCTCATTGTTCATGCGAATCGCCAGAGGAATCGCTGGCCGCCCGTTCGACTCCAGCAGTCCCTTGTAAATCTCCAGAATGAGATTGTTCTCCAGCCGGGAACAGCGCTCCCGGTCGCGGCCCGTAGCCTCAATCGAGAACTCCCCGGCTCGCGCGGCCTCAATCTCCAGATAGAAGTCAAGAGCTACGGCAACAGCGTCGAAGCCGGAGCCAAGATTGGCCGAAGAGGCCGGCAAACGCAGCCGGACCGGGTTCTCTTGCAATCCCTCGCTCATTCCGCTCTGCCCTTCAGCGCGGCCAGCACCGCGGCCGGCGTGGCCTCCACCACCTGCGCATTGCGCTGCAAACTGGCGATTTCCGCCTCCCGGCCCGCGCTTTCGTCCGCGCTCAGCAGCGTTCCGCGATGAAAGTCAATGGTGTAGTCGGCGTCCTTGAGCGTGTGGCCGGTCAGCACCAGAACCACCGTCTCGCTGGATGCGATCCTGCCCTCGGCGCGCAGCTTCTTCACCCCCGCCAGTGTCACCGCGGAGGCAGGCTCGCAGCCCAGCCCCTCGGCGCCGATCTCGGCCTTGGCGATGGCGATCTCCGCTTCGGTCACATCCAGGCACCAGCCGCCCGTCTCCTGAATCGCCCGCGCCGCCTTGCGCCACGAGGCCGGATTGCCGATGCGAATCGCCGTAGCCCGTGTGTGCGCCTCCACCGGCTCCAGCGACGTGCCGCCGTTCTCGGCCAGGCTGCGTACCAGCGGATTCGCCCCCACGGCCTGAATCACGGAAATCATCGGCATCCGCGCCGTTAGGCCCAGTTCGTGCATCTCGCGGAAGCCCTTGCCCAGCGCCGAAGAGTTGCCCAGATTGCCGCCGGGCACAATCAGGTGGTCGGGAACATTCCAGTCGAAGGCCTCGGCAATCTCGAAGGCCGGCGTCTTCTGCCCCTCCAGCCGGTAAGGATTGACCGAGTTGAGCAGGTAGATCGGCGCTTCATTCACAATCTGCGTCAGCAGCGTCAGGCAGCCGTCGAAGTCGGCCTTCAACTGGCAGGTCACCGCTCCGTAGTCCATCGCCTGCGAGAGCTTGCCCCAGGCGATCTTGCCGTCGGGAATCAGCACCAGGCTCTTCAACCCGGCGCGCGCGGCATAGGCGGCCATCGCCGCCGAAGTATTTCCGGTGGAGGCGCAGGCCACCCACTCGAAGCCCCGCTCCTTGGCCACGCTCATCGCCGCGGTCATGCCTGTGTCTTTGAACGAGCCGGTCGGATTCATCCCCTGGTGCTTGGCGAAGAGCTGGTCGATCCCCAGCCTCTTGGCCGCGCGCGGCAGGTGATAGAGCGGCGTATTGCCCTCGCTGAGCGTCACCGCATTGCCAAAGCTCTCCAGAATCGGCAGCAGCTCGCGGAAGCGCCATACGCCGGAGTGGTCCAGCCCCTCAGCCGAGCAGCGCCGCTCCCGCCACAGCCACTTGAGCGCGCCGGGATTGGGACGGTCCGGCCCCTTGCGCTCGCCCCAGCCGGGGTACTCCACTTCAAACAGATCGCCGCAATCGGCGCAACGGAAGTCTGGCCGCGCCTCCGCGCCGGAGATTCTCGCCCCGCATCCAAAACAACGCAACTGATGCAAATTCTCGCTCATGTCTGCTGATAGGTTACCAGCAGACGCCGCTTTTTGCCGCGCCGCGGAGTTGGAACCTGATGATATCCGCGCAAATTCTTTGTGCGCCGCTCGAGTCGCATTCTCTGGTGTTTCGCAGCTTCGATATCGCCTAATTCACACCGATCACCAGCAACGTCGCATCATCTTGGAACTGTCCTTCGCAAAACATCGTGACCTGCTCAAGAAGCTGGCGGGTCAACTCGCTCGCTGCCAGCAAGCGGTTCTCGTTCGCAAAGGCCGCGATGCGTTCCTCCTCGAACTCCCGTCCGTTTGCATCCGCCGCTTCCGTGATGCCGTCGGTAAAGAGCAGCAGCCGGTCTCCCGCCATCAACTCGACCGTCAAGTCCTCGTATTTCCATCGCGGAAAAACGCCGAGTACGGCGCCGCCCTGCTCTTGTATCCGCGATGGACCGGTCGTTGCGAGTATTGGATAGAGATGTCCTGCATTGCAGTACTGAAACGTGTGCTTCTCGCAGTCCAGAATCCCGTAAAGGAAAGTGACGAACTTCCCCGTCGCGATGTTTTCGCACAGCAACCTGTTGACTCTGTCGCATAACTCAGACGCACTCCTGGAGCTGCTCGCAAGGGCGCGTACCGCAGCCTGAACATTGGCCATCAGAAGCGCGGCGGATACGCCCTTTCCCACCACATCGGCGATACAAATTCTTAGCCGATGCTCATCCAGCCGGAGCACGTCGAAGTAATCCCCGCTCACTGTGCGGGCCGGAAGCCACGCCGCCGCTACTTCAAATCCAGAAATCTGGGGAATCTCCTTGGGAAGCAGCGACTGCTGAATCTCCCGCGCGCGCTGTAACTCCTGTTCCTGCATTTCAAGCTGTGCCGTGCCGGATTCAACCGAATGCTGAAGTTCCACGTTGCGCCGCTCCAGTCGTTCCTTCGACGTCTGATAGAGAAACGTAAGAACGCCAAAAACAAAAGTAACCAAAAATGGGAGTTTCCATCCCGTTCGGATAAGATGCGCATAGGTTTGCGGGGTGGGCGGGGCCAATGCCCACACAATGGCGCTAGACACCAAAAAGACCGGCAGGATAAGAGCGAGAAGAATAGGCAGAAAAACTAACCAGTTATAAGGAAACGGCCGCTCCGCATAGAGAAAGCGCAATCGCTCTGCCGCGGGCGTCAACAGATTCCCGATGGACATGGCATACAGCATGATCGTGAGAGGATTGATCTGTTGTCCGATGGCCCAGAACACCGCCCCCAAAATCGCTGAAAGCGCGATGTAGAGGCTTTGCTGGCGGATAAATCGAGAAAGCGATGGAGAATTAAGGTTCACATCATCACGCACTCTGAACAATCGACTGAACTACGTGTCCATTTTATACCAGCGTTAAAACCCCACCATCACCGGCTCCATCTCCAGCCGAATTCCGAAGCGCTCTTCGACGGCGGCGGTGATTTGTTCGGCAAGCGCCAGAACTTCGGCGGCGCTCGCTTCGCCGCGATTGACCAACGCCAGCGTATGGCGCGAGGAGATTGCGGCCGCGCCCAGCTCGTAGCCTTTGGCGAAGCCGGCCTGCTCGATCAGCCATGCGGCGGGAACCTTGACCCGGCCGAGATTCTCCGCGCCTGTTCCGGCGGGAAAGCGCGGTAGTTCTTTTGCGCTGACGGCCGCAATCTGCCGCAACTGCTCCTCGCTCACCACGGGATTCTTGAAGAAGCTGCCCGCGCTGCGGCAATCGGGATCGCCGTCAACCAGCAACATTCCCTTCGATTGGCGGACGCGGCGTACGACGGCTGCAACCTCGGCAAGGCTGGGTTCGCCGCTCTCGGCCCCGCGCTCGGCAAGCGCCCGTTGCAGGTCGGCGTAGCGCACGGCGGGCGCCCCGCCGGGGGTGAGCTGGTAGTCCACGCGGGTGACGATGTAGCGCCCGCGATCCTCTGAATTAAAGCGGCTGCGGCGATAAGCAAAGCCGCACTCGGCTGCGGCGAACTCCACGAATGTACGCGACTGAAGGTCGAAGGCGCGCACACACACAATGGCCGAGGCGACCTCCTGCCCATAAGCGCCGACGTTCTGCACCGGCGTTCCGCCCACCGTGCCGGGAATGCCGGCAAGGCATTCTATCCCGGCGCATCCAGCTTCTGTCGAGAACGCCACGAAGTGGTCCCAGTCCTCGCCGGCGGCGGCTTGATA
>Ga0182027_10014456_pt1 | contig 10923 bp, 7 predicted proteins | sample 712E1DmetaG_FD_121300 | JGI IMG/M metagenome (GOLD analysis project Ga0182027, IMG submission 121300) | Permafrost microbial communities from Stordalen Mire, Sweden - 712E1D metaG (Illumina Assembly) | ecosystem: Environmental > Terrestrial > Soil > Wetlands > Permafrost | place: Sweden...
AACACCACGGTCAACTTCGAAAAGAGCCTGGTGTTCCTCACCAGCAACCTGGGCGCGCGGGAGATGTTGCACGAAATCAACCCCGAGTTCGGCTTCCAGTCCGTCAAGACCGCCGAGCGCAAGAACCTCACCGGCAAGCTCCAGAACATCGCCCTGGTGTCGGTGCGCAAGCGCTTCTCGCCGGAATTTGTCAACCGCATCGATTGCATCATCACCTACCAGCCGCTGACGGCGGAATCGCTCTCGGCCATCCTCGACCACCACATTGCCGATCTGCAAAACCACGTCAACACGCGGCTCGGCAACCGCTCATTCACCCTCGAGGTGCCATTCGAGGCGCGCCAGTTCCTGCTGCGGAAGGGCACCAGTCCGGAGTACGGCGCCCGTGAGCTGAACCGCACCATCCACCGCTACCTGACGCAGCCGCTGGCCACGCTGGTGGCCACGGGCCAGGTGAACCCCGGAGTCAGGGTGAGAGTGGAAGTGGCCGAGGATGCGGAGAAGCTGAACTTGCGGACGCTGGAATCCGACACGGCCGCCGCCGCGGTGCACCCCACCGTGCTGCTGGTGGACGACAACCGCGACCTGCTGCGGTTTCTGGAGCGCCTGATGGCCGAGGCAGGCTGGACCCTGCTCACCGCCGAATCGGCCACGGAAGCGCAACGCCTGATGCGGGAGCACAAGCCCAATGCCGCCCTGCTGGATTACATGCTGCCCGACGGCAACGGCGTCGAGCTGGGCGTCGAGTTCGCGCAAGCCGCGCCGCAGATGCAGATCATCATGATGACGGGAACCATCTTGCCACCGGAGGAAGAAGCGCTCTGCGAAGAGCACAATTTCCCGGTGTTGCGGAAGCCGTTTCTGGCTTCCGACGTCATGAACCAGATCCGCGACCGCCTGATGCCGGCCAGCGGCGCGGTCCACGGCGGCGCGTAGCAGTGGCGCGCGTCCTGGTCATCCACTGGAACGCCGCGGAAGCCGCCGCGCGCGTCGAACGCCTGCGCGGCGAAGGCTTCGAGACCTCCTGCTTCACCGATCAGCGAGACGGCGCCGGTTTCCGCGCCCTGCGCGAGAATCCGCCGGATGCCGTGGTGATCGACCTGGCGCGGATACCGTCTCACGGCCAGGCGGTGGGGATCGCCCTGCGCGAGCAGAAGGCCACGCGCATGGTTCCGCTGGTGTTCATCGAGGGCGACCCCGAAAAGACCGGGCGCGTCCGAGGGCTGCTGCCCGACGCGGTGTTCACCACGTGGCCGCGAATCGGCGCGGCGCTGCGGCGCGCGCTCCGTCATCCTCTCCAAGACCCCGCCGTCCCCGGCACGTTCGCCGGCTACTCCGGCACGCCGCTTCCCAAGAAACTGCGCATACGGAAAGGCGCAGTGGTGGCGCTGGTTCACGCACCCGAGGGTTTTGAGGCCAAGCTCGCCCCGCTGCCGGAGGGCGCCCGCGTGGAGAGGCGCATGGGCGGCGCCGATGTGACGCTGGCCTTTGTGAAATCTATCGCCGCGCTCGGCCGCGAGCTGCCGGCCCTGGCGCGCGAGATGCAAGCCGGCCGCACGTTATGGCTGATCTGGCCCAAGAAAACGTCGGCGCTGGCGGGCGATCTGGGCGAGCCGAAGGTCCGCGAAATGGGCCTCGCCATCGGCCTGGTGGATTACAAAGTATGCGCCGTGGATGAGACCTGGAGCGGACTCGCCTTTGCCGTGCGGAGGACCAAGGGTAGCAGTTCGTAAATGCGCGTCTCCGTGACACAACGCCGCGACCCGTCGGCAACCGACCTCCGCTCAGCCGGAGAGGCGGCCCCCAGTCTGGCTTTTCCCTGGGTGGCGAAGTTGCGATATGGGCTTCTGGCCGGGGAAAGCGCCTTGATTCTGGCCGCGCACTATATCTTCGGCGTAGAGCTTCCGATCCCCTGGCTGATTCTTCCGGTGGCGTTGGCGGCCGTCGGCAACCCCCTGCTCGAACGCTTCACCGGGGCCGTCCGCGACCGGCACGCGCTGGGAATCCTATTGACCCTGGACACGCTTTGCCTGACGGCGCTGCTCTCTCTGACGGGCGGCCCGGCTAATCCGTTCACCCTGCTGTATCTGGTGCAGATCACGCTCTCCGCGGTCATACTCAGCAAGGAATGGACCTGGGCCATCGGCGGGCTATCCGTGGCTGGCTTCGCTTTCCTGTTCCCGGTGCATGTGCGTGTGGCCGTATTTGAAAGTCATCACACCTCCGAGGGGTTCTCGGTCCACCTGGCTGGAATGTGGATTGCGTTTGCCGCGGCATCGCTCGTAATCACCCTGTTCATCGGCAAGGTTTCCGAGGCCATGCGGAGAAGGGAGCAGGAAACCCTGTCGCTGCGAGACCAGGCCGCGAGAGATGAACGGCTGGCCGCGATCGTGACCTTGGCGGCCGGAGCGGCGCACGAACTCGGAACTCCCCTGGGGACCATCGCAGTGGTTTCCAAGGACCTGGAGTTGTATGCCGACAGGGTGCTGGGAAACGGCGAGGTGGCTGCCGAGGCGCGCCTGATTCGCTCGGAAGTGGACCGTTGCAGCCGGATTCTGCAGCAGATGAGTATACGGGGAGCGGAACCGCTTGGGGAGACTCCGGTTCCACTCGGATTGGGCGAAGCCCTGAGCAGCGTGAAGCAGGGGTTCGCGCCTCCGGAAAGAGACCTGGTCCAGACGGAAGTTGCCGGCGAGGGCCGGCAGGTTACGCTTCCTCCCGACGCCACCCGGCAGGCGCTTACGGCGCTGGTGAGAAATGCGCTGGACGCCAGCGATGGCAGCCACCCGGTATTGGTCACCGCGGAGTGCGCGAAGGGAAAGCTGCGCTTCACGGTGAAGGATTCGGGCTGTGGAATGCGGCGCGAAACGCTCGACCGGGTGGCGGAGCCGTTCTTCACCACGAAACCTCCGGGCCGCGGAATGGGCCTCGGCACGTTCCTGGTTCGCGCGTATGCGGAGGCTCTGAATGGGAGCCTGGAATTCGAGTCCGAGCCGGGCGCGGGGACGAAGGCGACCCTGGAGTTGCCCCTACCCTAACCATGAGCGACCAGGACAAACCGGCGGCGCTGATCGTCGACGACGACGAACGGTTTCGTACAAGACTGTGCCAGGCCTTTGCGCTGCGCGGTTGGGAAGCATTGGGAGCCGCCGACGGCGCCGCGGCGCGAACTCTGGCAGTCGAAGTGGCGCCCGACCTTGCCGTGGTGGACCTGCGCATGGCGAGCGAATCGGGGCTAGACATAGTCCGGGATCTCCGGGAGCTGGATGCCACGGTCTCAATCATTATGCTGACCGGATATGGGAGTATCGCCACGGCCATCGAGGCCATCAAGTGCGGCGCGGACCATTACCTCAGCAAGCCGGTCGATGTGGACCAGATTATATCCGCGTTCGAGAGCGTTCGCGATCGCGAGCGCACTAGCCCGCGGCCTCCCGCGAAGGTGCCGAGCCTGGCCCGCGTGGAATGGGAGCACATGCAGCGGGTTCTGGCCGACTGCGGCGGCAATATCTCGCAATCCGCCAAGCTGCTCGGGATGCATCGCCGCTCGCTGCAGAGAAAGCTATCCAAGGACCCCCCGCGCGATTAGTGCCACGTCCCCAGGTGAAGCTCCGCAGGAGCGAAAGACAGTAGCCCATGGCGCAAGCCGTGGGAGAATTGCGAAATCGACCTAGCCCCGGAGAGGGCGAAAGAACGTTCTTCCGCCCCCTCCGGGGCTACCCCGGTTGCTCACCAGTCCCATGGCTTGCGCCATGGGCTACTGTCTTTCGCCCTGACGGGCTTTGAGTACCGGCTACGCCTAGATTCCTGCGATCCGCTGCGGAATCGGAGAATCCGCCACTTTTATGTCGCACTTAACCGGCCAATCCGCTGACCACGAAAAGCTCAGTTGAGAGCGGCCCGGCAAAGTCGAGGCGGGCCGCCTTACCTCCAACTGCTGGGAGGCGAAGAACTTTTCTTTTCCAGTTGATTTTTTCCAAAATCAGGTAATACTTGATCGGCACCTTCGGGCGCCCTCCCACCAGAATGAGGAAAGATTGGCCGGTCAAGTCGCACACCCCGATGTAGGGGCCGGGCATGCCCGGCCCGCAGTTGCATGATATCCTGAACTCTGGTTTTCACCGGCGGAGGTTCCATGAATAGACGACAAGTACTTAGCGGCGTTGGTTTTCTCGCGGCTGCCGCTACCACGGTAGAGCAGGCCCGGTCTCAGAGTGCAGCGGGGGTTGCGAACAAAGCGCTGGTTGCCACGGCCAGCGATTGTGTAGGCAAAGGGCAGTTGTGCCTGAGCCATTGCCTCGATATGCTGGCAACCGGCGATAAATCGATGGGCGCATGCTCCAAGACCGCGAACGAAATGCTGGCGGTTTGCGGCGCGATGGTCTCTCTCGCCGCGCAGGGCGCCCCCTCTGTCCCCAAGTTTGCGGCGGTTTGTCTCGACGTTTGCAAACGTTGTGAAGCCGAATGCCGCAAACACGCACAGCATACGCCTTGCAAGGATTGCGCGACAGCTTGCGCCGCTTGCCAGGTTGAGTGCAAGAAGGTCGCCGCAGCCTGAGCTTGCACTCTCAGTAGTGGAACCGGTAGCGCACCTGAAGGTAGACCTGCCGTGGATCGGCGTAATGGGTTCCGCCAAAGGTAGTGCTGTTGTCTAGAAGGAAGCGGCGATTCCCAAGGTTCAGAGCGGTCAAGGAAACGGTGATTCGTTCTCCCAACGACCGGCCGAGCGAGAGGTCGAACGTGGTGTGCCCCTGCAAATGGGCCGGGACGCCGCTCGCTCCGTCGGTGAACCCCGACCCGTAGTACAGATTGCCGCCCGCCGTGACGTGCCGCGGCAGATCGAAGTTGAACCCGGCGTGGAGCGTATGGCGCTGATCGTGGTCCAGCAGGAAGTAGCCGCTGGCGGGGGGCGAGAAATCGGTGAGGCCTCCGGATACGGCTCCCGCGCCGAGGGCGTGAGCGTAAGAATAGGCAAGGTAGACCTCTCCGCGGTGGAACAGCCGCGGCGAACGCACGGCCACTTCCCAACCGTAAAACCGCGCGCCATCGATAGTCAGAGGAAAGAACACGTTGGAGTTTCCGATGGCGTTGTGGTCGAAGTAGTTTCTGGCCCGCTGATGGTAGTTGTCGACGTCCAGCGACCAGCCGTGCACCGGGATCGTCAGGCCGAACAGATGTTCCTGGTCCCGCTCCCCCCTCAGCGGGATGAACCCCAGCCCTTGGGCAACCGCATAATCGAGGAGCGGCCCGGTCACCGTGGAAAGCGGCGGCGCCTGATAGTAGAGCCCCCAGGTGGCTCGCAACACCCAGTTCAAACCGGGAATGCGGACGGATCCGCCCAACCGCGGACTGGCCGCGTTTTCCGAAACCGCTCCGGTGAAGTGCGTCAGGCGCAGGCCCGCCGTGAGAGTCAGCCATGAGAGCGCTTTGTACTGGTCCTCCAGAAACAGCGCCTCCAGATGACCATTTGAGGCCCGGGCCTGCGAGAGGCTGGTGTTCGAGCCGTCGTTGGCGGTCAGGCTCACGGATTCATCGTCGTGCTGGGCGAAGCCGTAGACGCCCACCCGTGCGTTATGCCGGGTAGTGACCTCACTCAGAATCACCTGCGCGCCAGCGTACTGCGACGCTCGATGCTGCGTGGTGGCGACCGGAGTGTCGTTGGGATCGCCGTCGTAATTAGCGCGGTTGTAATGGTAAAAAGGCGATACCGTCAGGAGCACGTTGGGCTGGAAGGAATGCTCCCAGGAGAAGTCGACCAGTGCGTCGCGCTCCAGCTCCACATCGCGGACGCCGGCATTCTGCGCGCCGGCGTCGTTGGGAATCTGGTAGTCGTCGCCCCGAAGCGACGTGACGAACCGGAATTGGTTGGCGGCATCGCGATTGTAGATGAGCGAGGCCAGTCCGCCGAGGCCCCACACGCGATCGTGCAACACGTCCGGGCCGGGAGTCTGGAGCCCGTAATCGCCGCGGTTGCCATTCAGGCTGGCAAAGTAGGCGAGTTTTTCGGTATGGCTTCCGAAGTTCACTTGTTCATTGGACTGGTGGAACGTGCCATACGTGGCGTAGAGCTCGCCTTCGTTGTTGCGCTCGAACCCAGTTCGCGGAACCACATTGAAAACGCCGTAGGTTCTGTCGCCCTGGTCCGCCGAATAGCCGCCGCGCTGGGCCTCCAGGTAGTCGATGTCCTTGGGCTCGATCTGCGGGCCCACGTTGCTCGAGATGTTGGTATTGGGAATGGGAACCCCATCGATGGCCCACGTCGCCTGGTGGCCGCCGCGCACGTGGAGCTGGTCGTGCGCGATCCACGCGCCGGGGACGTAGTCGGTGATCATGTTCAGGCTATTGCTGAGATCGGCTCCGGGCGTCGTCTGGATCTCGCGCCTGCTCACCAGCGTGGTCGGGGTCGCGACCTCCGGTGTCGCGGCGAGCGCCGGCTCGGTGACGGTAACAGTCTGCGCGGTAATGCCAATGAACAATTGAAAGTGGAGCACGGGGGCGCTACCGGACACCACCACAACCTCCTGCGCCGCGGCGGCGAAGCCCTCCTTCGTTACGGTGACCCGATAGGCGCCGGCGGGTAGCGTTGGAGTCTCGAAATTCCCTTCCACGCCCGACGAGAGATTCTGCCCGTAGTCCGAAGTGGTGGACTGGATGGCAATCCGGGCGCCCGGCACGGGACGATGGTCGGGATCGTGCACCACTCCGCGCAGCGATCCGAACACTGTCGCCACAAGCATCGCGGGCAGCAGGGCGACGATAACCCCGATCGCGTTCGAATCGTGTTTCACGGTAACTCCCCCCTCAGAAGGTGCCGGCTTCGCTTATCTGACGCAGCATGATGGCGCAGGGCTTCGAGAACGGTATGCGACGATTTGTCGCATGGACAACTGAGACACCATCGGGTAAGCTTTTTCTCTGGGTTACTCCGGGGGGGGGAAATCCAATCATGCGAATTCGTGAAGTTGTGATCGTGGCGATCATGTTGGCGGGGCCTTTCGCCGGGAATGGCGCCGCGGCGGGGCGCATCGCGGGGGTCTTGGAGGACTCCTCCGGCGCCGTCGTCGCGGGAGGAACGATCACCGTCAAGAACCTCGACTCGGGGCTAGCGCAGACGACGCTTACCGATCAGCAGGGACGGTACGCTTTCGACGCCGCCCCAGCCGGGCGCTATGAGGTCTCGGCGAGCTACTCCGGCTTTGAAACCGCCGTGCGCAATGACGTGATTGTGGCGGAGAACCGGGAGTCCAACGTGGCATTCGCGCTGCGGGTCGGTAAGAATACGACCGTCGTCCGGGTGACGGAGCCGGCGCCAACCGAGGCTCCCGAGGGCATGGTTGCGGAGAGGGCCAGAACCAGCGATACGGCATCCCTGTTCAGTGGCATTCCGGGGCTGGACCTTTACAACAGCGGGGGCGTTTCCAGTCTGCCCGCCGTTCACGGCATGGCCGACGACCGGGTGAATGTGCTGGTCAACGGCATGTCACTGGCGCCCGCCTGCGCCAATCACATGAATCCTCCCATGTCCTACATCGGGCCGGCGAATGTCGGCAGCGTCAGCGTCATGGCGGGCATCACGCCTGTGAGCCGCGGCGGCGACAGCATCGGGGGCACCATCGCTGTGGATTCGGCGGCGCCGGTGTTTGCCCAACCCAGCCAGGGAGTTCAGATCCATGGCGGCGTTTCGGCATTCCACCGGACCAATGGAGTGGTGAACGGCGGCGACGCCTGGCTGTCCGCCGCCACTGACACTTTCCGTGTTAGCTACGTCGGTTCGTATGTCAATGCCAACGACTACAAGGACGGCGCGGGCGTGATGATCAAATCGACCTTTTACGAATCCGAGAACCACGCGCTCGAGTTCGCCGCCCGCCACGGCAACAATCTCATCACCGTCGACCTGGGGTATCAGCACATCCCCCAACAAGGGTTTGTCAATGCCCGCATGGACATGACCGACAACCAGGCGGGGTCCGCCAACGTTCATTACGAGGGCGTCTTCGCCCGGGTGAAGCTCCAGGCACGCGCTTTCTACGAGGACACCCGGCACGTAATGAACATTCTGAGAGACAAGATTCCCGGCATGAACATGCCCATGGATACCAAGGGCACGAACCTGGGTTACCAGGTGGAAGCGGAAATCCCGCTGTCGCCGCGGGACACATTGCGCGTAGGCAACGAGCTTCGCCATTTCGGGCTGAGTGACTGGTGGACGCCGGTAACGGCCACGGTTGGCGCCATGGGGCCTAACACGCTTTTGAACGTGAACAACGGCAGGCGCGATGTGTTCGGAACGTTTGCCGAATGGGAAGCCCGGCGCGGCAAGGGATGGACGGGGTTACTCGGTGTCCGCAGCGACGTGGTGCGCATGAATACAGGCGACGTGGCCGGCTATAACATGGCTACCAACACCACCGGAAGCTCGGCGTACTATGCCGATGCCGCGGCCTTCAACGCTCGCGATCGCTATCGCCTGGACAATAATTTCGACGCCACCGCGCTGGCCCGCTACGAACCGAATTCCACTAGCTCTTTCGAATTCGGCTACGCCCGGAAAACCCGCTCGCCCAGCATCTATGAACGCTATTTGTGGGTCAAACGCAGTTCTATGTCGGCCAGCATGAACGGATGGTTCGGCGATAGCAACGCGTATGTGGGCAACCTGGACTTGCGGCCCGAAATTGCCAACACCTTTAGTGCCACGGCAGGCTGGCACGCACCGTCGAATCACGGCTGGGAAGTGAAGGTCACGCCCTATTACACCCGCGTTCAGGATTACATCGGCGTGGATCGCTGCCCGGTGATCGCGGACGGCAGCAACGGCTGCACGGCCGCCAAATTCGCCGCCACATCCGGCTTCGTCACATTGCAGTTTGCCAACCACGCGGCGAGGTTGTACGGGCTGGATAGTTCCTTCCGCGCACCATTGGGAAGCGGGTTCGCGCTTGCCGGTATCTTGGGTTACGTGCGGGGCGAGAATCTCGACACGGGACAGAACCTGTACCACATGATGCCGCTGCACGGGAACGTGGCTTTGGAGCATCACCTCGGCCAGTGGTCGAGCACCCTGGAGTTTCAGGCGGTGGATGCCAAAACGGATGTGCAGGCGGTTCGAAACGAGTTGCGTACCCCGGGTTATGCGCTGCTCAATTTGCGCTCCGGGTATAAGTGGAAGCTGGCGGAAAGGGCGAGCATGCGACTCGACGCGGGCTTCGACAATCTGACTAACAGGCAGTACGATCTGCCGCTAGGCGGCCGTTACTGGGTCGGCGACAAGACGGGGAACTCTTCGGTGCCCGGCATGGGACGGTCGCTGTATAGCGGGCTGGCGTTCGAGTTTTGAGCGAGCTATTTCGGGGACAGGCTACGAAACCCCCAAAATGCAAATCGGTGAGCGGAGCGGAGTTTCGAGGTTACGTAGCCTGTCACCGAAATTTCAGTTGGGCGATTTCGGGGTGGGCTACCAGGGCGCCGGAATCCATGTCCAGCAGGGTGTTGTCGAACGGGAACGGGCCGCCGCTGAAATTGTGAATCCCGCGCCACACGATGTCGCTGGAGTTCTTGACTCTGATGGCGTACTGCATGGGCGCGTTGGTGCCGGAGTTGTGATACATGAAGTAATTCACGAATTTCAGGTGTTTACAGCCCTCCATTTCCATCGACGCCGTGGCCTCGTCTCCGTTTACCTCTTCCGTCTGGATGGTGTTGAACGTCCAGTTGGCGACATTTCTCAAAATGATCTCGACTCTCCGGTGGTGCTCGATCGACATCTGATACATGGCGCCCGGGGTTGAAGTATCCGTCACGATGAGGCCGGCGGTGGCGGACTCGCTGGGAGTCCAGATGCCCTTGAACGTCCCCGCGCCGCCATCGGCGATCCAAAGGCCGTAGAGCAGCTCCGTGCCCGTCTTGGTGCGCGAACAGTTGATGGTGACGTCGTCCATGAAGGAGCCGGGTGCGGCCATCCACTTCACTCCGACGGCGCCCTGGTTGTCGTTCTGCATCGAAACCGCGATGCCGGAGACGATGGGCGTGGAAGCTTTCGGCGCCAGGAGCACCGGCTTGGGTTGGGAGGCGTCGGTGAACCCGGCGGTCGAGGGCATCAGAACCAAACGGGTTTCCGTCGGTTGAAGCCCGATGAGAGCGGTATCCCGTCCCAGCGTGAGAGTGTCGGAGATGCGGTAGGACCCCTGCGGGACGTAGATCGCTTTGTGCTCCGCGATGGCTTTGCGGAATACGGCGGTATCGTCGGCGGCGCCGTCGCCTTTGGCGCCCAGGTCGACCACGTTCACCCAGGAAGATTGCGGCGGCAACTCCGGAAAATCCTTTTTCGGAATGGAAGTCATCGCCGCAAGCTTGACCCGCTCCACCACCGTATCCCGCTTGCGGACGGGCTCCTTGGTGTCTTTGACAGTCACGTGCAGCCCGTGCGAGAGAGTGCGGATGGCGTACGCACCCGCTTCGCCGGGGACCTTCAAGGCGTTCTCCGGCATTCTGGAAAGGCCGCCCAGAAACGGATTGAACTCCAGGAATACGGGCACGCCATCGCATTCCACGTCGTCCACATTGATCTGCGTTTTCGGGTCGTAGTAGCGCGCCACCCAGAGCGCCGCGCCCTTTATATTCTCGAACCGCGAATCCTTCACGTAGAGCTTGTCCGTGGATTCGCCCGTCAGGTGGCTCACCCTCATTACCGGGATGCGAATTCCGTAAGGAACGTTTCGGAAACGGGAGCGGATCACCGTCATGCCGGCGGACTCATGAGTCTCGATGGCCACCGACCGCTGGCCGATGAATTCGGAGTCGAGCACCAGCACTTGCCAGCCGGCCGCGGTCACCGCCGTGCGGATCGCGAAGTCGCCTCCGAAAAAGCGGCAATCCTCGACCTCATGCCCGATCTCTTCCACCGCGCCCAGCGCCGAGCCG
>Ga0182027_10014457_pt1 | contig 10922 bp, 9 predicted proteins | sample 712E1DmetaG_FD_121300 | JGI IMG/M metagenome (GOLD analysis project Ga0182027, IMG submission 121300) | Permafrost microbial communities from Stordalen Mire, Sweden - 712E1D metaG (Illumina Assembly) | ecosystem: Environmental > Terrestrial > Soil > Wetlands > Permafrost | place: Sweden...
CATACATCCAGGGGTGTATTCTCGCAGACGGGACAATACAATTGATGAGCAATGTGATTTACCTGATCGTCCGATGGCGTAGGTATAGGCTGTTGCGCAAAAACTTTTTGATGGGGTTGGCTCGCAAGTATAAGCCCGCAGGTCAAAGCAAGCAAAATGAGTACCGCAATTTCGTTTTGCGTTTTACGTTTTTGCGTTTTGATTATTCGCGTTTTACTCATTGCGTCTTCCATTAATCCGCTGCACCGGTTTGGTGGGCCTCAGGTTGGTGAATGCGGTGCGACCTCGCCGGGACATGTTCTGCATCGCGGTCGGGCCATGCCGCAATGATAATGCCGAACAGGAAGATGATCGCTCCGATCCATAGCCAGTTTACCAGTGGGTTGACGAAGATTTTGAAGGTCGCGCCGTTGGTAGATGTGGGCTGCCAATCCACAAGAATGATGTAGAGATCATCTTTCAAGCTTGAACGCAGACCGGGGATGGTCATATTTTGTTGTTCGGTCGGGTAATAATCAATCCGCGGATATAAATCGCCCAGATAATTATTGCCTTGATAAACACTGACCACTGCCCGTGTCACTTGCTGTCCATCCGGGCCGGGGAACTGGGCAACCGAATCATATTTGACGGTATAACCGCTCAACGCTAATGAGTTGTTTGTGGAAACTGTTCCTTGGGTTTGTACTTGAAACAGATTGATCCCTAGGATGCCGATCGCCATCAGCATCATGCTGATATGGATGACATACCCGCCATAACGCCTGCGGTCACGTCCCACCAAACGCCAAAAGGCGGTGAGGACGTTTTCACTTTGCGCTTTCATGCGGGCAGATGTAGCGCGCCAGAATTCCTGTAGAGTTATCAGGATAACCATCGCCACGAGAAAGAATGCGACCAGTGCGATGGGATTGGCGGTGTAAGTGAAAAACAGGATGACTGTGATGATCAGTGCCGCAAGGGCGGATTTCCAAATGGCGCGTCCCAATGTTTTAAGGCTGGAATGTCCCCATGCCGAAAGCGGGGCGATACCCATCAATAACATTAACCCGGCGAAGAGCGGCCCGGTGGCGGTTTGATAGAACGGTGGTCCGACGGTGACTTTTTGGCCGGTGAAGAGTTCGGAAATGATCGGGAAGACCACGCCCCAAAAGCATATAACCAATACACTGATGAATAGCAGGTTGTTGAGAAGGAAAAGCGCTTCGCGCGAGAGCATGGATTTCATCTCTGTCTCGCCTCTGAGGTCAGGCCAGCGATAGATCAACAATGCAATGGAGGCCACGAAAGTGATGCCAATGAAGGTGAAAAAGACGGGACCGATGGCGCTTTCAGCGAAGGCATGCACCGATGATAGCACGCCGGAGCGGGTCAGGAAGGTCCCGAAGATAACCAGTGAGTAGGTCAGAATGATAAGGAGCATATTCCATTGTTTCAGCAGGCCGCGCTTTTCCTGGATCATCACGGAATGTAAAAACGCGGTTCCGGTCAACCATGGCATCAATGCCGCGATTTCCACCGGGTCCCATCCCCAGAAACCGCCCCAGCCCAACACATCATATGCCCAGCGGCTGCCAAGCACCAGACCGCACGAAAGGAATAACCAGGCCCATAACGTCCAGCGGCGTGTGATGCGGATCCAGCGATCATCAGTGCGGCCCGTGATCATGGCTGCGATGGCGAAGGCAAATGGGATCACGAAGGACACAAACCCAAGGTACAACATCGGCGGATGAATGATCATGCCCGGATGCCGCAGTAACGGATTCAATCCATTTCCGTCCGTCGGGATGGCCAGGCTCGCGTTGAGCATTGGCGCAAACATGCTTTTGATGGCATTCCCGCTTGCATCGGCAATCAATTTTCCGTCCGGCCCCCGCCAGAATTCGGCGAATGGGTTCTCGAAAAAGACCACCAAAGCCAGGAAGAACGCCGTGGTAATGGCTGTAACCACAATGACCCATGGAAGAAATTCGCGGTCGCGCTCCCATTTCCGCAGGGTGACCAGCGAAGCAAAGGCGGACATCAGCCACGACCAGAATACCAGCGACCCGGCCTGTCCGCCCCACCAGGCTGTGATTTTGAGATAAGTGGGCATATCCCGGCTGGTCACTTCATAAACGAACGAAACTTCAAAGTGATTTGTGACCAGCAAATAGATCAGGGCAGCAGCAGAAAGAGAAATAAGCGGCCATAACAATAGCATGGCGCGGCGGGCCGACTCAACCCATCCAGCCGATTTTGTTCTATCACCATAAATGGCCGCGCCCACACTATAGAGCGCGACCAGAAAAGCAATGCAAATAACTCCGTAACCTATATCAGCAACCATAAAACTCCTATAGAAAACGCGACACGAACGAGTTTGTAGCCCTCAGGCAATCTTCGATCAACCGGCCTGATTGGGTACTGCCTCCTTATATTTGGTGGGGCACTTCAGCAGTAATTCATCGGCGTGAAAGACCCCGTTAGAATCGAGATGGCCGGTCATAATGGCCTGCGCTTCATCCTTTAAGAGATCGGGCTTGGGACCGCTGTAGGTGATCTTGAGCCGCGCCCGGTTCGGGTCAACAACCGCCGCATGCAGGACGGCTGCCAATCCACCTTCGGCATCCACTTCCTTTTGATCGCCGGGGACTTGGGCAACGTCAAAGGTCAGTGTGAGAGTATTCGCGTCATATTGGATGGTGTCGCCGACGACCGCGCCTGAGATACGCACGTTCTGGCCGGTTAGGGTGGCGTTTTTGGCTTTCAACTCATCAACCGTTAGGAAGTATTCAGCGTTGGCCTTCGTGGCTGAGAAGATTAAATAGATCACCGCCGCGAGGATTAACACCCCGCCGATGATAAATTTTGTACGTCCCATGAACTGCCTCCAATTTACAAAGGGAAAATTATATAACAATCTTCATTCTACATGTCGAGATTAATAGATGCTGAAAAATGTTCAGTCAATTGTCACTCGGCATATCCAATTTTGTCCTATCCTTTTGGGTGGGGATTTCGTTGGAATTCAGCCATCCCATACGGCGGTTAGCTCTCTCATGATCGGCTCTACTTTACCGGCCAATTCTTTAACTTCATCTGCTTCACGAAACAATCCGTTGATGACATACCCGAGTGCGCGCAGCAATTCACTGCTCTCCAGTGAGGTGACCAGTGTAATGCTGAAAGCATCGCGCACTTCAATGGGAAGGTTGTCGAAACCTCGGCCATGTACGGCAGGCAGTCCGCGTCGCCGGCAGGCGAGGCTGAGAGCGTAATCGCGGGCGCCGCTGATCCAGTACTCGGCCTGCCAGAAACGCCCGCGTTCGATGCAGAAGCGCGCCCGCAGGGCGTGATGCACTGCATAGCCAAAGAGTTCTTGCGCTGACGGCGGCTGAACATAGGGTCTTTCCACGGAATTACCGAAGAGCAGTTTGAATTTTGGGCCGCTCGCCCCGAATTTAGAAGCCGGCGTGAACGAGAGATCAAATTGCAGGCACCCTGGGAGCAAAAACACCCGGTAGATGGATGCCCCGCTTGGCAGGTCGAATAGCTGAACGGCATCGAATTTCCCGGTGAGGTTCTGCGTCCAATCATCGAGCACATCACTGACAGGACAGCTATCTGCAACCGCGAAGGTCAGGTCAAGGTCCGACCAGCGATCTCCTTCCCCCAGCGCCAGTGAACCCACGACGGCGCCGGAAACGACGCGTGCATCGGATGTTGCCAGTTGAAGTATATGGTCTCGGACAAGATTTCGATCTTTAATGCTGAACATGTTGCCTCTGAAAGCTTTTTAACATCTTGTCTTATATTAAGGGAAAATGTGTGGTTGGGGAAAAGTGGCTTATTGGATCGCGTTGAAGAAAATCTTTTGAACTCTGAGCCCACGGATTAACGCCATGGGTCAGGGTCTTGCCTCCACCGCGAACTCTACCCGCGTAATGGATCCCGCAATGCTTGAAACCATAAATGAAAACGGCAGACTGCCTCCTGCAGATAAATCGGAGGTTGATTCCCAGCGCCGGGCGCCGACGACCTCTCCTGCATCATCGTACGCAACTGCCGCGACCCAGATCAATTTAGCGGGGCTGGAGGATGATCCGGGCAAAACAACCTGTCCATTGACCTGCGCGGTTAATCCTGATTCATCCACTTTGACAACTGTATTCTGCAATGTTGCCGGAAGATAACGCGGATCGTTCGGCTGGATTTGTATCGCAGTCAGGATTTGTACCTGTGGTTTCGCGTTCAATGGAATATCGGGCACAAAATAAGTGGTCAGCGGCAGGGATGAATTGGGTGCCAAAATATCCAGCGGAAGCGTCGCAGTTTGACCCGCAATGGATTTTCCATCGGCGTCCATCAGGGTGATCTGGGCAGTCACATCTTCGATGAAGTTTGCTGAATTGTTGGTGACCAAAACAAAACACCACATGCCGTCATCGGATGTCGGATGGCAGGCGATTTGTTTGACAGGGAAGGGCACTGGAGTTGGCGTCGCTTGGTTTGTCGGGTTTTGCGAAGTGCTTGGTATCTTAATGGTCTGGCCGATGGACATGGAGTTCGGATTCACGTTTGGATTGGCCGCCATTAACAAGTTAAGGGAAATGTTGAATTTCTGCGCTATCTGGCTCAAGGTATCGCCGGACTTGATCGTGTAGGTGAAGGGCGTCGGCGAAGGCAAAGGTGTCTTAACGGAAACCACCAGTCCGTCCGGGACTGCGGTGGTGGTGCTGGGTGTCATCGTTTGGTAGGGCTTGATGCTGATGGGAACGGATGTCGCATTGGATACGCTTGTTCCGCAGGCGGTCGCCAGGAAGATACACAGGATCAAAAGCTTTCGCATGAGATGATTATAATAGAGGTAAAGTCATGTTTGGATGTCATTGCGAATCACGCTGAAATGAGGATTACCCTTGGAAAAGGCGTTTTAGTCAACCTTCGCGGGCAGCGGCATCAATTCTTATCTTGGAGGCAGAATGGAATATCGTCATCTCGGACGCGCAGGCATTCGCGTCAGCGAACTCTCGCTGGGTTCATGGGTCACGTTTGGCAATCAAATGGATGTGAAAGCCGCACTGGAATGTATGTCCGCTGCTTACGATGCGGGCGTCAACTTTTTTGATAATGCCGAAGTCTACGCCGGCGGCAAATCGGAAGAAGTCATGGGTAAGGCGCTTAAGAAACTTGGCTGGAGACGTGGCAGTTATCTCGTTTCGACCAAATTCTATTGGGGCTTGAATGACGGTATCAATGAAAAGAGTACGCTCAACCGGAAGCGCTTGATCGAGGGCATCAACGGTTCGCTCCAGCGGCTTCAACTGGATTATGTGGACCTGATCTTTTGCCACCGTCCCGACCCGACCACGCCCATCGAAGAGACGGTGTGGGCGATGCACAATATCATCGAATGGGGAAAAGCCATGTATTGGGGCACCTCCGAATGGGCGGCCTCGGAGATCATTGCGGCGATTGAGATCGCGGAGCGGCATCATCTGCATAAACCTGTCATGGAACAACCGGAATATAACTTATTCGTGCGCCGCCGCTTTGAAAAGGATTATGTCCGTTTGTATAAGGAATACGGTTATGGTTCCACGACCTTTAGTCCGCTTGCATCCGGCCTGCTGACCGGCAAGTATGGCAGCGGAATTCCCCAGGATAGCCGCGGTACGCTTAAGGGATACGGCTGGCTTAAAAATCATTTAACCGATCAGGATAAGCTTGCCAGGGTGCGCGCCCTCGAGCCGATTGCAAAAGAACTCGACAGCACACTCTCGCAATTGTCACTCGCCTGGTGTTTAAAAAATCCATTTGTCAGCACGGTGATCACCGGGGCCAGCCGTGTGGGTCAGGTCCACGAGAACATGAAGGCGGTTGAAGTGAAGCCGAAGCTCACGCCGGAGTTATTGGAAAGAATGGATAAGATTTTTGGAATTGAAAAACAGGCAAGTGATGATTAACTGATGTTACGCACCGTCCCGAAGGTTTGGGTAAAGACCCGGCTTGAATTACGGCAACCTTCGGGACGTTTTGCGTAAGGTGAGTGATTAAATTCGGTACGGGGCATATTGATTATTTTATGAAATATTTTTCCTCGATGCCTTGCCATGTTTCAGCGGGCAAGTGCATGAAGCGCGTCAAGGCGGGATGGACCCGGCCAATTTCTTCGGCTATGCGGTAGGCAATTCGCCGGATGGAAAAGTGTGCATTCGAAGCGGCGCGCAGTTGGCAGAAATGGTAAGCCTCGCGCAAATTGAACTGCGCCAGCACACGGCGCTGGTATCCGTTGGGAACAACATATTGGGCGGTCTGCGGATTGAATGAGTACAATTTTTCATACATCTCAGCCGCCGATTTCATTGCCGCCTCGTACTCCGGCCTGAAACCGGCTTCCGCGATCAGTCGTGGGATTGCATATCCCAGGTGAGTGGTTAGCATTTGCGGCGTCTGTGTCATCATGCGGTGGCGTTTGAACTCGGCATACGCGCCCTGATCCATCACCAGGTCAAACGTATAAGTTGCATATTCCAACTCGCGCAGCGGAATGTCGTGTTCATCCAATCGTTTAAGTAAGGCATCCGCAAGTTGAGTGCATTCGGATTCATCAAGCGATTTGACATGATTCAAGGCATCTGCAAATGGCATTCCGCCGAAGCGATATAAAGCGGCAGCCAGAACCTTCGTTTGGCCGTCTTTATCGTAATCAACCAATGAAAACCAATCCGATTTACGGCGATCCAATTCCCGATTACCGATAACCGATTCACTTATCTCTTTTTTTGTTTCAACTAAATATGCCGCCGCGTCCGCATACTTCACCAATGTCGGCACCTCAGCCTTGGCAACAGTTCTGACTTCCTCGCCGATTCTGCGGACTTCCACCAGCTCATGCGAAAGCATTTTGCGGATCATATTTTCCAGCACGCGCGCGTTGGCCGTCATGCCCACGTTGGCCAGCGACGCGGCAGGTAAGAGAAAGCGGCATACATCCACATATTGGGAACGTACACGGCGGTCCAGTGCTTCATCCGATTCATTCTCGCGGCGCTGGGAACGTTGAAGGACAAGTGCCCGTACCGGGTTGAGTGAGTTACTGTAGGTTTGGAACAGGAGGCGGCAGGCCGCGATAAATTCTTCTCGCAGCGGATGTCCGTCCAATTCAGGTGGAATGAAAAAATTATCCGTTCCCCATTTTTGATAGCGGGTGGACTTCTCCGTATATGAGGCTAATCGGTTGGATTCGATGCTTTCAATTGCCAAACGCGATACGTTCTCAAAGGCAATGTGCAAAACCGCATGTTCAGCTACGGAAGCGTGTCCATAGCCCACCACCCATTTTTCGTGAAATTGTGCCGACTTCTCATCGGTCAAGCCCGCGGCAATCTCGCGAAACGATTCGGGTGAGCGCGAGGTCTTGGCAAACGCGACCGCGATGGTCTCCGGACTGTGTTCTTTGGGCGAAAGCAGATAAATCTGTCGGTCGGGCATGGGAAGTCCTTTCAAAATTGGACGAATAATAAAATAAGAGCGGCCTCGTGGCCGCTCTATATCTATGAGACGCCAATGTCTTGTGGAAAATCTGATACTGGCTTTGGCATGTTTTTCTCCAATTTGTTAAGGGCTTGCCAACCCGTAAACAAGCCCCACAAAAAGAAGAGATGGAAAGCAAATGCCAGCCAATCCAGGAAGCTCAGCATGATCAGGGCATCCAATCCATAAATGATCATGCCGGTAAGAAACGCCCATTTTTGGCCTTTGCCTGCAAAGAATCCAAAGAGAGCCATGACCCCGGAGATTAGAATGCTCAACACAAGCCCGATGATCTTGGCAGGAAACGCAATGTCAGGAGAAGCCTGTCCAACAATGATGGCTAGCTGATCTACAAATTGCGTGAGCGCCAGGCCAACGACAAAGGTCACCCCGCCGCCAAAGGCGGCCACGAATGAATTGATCACGGATAAAACGCCGATAAAGTAAAAGTTGCTTGCGCCGGATTTCATTCGGCGCTGGAGGATGGCGTTTGCCATCGCTTGATTCGACTGGGCAGGATTATTTTGGGATGGAGACGGAGTAAAAGAGGCGGGCTGGTTCATAGGCTGGTTTCCTTCCTGGAAGTTTTGTCAAGTTTACAACCACCGGTATATTCCGTCAACCAGCCTCGGTTTTTGTCAAACTTGATTGTGCTTTCAATATCCTGCGTGTATGTTTTATGTCCTGTTGGATCTCACGAATCAAGGCGTGCGCTGAATCGAATTTCAACTCATCCCTCAAACGCATTACAAATTCCAGCTTGACATCTTTTCTGTATATATCCCGGTTGAAATCCAGGATATGGGCTTCCACATTGGGTGTTTGCTTGTCGGGCGTGAAGGTTGGATTGGTTCCGATATTCACCGCGGCCATATGCTTTATATCATCCACCCAGGCCCAGGCCGCGTAAATGCCGTTTGCCGGGATGATCTTCTCGCGGGGATAATCAATATTGGCGGTTGGAATGCTCAACTTTCGCCCGCGTCCATCGCCGTGCATCACGGGACCTCGCAAACTGTAATTCCGCCCAAGCAGTTTTGCAGCGTCCGCCACATCGCCTACCGAGACCAATTTGCGGATCTCTGTGGATGAAATCACGCCACTTTCGTCGCTGACCGCTTCGATGACTTCCGCGCTATAATCCAATTCACGCCCCAATTCAGCCAGACGCGTCGCATCGCCTTCACGGTCCTTGCCTAGTGCAAAGTCGTAGCCCATCAACAAGTGGCTGAGACCCATATGTTTTTTCAAACGCAGCATGAATTCTCGTGCGGATAGATGGGCAACTTCCAAATCGAACGAATGAGTCAGAATGACATCTACTCCGAACGAACCGAGCAATTCTGCGCGTTCATCGGGCGTGGTCAGGGTTTTGCCCTCACCTCTCCCCAGTACATAGGCAGGGTGCGGCCAGAACGTTAACACAACGGCCGGCGCTCCATTCGAGTGGGCGCCTGACGCAAGTTGGTTGATGATCCGTTGATGGCCTCGATGCACGCCGTCAAAGACGCCGATCGTCAGCCAGCTATTTTGCAAATGGAGCTCATCCAGGGAGCGTGTGTGAATCATTCTATACCCAAAAGGCACGGAGAAACTCGACAAAGGATTCGGCCCTCGTGTCCATTGTTTCCTTGACGGTTAAATTCTTAATCTTGCAAGCTGATACCGTGTACTGTCCCGAAGGCTTGGGCAAAAACCCAACCTTCGGGACGTTTTGTGTCGGGTGTTTTACGAGAAAAACACTTTCTTTGGCTGCCATTCGGGTTCGCCAGCCTCGCCTGTCGCCAGATCCATCAGCGCGACCAGTTCGCCCTGCGTACTAACCCCGCGTACCAATCCGGGTTTTGCGTCCGCTTCAGCTTTGATGCGATGGCCATGGCGCACGGCCTCCACTTCATCCGGGCTGAGATCAATTGCCGGCCATTCGGCCAGCGCCTCCGCCGCGGGGATCAAATATTGATACCAATTACCGGCGTGAAAGGCGTCTTGCAGTTTTCTCAGCGGTGTGGCATCCCGTAAAGAGAAGCGTCCGCTTTTGGTGCGGCGCAGACCCACGAGATACGCGCCGCATCCGAGTACCTTGCCGAGATCGTTTGCCAGCGAACGGACATACGTACCTGAAGAACAATGCACATCAATCACCACTTCAGGCGGGGCCCATTCGAGCACTTCGAGATGGTGAACCGTGATCTTGCGCGGCGCCAATTCCACCTCCTCGCCTTCGCGTGCCATCTCGTAGGCTTTGCGCCCCTGAACCTTGACGGCGGAATAGGGCGGTGGTGTTTGCTCGATCTCACCGATGAAGGTCTGGAGCACCGATTCGAATTGCTCTTCCGTCACTTCGATGGGCTCGGCAGAGGGGGTTATCTTTCCATCCGCATCGAACGTATCGGTGGTTGAACCCAGGCGAATGATTGCCTGATAACGTTTATCCGAAGCCGAAACAAATTCAGATAAACGCACCGCGGGTCCGACCAGGATCACCAACACGCCCGAGGCGCGTGGGTCGAGCGTTCCGGTATGTCCGGCGCGCCGTAGCCCTGTACCGCTGCGGATGGCTTGCACTACATCGTGGGATGTCATGCCGACCGGTTTGTCCACAACAAGGACACCGGAAATGGCATTCTTTACATCCTGGCTGTTCATCTTACTTTCCATCATTTTTCCTCCTGCGTCTTTTTCAAGACGAATAAATCCGACACTGTTGTCCTGATTATATCCTAAAGGCTTAACGTTTCCTGAGTTTTACGTAAAACCTTGGTTTGAACTTCTTCGAGCGTTCCATCAACATCGGCACCAGCGGCTGCCGCATGACCGCCTCCGCCGAAGAACTTGGCAATGGGTGAAACATCAATACCGGGCTCCAGGGCGCGCCACGAAATTTTAATGCGCTGATTGGATTGTTCCACAAAAATCATCCCGACTTTAAATCCATCAATGGCCGAAATGATGTTGATCAAATCCGCATCGTCGTTGCCGGAATAACCGGCGGCTTTCCGATCTTCCAGTGTAAGCGTTCCCCACACAATTCCGCTCTTTTTGCTCAATTTGGATAATCCACCACCCCAATAACGCGTGGCCGCATAGGAACGACGCACCAGGCCGCGCATATAAAGTTCCGGCATATCCACGCCGGTCTCCATCAAGGCGGCCGCCTGGCGCAGAGATTCAGGCGTCACGTTGGAGGTGCGGAATCCCAGCGTATCGGTAATGATGCCGGTCAGTAATGCGGCCGCGATCGGCCTGGTAATTTGAAATCCCCAAATGGGCAGGTGATTGGTGAGGATGGCCGAGGTCGCCACTTCTTCCCCCTCGATCAGGTTGATCCTGCCAAACTTTTCATTGGTAACGTGATGGTCAATGTTAATGTCCGGCTGGCCGATGGCTTCAAACGGTTTACC
>Ga0182027_10014458_pt1 | contig 10922 bp, 10 predicted proteins | sample 712E1DmetaG_FD_121300 | JGI IMG/M metagenome (GOLD analysis project Ga0182027, IMG submission 121300) | Permafrost microbial communities from Stordalen Mire, Sweden - 712E1D metaG (Illumina Assembly) | ecosystem: Environmental > Terrestrial > Soil > Wetlands > Permafrost | place: Sweden...
ACAGGGTCAATAAGTCACCGCGATTTATGGCTCCAATTCCCGACGGCAGAACAAGAAAGTAAAGCCCCACGAGACCCAATCCCGCTCCCCCGGCGTTTGCGGCTCGCATCGGGTAGCCTTGAAAAAGTGATATCAAAGGCACCAAGATGACGCTGAATCCCGTAATGAAGGCGCTCTTGGAAGGCGTGGTGTAAACCAAGCCCCAGGTTTGAAAGGCAAAACCGGTGAATAGCATCGTTCCCAGCAGCAGGCTGGGCAAAAGCGCTTCCCGCGGCAGGCGCCCGCGCGCCATCACTCCAACCATCAGCAACCCAGCCAGAATAAAACGCACAGCGAGGTATGGAAATGGTGAAGCATCGGCAAGCGCCCCTTTGACGATTACAAAGGACGACCCCCATATGAACGTGGTGGCAACAAGCAGGAGTTCAGCTTTCGTGCGTTGGGTCAAAACCTGGAACCTCGACATTATCCCCAAAACTGTTTACGGAATGGGTTTCAGAACGTTAAGTGGAAAATGGCTATTGAGCGGCTCCCCCGCCCGTCTCCGGTTGCTGGAGTCCAGCAATCGGACCCGCCCTTGCCCCTTGGGGGAGCGGGATGGGGGAGGTCGAGTTGAGCCCCGTCAGCTCATCGTCGAGGCACAGCACCGAGGTGGAGGTCCATATTTAAGATTTGTTCATTGGGTCACCGAATCACGCGGTTTCGTACGGCTACTTTGGACTCTTGCCGAAGAAATCGCCCCACTGGTTTACAGAACGAGTTTGAAATCTTTGGCCTGCGGTCGAGTTATCCGCCACCACCGGGCGATAAATTGTGTGGCAGCGTTCACAGCGATAGACCTCGGCGTTCTTGCCAAATTCTTTCAGCGCGGCTTGCTCATCATCGCTGGACGTGAGCCGCAGCGGATGGTAGTAGTACCAGCGCTTCAGGTGCCCAACGCATAATTCGCCTTTGGCATCCTTCTCATCACAGGCGCGCTGTCCGGGCTTCTTCTCTTTGATCTTCAAAGTTGCCGTGCTCACTGCGGCACTCTCCTGTAAAGCGCTGGATTTTAGCCCACTCCGCCAACGTGGCGACTTCCCGAACAACCTTCGGCCATTCTAGCACGGAGGCTCGCCATTTTGCGATTGGGCGATGCAGGTGGCAGATAACTTGAGATCGCCCAATCGCCAAATCACTTGATCGCCAAATTCCCTTGCTCGTACTCCACTTTCATCAGGCACAGGCCTTGCGCTGACGCCGTGGGGCCGGCCTGGGTGCGATCACATGCGGCAAGAATGCGCGGAATTTCGCCGGGAGCAAGTTTGCCCCGCCCCACCTCCATCAGAGTTCCCACGATATTCCGCACCATGTATCGAAGGAAGCCCTTCCCCGTCACCTCGTATATCAGCAGGGAGGATCGCGGACGCCAGAGGAGATGCGATCGAAATATCGCGCGCACACGGCTTTTGGTATCTTCCTCCTCTTGTCCGGCAGCGGCGAACGAGGTGAAGTCATGCTCACCTTCAAAGTACCGCGCCGCCTGCGCCATCCGTTCACGGTTCAAATGATAGGGGTAATGATTAACGAATCGCCACAAGAGCGGCGAGCATACCGGAGCCATCAATATCCGATACCGGTAAGTCTTGCGGCGGACGTCGAAGCGGGCGTGGAAGGTTGGACCGACGTCGTCCGCCCGCTTGATGCGGACCGTGGGCGGGAGCAAGTTATTCAGCGCCTTGACGAAATTCGCACAGGGTATGGTGGAAGCGGTGTGGAAATTCGCCACCTGGTACACGGCATGCACTCCGGCATCCGTCCGTCCCGACCCGCACACTTGCGAGGGAGCGCCGGTCAGCTTGTGGAGAGCACCTTCCAGGCATGCCTGGATCGTGGGAGCATCTGGCTGCCGCTGCCAGCCGCGAAAGTCCGTTCCATCGTAGGCCAGAATCAGTCGTATATTTCGCATAGTACCGTCACTCATCAGTTGATTGTCGGGGATTCAGGATTTCCACTAACTCCTTGTGTTTTCATAAATATCGTGGGGTATTAGCTGTAACTTCCTTATTTTCATCAACATCGTGGCGTGCCGAATAATGGAAAAATCTTCTCCATGTGTTTTCAATAACATCTTGGGTTTGTTCCGCGCTTTTTTAATTTCCCTTTTTCTTCCGGCACAGAGCAACCGATTATATTAACACCCGTAATATCAATAGGTTGAGGTTCCAGCCTTCCCTTGGGAGAAGCCCATAACCTCCTTGTTATCATAAATATCGTGGCATAACCAGGCATTTTCGAGCTGACCGTGCGGCGCCCCTGCCCCGACCAATGCTGCACCTTACTTTCCGCTCGTTCCTCATGGCGCTACTCAGCACCGTGGGTAATTGCCGGGGCCGGATGCCCGCGGCGTCCATCTCACATCTAGCCTATACAGCTTGATTGACACTGTCAAGTGGCAATCGGTCTCCGCGCCTATTGAATCGAACGTCGCGTGGGCAGCCTGCCCCGATCCATCGGGGTCCCTCCCGCGGCCGCGGGGGCATCCTACCATCCCCATTGCGGGAGCGGGACGCTCCCAAGACAGGGGCTGTGAAACAATAATGAAACATGCCTCTCACACACACTGAGGCGCTGAGAACTGATAAGAAAGGGCACGACCTTTGTGCCTCTGTGGTGAAGGCAATCGATTTCTTCACTGCTTCACAGCGGGCGGGAGGACGCGTGAAAAAACAAACAAACTCACGCAAAGGCGCGAAGGCGCAAAGATTTGCAACCCTAACCTCCTTATTTTCTTTGCGGGCTTGGCGTCATTGCGCCTCTGCGTGAAATGTTTTTGCCTTCTTTCAGATCTTTCACAGATTCGGACGCTCGTGCTACAACCATGGCATCGGCTTTCACCACTATGACCTGTACAGCGCAGTAGTCACCACACGGTTGTCTCACAGCCACGCGGGTGGTAGACTTTCGAGTCTTACTTTTGCATGGGCTGTTCATCAAGTTTGCGCTTTCCCAGGACTTTGGACTGAGGAGCGCACCGTCGGATAATCAACGCTGGCAATGGAGCCGCGGCGATATTCCTGGTTTCCATGGGCCGATATTGGCGCTGGTCGGCATAACCCCACCCCCCCCGTGAGGCGGATCATCAAAGAGGATTAATGCCAACGGTTGATGACGATCGATGAAACTTTGCGTCCAATCAATGCGTAATATCTGATAGTGCAGACGATTTAAGAGACATTTCGCCATAAAGGAAAAGGATATTCGATGAAGCCTCACCGTCCATCCCTCGTTGCCCTCATGCTTGTTGTAAGCCTTTTTGCCGCCGGACCATACCTGCACGCGCAAGGCGCCTCCCCCGCGCCGGCCGCGCCCACCCCTGCTCCCGCCCGCAACTTCGACACGAACTTCGGGAACACCAAGTGGTTTCCCAGCTTTTGGGACCCGTACCAGGTGCCTTATGTCCCCGAGGCGAAAATGAGCAATTCGGAGCGATTGCACTCCCTGCTACTCGACGGCAAGCTGCATCTTTCCATTCAGGACACCATTGAATTGGCGCTTGAGAACAATCTCGATATCGCCGTGGCGCGCTATAACATTGCTTTTTCTCAGACCGATATCCTGCGTACCAAAGGCGGCGGCTCTGCCCGCGGATTCACCGGATCATTCCAATCTTCAGCGCTGTTCTCCGGAGCCATCGGCGGCGGTGTCAGCGCCTCCACTTCCGGCGTCAGTGGCGGGGCGGGCGGGGCGGCCGGTAGTTCCAGCGCCACGCAATTGGGTGGCGGCTCCTTTGACCCGGCGGCATTTTTCTCCTTCGGCTGGGATCGGAATACGACGCCTCTGGGGACCACGGTCTTGACCGGCGTGCCCTATGAGAACCTTCAGGGAGCCAGTTATTTCACCGGCATGAACCAGGCCTTCCAGACCGGGACCAGCTACGAAGTCGTGGTGGGTGGATCGCGCGGTTCGAGCAATGCCCTCACCTCCGTTTACAACCCGAATGTCCAAACCGTCGTCGCCGCGGGATTTACTCAGCCCTTGTTAAATGGATTTGGACGGCGTGCCAACTCTGCCTACATCCGCATCGCCAAGAATGATGCCAAAATCGCCGATTCCGTCTTTCGCCAGCAGGTCATCACCACGTTGGGCAGTGTTTTGAACTATTACTGGGACTACCTCTCCTTTAAGGAAACCGTGCGGGTAAAGGAAGAGGGCCTGGCATTTTCACAAAAACTGTTGGCCGACAACAAGAAACAGGTGGAAATCGGGACCCTGGCGCCGATTGAAGTGGTGCGGGCGGAATCCGAAGTCGCCACCGATCAGCAAGCCCTGATCGTGGCTGAGACGAATCTTCAACAACAGGCTGAACTGATCAAAACGGCGCTCTCGCGCCAGGTGGGTCCGGAACTGGCCAGCGCCCAAATAGAAACCGAAGACAAACTTCCCGAGCCCCGGCCGAATGACGTACCCCCGCTGGAAGAGGCACTGCAACGGGCCTTCGCCAATCGCCCCGAGATCGAACAGACGGAATTGAAGTTCAAGGATCAGGACATGACCATCGCCCTGCGGCGCAACGGCCTGCTTCCGTCCCTGAACGTTTTTGGCACTTACATCGCTTCCGGACTGTCGGGCGACCAACTGACCTGCCCGGCGGGGACAACAACCTATGGGAAGAACTGTGTTACCGGCAGCACGCTGATCGCTCCGCTCGGGACGAACGCCGGGGGTGTTTCCCAAGCCCTCAGCCAGACCTTCCGTGGCGACTATCCCAATTACTCCTTCGGCGTCAATCTCTCCATCCCCATTCGCAACCGGCAGGCGCAAGCCGACACGGCCCGTGCCCTTCTGGAACGCCGGCAGCTTGAAACCCAGTTGCAGCAATGGAAAAACAACGTGGCTCAGCAGGTTCGCCAGGCAGTGATCGGCGTCATTCAAGCCAAAGCGCAGATTGATGCGACGTCAAAGGCCACCACCCTTGCCCGCCAAACCCTTGATGCCGAACAGAAGAAATTCCAGTTGGGAGAGTCCACGGTCTTCATGGTCATTCAGGCACAACGCGATTTGGCCAACGCCGAGGGAAACGATGTCACTGCCCACTCGACCTACGCCAAAGCCATCACGCAATACCAGCAGGCAGTGGGGACCATTCTTCCCGACTACAACGTGGAATTAAATGACGCCGTACAAGGAACGGTAACCCGCGTGCCCAACATTCCGGGCTCGGCGACGACCCCGGCACCGGTGAAACTGAACTAGCATGAATGCCTTGCCACGGGTCTGAAAGCACGGGGCTTTGCTGGCTGCGAAAAAATCGCGGGCGCTCTGATTATCAATGGCATCACAACATCTCCTTGTCAGACCACCCCGTCGCTCGGCGCACCACCCCTCCTCATCTGAGGAATGGAGCACGTTAAGAACTCCTCTCCTGGTTCAGGAGGGGTGGCGCCTTGGGCGCCGGGGTGGTTATAAATCCCGCCAACTGCCAGCCCCTCCACCCGTTGCAGCACGAACTCTAGGCCGATTGGGACCTTTGCTGATCTTCCCTAAGAAATTCCAGTAGTTCACCATTGACCTGCTCTGCGTGTGTCCAGGTTACGCAATGCGGGCCATCCTTTACCACTACCAGGCGAGCTCCTTTGACCAGCTTGGCGGTTCGGAGTCCCGACGCAGTGATGGGCAGAATTCGATCCGCATCGCCCTGAATGACCAGCGTGGGCACGTCGATGCGCGGCAGATCATTGCGGAAGTCCTCATACCATGTGCGCACGCATTCAAAACTCGCAGTAGCCGAGGCCCCGGCGGCAATGTTCCAACTGGCTTGAACGGTTTGTTCGCTGACGCGTTTGCCCAGCAAGAGGTCCGTGTTGTAAAAATTCTTAAAAAACTCGGTGAAGAACGCATAGCGGTCCGCGGCAACTGCTTTCTGGATGCCTTCGAAGACACTCCCATCCACGCCCTCCGGGTTATCCGGCGTCTTCAGCAGGAACGGCGGAACGGATGAGATGAATACCGCCTTGCTCACCCCGTTCGATCCATACTTTCCCAGGTAGCGCGCCACTTCTCCGCCACCCATGGAAAAACCGACCAGGGCAAAATCACGCAGTTCGAGCTGGGTCACGATCTTATGCAGGTCCTCGGCAAAGGTGTCGTAGTTGTAACCCATCGTTGGCTGGCTGGATTTGCCAAACCCTCGACGGTCATAGGTAATAACACGATGACCCGCAGCCAAAAGGACTGCCACCTGCTTTTCCCAGGAAGCGCCGCTTAATGGATACCCATGAATGAGCACGACGGGATTACCCGTACCATGGTCCTCATAGTAGATATAGATGTTCCCGGAGTTCTCCTTACCAACAGCAATAAATGGCATTGCGATTCTCCTTTTTGACGTTTTCGGTGCTGCGCCCCGAAGAGGGCTTTCAGGCACCCCAGTGATAAGTTAGCCCTTAAGGCAATTTAACTCGGCTTGTTCCACCCTCTTGAATAGATGCTCCGATGCGCGGCAGCAGTCCAGCGACAAGAAAGGAGTGTTTCATACCGAACTCGCCCATGTCTGGTCAAAAGGAACCATTGGATCTGGAAGGGGGAACGGCGGTAGGCACTTTCTGAGCCGTGGGCTCTCATCACGAGTGATGGCTGGGTGCGCGATAACCGGATAACCCATCGCTCAGTTTGACTTTGAATCTGCCCCTGCTCTAACATGCCTTGGGGCGGATTATCATCGTGAATGACAACAAGAAGGCGGGCGCTGAAGTAGCCAATGAGATTGCCCACCGCCAACCTTCTGCCGGCGAAAAACGATGGGAAGAGCAAACCCTCAAGCCCGCGCTGATGAGATCTTCCGAACGCCAGAAGGAATTCACCACCCTCTCCGATGTGCCGGTCAACCGCCTTTACACGCCTGCGGACCTTTCCGAATTCGATTACTCCCGCGACCTCGCTGATCCGGGTGAATACCCCTATACGCGGGGGATTCATCCCACCATGTATCGCGGCAAAATTTGGACCATGCGCCAGTTCTCCGGGTTTGGGAGCCCCGAGGACACCAACCAGCGCCTGCATTATTTGCTGAAGCAAGGCCAGACGGGGCTTTCCATCGCCTTCGACCTGCCGACCCTGATGGGATATGACAGCGACCATCCGCTGGCCGAGGGTGAAGTTGGCCACTGCGGCGTTTCGGTTTCATCACTTGCGGATATGGAAACCCTGCTGGCGGGCCTGCCCCTTCAGGAAGTCACCACCTCCATGACCATCAATTCGCCCGCCGCCATCATTTGGGCGATGTACCTGGTGGTGGCCGAGAAGAGCGGAGCGGATTGGAAGAAGATTTCCGGCACCACTCAGAATGACATCCTGAAGGAATACATCGCGCAGAAGGAATACATTTACCCGCCCGCTCCCTCCATGCGGCTGGTGGTCGATACCATTACCTTTGGCGCGCGCGAGGTTCCCCGGTGGAATCCCATATCCATCAGCGGCTACCATATTCGCGAAGCGGGTTCAACGGCCGTGCAGGAGTTGGCTTTTACCCTGCGCGATGGGATTGAATACGTGGAATGGGTCACCCGTGCGGGAATGCCGGTAGACGAATTTGCCCCACGCCTGAGTTTCTTCTTCAATGCCCATAGCGATCTTTTCGAGGAAGTGGCGAAATACCGCGCCGCCCGCAAGATTTGGGCCCGCGTGATGCGCGAGCGTTTTGGCGCCACCAATCCGCGCTCGTGGCTTTGCCGCTTTCATACGCAGACGGCTGGATGCTCATTGACCGCGCAACAGCCCTACAACAACGTTGTTCGCACCACGCTGCAGGCGCTCGCTGCGGTGCTGGGCGGAACCCAGTCCCTGCACACTAATTCCCTCGACGAGGCGTGGGCGCTGCCAACAGAAGAGGCTGTTACCATCGCCCTGCGCACCCAGCAGGTTATTGCCCACGAAAGCGGCGTACCCAATACCGTCGATCCCCTGGCCGGCTCCTACTTCATCGAGAAGTTAACGCTTGAAACCGAGCAGGCCTGTTACGATTATTTCCAGAAGATCGACGCCATGGGCGGTATGGTTCCGGCCATCGAACACGGCTACCCACAAAAAGAAATTCACGATGCCGCCTATGCCTTCCAAAAAGAGGTGGAGCGCAAGGAAAAGATTATCGTGGGAGTCAACGATTTCGTGTCGCAGGAGGATCGCCCCATCAAACTGCTGGTTATTAACGACAGCGTGGCGCGCCACCAGGTCAAAAAGCTGGAGGAAGTTCGCCAAAAGCGGGATAATGCATGTGTCCAGCGGACGCTGGATTCACTGGCGAGCAGTGCGGCGACGGACGCAAACCTGATGCCCTATATCCTGGAATGCGTGCGAGCATACGCCACCGTAGGAGAAATGTGCGACGTGCTGCGCAAAGTCTTTGGGACGTATGAAGAGCCGGCGTTTCGATGAAAGGCGGCTCTAATTCTGAATTATGAATTCTGAATTAGGAATTGAGAGTTCGAGCACTGTGCCAGTTCAAAACTCAGAATTCAAAATTTAGAATTCAGAATTGCTAACGCAATCACTATGACTGAACATCCCATCCGCGTTTTAGTTGCCAAGCCCGGTCTGGACGGACACGATCGTGGCGCCAAGATTGTGGCGCGCGCCCTTCGCGATGCCGGCATGGAAGTCATCTACACCGGCTTGCGGCAGACTGCCGAGCAGATTGCTAATGCCGCCGTGCAGGAGGATGTGGACGCCATCGGGATCTCGATCCTGTCGGGCGCCCACAACACCATTATTCCGCGCATCTGCGAGTTGCTGCACGCCGAGGGCATGGACGACGTCCTGCTGGTTGTCGGTGGCATTATCCCCGATGAGGATATCGCGGGATTGAAGCAAGCCGGCGTCGCGGAAGTTTTTCAGCCCGGCGCGTCCACGCAGACCATCGTTGAATTCATCAGAAATAATGTGGCGAGTGGATAGTGGCGAGTGGTGAGTGTCCACGAGATACCTTGCCAATTCCGTCGGAGGTAGCACTGGCATCCTGCCGGCACAGACGCCACGGGGCCCAATCAAATCCTGGGCGCGATTCTATCCACTCACCACTAGCCACTAACCACTGCCTTTACCATGGAACTCTCAAGCCATAATTCCGTCGCCATCCTGGAGTTTCCGCTCTCTGCGGGATATCCACGCCTCACTGCCACGGTGTTGGAGGAGATCGATATTCTTCTGGAAGATGTTAAGGCGGCGGGAATCTTCAGCGGCGCGGTGATTGCGGCGAACGCGAAATCCTTTGCCACCGGTGCCGAAATTGCGGAAGTTGCCGCCGTGGAAGGGCTCCGCGCGCGGGAATTCGCCGAACGTGGGCAGAGCGTTTTCCGCCGCATTTCAGCATTTCCCTTACCCGTGGTCGCCGCCATTCGGGGATACTGCTTGGGAGGAGGACTCGACCTGGCGTTGGCTTGTCATGGGAGGGTAGCCAGCTACGATGCGTCATTTGGGCACCCAGGGGCGGCTTTAGGGTTGGTGACGGGCTGGGGCGGCACGCAGCGATTGCCCTATTTGCTCGGCAAGGCCGCAGCACTGCAGATGCTCCTGACCGCGGACCGGATTCCCGCCACGCAAGCCTTGACGATGGGATTGGTCGACGCCCTTGCCCCCTCCCGTGATCTGATCGCCAGGGGCGTCCAGCGTGTGCACGCATTGCGCCGCGCACCGTTGGCGCGAAACGTCGCGGGCCGTTGAAATTCCACACAACCGTTCTTTTGCCATCCGATTGCCAGATAAGTGGTACAGTTTTAAACGTGATGCTCAATAAACCACTGGCGGAAGAACCGCAACCCCTGCAAGACCCCGCAACGACGCTTTCCAAGCGCGCCGCGCGGCGAATTATCCAACGTGCGTTTGTTCTGACCGGGAGGGATAAGCCCTTGCGGCAGCAGATTCGTGAATCCGAAATCATCACGCTTTGGATTATTGAGGATTGGGAACTGGAATGGTCGGTGTACATCCGCCGCGGGAAGTTCGAAGTGGAGCGGCGCCCCTCCAAGCATCCCGACGTAACGTTGACGTGGCCCACTGCCGAGGAATTCTTCCAGCAAGTCGACAGGTCCGGCGACGCCAATGTGAAGGTTCAGATTCTTCCCGTCCAGGAGCAACGCCGCTTTTTCGAAACCCTCCTCCGGGGGTTCTTCGCCTGCCTTCGCCAGGTTCTCGCCAACCCCGTGGATGGCGGCGGCGAGAGCCTGCTCTAATTTTGGATTTTAGATTTCCGATTTTGGATTGGAAGACGCGCGGGGCGCTGTGCCAAGTCACTATTTGGCATTCTGTGAGCGGGGGCTGCAATTTGCGAACTCGCGGAATTGTTATACACTGCGAGGGAGAGACTTGGATTCGCGAATTAACCGCCGCAGATAAGGAGCAAGGAACGGAAGCAAATCATCGTAGCTCAATATAAAATCTAAAATCCAAAATATATGGACTCTTTAACCCAGTGGACCTCCAAAACCCTGCAAGTCCGTTACGCTGAAACTGACCAGATGGGAGTGGTTTACCACGCCAATTACCTGGTTTGGTTTGAAATCGGGCGGACCGATTTTTGCCGGCAGCATGGCTTTGCCTATCGCGAAATGGAGCAGCAGGACGGCTTGTACATCATGGTGGCGGAAGTCCGCTGCCGCTATAAGGCTCCGGCCCGTTATGACGATGACATCCTGGTGCGGACTTGTCTGAAGGCAATCCGTAAACGCGTTCTGATCTTTGGCTATGAGGTCTATCGCCAAGCCGCGGATGAACTCCTGGCACAGGGCGAAACGGTCCACGTAATCACCGACCGTGAAGGTCACCCGCGTTCCCTGCCCGATAAGTACCGCGACTTGTTCGCCGCCGGGCCCAACGGACAGGGCTAGGAGCTGGACAGAGCGGTCATGGCAGCGGATCCTGGTCAGGAGCCCTTTACCAGCCGACCGCAG
>Ga0182027_10014459_pt1 | contig 10921 bp, 6 predicted proteins | sample 712E1DmetaG_FD_121300 | JGI IMG/M metagenome (GOLD analysis project Ga0182027, IMG submission 121300) | Permafrost microbial communities from Stordalen Mire, Sweden - 712E1D metaG (Illumina Assembly) | ecosystem: Environmental > Terrestrial > Soil > Wetlands > Permafrost | place: Sweden...
AAGAGAATATTATGAAATGGTATCATTATATCGCATGCTTTTTTGCTGGTCTTTTTTTGACCAATGTCATTCCACATTTCGTGCATGGAATATCAGGCGACAGCTTCCCTACTCCGTTTGCAAATCCGCCAGGCAAAGGATTGTCCTCTCCATTGATCAATATTTTATGGGCTCTATTTAATCTTGTTATCGGTTACATCCTTTTGAAAGTAGGTAAGGTTTCTCAAACAAATAAATGGAGTCTGCTTGCTTTTTTTGCTGGTGTCGTTTACATCAGTATATCGTTAAGCATCGCATTTGCTGGTAAGATGCATTAATTGAGTTTGTTGACAATATGGTTGATGCTTATTTCAAACCACTTGTCTTTCACAAACTTTCACGGCGTAACTTATTCACTACTTTGATCGCCTTCAATATAACGATAAAATTATTTTTCTATAATTAAAATTCCTCCAAATTGAATCGGCGGTAGTGAAATACTAATTATCTTTTTGCCCTTATTCATTGTATCATCTCTTGAATCTGTATTTATTTTTTGTTTTTTACCTAAAAAAGGTATAAAATAAATATTATGTGTTTTGGACGATTCAAACTCAATTCCTAATTTATCTTCAGTTTCAGGAATACATGTGCTATACCCTTTCAGTCCTTTTAGGTTTGTAATGAAGATACATTCTTTATCGCCTAAATCTGCTTGTTGCACGCACACATTAATAGATGCTTGAATTTTATACTTTGATTTATAGTTTTGCAAAAAATTTGTTATTTGCTCATTGAAACTTGTTATTAATTGAACATTTTGTTTATCATAATATTTTTTTCCCGGGCATTCTGGTAAGTAAAGATATTTTCTATTTGTATTTAAGAATTTTTCAACTGCATTATCTTTTTGCTTTTTTCTAAATGAATCATAGTCACCTGTTTCTCCTGTTATTATTAAGTTAACTCCATTATCATAGAATTGCTTTAATTCAGATGTTTCTTCTTCGTTTAGCATTTTTACATCAGGAAGAATTAGAGCTTTGCCGTAAAAGTTTTTTAATGTCCGGGGAGTAACTATTTGAAATTCAAGATGACTATTTAAAAGAAGATGAAGTGTCCCATAGTATGATTTAATATAATCATCTGCAAAATAATTCCTTGTCGATGGTGAAAAATAAATACCAATAGGATTTATTGATTTTCTTGGCGAGTAAAGAAGCTGCTCATTTTCTTTTATCCAACTAAATATTTTTTCCCTGGTAGGATAATCATTTGAGCCAGCCATTACATGCCCGGGAGCATCCCAAAAATTAGCACCAGCCATAACTTGTGTACATGATAAAAGCTTCATCGCATCAATTGAATCAGCATTTTTTTCTTTATCCCATGAATAACTTAAAAGCCATGTAGGTTTATCTTCATCAAATGTTCTTAAAGTATTAACACCGATTACATAAGTCAGCCAATCAAATGTATTTCTTTTTGCTCCGGTATTCGTATTAATAAAAAATTCATGTGTAATAACATCTGAAAATTTATGAAGTTCGTATGCATCGGCACCTGAACTCACTACTTCTGCGTTGACAGAAGGAGATATTTCCGGGATAGTAAGGCAATTAGGGTTTACTGATTTCACATTTTTATCTATTTCTTTGATAAATTCTGTTATTGTTTGAATTCTGAAATCTACCCATTTTAAAAAATTGGAATTTTGAAAATCACCCGGAATAAAATCTTTTCGAGCATCTAAACCTGTTTTTTCTTTAAATTCAGCTACTGTATAGTCATCAAAACTTGCCCAGCTGTCCAACCAACCTTCATAGGAGCACATCCAATAAGGAACATCAATATAAATTCCGTCAATACCTGTTGCGGCTATCTGCCTTACTCTTTCCATAAATATAATTCGCCACTCTTTAGCATAGGGACTAATCCATACATCTTCATCACCTTTAGATATCCAAAATGCTGCACCTCCACTGAAAACCGCTGGTTTACCCTTTACATCTCTCTGCACCCAATCAGGATGTTCTTTATACATGGAGTGTTTCGTCTTATCTGCATTACCTGTAATGCATTCCAACCCAGCAATATAAATGAAAGCATGATTCCCATTTTTATGAGCAGCATCTGCTCCCATTTTTATTTGGTTGAGTTTTTGTGACGGATCAAGAAAGGAGTCATATCTTCCGGTTATATCGTTATCTAATTCAATCCCAAGTGTACCCTGTTTTTGAACTTCTTTAATTTTGTCATTTATATTATTTGCATTAAGGTCAATCCCGGAAATACGGGCAAAGTGTGTCCAGTTTTGATTTTTTGTAGTTTGTGAAAAAATTGGTTGACTAAATATAATCGCAATTAGAAAACCAATATTAATTACAAACTTTTTATGCACTGTAAACATGTCCATATTCAAAACCTCATCCTCATTCAAAATAACGATTATAACCTAAAAATACTATTTTCGCAAATCTCAAATTAACTATTCAAAACTCAATATGATCCATTTCTTACTCGTTTTTTTCGGAACTAAAGCTCAATTACAGCTTGAAATTGTCTTTCTCAACGAGAATCATTTAAGAAAACTTTTTAAAGAATATTTTGATTATTACATCGTTCAAAGAACTCTTCTTGGATTAAATAAGGATTCACCAGAATCGAGACCAGTTCAGGTTAATTGGAAAAATTGAGAGAATTCCAGTAGTAAACGGGTAGCACAGCTGCTACTATCGTAAAGCTGCTTAATAAATATCTAAAGAGCCTTTCAAGAAAGAAGTCTTCAATGACCGATGGGTTGTAACTTTTCAGTACATCTTTAAATATATTCTCCGTAAATCCGCATTTATCAACTCGTATTATAAAAATAATAATAATTATTAATTAAGATAACACTTTATGGCATTACAGTTATAACTTTATCTATAAATAAAAGAAGGGTTGTTTATAATCTTCTGGTAAACAAAATAAAATGTGCCGGTTAAGCATGAAAAACAAACATTTATTTGGTTTCCGAAAAGAAATTTAAATTTATTTGATTGCCTATTATTCAACGATTTTACTGGCAGGATGTTTGCTCTATTAAAGAATTGAAATTTATTAGTCCAATCATTTTAAAATCCTTAAATAAGGAGAATGTAAATGAAATTATTTTTTTCAAATTCAAACAATTCATTAGAAAGGATATTTTTTCAGTTCATGATTTTTTTCTATTTGACAACTGGTTTATTCGCATTTAACATATCTGAAACTCAATCTGGAAAGGGGAGCAAAGTTGTCCCTAATTCAGAATGGCCAATAATAGTCTGCCACGGGGATCAACTATTTGAAGGGGAAAAAATATTTCGGTTCCTGAGCCTAGCTGCACCGAATATTCAACAAAATGAGACTCAAATCCGAATAGACAGAACGAATCGATTTCCGGATGAATATGAAGTACGTGATATTCTTAGCGGTATACAAAGATTAGGCGGAAGAGCAACACGATCTTTTACTCTTTCTATCTTTCACCCGGATGATAAAAATATGCCGGTTTACGTTACATCAAGAAGAACATATAACGAGGATGCTTTTAAATGCCTGGATTTAATTATTGCATTATGTCATGAATATGATATTCGTTTAATACTACCTTTCATTGCTTCTCAATCATTTATTGGAATTCGCGGTGTTGATGAATTTGCTGCTTTAGCAAATAAACCAAGCGGTTCATTTTGGACAGACGAGGAAGTGAAAGCAGATTTTCGCCATTTATTGGATTTCATTCTTAATAGAAAAAATACCGTAAACGGTATTTTATATAAGGACGATCCTGCAATTCTCGCCTGGCAACTAGGAAATGAATTTGGGAGTTTTGCCGGAGATAGAAAATTAAGCTATGATATTTGGAATCCAATTATTAATAAATGGAGTCTGGAATTTGCAGCATACATTAAAAAAGTTGATCCAAAACATTTAGTAATGGAAGCCGGCGGCGGATTTCGAAAAGATTTTATTGCTGATCCGAACATTGATATAATCAGTGATCATCTTTATGAATATTGGAGCAAGCTTGGTGGAGGTGACTGGAAATTAGCACCAATGGCAAAACACTCAATAGAGGAATGCAAAGGCAAAAAACCATTAATGGTAGATGAATTTGGGCTAGGCGGAATGGAAAATATACATGAATTGATGCAGACGATTATTGATGAAGATATTGTTGGCGGATTAATCTGGAGTATCAGAAGTCATCGTAGAGACGGAGGTTGGTATTATCATAATGAAGGTGGAACCCCTATAAACTCATATCATGTGCCTGGTTCCTCGGCCGGTTTTATTTACGATGAAACAAGAACTCTCGATATGCTTCGTAAAATGGCTTTTAAAATCAGAGGTATTGAAGAAAACCCAATTGAAAGACCAAGTCCTGCACCGGTTCTAATGAAATTTAAAGATGGATTTACCTGGAGAGGATCAACAGGAGCCGCATTTTATACGATTGAAAAAGCTAAATCAGCAACAGGACCCTGGATAATAGTTTCAACCGGTCTGAATGATTCTGTTATTCAGGATGTTAAATCATTCGAGTTCTCACCCGAAGCTTCCGATCCACTGGTTTTGTACGTTGATGAAAACACAAATGAAGGTAATAAATATTTCTATCGCATTAAAGGTGTTAATGTAAGCGGAGACTCTGAATACTCAAACATTCTTGAAGTACAAAAATAATTTTTTAATTTGCCGAAGGCGGTTTTAAGCCTGTCCCGCTTTCTGCGGGAGTCAATTCCTCGCTGCTCTGCGGCGAGGAGATTCATTAATGCGGAATAAATCATGAGATAATTTTATTGCAGCTTCCGGATAATCATTTTGTCTAGTAATTTCCAGTATGCATTTGTGAGTAATCAAACAAAAAGATTTCAGAAATCTTATTTTTAATTTCTTTGGAGTAAATATGATAAAGGATTTTATAATATATATAGTTTCAAGAGTTGTAGTCCTTTTTGTTTTTGCAGTTTTCACTTTTGGTTGCAGCGGAATATTCCAGATAAACAAAAATGATGGATTAATTTTAATTTCACCTAAAGATGGAATGAATATTCATAATAACATACCTACTTTATCATGGTCGCCAATTGCCTGCGACAAATATGAAATATGGCTCGATAGTGTTAAAGTCGATTCGGTTTCATCTGACAAAAATTTCTATATCCCTTTTCCATTGTCAGATGGTCAGCATTCATGGTCAGTTACTGCTATTAAAAATGGACAACGTATTCTAAGCAATTCGTTTACATTTAACATTAATGATCAACCACTTGCAAGAGTTCCGGAAGGTTCACTTCTCCTGAAAAATGATTGGACAGTCCAGTCATCATTGATTGCAACAGAAGACGGGGCAAAAATATCATCTCCTTTATTCGATACTAAACAATGGTATACAACAAGTCTTCCGGCAACTGTACTTACAGCTCTTGTCCGAAATAATGTTTATCCTAATCCTTATGTCGGAATGAATAACATGCTTATACCCGATATGAACGATGAATTCAATAAACAAAATGACCTTCTTAAGTACAGTCATATACAAAACCAAAATCCCTGGAAAAAGCCCTACTGGTTTAGAAAGGAATTTGAATATCCTGGTAATTTCAAAGACAAAAAGAACTGGCTAAATTTCGGAGAAATAAATTATAGGGCTGAGGTCTGGTTGAATGGTCGAATTGTTGCGGATACCTCAGTTATGGTTGGCATGGAACGCACTTTTAAATTTGATATAACCAACCTCTTGAATAAAAATGGTAAAAATGTACTTGCAGTTGAAATATTTCCGCCTGACCATCCCGGGTTGCCTGCCCCTCCACATATCGCTCCGCTGTCCGATCCGGGCAGAAATCTCGGACAGGACGGATGGATAACTCGCGACTATACAAAATGGGATGTGTTGGGCTGGGATTGGCAACCCTCTATCCGCGATAGAGATATGGGTATTACGGAAGATATATTTTTATCAGCTACAGACGACATTGAAATAAAGGACGTATATGTTACATCTAATTTTACTTTACCGGATACATCATATACCGACCTAACAATTTCTGCGGACATAATCAATCATTCAAACAGTCCTAAAGATGCAATACTCACACTTTCAGTAGAAAAAGATGAGAAGGAAATCATTCAGGTTGAGAATAAGATTCATATTGAATCTAATGAAGTTAAATCTTTGATGCTGGATAGAAATAATGTTTCACAACTGCATCTTAAAGATCCAAAGTTATGGTGGCCGAGCGGTTACGGTTCTCCCGAACTTTATACACTGAAGATGAAACTAAAAACTTCCGACGGTGAAATAGCAAAAGAAAAAACAAATTTTGGAATACGAAAGGTTGAAACGTATATCGGTAGTAAAGAACGAATTTATAAGATCAATGGGAAAAAAATATACATGAAAGGCGGAAACTGGGTCATGGATATGATGCTAAATTGGAATTCTAAAAGGTACGAACAGGAAATTCGTTTGACTAAGAACGCCAATCTAAATTTTTTACGAATCTGGGGGCCAACCGGAGCTCCTCCCGAAGCATTTTATGATGCTGCAGATAAATACGGAATACTTTTATGGCAGGATTTCTTAAATGATTTCTGGGGAGCCGAAAAAAATAATCCTGAATATAAACCGGAGGAAAAACTTTATATTGAAGCTTCAACTGAAATAGTAAAGAAGTACAGAAATCATCCATCTCTGATTATTTGGTGCGGCGGAAATGAAGGTTTCAATCCAAGAGAAGATATAATAATAAATAAAATTCTTCCAACGTATGACGGCAGAGATACAAGACATTATTTAAGATCTTCAAACGGTGACGGACTGCACGGTGGCGGTCCCTATAATACAATTAGTCCGGAAAAATATTTTACTCACAATAAGGTTAATGGTTTTAGCAGTGAAATTGGTCCAAGCGGTGTACCGGAATACGAGAGTCTAATTAAATTTATGAAGTATCTTGGAAAAGATTATAAAGACGGTCTATTTCCGCTAAACGGCGAATGGGCATATCATGACGCAACGGACAGGCCGGAAGACAGCCGAAGATTTTCCTCATACGATACACTAGTAAGAAAAGAATACGGTTCAATCGACAGCTTAAATTTAACGGGAATAAAAGAGTATACTAGTAAAGCTCAGCTGGTTAGCTACGACGTATATCGTTCACTAATTGAGGCTTTGAATAGACAGCTATGGGATTACGCAAGCGGTTTTGGAATATGGAAAACAAATTCGAGTTGGCCAAGTGTTGTATGGCAGATTTATGATTGGTATCTTAATCCAAATGCAGGTTATTATGGAACAAAAAGTGCATGTGAGCCAATTCATGTACAGATGAATCTGCATGATAGGAATATATTAGTATGGAATTCTCTTTATGAAAATATGCGGAATACAACTGTTTCGGCTGTTATATATAATATGAAAAATAATGAAATATGGCATAGAACCGATACTTTGAATTTATATATGAATAGTATTACAAAAAGCAAACTAACAGTTCCTGTTGCGGACAGTCTCAGCTTTTTGAAATTAATTAATAAAGATAAAAACGGGAAAGTATTATCCGAAAATTTTTACTGGATGGAAAAGAATAGAAATTATACCTCACTTAATAAACTTCCAATTCCAACTTTGAGTACTGAACTTTGGAAGAAGGAATCCAAAGGCAAAACTTACTTAACTATGTTAATTAAAAATAGCGGAAATACTCTTGCTTTAATGATTAATTTCAAGGCAAAAGGGAAATATTCAGGACAGGAAATAGTACCTGCTTATTGGAGCGATAATTATTTCAGTCTGCTTCCCAGCGAAAGCAAAAAAGTAACTGTTGCATATGATAATGAGGATGGGAATGATTCACCTGTAATTGAATGTAAGGCATATAATATGAAAAATTCGTTGATACTCAATCCATAATTATTTTCTAATGAGAGAAGAAAAATCATTCATTTCAATGTAACAGCAAATCCAAATTCAGAATGGGCAGTTCAACGACTAAGAATTGCCCTGCATGATTTTAATATTCCTAAATATTTAATCCGCCGTAGGCGGTTTTAAGGTCAATTCCTCGTTGCTTGCGGAGTATAAATTAAAATTACTCCCGCCTTGCCTCGCGGCAACGCGATGCAGGGTTCAGATACATCGTTGCTCTGCGGCGAGGTGATTCATTTAGAGATAGAGATTGCAGATTTGGCAAATTGTTTAAAAAGAATGTTTCTGATTTTGAAATTCATGAAATTATTACAGCCTACCGATCACCATGGCAAAACGGATATGTTGAAAGAGTAATTGGAAGTATCCGAAGAGAATTCCTCGATCATATAATTGTTATGAATGAAAATCATTTAAGAAGACTTCTTAAAGAATATTTCCACTATTACAACTATCAAAGAACACATCTTGGGCTGGATAAGGATTCTTCTGAATCCAGACCAGTTCAAGTAATTGGAAAGATTAAACGAATTCCAGTAGCTAACGGACTTCATAACTACTACTTCAGAGAAGCGGCTTAACTCGTCGAGAAAATAATCAAATTTTTAAGTCTTTACGGACCAATGCATATCTATATCGAATTTCTTATAAATCCTTTATGCAACAGTAATTTCCCCACAAAATAGTACCTAAGAAAACTATTGTTTTTGTTTCCTCTTCTAAATATCCATTCAAATTTCAAACTAATAGAACATTTTTAGCTGTGGTTTGAATAAAGAATAGGGACAAGTCCGTTAGCTAACGGATCAAACCTGCAATCTTTTTAAAATGACAAATCCCGTCTTTTAACGGGACTTATCTCTTTGCTCCGCGGGCAGGGCTCGAACCTGCGACCCTGCGGTTAACAGCCGCATGCTCTACCATTGAGCTACCGCGGAATACAAATAATTTACTCAATACAAATTTGAGTGTGTAAAAATAGATTTTGATAGCTCTTTTGTCAAGTTTTCTTTTTAATATTTTTCTTTTTTTCCTTTCCGTTTAAAGAAATGACGGATCCTTTCATTATTTCGACCGATAACATATAATTTTAATCCGCCGAAGGCGATTTTATGTCTTCCTGACCGGTAGGTTGGGTCAATTCCTAACTGCCTGCTGTGATCCCGCAAGCGCCAGATAAAATCAAATTGCTCCCGCCTTGACTTCTCGCCTCGCTAAAGCCGAGAGGTGAAGCGGGGCGTTAACGCGAGGCAAATTTCAGATACCTCGCTTCTCTGCAGCAAGGAGATTCATTTATTCCTGTTTTTTCCCAACCATTGAACCTTTTTCAATTTAAGATCGTTAAACAAATATCTCATATCCGACTTAGTTGTTTTTTCTCTTGAAACAATAGAAGAGCATGTTCAATATTACAAAAGGACTAAATATGATTAATATATACATTATCTACAATAAATTGAGGAAGTCTAATGATGAACATTTGCTCAAGTACTGCGGACAATCTCCTGCTTTTACAATTCATAAAGAATAATTATGCAAAGATTATTTTCCTAATTCTATTTACTTCAATCTTTTGCCCGAAATATTTAACTGCTCAGGAAAAAAGCAGTGAATATTCATCAAGAAACCTGCTGGCATTAAATATGATCGCAGCAGGAATTTTAGATACTGTTGCTTCCGCAAACGAATTATCCCCGGACTCAGAATTTATCGCCCCGAAACCTAAACTGCTTCCCGACAAAATGAGTTTTGCCGAAAGAGGATTGTGGGGCGAACACGGTATAATGAGAGGACTCGGTATTGCCGCTCCGTTAACACCTGAAGCCAGAAAAAGCGAACTGCAGGCAAGAAGAACTATGTTGACAATTCATCAAATAGGCGGATTCGCTACACTAGCTTTAATGATTACTACCGCCTATTACGGACAGCAAACTCTTAATGGAAATAAACAAGACGCAAGTAAACATAATATGTTTATTGCATTAACTATTGGTTCTTATTCTTTGACAGGGCTATTGGCAGTATTAGCACCACCGCCCATGATTAGACGTGATGATGAAACCAGTACTACATCTATTCATAAAACATTAGCATGGTTTCATTTCGCCGGTATGATTATAACTCCTATCCTTGGATCATTAATCGGCGGTAGCAGACACTTAAGTGCTCATATCGATAAGGCTCATTATCATCAATATGCAGGTTATTTAACAACTGCAATATTTGCAGCTTCAATGATTGTTGTTACATTCTAACTATGGAGGAATAATATGAAAACCAGATTTTGTTATCTATCAGCTTTTCTTTTTGTATTTATAAGTGCGTCAACTGCTACTGCACAATTAAAAAAAATCGAGGCTGTAAAAAATGAATCATCAATCACATATAAATTAACTCACCCTCTGCATGAAATAGAAGCTACAAGTAAAGAATCAACCTGCAGGCTTAATGTGGATTTAAATTCCAAACAAATTAAAAGCGCTCTTGTTGTAGTTAATGTAATGACATTTAACAGTGGGAATTCAAATCGAGATTCTCATGCAATGGAAGTAATTGACGCAATCTCCTATCCGGATGCAAGATTTATTAGCTCCAATATCGTTCAGAAAGGTGATAGTGTAAAAGCTTACGGCAAACTTACATTCCACGGGATAACTAAAGATGTTACACTTGCAGCGGCGGTTAAATGGGAGGGAAATAAACTTCTAATTAACGGCTGGTTTAATATCAGTTTGACCGAATTCAAAGTCGAGAGACCTTCTTTACTGCTGATTCCATGTAATGATATATTAAAATTCACATTTACTCAAGTATTTAACTATTAACAAGTTAAAATAAATAAGGAAAATTCTATATTATTCTTCAAGGAAGTAAAATATAATCGGTACCAAACTTTTCATTAAATTCGCAATCGCAATTTTCAATAGTAATGAATTTATTAATAATTGAGGATTAAATGGAGAATTTGGATCAGCT
>Ga0182027_10014460_pt1 | contig 10921 bp, 9 predicted proteins | sample 712E1DmetaG_FD_121300 | JGI IMG/M metagenome (GOLD analysis project Ga0182027, IMG submission 121300) | Permafrost microbial communities from Stordalen Mire, Sweden - 712E1D metaG (Illumina Assembly) | ecosystem: Environmental > Terrestrial > Soil > Wetlands > Permafrost | place: Sweden...
GCGACGTCTTCGGGTAAACCTTGCCGCCGAGGCGTTGCAGCACCGGCTCGAGCGCCTCGATGCCGAGCTTCAGCTTCGCCGCCTCCGCCCGGCCGGCGACCTGCTGCCGCAGCCCCTCGATGCCAGCGTGCAACTCGCGCGTTTCGGCGTCGTTCAACTGGTCGCGCCGGTAATGCCAGACCTTGTCGGCCAGCTCGAGCCAGTTGCGGGCATTGGCCCGCATCCTTTTGTCCTGAGATTCAAAAAAACCAAACACGGTGAGGGAGGCGTTAGGGCGTTGGGTCCTGTAGCGGCGGTCTATGACCGCCGTGGAGGAGCCTGCTGGCAGGCGATCGGCGGTCATAGACCGCCGCTACAGCCATCAGAATCCGTGTTGAACCGACGAACATGAAAGTGGGCGCGCTTTCGTTATGAATTATTTCGCAGCACCTGGATAAACGCGTCCGGCGGGATCGAAACCTTGCCGATCTGTTTCATCTTTTTTTTGCCCTCTTTCTGCTTGTCGAGGAGCTTGCGCTTGCGGGTGATGTCACCGCCGTAGCATTTTGCGGTTACATCCTTGCGCATCTCGCGCACGTTGCCGCGGGCGATAATCTTGCCGCCGATGGCCGCCTGGACGGCGATCTTGAACATCTGCGGCGGGATGATGTCGGCGAGCTTCTCGCACATCACGCGGCCCTGCCCCTCGGCCTTGGTTCGGTGTACGATGCTCGAGAAGGCATCCACCGGCTCGCCGTTCACGAGGATATCCATTTTCACCAGGTCCGACGCCCGGTATTCGCCGAGCTCGTAATCCATCGAACCGTAACCGCGCGTGATGCTCTTCAGGCGGTCGTTGAAATCGACCAGGATTTCGTTGAGCGGCAGCGTGCACGTCACCATGACGCGCGTAGCGTCGAGCGTGGCGGTGTGGTCGCAGGTGCCGCGCTTCTCCATCACGAGATTGAGGATGTCACCCAGGTAATCGTTGGGGAGGTGGATCTGCGCCTTGATCGTCGGCTCGTAAATGAACTCGATCGTGCCCGGATCGGGCAGGTTGACCGGGTTGTCCACTTCGATTATCTCGTGCCCCTGCGGCTTCACCTTGTAGACGACGCTCGGGTAAGTGGAGATGATCTCGACGTCGTGCTCGCGCCGGATGCGCTCCTGCACGACCTCCATGTGCAGCAGCCCGAGGAAGCCGCAGCGGAAACCGAAGCCGAGTGCAACCGACGACTCCGACTGATAGACGAACGCCGAGTCGTTGAGGCGCAGGCGGGCGAGGGCGAACTTGAGTTTTTCGTAGTCGGACGTGTCGAGCGGATAGAGGCCGCAAAACACCATCGGATGGACTTCCTTGTAGCCCGGCAGCATCTCGGTGGCCGGACGAACGGCGTGGGTGATCGTGTCGCCGATCTTGATGTCCTCGGTCGCCTTGATGGTGCTGACGATGTAGCCGACATCGCCGGGTCCGAGGTCAGCGCAGGGTGTCATCTTCGGATGGAACATGCCGACTTCCTTGATCTCGGCCTTCTGGCCCGTGCTCATGAGCATCATCATCTCGCCGGCCTTGATCGTGCCGGAGAACACCCGCACGTAGGCGATGACGCCACGGTAGGTATCGTATTTGGAATCGAAGACCAGGATGCGCGTACCCTTGTGGTCGGCCCAGCGCGGCGGGGGCACCCGGGCGATGATGGCCTCCAGAATATCGGTGATGCCGATGCCGGTCTTGCCGCTGGCGAGGATCACTTCCTCGGCGGGAATCGTGAGGATGTCTTCGAGCTGGCGCGTGCACAACTCGAGGTTGGCGCTGGGCAGGTCGATCTTGTTGATGACCGGAATGACCTTGAGATGCTGGGCGAACGCGAGGTGGGCGTTGGCCACGGTCTGCGCCTCCACGCCCTGCGCCGCATCCACCAGGAGGAGCGCGCCCTCGCAGGCGGCGAGCGAACGCGAGACTTCGTAGGAGAAGTCCACGTGGCCCGGCGTGTCCATGAGGTTGAGCTGATAGACCTTTCCGTCCTTCGCCGGGTAGGTCATCGAAACCGGGTGCATCTTGATCGTGATGCCCCGCTCCTGCTCCAGGTCCATCGAGTCGAGGTGCTGGGCGGTCATCTCGCGCATCGCCACCGTGTGGGTGTGTTCGAGCAGGCGGTCCGACAGCGTCGTCTTGCCGTGATCGACGTGGGCGATGATGCAGAAATTGCGTTTAAGGGAGACGTCCATTCTTACTTTGTGGCGCGCGGGGCTCAGGCCGGAAGATCGGCGAATTCCGAGTAGCTTTTGACGACCCAGGTCTTCTCGGTGCGGCGCGCGAGGCCGGCGAGCACTCCCCCCACCCCGAGCTCCCAGAACTCCGTGGCGCCCGCGGCGGCCGCGCTGCGCATGCAGTCCTCCCAGCGCACGGACGACACGACCTGTTTGACCAGCGCCGCGCGGAGATCGTCGGGCGCGCCGATCGCATGGCCGGTGGTGTTGGTAAAGACGGTAAACCGCGGCGTCGCGAACGGCACGTTCTGGAGAAATGCGGCGAATGCCGCGCGGGCGGGTTCCATCAGGCGGCTGTGGTAGGCGCCGGCGACGTTGAGCGCCATGACTTTTTTCCAGCCGCGGCTTTTGGCGGCGGCGACAGCGGCGTCGATTTTGGCCTTTTCGCCGGAGACGATGATCTGCCCGGGGGCGTTGAAGTTGGCGGCCTCGATGTCGAACTCGCGGCACAGTTCGGCCACCTTGGCGCGCTCCTCGCCCACGACGGCGGCCATGCCGCCGAGGCTCTGCTCGCAGGCCACCTGCATCAGCCGGCCGCGTTCGGCCACCACGCGCAGGCCGGTGGCAAAATCGAACACGCCCGCAGCCGTGTAGGCCGTGATCTCGCCCAGGCTCAGCCCGAGGGCAAATTTCACCTCGGGCAACTTCCCCCGTTCCTGCAGAGCCGCCCGCAACGCCAGGCCGTGCACAAACAGCGCCGGCTGGCACACCTTGGTCTGGGTGAGATCGGTGTCGGGGCCCTCGAAGCAGATTTTGGTCAGCGACCAGCCGAGCACGCGATCGGCCTCGTCGAAGACCGCGCGCGCCGCCGGCGACAGGTCGTACAACGACTTGCCCATGCCCACTTTTTGGGCGCCCTGACCGGAAAATAAAAGGGCCAATGCCATGGTGAACCGTCGAGAAAATGGGCCGCCGTCCTAAAAACCAAGCCCTAAAAACGCTTGAGCTGCGGGAAGTATTTCTTGTCGTCCGGCGGTTTCAACCGTTCGGGGAGCGCCGGCGGGGGGACCGGTTGGGGCGGATTGGTATAATCCGGCGTTCGCGCGCCGGTCGGAATCGGAGGTTTAAACTCCGACTGAGCGCCGGTAAAGGTCGAGGCACCATCACCTGCCGTACCGAAGGCGGTCGCACTGGCTTGCGACGTTTTCAGGTACGGATTCTCGCGCGGCGCAAAATCGGCCGACACCGGCGAGACGTTGGCTCCCGTCCCCATGTCGGGGTTGGTCCGACTTTCCAACATCGCCAGCGGCGCGAGCCCGGCGGACAAGTCAGTCACGAGCGCCGTTTTCGGCCGGTCTTTCGTCGGTTTCACGAGCAAAGCGTAATTGGCGGGCGTCATCCACAAGGCGAGATAGTCGCGCAACGGGTCGACCGCCGGAGCGGCTTGCTCTTGGGCCCGAGGGGCGCGCGGGGTGCTTTCCGCGTCTCCGGCCAGTCTTTTTTCAAAGCCGAAATCGGCGGCAGTCGCGGTTTCATCCTCGCCTCGCCGGCGACTCTTATCGTCCGTTTTGCCGGGCGGGCGCAGCGCGTCGAGCAACCATGATTTTTGGGCATCCGCTTTGGCGGCATCTGGCGTAGACGCGACGCGGGGTTGCCAGAGCTGCGGTTGGTCTGTCGGCAGCGTCGGCGGTGGAGCGATGTTCAGTTTCAGCTCGGCATCGCTGACAAACTCGCGCCGCTGGTTGCGGATCGCCTCGAATTGCCGTTTCGCCTCGGCGATGGGGTCGGGCGGGGCGGTTTCGGCCGCCGGTGTCGCTTTCGTCCCCTCGTTGGCCGCCCAAACCCCGGTCGCCGCCCACAGGCCGGCCATTGCAGTCAATTTAGCTGGAAGCAACCGATCCATGGCGCGGCGACAGGCTCCTAGGATTTGATGAAGATGCCCTTCAGGTTCATCTCGAGCTGCTGCGGATTGGGCGAGAAACGGACGCCGTCCGCCTTGCTGATGGTTCCGGCCTTGATGAGGCGGTAGATATCCTTGTTGAACGTGAAACTGGCCGTGTCGACGCCGCTTTCCATGATGCCCTGAATCTTGTCGAAATGGCCCTCGAGGATGAGGCTCTTTACGGTCGCATCGGCATTGAGGATCTCGTTGGCGGGCACCCGGCCGCCACCCTCCATCTTCGGAATGAGTTTCTGGCAAACGAAGCCGCGGATGGAGCCGGCGATCTGCCGCCGCGCCTGGATTTGTTGCTCCGGCGGAAAGAACTCGAAGAGGCGCGTGAGCGACTGCGCCACCGTGGCGGCATGCATCGTCGAGAACACCAGGTGGCCCGTCTCGGCCGCACTGATCGCCGTCTCAAACGTCTCGCGGTCGCGCATTTCGCCGATGAGGATGATGTCGGGATTCTGGCGCAGCACCGATTTGATCGCCAATTCGAAGCTGGGCACGTCGAGGCCGATCTCGCGTTGCTGAAACACCGACTTGTCGTCCATGAAGGTGTATTCGATGGGGTCCTCGATCGTGACAATGTGCTTGTCGAGATTCTGGTTAATCCAGTCGAGCATCGCCGCCATCGTGGAGCTCTTGCCCGAGCCCGTGGCGCCACAGATCAGGAGGATGCCGTCCTTCGCCTGGCAGAATTTGATCAACGGATCGGCCGTCAGGCCCAAATCCTCGAATTTCGGCACGCGGCTCTTGATGTGCCGGAAGACGATGCTCACGAGTCCGCGCTGATGGAAGGCATTGACGCGAAAGCGCCCGATTTCATCGGCCGAATAGGCGAAATCCACCTGGCCGTTGTCCTCCCACAACTGTTTAAAAACGCGCGGCACATGCTCAACGACGAAGGCTTCCGCATCTGACGGCGAAATGGGGTCCATGTCGACCGGCTTCAACCGTCCGGAGAGCCGCACGAAACCGGGCTTGTTGGACTTGATGACAATGTCGCTGGCGCTGCTCTCGACGGCGAGCCGCAGCAGGTCGTTGAAGATTTCAGTGTGTGGTGTCATGGAGCATTACAGACAGAAAAACGTTGCGCCTTATGTAGTCCGGCCTGCTTTCATCAGCAAGGTAACTTTCTCCCGCTCCCATGAAACTCCGCCCGCTCACCGGTACCATCACGGCGCTCGTCACGCCGTTTCGCAACCAGCAGGTCGATTACGCCGACTTGAAGAGACTTATCGAATACCAGATCAAGGGCGGAATCGACGGCTTTGTGCCCGTAGGCACCACCGGCGAATCGCCCACGCTCGACCACGCCGAACACCTGGAGGTGATCCGCGCCACCGTCGAGTATGTACGGGGGCGTGTGCCCGTGATCGCCGGCACCGGCTCCAATTCCACGCAGGAAGCGGTCGATCTCACGCAACGCTCCGACGCGGCCGGCGCCGACGCCATGCTCATCGTCGCGCCGTACTATAACAAGCCCAGCCCGGAAGGCGTGTTCCGCCATTTCGCCGCCCTCGCCGAGGCGACCGACAAGCCGATCATCCTCTACTCGATTCCCGGCCGTTGCGGCATCGAGATCGGCGTGCCCGTGATCGAACGCCTGCGCGCAAAGTACCCGCACGTCCGCACCATCAAGGAGGCGGGCGGCAGCGTCGACCGCGTCGATCAGATCAAGCAGGCGCTGGGTCGGGACATCACCGTGCTCAGCGGCGACGATTCGCTCACCCTGCCCTTCATGGCGGTCGGCGCGGAAGGCGTGATCAGCGTGGCGTCCAACCTTTTCGCGCGCGAAATTGGGCAAATGGTGAGGCTTGCCCTCGCCAACGATTACGCCCAGGCGGCGAAACTGCACCGCCGGCTCTATCCGATCTTCAAGGCGCTGTTTATCGAACCCAATCCGGTGCCGATCAAAGCCGCCCTCGCCCGCGCCGGCCTCATCGGCAGCGCTGAGGTGCGCGCGCCGCTTTGCGAGATGACCCCCGCCAACCGCGCCATGCTGGAAAAAGCGCTCAACCTGGTTGCAGGGAAGAAGGGAACGAGGGATTGAGGGAATGAGGGAATTAGGGAATGAGGGATTAAGGGATTAAGGAACCAAGAGACTCTCCACTCACATTCTCACTCCCTCACTCCCTCATTCCCTTCCACTTCCTCCACTCACTCCCTCATTCCCTCACTCCCTTCCGCCCTCCCTCACTCCCTTCCTCCTTCCATGTCTCTCTCGATTCTTCTCAACGGCGCCAAGGGCCGTATGGGTCAGGCCATCGCCGCCGCCGCCCAAGGCGCGGGGTTCACGATCAGCGCCGCCCTCGACATCGGCGACGACCCCGCCGCGCATATCGACGCGTGCGACATCGTCATCGATTTCAGTTTTCACACTGCAACTCGCTCGATGATCGAACTCGCCGTCGCTCACCAGAAACCGCTGGTCATCGGCACCACTGGGCACAGCGCTGAAGAAAAGGCGCGGCTGCTCGCCCTGGCCGCAAAGGTTCCCTGCGTTTGGGCCGGCAACTTCTCCGTCGGCGTCAACCTTCTCTTCGCCCTGACCCGCCGGGCCGCGCAGGTGCTCGGCTCCGACTACGACGCCGAAGTCGTGGAAATGCATCATCGCTTCAAGAAAGACGCGCCCAGCGGCACGGCCGGACGATTGCTTGAGATCATCCTCGAAGAGCGCAAGCTCACCGCCGCTGCCCTGCGTCACGGCCGTCAGGGCATCACCGGCGGGCGCACGTCCACGGAGGTCGGCATCCACTCGCTGCGCGGCGGCGATGTCGTCGGCGATCACACGGTCATGTTTGCCGCGCTCGGCGAACGCATCGAGCTCACCCACAAGACCAGCGACCGCGCCATTCTCGCCCGCGGCGCCCTGCGCGCCGCGCAGTGGGTCGTCCGCCAGAAACCCGGCGTCTACGACATGCAGGACGTGCTGGGCCTGAAATAGAGGTTGGCGTCCTGGCCCGATTCTCCAGGCTGCCCGTAGCGGTCGCCCCCAGCCGCGCCCACTCATGAAGTCGTCGGAACTAAGCCCGCAGGAATACCGGACACTCGTCGAACAGGCTCCCATCCTGATCTGGCGGGCGGATCTCACGATGGGCTGCGACTATTTCAACGAACGCTGGCTCGCGTTCACCGGGCGCACCCTGGAGGAAGAACAAGGCAATGGCTGGGCGGCCGGCGTGCATCCCGACGACTTGGATCGCTGTCTGCGGATCTATACTGAAGCATTTGCCCGACAGACCATCTTCGCCATGGAGTACCGGCTGCGCCGGCACGACGGCATTTACCGCTGGATCGCTGATCGCGGCGCGGCGTTCTACGACGCGCGCGGCCAGTTTGCCGGCTATATCGGCAGTTGTGTCGATGTGACCGATCGCGTGGAGGCGCAGAAAGCGCTCAAGACCGCCCACGAGGCGGAGATCCACACGCTCCATGGGCTGCTGCCGATCTGCTCCTCCTGCAAAAAAATCCGCGACGACAAAGGCCAGTGGACCCAGATTGAGACCTACATCAAGCAACGCTCCGCCGCCGAATTCACCCACGGCATCTGCCCCGACTGCGCCGCCCGCTTGTTTCCCGGCTTCGTCCCGAACGCCTAGCCACCGCCCCCCCTTCCTCCTCCGCGAGGGTGCCATTTTCCGCTCGCTACTCGCGATTCGCTCCTCGCTACTTTTCGCATGATCGTCTCCCTCTCCGGCACGCTCGTCTCCGCCACCCCATTGCACGCGGTCGTCGAAACCGGCGGGCTCGGCTACGAAGTGCACATCCCGGTGACGACCGCCGAAAAACTACCCGCGCCCGGCGCGCAGGTGAAGTTGCACACCCACGCCGTTTATCGCGAGGACGCGCAGACGCTCTACGGCTTCGCCACCATCGCCGATCGCGACTTTTTCCGGCTGCTCATCGAGAACGTGACGGGCATCGGCCCCAAGAGCGCGCTCACGATCATGAGCAAGCTCTCGCTGCCGCTGCTCGAGGGCGCGATCCGCTCCGGCGACATCGCCACGCTCGCGAAATGCCCCGGCATCGGCAAAAAGACCGCCGAGCGCCTCGTCGTGGAATTGAAAAGCAAAGTCGGCGGCGTGGGCCTGGCCGGCAGCACCGCCGCGGGCTCCGCCGGCGAAGGCGCGGCCGCGTCCGGCGACACCCGCCAACGCGACGCCGTGGCCGCGCTCATGGCCCTCGGGTACAAGGCGGCCGACGCCGATCAAGCGGCGCGTCGCGCCGCCCTCGCCCTCGGCGCCAATGCAACGACCGAACAGCTCATCAAAAAATCGTTGAGCTGATGCCGCAGCCCGACCGGAACCCGTGGCGGAGAGTTCCGCTTCCCCTTATATTACACACATGAACCGCGTTTTTCAGTCTGACCGTAGCGGCGCACGTTGTCCTCAACGCGCGTCGAGCGTCTTGAGGTCAAGCCGCTCCACCCATCATGCGTGTTTGGCTATTGTAAGAGGTACGATGGTCGCCTTCGCCGCGGCACTTCTTTGGACCGGCCCGGCCGGGGCGGCGCCGACGCCCAACGCCAGCACCCTCGCCAGCCCCGATGGCCAGGTCGCGGTGGACTTTTATCTCAACGACGCGGGCGCACCACGGTACACGATCCGATACGAGGGCCAGCCGGTCCTGCGGGAATCGCGGCTCGGCCTTGTGCGCGACGACGCCGACTTCTCCCGCGGTCTGCAGCTCCTCACGCCGTCGGAGATCACGCCGGTGCAGGATCGCTATGAGATTCTCACGACCAAGCGGCGTGTGAACACCTATCGCGCAAACCGGAAGGTGTTTCATCTGCAGACCGCAGCGGGTCAAATGATGGACATCGTTTTCCAGGTCTCCAACGACGGCGTGGCGTTTCGCTATTTCTTTCCCGGAACGAAGGGCGCAACCCACCAGCTGACCGAGGAGGCGACGTCGTTCCATTTCCTGCCGGGCACGCGAGCCTGGTTGCAGCCGATGTCGGTGGCCAAGAGCGGTTGGAAGAAGACGAACCCTTCTTACGAGGAGTATTACGAAAAAGACGTCCCCACCGGCACGCCCTCGCCCTTGGGTGCCGGCTGGGTCTATCCCGCGCTTTTCCGTTCCGGCGACACCTGGCTGCTCGTGAGCGAAACCGCCCTCACCCGGACTTATTGCGGCACGCGACTGCGCTCCGAGTCGCCCGACGGCGAGTATGCGGTCGGCTTTCCCGACCCGCAGGAGATTTTCCCGGCCGGCCCGGCCAATCCCGAATCGCCGCTCCCCTGGCTCACGCCCTGGCGCATCATCGTCGTGGGCCGCCTGAAGGTTGTCGCCGAGTCCACGCTCGGCATCGATCTGGCCAATCAACCGGCCCAGCCCGCGGAGGCGTCGATCGAACCTGGCAAGGCGTCGTGGAGCTGGCCGCTGCTCGGGGACAGCAAGACGACCTACGACGTGCAAAAGCAGTTCATCGACTACGCCGCCGGGATGAGCTGGCGTTACTGTCTGATCGATGCGCTGTGGGACACGCAAATCGGCTACGACAAGATCAAGGAGCTGGCCGATTACGCGCGGGGCAAGGGCGTGAAAATTCTGTTGTGGTACAATTCGGCGGGCAGTTGGAACGAGGCGCCGCAGACTCCGCGAAACCTCATGCTCACCCATGAGAGTCGCGTCCGGGAATTCGAGCGGCTGAAGGCCATGGGCGTCGCCGGGCTCAAGATCGACTTCTTCGGCGGCGATGGCCAGTCGATGATCGGTTACTACCTCGATATTCTCGACGACGCGGCCCCGTACGGCTTTTTGCTGAACTTCCATGGCGCCACGCTGCCACGCGGCTGGCAGCGGACCTATCCGCACCTGATGACGATGGAGGCGATCCGTGGCCTCGAGTACATAACCTTCGAGCAGAAGAACGCCGACGAGGAGCCGACCCATGCGGCCATGCTGCCGTTCACGCGAAACGTTTTCGATCCGATGGATTTCACGCCGATGGTGCTCGACCGCATCAACCGCATCCAGCGTCGCACGACGAGCGCGTTCGAGCTGGCGCTGTCGGTGCTGTTCACCTCCGGCATCCAGCACTACGCGGAAATTCCCGAGGGCATGGCGAAGGCGCCCGGCTATGTCCGGGATTTCCTCAAGCACGTGCCCTCCATCTGGGACGACACGAAATTTCTGGACGGCTACCCGGGCAAGTTCGTGATCCTCGCGCGGCGGGGCGGAAGCCGCTGGTACGTCGCCGGCATCAACAGCGAGGCGACCGCGAAAACGCTCACGCTGAATTTGAGCGAACTGTCCGTCCGCGGTGCCGGCACGCTCATCGCCGACGGCGAGGGCGGCAACCTGTCATTCCGCCAGGAGACGGTCCGCCCCGCTTCCGATCAAACACTGAAAGTCACGCTGCCGCCGCAGGGCGGTTTCGTTCTGGTGATCGAGTAAAGATCCGCAAGGCAAGCCCCGAGGCATTCAACCAAACTGCTTCGGTGCCGATTTCCCTCCGTCCTCTTCATCTCCGACGTAGCCACGAGCGTGAGCGAGTGGAAGCGCTCCACTCGCTCACGCTCGTGGCTACAGCCCAACCAAGCCGAAGCTAGCTTCGGGGTATCGGACCAATAGCGAATGAAAGGATTGAACGGGCAGTAGCAACAGCCCGGGATGCTTCGACTGTAGGCCCGACCACAACCGAAGAAGCCTGGCCGAGCGTGACGCCATGGCCGACGCGCGATCCTGCGGCGGTCGAGAATGTCGGTCTATGACCGCCGTTTCTGTAGGGCGGGGTCGCCGAACCCCGCCGTGAGTCCTCTACGCTCGGTCGGCGGTCATAGA
>Ga0182027_10014463_pt1 | contig 10920 bp, 9 predicted proteins | sample 712E1DmetaG_FD_121300 | JGI IMG/M metagenome (GOLD analysis project Ga0182027, IMG submission 121300) | Permafrost microbial communities from Stordalen Mire, Sweden - 712E1D metaG (Illumina Assembly) | ecosystem: Environmental > Terrestrial > Soil > Wetlands > Permafrost | place: Sweden...
GCGAAGACAGCGCTTATGAAAGTATAAGGTTTATTGTAACAGAAGTAAAATTCGGATGGTTAATTCGAAATGTGCACAGCTGGTCGGCCAATCTTCTTGTTTTCTTTGCATTCCTGCACATGTTCAGTGTTTTCTTTTCAAAGGCATATGAAAAGCCAAGAGAATTAACATGGATCTCGGGATTTATTATCTTGGTGCTGACGCTTGCATTCGGATTCAGCGGATATTTATTGCCCTGGAATGAACTTGCATATTTTGCTACTAAAGTAGGTACAGATATAGTTGGTGTTGTTCCGATTATCGGTGAACCGATGAAGGTTATTTTAAGAGGTGGGGAAGATGTAACCGGAGCTACACTTTCAAGATTTTTTGGAATACATGTAGCAATTCTTCCGGCAATATTCAGTTTATTTTTGATTATTCATTTGCTTTTTATTCAAAGACAGGGAATGCATGAACCGGAAGAATTTAAAAAACTTCCCGAGAATAAGAAAAAGTACATACCTTTTTTCCCTGATTTTGCTCTTAAAGATTTACTTCTTTGGGTAATCGTTTTTAATGTACTGATATTTTTAGCACTTTATTTCCCCTGGGAATTAGGTAATAAAGCTGATGCGTTTGCTTCCGCGCCGAAAGGAATAAGACCTGAATGGTATTTTATGTTTATGTTCCAGACATTAAAACTGCTTCCGGCTCATCTTCTGTTTCTTGAAGGAGAATTATTCGGAGTACTTTTCTTCGGCGCGGCAGGTTTGGTATGGATGCTGATACCATATATAAAAATAAAACATAAAGAAGGTTGGAAGTTTCAACCTCTGACTTTAATCGGAATAATAATTGTAGCGTTTATTGTTATAATGACAATTTTAGGTTATCTATTATAGGGAACAATAAAATGGGAAAAAGATTTATTTATATTTTGATATATGCTCTTTGTATTTCATTTAATCTAAACATTTTAGCTTCCGGTAAAAATGAGGGCAAAGGGAGTATAGTAGTTAAAGAGGATCATTGCTATAATTGTCATAAGGAACTTGGAAATTTACCACAGGATTATTCGGATAATGATATCCATCATCATGCCAATATCTCATGTTCTTCCTGCCACGGAGGAGATCCGACAACCGATGATGATGCAGTTGCGATGAGCAAAGCAAAAGGATTCAAAGGAGTTCCAAAGAAAAAAGATATCCCGGCATTATGCGGTAAATGTCATAGCGACATTGGAATAATGAGAGTTTACCAGCCGAGAATCGCTACTGATCAGGTCTCACAATATTATACAAGCATGCATGGTAAAAAACTCCTGGCAGGAGATGAAAATGTTGCGGAATGTTCAAGCTGCCACACAGCTCACAATATATTGCCCGTCAAAGATTCTCGCTCAACGGTTTATAAACTGAATGTTCCGAATTCTTGCAACAAGTGCCATGGTAACTCAGAATTAATGAGCAAGTATAATCTTCCGGTTAATCAGCTTGATGAATTTACAAAAAGTGTACATGGCCAGGCGCTGCTGAAAAATAAAGACCTTGGCGCTCCTGCTTGCAATGATTGCCATGGAAATCATGGTGCGATGCCTCCCGGCATTACCTCAATATCACATGTGTGCGGAATATGTCATGTAAGCAATATGGAATATTTCAATGCGACAAGAATGGCAAAGGCGTTTGAAGAAAATGATTTTCACGGATGCGAACAATGCCACGGTTATCACGGAATTCAAAAACCTTCCGATAATATGATAGGAATTAATTCGGAATCAAAATGTTTGGATTGCCATAAATCGGGAGATAATGGTTATGCAGTCGCACAAAAAATAAAAGAGTCTCTGGTTAACCTGCGGACAAAATATGATTTAGCGAGTTCGAAATTAATAGAAGTTAAACAAAAAGGTATGAATGATATTGATATAGGATTTTTGCTTCAGGACGCTAAACAGGATTTAATTCAATCAAGAACTCTTATTCACACTTTTGATTCGACAAAGGTTGGCGATAAAACAAAAGATGGAATCGGCATATCAAATAAAGCATTGATGTTGTCTGAAAAAGAAATAAGCGAGTATTATACAAGACGTAATGGTTTTGCAGCTGCCACGTTTGCATTTCTTTTAATTGTTGTTGGTCTCTATTATAAAATAAAGGATAAGGAAAAGAAGGGAAAGAAATAAAGCAATGTATATAAGTTTGTATGACCCGATAAGTAGTGAGGTGTTCTAAAATTATTGTAGGGAAGGGGCATTTCAATGCTGACAGGTTAAGTGGGCTATTAAATATATTTATTGTTAACCAAAGAGCATTGAGGGTCTGTGACCGTTCCGTAATCAAAGTAAACCATATAATAAATAATTTATTTATTCATGGCCGTCAAGGACTGATACATGACATATCATGAATAAGGTCTTGGAATTTTAATTTAGGGTAACTAATTTTCCGCTCTGAACATTGTTGACTAAGGAAAATTTACAAAATAACTTTTTTTTGTACATATATGGAAATCAAATGAAACTAAAACTTCCTCATTCTACACAGAATTGGGTTTCCCTCATCGGAGTAACTATAGCTTTAATCAGTCTTTTCATGATAATTTTTCTATTTGTTATTTCAATCGTTTCAGATCAAGGGCATTCATATTTAGGTCTAATCGTTTACATTATTCTGCCCGGGTTTTTAGTTATGGGTCTTTTACTTATACCGGTTGGAATGTTCTTAAAATTAAATCGTGATAAGAAAAATCATATAATTCCTCCTGCCGAATGGCCCCGTATTGACCTAAATGATATCCGGCATAGAAATGCTTTTTTTGTATTTACTGTTGGAACGACCATATTTTTATTCCTAACTGCTTTTGGAAGCTATGAAGCATTTCATTTTACCGAATCGGTAGAATTTTGCGGTAAATTATGTCATAGTGTTATGAAACCTGAATACACTGCATATCAGGGATCTCCGCACGCACGTGTCGCTTGCGTTGAATGCCATGTAGGGTCAGGAGCAAACTGGTATGTCCGTTCTAAACTTTCCGGTTTGTATCAGGTCTACGCGGTTACTCTCGGTACGGTTCCGCGTCCTATTGAAACACCAATCACAAATTTGAGACCTGCAAGGGAGACATGCGAAGAATGTCACTGGCCTCAGAAATTTTATGACAGAAAATTAATTACACAAAGACATTTTCTTGCTGATGAAAATAATTCGGAGTGGGATGTTACATTGACTATGAAAATAGGAGCTCCGATCAGCGCGCTTGGATTACAGGAAGGTATACACTGGCATATTAATCAAAATGTAAGAATTGAATATAAGTCATCCGACAAAAAACGTGAAAGAATTCCCTGGGTTAAATACACAAATTTAAAGACCGGCGAAGTGTTGGTTTTTGAAGATCAAAATGATAAGGCCGATAAAAAAGCACTTGATTCTATGGAAACGAGGGTAATGGATTGTATGGATTGTCATAACCGCCCTTCGCATAATTATCAGCCACCTGCTTTTTATATCAATAATGCTCTAAGTTCCGGCACAATTCCAAAAGAACTTCCTAAAATTAAAGCTACTGCTTTAGATATTCTCGGACAAAAATTCTCAACTACTGATTCGGCAATGATGATTATATCCCAAAAAGTAAATACATTTTATAAAGAGCATTACCCGGATATATATACCGGCAAACGAAATCTAATTGATCAAGCCGTAAAAGGAATTCAGGATGAATTCAATAAAAATGCTTTTCCGGAAATGAAAGTACGCTGGGATGTTTATCCGAATAATATAGGGCATATTGTATTTAAAGGCTGTTTCCGTTGTCATAATGATACTCATGTCACATCTCAGGGAAATAAAATTAAAAGGGACTGTAATTTATGTCACTTTATAAATGCTCAGGGACCGCCTGATAAATTGGAAGTTACAGCTGTTAACACTTACCAGGAATTCAAACATCCGGGATCGGATGTTGGCGATTCCTGGAAAGAAATGCAATGTGTTGACTGCCATACAGGTTTGAATCCATAAATTATTTTCAAATGCCGGATTAAATACGTTAAATGCGGTTTTAGTCCGGCAAATCTTTCCGGTTTTCACTTCGCAAAACATAAATACTTTTATATATTTCACTAAACAAATTCCAATATTCATAATATGATAGAAATTGTAAATCTGCACAAACGATTTGGGACAAATTTTGTCCTTCGCGGAGTAAACCTTACTATTAAAGAAGGCGAATCTCTTGCAATTATAGGCAAAAGTGGCTGCGGTAAAAGCGTATTGCTAAAACATATTGTCGGATTGTTGCTGCCTGATGACGGGTATATTAAATTTGACGGCAATATTATAAGTGAGCTTGGTAGAAAAGATCTCTATGCGGTTCGGAGAAGATTCGGTTTTTTATTTCAAGGTGCGGCACTGTTTGACTCAATGACTGTTGAAGAAAATGTATCTTTAGCTTTAGTTGAAAATAAGACTAATTTCTCCAAGCAAGAAATAAGTGCGATAGTTGAAGAAAAACTCCAGCTCGTTGGCTTACAGGGCATTCAGAAATTAAAACCGGCAGAATTATCCGGAGGAATGAAAAAACGTGTCGCTTTGGCAAGAGTGCTCGTGACTAACCCGGATTATATTTTGTATGATGAACCGACTACCGGTCTTGATCCGGTAATGTCCGACGCAATTGATGATCTTATTAAATCGCTGAATGAAAGATTAAAAGTTACTTCCATAATAGTAACTCACGATATGTTCAGTGTTAAAAATACTGCGGATATAATTGCAATGATGCACGAGGGCAAAATATATTTTAGCGGAACAATAGAGGAACTTTTAAATAATAGCGATCCGGTAGTTCAAAAATTTATTCAGCGAACAGGTTTATAATAACAATTATAAATGCAGATTATTTATTCATAATTCATAACTTAAGAAGTTTATTAGTGGCCAAATCTCGAATTAAATACATTTGCTCCAATTGCGGTTACGAATCTTTGAAGTGGATCGGACGCTGTCCATCGTGTGAAAAATGGGATACCTTTACCGAGGAGCTGATTGAAGAAAGAAAAACCGCCAGAAAAAAATTCAGCGGAGAATCAAGTATTACAAGACTTGCCTCTTCGACGCAAGTTGCTGAAGAAAGAATTATGACAAACATCGTTGAATTTGACCGTGTACTTGGCGGCGGATTGATGTCAGGCTCAATTGTTCTGCTGGGTGGAGATCCCGGAATAGGGAAATCAACTTTAGTAATGCAGGCTGCGGCAAAAATAAATGCTGAAGTTTTATATGTGACCGGTGAAGAATCTGCCAATCAAATCAATCTTAGAGCAAAACGCCTGAAAGTCTTAAGCGGTTCGAATGGCGGCAGTGAAAGTAAAATATCCATAATGACTGAAACCGATCTTGATATTATTCTTAATGCTATCGAAAAACACGCACCGGAAGTTGTTATTGTAGATTCAATTCAGACTACTTACAAATCGGATTTTGATAATGCTCCCGGCACAATAACTCAAATACGCGAATGCACTTCAGAACTTATGCGGCTTGCCAAGAAAAAGCATTGTGCTATAATTATTGTGGGGCATGTTACTAAAGACGGAGCTATCGCCGGTCCTAAAGTACTTGAACATATTGTAGATACGGTTCTGCAGTTTGAAGGTGAAAGAAGTTATTCATACAGAATACTGCGCGCTCAAAAGAACCGGTTTGGAAGTACAAACGAGATTGGTATTTTTGAAATGCACGATGACGGATTACATGAAATAAAAAATCCAAGTGAGATATTTTTAAGTGAACGTGAAAAAGAAATTACAGGATCGGTTATTACATCAAGTATGGAAGGAACCAGACCGATACTTCTTGAAGTTCAGGCACTGGCTACACCGTCAGCATATGGGAATCCACAAAGAGTAGCGACAGGATTTGACTATCGAAGATTATCTATACTATTAGCGGTTTTGGAAAAGAGAGCTAACCTGCGTTTGTCCTCACAAAACATTTTTCTAAATATGGCGGGAGGCCTTCGAATCGAAGAACCTGCCGTTGACCTTGCTGTCTGCTGTGCGATAGCTTCAAGTTTTTCAGATAAATATGCTAAGAATAATACGGTTGTTGTTGGTGAGGTTGGTCTAGGAGGGGAAGTAAGAGCAGTCAGTCATATAGATAAACGAATACAGGAAGCATCAAAACTTGGTTTCAAAAATATTATTGTACCTTTTAATAATTTAAAGTCGATTAAAGGCAAAACACAAATAAATATAATTCCAGCTGCGGATATATTATCTTGCATAAGTGAAATATTGAAATAGATCAGATAAAAATAAATAAGGCGGAATTTCGATGGATATCGAGAAAATAAAAATAGTCCTTGAAATATTAAAACAATGCTGGTCATTAAACTCAAGTTCAAAATGGACTAGAGAAAACCCTGATCACGGTCAGTGCGGAGTAACAGCGTTGGTTATTCAGGATGTATTTAGCGGGGATATATTAAAAACAAAAGTTAATAATGAATGGCATTATTATAATTTTATTGATGATGAGAGAGTTGATTTTACTGCCTCACAATTCCCAGGATCAATTTATTATTCGGATTATAAGTGCAAAAGAATTGAAGCTGTTTTGGATACTAATCTGAAACAATTTCTATTTTTATCTTCTGAATTCAGAAATCGAATTAAGAATTATGCTAATTTAGTCACACCGAAGCGAAAGTTGACTATGGTCAGTGAATAAATTGAGTCAACTGCGGACCAATTGCAGGTATGCGTGCTGCAGTTAACGCAAGGATTATGCTTGGCGAACTTGGAATGGTTAGTATTAAAACAATTTTTAGCGTCGGTAATGTTATGAATTCATTTGACAAGGAAGGCAATCCTTTTGACCTGTCTTATAATAAGAAAGTTTTTCGTTTTTTCGAAGAACTGGAATGGTATACCGAAGCTTTGAAAGAAGCCGGATCAAAAGGTGTCCCATTTTAACTTTTTCCGACTATCCGAAAATAAATTTATTTTTTTTATATTCTCGTAATCAATTATTTATAACTGAATAGCCGGATAATATGTTTATTCCCATGAAAATATTGGAAAGTAAATATACATCACTGGTAATGCAGATTGTTCTTAGCTTTTTATTTTTGCTGTCGGCATATTCTAAAATTATTATGCCCGGGATCGTTGAAATTATATTGGTTGATCATGGAATTTTCAAAGACAGAATCAATGCCGGATATTTTGTAAGATTATTAATAGGAGGGGAGCTTTCGCTTGGGCTGCTGTTATTACAGAATAATTATCTAAAGAAATTAATTATTCCGGCTACAATATTGCTTTTGACGGCATTTACAATTTATTTGTTTTATACCGGGATTATAATTGGGGATAAAGAAAACTGCGGATGTTTTGGCGGATTAATTAAGATGTCTCCGAAAGAATCGATTTTGAAAAATATATTGATGTTATTGTTTTCTATAATTCTATTCAAATTGAAAAAGAAAGACGGAAAAAAGATTATCCTTCCGGTATTAATTATTCTTATATCATTTTCATCAGTTATGGCATTTGCGCCTGTTAAAAACATTAAGGACTTTAAATTTAGTAAATATACCTATTTTGAAGAAAAAGGTAGAGTTGATCTTTCAAGTGGTGATAAAATTGTCGCCATATTTAATCTCGAATGTGATCATTGCCAGGCAGTCTCAAGAGAATTACCTAAACTGATAAAGAAGAATTCAAATATTCCCGAAGTTTATATTCTATTTTTCAAAGAAGGCAACACAACGCCTTTGATGTTTCAGCAGATAACAAATTCAAAGTTCCCCTATCATATAATTACAACGCATGAATTTTTTGATTTGATTGGATCTTCTCCTCCAAGGCTTTATTGGCTTAAAGAAGGAGTAGTAATGAAAATATGGGATGAAGATTTCGAGAAAAATATTACAGCAAGTTTCGGCAAAGTTGGCAGTAGCACAGATTAATAATCTGTGCTACAATGTCAGTTAAAACATAATTTTTTTCTGCGCTTCATCGGCAATATCGGGAGAAATAAGAATTCTTCCGCATGATTCGCATGAAAACAACCGTTTATTTGAACGGATTTCAATTTGTCTTTGAGAAGGAACCACATTATGGCATCCCGAGCAAGCCGAACGGCTGATTGTAACAACTGCTTTACCATTCAAAGCTTTCCTGATTCTCATATAGATATTATAATCCGGTTTTTTTACTTTAGATTTCACCTTTTCTCGTTTATCAGCTAGTCGAGCTTCTTCGCGTTCATTAGCTTTAATAATTTGTTTAAGTTCTGTTTCTTTTTCCTTTAATTCTTTAGAAAGAATATCAAGCTGAGGATTAACTTCTTCGATTTCTTTTTTGAGTTTCTGTACAAGATCCTCAAGGGCTGCACTTTCAGCATCCAGTTTTGTAATCTGTTCTTCTGTATGATCTATTTCTTTTGTAAGTGCATCGTATTCTTTATTGTTGCGCACCTGATATAATTGAGCTTTGAATTTTTTCAAACTTGTTTTTAACCGTTCGGCGTCATCGTCATTAAGTTTTCTTTTATTCAATGATTTTTTCTTTTCTTCTTCTTTTGCTTCAAGCTGATCATCAATCGTTTTGATTTGCGATTTCAGTTCATTAACAGAAGCAGGGAGATCTCCGCGAAGTTCTTCCAGTTCATCAAGCTGATTATCGATTAATTGCAGCTCGTATAATGTAGACAATCGTTCTTCCAATTTAGTCTCCTTATTGTTTGTAAACTTTAACCGGGTTGGTCGTGCCCGAATATTTAAAAACTTTTATTTTACTTGAAGCAGGTATAAACTTTAATATTTTCCCGCGCACGGCATTAAGCGAAATAATTTCCGTTTCATAATGCCCGGCATCAATAAAAAGAAATTTACCGATAGCATCATGAAATGAATGATATTTAATATCCGCTGTCACAAATGCATCTGCTTTCTTTGAAATTACATATTTCATTAAATCGGAACCCGAACCGCCGCATACTGCGACTTTTTTAATCACATCGCTTTTACCGCTGCAATACATTAATACTTTTGTCTTTAAAGATTTATTTACATGTGAAAGAAATTCCTTTTCACTCATTGAAGTTTCAAGATCGCCTATGACTCCTGCTCCGTAATTTGCATTTTTATTTTTCAGCTGATAAATATCAAATGCGGGTTCTTCATAAGGATGAACTTTTTTCAGGACCGAAATTACATTATTCAAATTCCATGAATCGACTATAAATTCAAGACGTATTTCATTTACTTTTTCAAATTTGTTTTTCCTTCCGACTGCAGGAGTTGTTTTATCAGAACCTTCAAAAGTTCCTTCACCGTTTAATCTGAAACTGCAATTCTTATACTCACCGATTATGCCGCCCCCGGCTTTAAATACTGCATCACTTACCTTTTCGAGACTTTTAAGAGGAATAAAGACAATAACTTTGAATTGATTATCTTTTTCGTTTTCAATGAATTGGAGGTTTTTTAATTTTAATGATTTAGCAAGTTCAAATGAAACTCCATCCTTAGTAAAATCAAGATTAGTATGGGCTGAAAATACCGTGATGTTGTTTTTGAATATTGTTTCAATGAGTTGTGAGCGGGGATCTTGATCTAAATCTAATCTGTGAATTGGGGAGAAGATCAGCGGGTGATGCGTGAATATAAAATTACATTTTTTTTGAAGGGCTTCTTTTAGGACTTCACGATTAAGCTCAAGACAGAGCAAAATGTTTTTAATGTTATACCCCCTCGAGCCGATTTGAAGTCCAACATTGTCCTTCTCCCACGCGGCTCCCGGGGGTGCCCAATCCTCGAGATATTTTATTAGATCTCCTGTTGTCATATATAAAAAATGCACTCCGGCTACCCGGAGTGCATTTCGCTATTAAAATCCTATTTTATTAAGCGCTGAAGTCTTTTTAAGTCTATTAGTAGAATATTTTCTCATATTTGCGTTTAAAATATATTATAAAACTGCATTATCTTCAAGCCAATTTGAAAATCAATTTAAAAAGGTTCAATCCATTGCCCATTTTCACGTATTATTTCTATTAATTCGTGTACTGCATTATCAGAATTAACATTTTTTCGCACGATCTCCTTACCCTTGTATAAAGTAATCTTTCCTGTGCCTGATCCTACATAACCGAAATCTGCATCTGCCATTTCTCCAGGACCATTCACGATACATCCCATAATTGCAATTCTTACACCTTTTAGATGTTCGGTTTTCTTCCGGATATTGTTTGTAACTTCTACAAGATTAAACAACGTTCTGCCGCATGAAGGACAGGCAATATATTCAGTTTTTGAAATTCGCGCTCTGGCAGCCTGTAAAATTCCAAAACATATTCGGTTTATATATGCTTTGTCAAAATCATTTCCTTCATTGTTTTTACCGGTTAACCATAGACCGTCTCCAAGTCCGTCAATTAATAGTCCGCCAAAATCAGTAGAAGAATAAAGTCTGAGATGTTCTTCATCTATACTCGAGTAATTCCGATTAACGATCACCGGATTCTTTACTTTTCTTTCAATCAATTCAAAAAATACGCGGCGCTGCTCTGCCATTCCATGTGAATTTCGGGTTGTTAAAAGAAAAACTACAGTAGGATCATTTTCAATGTCTTTGAATATTCCCATCTGAATATCATAGCAATTCAAGGGAAGAAAATTAAGAATGGCAGATTTGTTTTTTGATTTGATGAATTGCGATAAAGTAATGAATAATGGAAATCCGTTTCTTTTATCTTTCAAAGAATCCCATTTGTCAAAATCATATATTATTTTTAGATTGCCCGGAGCATCAAAGGGTATTTCTTTGCGTCCTACATATATAAAATCGCATGCAGTTTCGGCTAATTTCCACTTATCTGTTTCAGGAGTATATGTATAACCAACTTGTTTTAA
>Ga0182027_10014465_pt1 | contig 10920 bp, 10 predicted proteins | sample 712E1DmetaG_FD_121300 | JGI IMG/M metagenome (GOLD analysis project Ga0182027, IMG submission 121300) | Permafrost microbial communities from Stordalen Mire, Sweden - 712E1D metaG (Illumina Assembly) | ecosystem: Environmental > Terrestrial > Soil > Wetlands > Permafrost | place: Sweden...
CTTTCCGGTTATCAATACAATACTGAATCAAAGAACGTAATGGGGCAAGGCCTATACCTCCACCCACGAAAAGAAGGTTTTTCCCTTTTAAATCTTCAGTAGGGAACCAGTTTCCGTAAGGGCCCCGTATCCCAACATCCATACCTTCTTCAAGCTGGCTGTGGATATCTGCAGTAACGACTCCTGCACGTTTTATAGAACAGTCGAAGTAGCCCGGACGGGTTGATGAAGATGAAATACAGAATGTGCACTCTCCATGTCCCAGTAAGGAAAACTCAACGAATTGCCCAGGCATCCAGGTAAAGGATTCCATCCTGGCAGGATCATTCATCTTTAAGCGATAGGTTCTGATATCAGGTGTTTCATCAATGATCTTATCGACCTTACATATCACAGGCACCAGCAGTTGTTCCATTTCTTTATTTTTTTCCCTTCTTTATCACCCTACCTCTTATATGGGAAGGATGAAGGTAAGGTATTATACTTTTACTACTTGATTAACCACATCAAAAATGCTAATATTGACAGGGCAGGAAATGGCGCAGTGACCACATCCAACGCAGAGATTCATTCCGAATCTTTCCTTGTAATATACGAATTTATGCATTGCTCTTTGACGCCACCGGCGGTATTTCACCGGGCGAGGATTATGACCACCTGCCATCAATGTAAAATATCCATTATTGCATGAATCATAACTCTTATAACGAAGGCCGGTATCCTTTATCTTTTCATCAGAGATCTTAAAACAATGGCAAGTCGGGCATATAAAAGCACATGTATTACAGCTTATACAATTTGAAGAGACCGTTTCAAATTCAGGGGAGTCGAATAGCTTCAGAAGTTTAGCATTGACCTCTGAATAATCCATCTTCAGCTTGAAAGATGATTTTAATGACTGATAATGTTTCTTTATTTCTTCAGTTGCACTACCGGATGATGCAGACAGATTTAACCCGGAGGAAGTGATGAATGCTTCCCCTTTCTCTGTTGCTGCCTGGATATAAATTTTCCCATCAAGTCCATTTACAATGCGTATGTCATGTGCATCCGAATTTTCCACATCATAATCGAGGGAGGTGCAAAAACACTGAGAACCTGCTTTATCACATCGCGTGGATATAATTATCGTATTCAGTCTTCTTTTCTGATAATCAGTATCTATATAATCCCATTTGTAAACCTGGTCAAGTACCTGTAAACCGCGGGCATCACAATGTTTTACTCCAAGAATTACACGTTTACCTGAAAGGGGATCATCATCGGTTTCAGACACTGTAGTACCACTGCTGTCCTCCTTAAACTTCATAATTTTAGCTGATTTCGGAAAAAAGAGCGGTTTTATGCTCATTGTTGTTTCGATGGGAGAATCAGGATCACATTCCGTGAGTTTTGATACTTTTTTATAATCGTATTTCCCAAACTTTTCAACAGGGGCATAGGTTTCAAATTTCCCTATAATTTCTTCATAGAACTTATGTAGTCCGGCTTTATCTGTTTCAAATAACAAAACGTTCATTGTCTTTTGTGTTATAGGATAAAATCATCAGGATCAGTAAGGCTATATTTATAGAAAGCTCCCCTATCGTCTTTTTCCATACCGGCCAGATGTTGCTGGAAGTTTTCATAAATCACGCTTTCATTCTGCTTATGAAGCAGATGAAGTGGCAGGTGTGACGGACAGGCTTTTTCACAATTACGACAATCCACACAACGTCCTGCGAGATGTAATGACCAGGTCATCAAAGCATGCATCGCCCCGGAAGAAGTATTGGCTCCGTTATAGAGTGTAGAAGTTTCCTGGTCAATGCAGCATTTGGCACAATAACATAAGGGACAAGAATGCCGGCAGGCATTACAACGGATACAGGCCGTAAAAATGTCTTCAAAATAATCGGCCCGTTCTTTCAGGGATTTTCCTGCAAGTTCCTTAATATCAACATTAACAGTATATTCCTTCTTCCCTGATGGGGTACCCAGTATTTCATCATAAACGACAGGATCGGGCATCACACATTCAACGCAATTCTGTGCTTTTTCTCCCTTTTCATTCAAGGTTCCTTCGCAACAGATACCAATAATGTATAGGTTTTCTCTCTTTACCTGGTTTTCTGTCAGCATCAGGTTTAAAGCGCGACTGTCGCAACCCTTAACCACAAGTCCGACCCGTTTTCTTTTGGTATGATCAGGCTTGAGATAATTAGCCAAGTTAAATACCGATTTCTCAGTAAACACCAGATTAGGGATTTCAGCCGGATCAGTAATCAAGAAAGGGACCTGGCTGTCATCGAAAAAATTTTGTTTGTATCCGACAAAGTAATCTATCTTATTGTCGGCAAACAATTTCGATGCAATTTCCTGAATTTGTTTTGAATAGTCCATTCTTAAAAGTTTTCCTTTTTATATCTGTGAAGAGGTCCAAGTTTCTTAATATCTTCTGTTACTTTCGCAACCACCTTTGCAAATTTTGGTCCTTCAGCGGCTGATACCCATGAGAATTGAACCCTGTTCTCGTGATAGCCAATAAAATTCAAAAGTTTCTTTGTGACCAGAAACCTTCTGCGAGCATAATAGTTACCAGATATATAGTGGCAGTCACCAGGATGACATCCTGAGATCAGAACCCCATCAGCAGTGCTTTGCAGTGATTTTATGATAAACCAGGGATCGACCCTTGAAGAACATGGAACCCTGATTATCCTGATATTTGGGGGATATTGAATTCGTGAAGTCCCTGTAAGATCAGATCCGGCATAAGAGCACCAATTACACAGAATACCCATGATCACGGGCTGCCAATCGGCCGGAGCGATTATGTCCGGGTTTTCGACGCTGACAATTTTTCCCTGTACTTCTTTTATTTCCGTTTCCATTATATTGCAACTATCTCGTTAATAATTTGAGGATCAGTAAAGCCAGCAAGGCTAATCGCCATACTCCTGCAGATGGCAACACAAGAACCGCAGCCCTGGCAGACACCTTCGTTGATCTTTGCCACTGTACGCATTTCTTTAGAACCATGACCCAAAGGAATTTCTTCGGTAACAATTGCCTGGTATGGACAAACTTTAACGCAATTCTGACATCCACTGCAGAACTCCGTATCAACTTTTGAAATCATCGGGTCCTTCTTCAGCGTATCTCCAGCAAACAGACCACAAACTTTAGCGGCGCATGCAGAGGCCTGAGCGACAGTATCCGGAATATCCTTAGGAGCCTGTGTACAACCGGCAAGGAAAATACCGGCTTTGGCTGTTTCGACGGGGCGTAATTTCGGATGGGCTTCTGACATATAACCATACTTATCGTATGACACACCAAGTAAACGTGCCAATGCAGGATTATCTTTAGGTGCTATCACAGCAGTAGCCAGAACTACAAGGTCAGCTTCAACTTCAACCACTTGTCCAATTTGGGCATCTTCTCCCCTTACCATGAGTTTATCACCTTTTTTATAGATTTTCGACACTCTTCCTCTAAGATAAGTAGCGGCAGTCTCAACCTGGGCACGTTTTACAAACTCTTCATATCCTTTGCCTGCTGCCCGTATGTCCATATAGAAAATATAAGCATGACTATCGTGAACTTTGTGATGCAAAAGGATTGCATGCTTTGCAGTGTACATGCAACAAATCTTGGAGCAATATTCTATCCCCTTAGCTTCATCCCTGGAGCCTATGCACTTTATAAAAACAACATTTTTCGGAACTTTTCCATCGGATGGACGCACCGGCACTCCATTGGTAGGACCACTTGCAGAAACCATTCGCTCAAATTCGAGCGAGGTGATGATATCCTTATAACGTCCAACCCCATATTCTTCATAGGGTTTAGGATCCCAAAGATCATATCCGGTAGCAACAACGACAGCGCCAATTTCACGTTCAATTACCTCATCCACCATTTTATAATCGATGGAGCCTTTTTCACAAACCTTAGCGCAAATACCACATTTCCCTTTTAAAAGCATTGTACAATGCTCGGCATCGATCACAGGCTTATTGGGAACTGCTTGCGGGAAAGGTGTATAGATGGCTTTACGTTTATCAATATTCATGTTAAATTCATTCGGAACCTTCACCGGGCATTTTTGAGTGCAAGCTCCGCAACCTGTACAAGTACTAAAATTAACGTAGGATGCTTTTTTCTTTATTTTGGCTTTATAGTTTCCAACGTACCCGTCGAGTTCGATCACTTCAGAATATGGGATCAGCTCTATGTATGGATGTGAAGCCACATCTACCATTTTCGGGGTGAGGATGCACTGAGAACAGTCGAGTGTCGGAAAGGTTTCATCCAACTGGGCCATACGACCGCCGATTGAAGGGCTTTTTTCGACCAGGGTAACGGGAATATGAGCATCGGCAATGTCGAGTGCAGCCTGGATCCCTGCAATTCCACCACCAATGACCAAAGCCCGTTTTGTAACAGGAACAGAAATTTCATGTAATTGTTCATTGGCGATTGATTTAGCAACAGCCATCCGAACCAAGTCACATGCCTTTTCTGTAGCAGCTTTTTTATCTTTCTGGTGAACCCAAGAAGAATGTTCACGGATGTTTGCAATCTCCAACATATAAGGGTTCAGTCCGGCATCCAGAAGGGCCTTACGGAATGTTTTTTCGTGCATCCTAGGAGAGCAGGCAGCAACGACGACCGAAGTCAGCCGGTTTTGAACGATGGCTTCCCTGATCATTCCCTGGCCAGGATCCGAACACATGTACTTATATTCGAAGGCAACCTTGACTTCTTTGATCTTTTTTGCTTCCTGCACGACAGCCGGTACATCGACGAAATCGGCTATGTTAGCGCCGCAAAAACAAACGAAAACACCTACTCTAGCCATTATTCTACCTCGCTTTCTGCTTCGACAGCTTTTTTAGTTTTTTTCACTTTCTCGGGTTCCGGGATTGCCTCTCCAATATGCTTCAGGGCAGCTTCAACAGGAACGATGTGTTTTGGAAGTTTTAATTCTTTTTCAGGGTACCCAAAGGCCAAGGCCATAAGTTGGGTGAAGTACATAATCGGAAGATCGAATTTCTTGCCTGTATGTTGTTCAATATCAGGTTGGCGCATATCTAAGTTAGACTGGCAGAGCGGGCAGGCGACCACAATGAGATGAGCTCCACTCTCTTTTGCAACTTCCAATATCTTACCGCTCAGGGATTCCACAATTTCCGTGTCGGAAATGGAGAAAGATGCCCCGCAGCATTCTGTTTTATAATCAAACTCCATTGCTTTTGCTCCGAGTGCTTCCATAAGATGATCCATCGACATAGGGTATTCGGGTGAATCAAAATTCGTTACATCTTTAGGGCGGGTAAGAAGGCATCCATAATAGCAAGCAACTTTGAGTCCAGAAAGGGATTTCACCACTTTACTTTTAATGGTTTCCAGTCCGATTTCCTCATAGCAATACTGAAGCATTGATTTTATATCCACTGTACCCTTATATTCTCCTTCGTCAATAACGGTGCTATTGATCTTTCTGGCCAGTTCAGGGTTTTCATCAAGATGCTTCTTCGTGCTTTTCATTCTCGAATAGCAAGAAGCACAGGCAATACCCATAGTTTTACATTCCAGCTTTTCGGCCAGCACCAAGTTACGCATTGGCAATGCCAAAGCCAGGTTTTCTGTCATGACGTGTGCGGAAGTAGCCCCGCAGCAATTCCAATCGGGGATCTCTTCCAGCTGCACATCCAGTGTTCGCATAACCAGTTTAAGCGTATGATCGAATTCTTCGCTTGTGCCGTGTGCTGAACAACCCGGGAAATAGGTTAGTTTGTTCATGTCAATTCAGTTGAGTCGAATGATGGGGTGAAATGTCTTTATTTATTTTCTTTTTCAAGTTTAGCTGCAACCTTGAACATTTTACGGATGGCCTCGCCTCTCTTTGTAGATTCATGTCCAATAGGAATCTTCCCTTTGAGGAGTGCTTTGGGTGCAAGATGCATATCTTTGAAAAGGTTCCGGGTACGGATATTGAACTCAGCCATCATGCGCAATTCATAATTCCTTCCATACCGTTTAATCATATCCAGGAAAATATCATGAAACTTCCTGATATCCTTTACTTTTTTATTTTCGGATCTATAATTTTCTTCTATGGCCAAGTGCCGTATTGCCTCCATTACTGCAGGAATATCGATCTGACGGGGACAACGACCACTGCAAGCTGAACAGGTAAGGCAGAACCACATAGAATTCGCCATGTATGTCTCGTCTTTCAGGCCCAGTTTTATCATCTGCATAATTTCTCTCGGGGGGAAATCCATGTAACCGGAAACCGGACAAGTAGAAACGCATTTTCCACACTGGTAACATTCCAGGACATTTGCTCCACTCTTTTTGTTCACTGACTCAAGAAAAGTGTTTTTTTCCAGCAATCCAAGTGTAATCATTTCGCGCGATTGAAGGGTGAATAGAAAAAATTCTCTGCTGTTAATTATTTAACAACAGGTCACTAAAAAAAAGAAACTCTTTAAAAAATTTCTGATATTAATAATTCCGATACAAAGTTAAATAAAGTTTCGTTTGGAAATATTCTAAATTAATTGCATTCCAGATAATAGCTGAAATCAACTTAAATCTTCAGCTACATCATGTTATATGCATAAAAAGCATAAGTTTCCTTATTCATGATTTCATTTTATAAAAAAAGAGCTGTCGAATATTCTGACAGCTCCATTTTTTATTTCGCAGGGATTAATTCCCAGGTTTTAAACCACTATTGAAGCTTAAAGTTTATAGGGAGGTTAAACTGTACACGCACGGGTACACCTCTTTGTTTACCAGGGACCCATTTCGGCATTGATTTGACGACCCTGACTGCTTCATCGTCGCATCCGGAGCCAATTCCCCTAAGGACTTTCACATCAGTGATAGATCCGTCGACTTCAACAACAAAGGTTACGTATACCTTTCCCTGGACTCCCAATTCTTTAGCTTCTTCAGGATATTTCATGTTTTCCTGCAAGAATTTAATACGGGCTTCATCTCCTCCAGGGTAAGTTGGTTGTTCTTCAACAACTGTGAAGATTTCCTTTGGAGCTTCCTGTTCAATAACCTGAGGCTTTGCTTCTTCAATGACAACAACTTCAGTTGCCGGAGCTTCTGTATTAGGTTTTGCATTCAAATCTTCCTGGATTTGCATAGTAGCAACCACACTATCAGTGGTAACTTTAGGAGCAACAAAACGTTGCTGTTGCACGGCATCAGGTGGTGGTGGAGGAGGTGGTGGTGGTGGAGGCAATTCTTCCTTTGGAATATTCAGCATTTCGACTCCAACTGTTGTATTTTCCTTTATTATCTTGCTTTTATTCAGCATAGCAGAAATGATCGGATAGGCAACAGCAGTGCTAATTGCTAAGATTCCTATGATCAGGGAAATCAAAGTATATTTTTGGTACTTTTTCCTGAGAACATATGCCCCATAATCTTTGTTCCTGGTTTTAAAAACCATCTCTTCCAGCGATTCAACACGCTTTCTTTCCTTTGTCATGTTATTTCAATTTAAGAGATTAAGAAATCCTATCCATTATTTAGGAGCAGTTTTCAGCATATCCAACTCAACCGGAGTAATATCCACAATTGCATAACTCGCAATGTTAGTAATTGCCATCTCGTCGATAATGTCAACGATATCCTTGTATTTTGCTTTATCATCCGCTTTGATAAGGACAATCGGTCCTTTCGCATCATTCTTCTTCATATTCTTGATTTCCTGATCGGCGGTAGTATCAGCAACGACAAGTTTACCTGATTGACGTTTATCCCGGAATGTCACAATTTGCGTGAAAAGATCCCTGTTTTTATCGAGGAGTACCTTACGGATCCCATCTTTACTAAAATCGGTTTTAGTCAATGTTGGTAAGGGTGGTTTCTTAGGATCAGCGCTACCTATATAGTAATAAACCTGATCATTTTCAGTAAGAAGGATGTTCAGGGTTCTCCATGCAGGGATTTTAGGTTGATCTTTTTGTTTATCTATTGGATCTTTTTCCGGCATTGTGATCACCATGACCTTGGACTTGCTGAAAGCAGTGGTTAGCATAAAAAAGGTAATCAGGAGACACATAAGGTCAACCATGGGAGTCATATCGATATGCGTCGAGAACTTTTTGGCTCTCCTTTTTCCGCCTTTTTTGCCTTTTTCTTCTTGAATTATTTCAGCCATATCATTTTTCGTTTAGCTTATAAAATGCTCTTATTACGTTTATTTCGGAATATCCTTCAATGTAACTTCCTCTTTTTCCAGACTTGTAACAAGATTAAACTTATTTACTTTATTTGCCTGAAGCATATCCATGACCTTCTTCACAACTTTATAGTTGGTTTCGGCATCACCCTTAATGGCGACTTCTGCATTGAGATTGGCAAGACGTGAAAAACGGATCCACATAGCCAGTTCGGAGGCCCTTCCTGCAACAGAGTCTGTCGGAATTCCAACCTGAAATGCTTCTTTAGCCTTAGCATCTGTTGCATCCAACCATTTTTTCATATCGGTCATCGGCATCCCGAAAGAAGCCATATTCCCGAAATCTGTCAATTCTTTTTTTGTGAAGCTAACCTGGTATTGTTTAGCCATTTCAGTAAGAACATTGACACGGGTATGGGTAGTTGTGTCTTTACCGTTATCGATATTATAAAAGACCTTTCCGCTTTTATCAACGATGATCGTCATAATATCTTTATCCGGGGCCTGTTTTTCCGATACAGAATTCGGGGTGGTGATAATTGCCGCTTCCTGTGGACGGAATGAAGCTGTGAGCAATAGAAATATCAATAGTACTGAAAACAGGTCCACCATAGGCGTCATGTCTATATGCGGACTTCTTGCGGGTGGTTTTATTTTAGGCATAATATTCTATTTTAAATCGAGGATTAACAGAATTGACGTACAAAATAATCAGCAATCCGGATATTATATAACCCGGGATGCAAACGATTGTACGAGACTGAATCCAGCTTCATCAATTTTAAATGTAAAGCTGTCGATCTGTGTCGAATAGAAGTTGTACATTACGATACCAAGTAAAGAACCTGTGATACCAAATGCGGTGTTGATAAGGGCTTCCGAAATACCGCTTGCAAGAGCCAGGGCATCAGGTGCACCAGCTTGTGCAAGGGCTCCAAAAGCACGGATCATCCCGAGTACAGTTCCTAAAAGACCAATCAACACGGAGATTGAAGCAATTGTTGAAAGAATAACCAGATTCCGTGATAACAAAGGTAATTCGAGAGCCGTGGCTTCTTCAAATTCCTTTTGCAGTGCTAAAATCTTCTGTTCTTTTGAAAGATTAGCATCTTTTTGCAAGGTACGATAGCGGAGCAGACCTGCTTTCATAACATTGGCAAGCGATCCTTTTTGTTTATCACAAGCTGCAATGGCTTCTTCGATGTTGTCGTTATTCAAGTAGTCCTGGAGAGTCTTTACAAAAACATTGAGTTTGCCTTTTCCGCCTGCACGCATAAGCGTAATACCTCTCTCAATAGAGAAGGTGATCAGGACAAGTAAAACTGTCATCAAAAGAGGAACGATTAAACCACCTTTGTAAACCATTGCAAGGTAGTTCCCTGGTAAAGGATGCCATTTGGCCGATGGAACATTATTTTTAATCAGGTCATAGCCTCCTTCGAAGTTGATATAACTTCCCATGATTCTCAGGTATACAAGTAAGGCAATACCGAATGAAAGTAAAATAACAGCCACTGTAAACCACGACTTTAAAGCGTCACCAATGGATTGTCCGCCTTTGTTATTTGTCTTGCTCATCTTTAGTTTGTTTTTTAATTATTAATGAATGAATTGATAGTTTCTTAACAAAAAGCAAAAATATTAAAAATTATCTGAATAAGGTTATATGAATTTTAATTAATTGCTTTATTCTTAATGATTTTTAATGAAAAAATGATTGTCAGAACTTATTGTCATTTTCTGATCTTAAATTCCAAGCTTTTAAGAATACCCTTTGCTTTGTCAGCATAATTTGGGTCAGGTGGTTGAATAGCAAGTACTTTATTGCAATACTCGATTGATTTTCGCCCAACCTGCTGGTCCTTTGTATCTGTAAATTGCACCAGATAATAATATGCAAGGTAAGAATACGATTCCATCAATTCTTTTGAGTTTGCGACTGTATCGGATTTTGCCTTGTCAATCAATGTTTCATATACCGGTTTTGCCAATCCGAGTTTACAGGTGGTGTCGATATTCACCAAGGCCCTTGCACGCCATACATAACCTTTTATATTATCTGGTAATAATATGTTGAAATACTTGAGAGTAGAATCAGCCATTCCCCAATTACTTGTATTGTAATAGGCAATTCCCAGATAGAAGTAATCACCCGGAACAGCTTTATTTATTGCAATTTTTTTATTGTAATCTTCAATAGCTTTGTCATATTTCTTGATTTTCATCATGGACACTGCAGCTTCTGAAAGAAGATCAAAACGTGAAGTATCCATCTGATAGGCTTTGAGTAAATACCCATGAGCAATAGAATCCTGTTTCAATTTAGCATATAATCTTCCAAGGTAAACAACATCAGTTGGACGGATCTTATCAGGTTTTGCACGATTAAAAAATTTCTTACTATAGATCAATCCCTTGTCATATTGTGCTGTTTCATAATAAGAATAGGCCAATGCCCGGTTCAGGTCGTTATTTGAAGTATCGGTTTTCAGAATTTCATTTAATTGGTCGATTGCATCCTTATATTTCTTCAAATCAATAAGTGTATTTACATACTGTATGCGTGCGGTAGTATTCCCACCAGATAAACGGAGAAACTTTTTATAATTCTGTTGTGCTTCATCGTTACGGTTGGCACGAGAGAGCAGAGAACCAAGTTCACGGTAGGCGGGAGCAAATGTCGAATCGATCGCGACACCTTGCTGATAATAAGTAAGGGCATC
>Ga0182027_10014466_pt1 | contig 10919 bp, 8 predicted proteins | sample 712E1DmetaG_FD_121300 | JGI IMG/M metagenome (GOLD analysis project Ga0182027, IMG submission 121300) | Permafrost microbial communities from Stordalen Mire, Sweden - 712E1D metaG (Illumina Assembly) | ecosystem: Environmental > Terrestrial > Soil > Wetlands > Permafrost | place: Sweden...
CCGCGGGCGAGGCTCCCGCGGGCGAGGCTTCCGCGGGCGAGGCTCCCGCGGGCGAGGCTCCCGCGGGCGAGGCTTCCGCGGGCGAGGCTCCCGCGGGCGAGGCTCCCGCGGGCGAGGCTTCCGCGGGCGAGGCTCCCGCCGTTCCTCACATCGTGACCGAGCTGCCCGGCCCGAAGGCGCGCGCCCATCTCGAGTTCGACCGCCAGTGGACCTCGCCGAGCGTGCCGCGGGCCTATCCCATCGTGCCGGTCCGGGGCGAGGGCTGCACGATCGAGGACATCGACGGCAACCTCCTCCTGGACTTCAACTCCGGGATCGCCGTGACGTCGACCGGCCACTGCCATCCGGACGTGGTCCGGGCGATCCGGGAGCAGGCCGGAAAGCTCATCCACTACAGCGCGGACTTCTACCTGCCGATCTATGCCGAGACCTGTGCCGAGCTGGCCCGCATCGCTCCGATGAAGGAGAAGTGCCGGGTCTTCCTCGGCAACTCCGGCACCGAGGCGATCGAGGGAGCGATCAAGCTGGCCCGCTTCGCGACCGGGCGCCAGTACCTCGTGGCGTTCCTCGGCGCCTTCCACGGCCGCTCCTACGGGTCGGTGTCGCTGACCGCCTCGAAGGCAAAGTACCACGCCGGTTTCGGGCCGATGCTGCCCGGGGTCTTCCACGCCCCGTTCGGCCACGTGGCCGACCTGAAGTGGTTCGACGAAGTCCTCTTCGATCGCCTCGTCCCGGCCGAGGAAGTCGCGGCGATCGTCGTTGAGCCGATCCAGGGCGAAGGCGGCTACGTCGTCCCCGAGGACGGATTCATGCAGGGGCTGCGCCGCATCTGCGACGAGCACGGCATCCTGCTGGTCGCCGACGAGGTCCAGGCGGGCGCGGGCCGCACGGGCAAGATGTGGTCGATCCAGAACTGGGACGTCGAGCCGGACATCGTCGCCACGGCCAAGGGCATCGCCAGCGGCATGCCCCTGAGCGCCTTCATCGCCCGTGAGTCGCTCATGAACCAGTGGGGCCCCGGTGCCCACGGCACCACGTACGGTGGCAACCCGCTGGCCTGCGCGGCCGCGCTCGAGACGATAAAGCTGCTCGAAGGCGGCCTGATGGCAAATGCGAAGGTCCGCGGGAACGAGCTGCTCGCGGGGCTGCGGGAGATCCAGGCCAAGTTCCCGGCCGTGGTCAAGGACGTGCGGGGCATCGGTCTCATGATCGGCGTCGAGTTCGACTCCCACGAGCACTCCGCCGCCGTCGAATGGGCCTGCTTCCAGCGCGGCCTTGCGACCCTCGAATGCGGCCATTCGGTGATCAGGATGGCCCCGCCGCTCGTCCTGACAGCCGACGAGGCGGCCACTGGCCTGCGCCTCTTCGGCGAGGCTGTGGCCGAGGTTGCGGCCAGGTAGTCTGGTGGCGGCCGTGGTTGGACCGCGGCCGATTTGCGGAAGTTGATCCTGAGGTGATCCGCGGTGAAGCCGGGGGCAAGCGTCGATGAGTAAGGTCACGTCGATGCGCGACGCCGTCGCCGCCCTCGTCCATGACGGTGACGTCGTCGCCATCGAAGGCTTTACGCATCTGATCTGCTTTGCGGCCGGTCACGAGATCATCCGCCAGCGCAAGAGGGACCTGACTCTTGCCCGCCTGACGCCGGACCTGATCTACGACCAGATGGTCGCGGCCGGTACGGCGCGAAAGCTCGTGTTCAGCTGGCTCGGCAATCCGGGCGTCGGCGGGCTGCACGCAATTCGCCGTCGAGTCGAGGACGCCGATCCGGCGCCGCTGGAGCTGGAGGAGTACAGCCATTTCGGCATGGTCGGCCGATATACGGCCGGCGCCTCGAACCTGCCTTTCTTCCCGTTGCGGTCGTACTTCGAGACGGACCTGCCCAGGGCGAACCCGCTGATCCGGCCGATCCGCTCGCCCTTCGGCGACGAGACGGTCTACGCCGTGCCGCCGCTAAAGCCGGACGTGACGGTCGTTCACGCCCAGAGGGCCGACGCGGAGGGCAACACCCAGATGTGGGGCCTCCTCGGCTGCCAGAAGGAAGCGGCGTTCGCGGCCGAGCGGGTCATCGTGGTCGTCGAGGATCTCGTGGACGAAGCCGTCATCCGCGCCGATCCCAACCGGACCGTCATCCCCGGCCTGATCGTGGACGCCGTGGTCGTCGAGCCGTTCGGGGCTCATCCCTCGTACGTCCAGGGAGCCTACGATCGCGACAACCGGTTCTACCGCGACTGGGATGCTATCGCCCGCGAAGAGGCCACAACCCGGGCCTGGCTCGATGAGTGGGTCTACGGAGTGTCCGGTCGGGCCGAGTACGTGGAGAAGCTTGGGACCGACCGGGTCGCGTCGCTCCGCCCTTCGGGCGCCGCCCCGTCCGGCTCCGTCGACTACGGGATCTACACGTGAGCGAGCCGCCAGTTCCCGCCGCCCAGAACCCCGCCGCCCCGAACGCCTCCGGCGCCTCGGAAGGCGTCGTCGCCCCATCGACGCCCGCCTTTTCGAAGTCGGAGATGATGATCGTGGCCGCCGCCCGCGAGCTGGCCGGTCAGCGCGTCTGCTTCGTCGGCGTGGGGCTGCCGAACATCGCCGTCAACCTGGCCCGCCTCACCGTCGCCCCCGCCCTCGAGCTCGTCTACGAGTCGGGCGCCTTCGGGGCCAAGCCGGCTCGCCTGCCGCTCTCGATCGGCGACCCGACCATAGTGACCGGCGCAACGGCGGTCGTCTCGATGTTCGAGCTATTCAGCTTCTACCTGCAGGGCGGGCTGGTCGACGTCGGGTTCCTGGGCGCCGCCCAGATCGACCGCTTCGGCAACATCAACAGCACCGTGATCGGCGATTACCAGCATCCCAGGACACGCCTGCCGGGGTCGGGCGGCGCCTGCGAGATCGCCATCAACGCCCGGCAGGTATTCGTGATCATGCGCCAGTCGAAGCGCTCGTTCGTCGACCGGATCGACTTCCGGACATCGCCCGGCAACCTCGGCGGGGCGGAGGCGGCGGCGAGAATCCGTCGCGAGGAGGGCTGGCTTGGTCGTGGGCCCTCGGTCGTGGTAACGGATCTCGGTATCTACCATTTCGACGACTCGGGCGAGATGCGCCTCGACTCGATCCACCCCGGCGCGACGCTCGGGCAGGTTCGCGAGACGATCGGCTGGGAGCCAAGAGTGGCGGAGCCGCTGGCGATAACGCCCCCGCCCACGGCCGAGGAACTGCGTCTGATCCGCCGGGAGCTGGATCCGGAAGGCGCCTACACGAAGTAGGGAGCGGGGTCGCGGGAGGGCCGCCTACCGCCGGGCTGCCTCCGGCCTGCCGCGGACGACCATCACCGGGCAGTGGGCGTGGCGGACTACGAAGTCCGAGACGCTGCCGATCAGGAACCGGCTGACGCCGCTGCGGCCGTGCGAGCCGACCACGATCAGGTCGGCGTTCTCCGAGTCGGCGGCGGCAACGATCGCCTCGCCCGGCTCGCCCTCCCAGACGAGGAAGGTGGCGTTCGCGCCGGACGCCCTGGCGCGCTGTACGATCGACTGGGCCTTGGTAGTCAGCGATGCTCGAGAGTCGGCCGACCCGCCCGTCTCGGTGGACGCTTCCGGTGGACGGGATGACCCGCCGAGGACGCTGACGACGAGCAGCCTCGCCTCGACCTGCACCGCCAGGTCGATCGCCTCCTGGCTGGCACCTTCCGAAGCGGGTGAGCCGTCGGTCGCGAGCAATATCGTTTCCAGGTGGGACATGGCCCCCATCCGTCCGGCCGATGCGCTGGATTGCTGCCGGCCTTCGTGCTCGGCTAGGTTGGGCGCGGCCGGATGGAGGGCCAAGGGACCTCCGGCCCGTTCCGGCGGGCCCAAGGTCCCCGGACGCACGATGTCTTCCCGGCGACCGGATCGGCTCAATCCGGCGACGCGGTGGAGCCCGATCCCAGCGCAACAAGTGATCGTTGGGGTGACGCGCCGACCGGCGGCCTGCTAGTCTCCGGAGCATGAGCTCCTCGCAAACCGCGCCGAATTCGAGCCGGGACTCGACCGGGCTGCTGGGCCTGCGCGAGCTGTCGCTCGCGCTCGAGACATGGCAGGGTCATGCCGACGCAGACGGCCACGCCCAGCTAATCTCCGCGTTCGGCCGGGTGATCGGCGGCTCGGGCCTGGGCGGCGGGCATCTCCATCTGGATGCTCCACCCCTGACGGAAGTCGAGCTGCGAGCCGGGAGCCTGCTCTCTCAGGACGCCCAGACGGCCGGCCTCCGGAGGTACCAGCTCCGCTTCGGCGATCGCATCCTGGCCACGCTCCAGCTGGACGCGCCGCCCGCGGCGGTCTTCTCCGTCGATGAATGTGCCCGAGGCCTCGAGATCGTGATCGGCTCCGCCTGGTCGAGGGCCCGTGCCGGCCAGGCGTCGGACGAACTGACCGCTCTCGACACGGCAACGCGCGGCATCGCCGGCGTCCTGGATCTCGACCGCGTCCTGCAGCTGATCACGGACCGCGTTCGCGAGCTCGCCCACGCGGAATACGCCGCCCTCGGCATCGTCGGCCAGGACGGCGGCATCGAACGGTTCATAACGAGCGGCGTCACCCGCGCCGAGCGCGAACGCATCGGGCCGCCGCCGCACGGCCACGGATTGCTCGGCATCATCGCGCGCCAGACCCAGGCCGTTCGGGTTCACGACATCGCCACCGATCCGCGACGCTACGGCTTTCCGCCGAACCACCCGGAGATGCACGGACTGCTCGGGGTCCCGATCGGCGCGAAGGGCCGGTCGATCGGCCGCCTGTACCTGACCAACAAGCAGCCCTCCGGCGACTTCAGCGAGGACGACGAACGCCTGGTCGAGATGTTCGCCCTGCACGCCGGCATCGCCATCGAGAACGCCCGGCTGCACGAGCAGGTCCAGCGCCTCGCGATCGTCGAGGAGCGCGAGCGGATCGGGCGCGACCTTCACGACGGCATCATCCAGAGCATCTACGCGGTCGGTCTCTCGCTGGAAGACGTGCCGGAATTGATGGCGGACGAGCCGGACGAGGCGCGAGCGCGCGTCGAGAGAGCCATCGACTCGCTGGACCAATCGATTCGCGACATCCGCAACTTCATCTTCGGGCTCCGGCCAGAGCTGCTGGAGCAGGCCGGACTGGTCGGCGGCCTGGCCGCCCTGGCGGACGAGTTCCGCGTCAACAGCATGGTCGACGTGGACGTTGACACGGACGAGGCGCGGGATGCCGACCTGCCGCCCGACCTCATCGGCCAGCTGCTATCGATCGCCCGCGAAGCGCTCAGCAACATCGCCCGCCACTCCAGGGCCACTCGCGGCAGCGTTCGCGTGGAAACTGGCGAAGATGCCGTCCGGCTGATCATCTCGGACAACGGCGTCGGCTTCGACCCGACTCGGCCGCGCGGCGCCGGCCATCAAGGGCTCGTCAACATGCGCGCGCGCGCCTCGTCTGTTGGTGGTCGCCTCGACGTCGAGAGCGAGCCCGGCGCAGGCACGCGTATCATCGTCGAGGCGCCCCGTCGCGAGACACCGAACGGGGTCATGGATCAAGGAGAGGAATGACCGACCAGATCGAAGCACGCCCCTTGCGGCTGCTCGTGGTCGACGACCACGAGGTCGTTCGTCAGGGCCTCGTCTCGCTGCTGGAGCGACGCGAGCACTTCCAGGTCGTCGCCGAGGCGGGCACCGCGGCTGAAGCCGTCGAGATGGCTCGCAAGTTCGAGCCGGATCTCGTCGTCATGGATGTCCGTCTGCCGGACGGCTCCGGCATCGAGGCCTGTCGCGAGATTCGGGCCGAATTCCCGGGCACCCGCGTCGTGATCCTGACCAGCTACCCCGACGAGGAAGCGGTCCTGTCGGCGATCATCGCCGGCGCCTCCGGCTACCTCCTCAAGCAGATCCGCGGCCGGGACCTCGTCAGCGCCCTCGAGTCGGTGGGCCGCGGCGAGTCGTTGCTCGACCCGGCCGTCACCGAGAAAGTCCTCGATCGAGTCCGCCGCATCGCGACTGGCACGTACACCGACGAGATGGCTCAGCTGACTCAGCAGGAGCAGAAGATCCTGCTTCTCGTGGCCGAGGGCAAGACCAACAAGGAGATCGCCTCCGAGGTCTTCCTCTCCGACAAGACGGTCAAGAACTACGTCAGCTCGATCCTCTCCAAGCTGAACCTGGAGCGCCGCGCCCAGGCTGCCGCTTTCGTTGCCCGTCACCGCCTCAAGGGCGGCGCCTAGACTCCCTCTGTCTGTCGTCGCCGACCGGGCCCCCTTCCGAGTGCAACGGGGATTCGAACCAATCGGCCCTGCCGCCAGTATGCGGACTGCATAAACTCGCCGCATGCGTATCGTCAGCGCCGATGAGGCAGTCTCAGGAATCCAGTCAGGCCAGCAGATCTTCGTGCACGGCTCCGCCGCGACTCCGTCGGCTCTCCTCGATGCCCTGTGCCGGCGAGCTCCCGAGTTGCACGACGTCAAGCTCGTCCACATGCATTGCGAGGGACCACACCCCCACCTCGCGCCCGGGATGGAGAAGAGCTTCCTCCACCGCGCCCTGTTCATCGGACCCAACGCCCGCGCCGCGATCAACGACGGACGCGCGGAGTACATCCCGGTCTTCCTGTCCGACATCCCGCGCTTGATTGACAGCGGCCTGTTACCGCTGGACGCCGTCTTCCTGAACCTGACCCCTCCGGACGATCACGGTTTCTGCTCGCTCGGCACGGCCGTGGACACGATGCTTACGGCCGTGCGAAATGCAAAGACGGTTATCGCGCAGCTGAACAAGGCCATGCCGCGAACCTGGGGCGAGAGCTTCATCCACGCGAGCCAGATCGACTTCGGCGTGGAGGTCGACCAGCCTCCCTACGACCACCACCCGGGCGAACTGGGCGAGGTCGAGAACCGCATCGGCGAGTACGTCGCGGACCTCGTCGCGGACGAGGCCACGATTCAGATGGGAATCGGCGCCATCCCCACGGCCGTGGGCCTCCACCTCGGCGGCAAGAAGCACCTGGGCGTCCACACCGAGATGTTCACCGACCCGCTGGTCGATCTCGTGGAGCAGGGCGTGGTCGACTGCAGCGCCAAGACGATCGACTGCGGCAAGATCGTGGCCGCTTTCATGATGGGGACACAACGGTTGTATCGCTTCGTGGACAACAACCCGATGCTCGAGATGCGGCCGGTGGACTACACCAACGACACCGCCACCATCCGCAAGCTCCGGCGGATGACCGCGATCAACTCGGCGATCGAGGTCGATCTGACGGGTCAGGTGTGCGCCGAATCGATCGGCCACCGCATGTACAGCGGCGTCGGCGGCCAGATGGACTTCATGCGCGGGGCCGCGCTGGCCGAAGAGGGCAGGGCCATCATCGCGCTGCCGTCCACTACCGCCGACGGCAGGATCTCGCGAATCACGGCCAACCTCAAGGAAGGGGCCGGCGTCACGACGACCCGCTCGCACGTCCGCACGGTTGTGACGGAATTCGGCGTGGCTGAGCTATTCGGTCAGGGTTTCCGGGAGCGGGCCAAACGCCTCATTGCGATCGCCCACCCGGACTTCCGCGATGAGCTGACGGCCTACGCCAGGCAATATCACGAGCTGTAGGCCGCCAGCGGGCTCTGGCTGCGAGGCCGAGCCTGACCGGACGTTCCGCCGGGCGGCCACAACGCCGCCGGACCGCCGCTGGCGGCCGCGACGGCGGCGGCCGGCCACATCCGGGTACAAAGAAAGGACGAACGCCGGGCGTCCCCTCCGGCGTTCGTCACGGTCCAAAGTCTGCGGGCAGGCGCGGTGGCTGCGCAGTGCCGAATGGCCCAGCCGCCGTGGGCAAGTCGTCCCCAGCCCGGGCGTGTTTGGGGAACGGGCCGCTTGCCCCGGGTCGTCACGGCGAGCGTGCCGGCCAGCTTCAGAGGCCCTCCGGCCGGCCGGTCGAGCGACCGCGGCAGGGGCACCAGCTGCCACGGCCGGCCCACCCTTGTGGGGAGGCCTCTCCTATCCCGTCCCGTGCCTTCGCGGGCCATATGGCCCCCGGTCTTAGGGAGCCCTGTCGCTACGGTGCGAAGGGACCTCGGCGCACGCTATACGCATGCTCGCTGACTCTCAGATACCCCTGCGTCGACTTCTCATCGTCAGCCAGCACCGCGCCGCCACCGAGGCTCTCTGCGATCACCTCTCCCGTCACGGCTTCATCGTCGCTCAGGCGTCGTGTGAGTCCGCCGCTCGCGAGGCAGCGGGTGCCCGGCCGGACGTAGTGCTGCTCGATGCCGACGTCTCCGGGGGGTGGAAGCCTATGGTTGCGGCTCTGCGCGATCTGATCCCCGCGGGTCGGATCGCCGTGCTGGCCTCCTACTGGCATGCAGACGAGCAGCGCGAGGCGGTCGCCAGCGGGATCGGCGGCACCCTGCTCAAGCACTTGGACGGAAGCGCGCTGGCCCGCCAGCTGCGTGCACTGAGTGAACCGACCATCGTGACGAATTCACCGACTCCCGAATTTCCAGGCATTCCGGCCATCATCGACGGCTCGGAGGCCATTGCTTACGTCGAGACGCGGATCAGCGACGGCGCCTGCGCCTACCCGATCACCCCGTCTACGACCATGGCGGCGGTCTACCAGGTTGCCGTCGCCAACGGCACCCCGAACCTCTGGGGAACACACCTGAAGTTCATCGAGCCGGAGTCGGAGCATTCCTCCGCCTCAGCCGCCGAAGGCTTCGCCCTGGCAGGCGGACGGGTCACGAACTTCACCGCCGGACAGGGCCTCATCCTGATGAAGGAAGTCCTGTACGTCATCGCCGGCAAGCGGCTGCCGGCCGTCTTCCACATCGGGGCTCGCGCCCTGACGAGCCAGAGCCTGAATATCCACGCCGGTCACGATGACGTGATGGGCGTCGCCGACTGCGGCTGGGGCATCTTCTTCGCCCGCAACTGCCAGGAAGCCGCGGACCTGACGGCGATCGCCCGGCGCGTGGCCGAAGACAGCGAGACGCCCTGGTTCGTCGCCCAGGACGGGTTCCTGACGACCCACACGATCGAGAACGTCCTTCTCCCGGAAGACGACCTGCTCCGGCGATTCGTGGGGGATCCGCGGAAGACGGTCCGCGACATGTTCGACCCCGAGGACGGGCTCATGTCCGGCGTCGTCCAGAACCAGGACTCGTACATGAAGGGCCGCATCGGCCAGCGGGCCTGGTACGACCGTCTGACCGAGATCGCCGAGCGGGCGATGGCGGAGTGGGGGACCCTCACGGGCCGCCAATACGGCTTGATCAAGGACTACAAGGCCGACGACGCCGACTATGTCATGGTCTCGATGGGGACCATGGCGGACACGGCGCTCGCGGTCGTCGACGCTCTGCGAGAGGACGGCCGCAAGGTCGGCTGCATCACGGTCACCTCATTCCGGCCCTTCCCCGCGACGCGCCTGGCGGCCGCCCTTCGCAACGCCAAGGTGGTGGCCGTCGTCGAACGCACCGACGAACCGGCGGCAGCCGACAACCCGCTGACCCGTGAACTCAAGTCGGCCCTGGCCGACGCGGCCATGGACGGCGCGCCGATGCCGCGTGTCATCTCCGTCTCGGCGGGCCTCGGCTCGCGCGACATCCAGCCGGGCGATCTCGGGGCCGTATTCGATCTGATGGCCGACGAGGCGCGGGTGAAGAAGACTCGCCGCGCCTTCCTCGGCATCCGCCACCCGCTGGCCCTGGCCAAGAGCAGCCTCAGCATCCGACCCAAGGGTGCCTACAGCCTGAGAGGCCATTCGGTCGGCGGCTTCGGTAGCGTCACCACGAACAAGCTCGTGGCGACGACCGTCGGTGAACTGTTCAACCTGTACGTCCAGGCCTACCCGCGCTACGGCTCGGAGAAGAAGGGCCTGCCGACGACCTACTTCCTGACCATCGCCGAGGAGCCCATCCGGCTCCACAACGAGCTGACCGAAGTCGACTTCGTGCCGCTCTTCGACACCAACTCGTTCAAGCAAGGCGATCCTCTCGCCGGCCTCGTGGACGGCGGCACGGTCTTCGTGCCGACGCCGCTGACCGATCCCGACGAGATCTGGGCGGCACTTCCGCCGGCCACGAGAGCGGAGATACTGGCCCGCAAGATCAGGCTCCTCGCGTTGGACGCCGCCGCGCTCGCCAAGCAGTACGCGCCCCGGGAGGATCTCGAGATCCGGATGCAGGGCGTCGCGCTGGTCGGCGTCTTCCTCAAGGTCTCGCCGTTCGCGGCACGCGCCGGTCTCGACCGTCCCGCGCTCATGGAGGCCGTTCGCGCGAATCTCACCCGGTTCTTCGGCAAGCGCGGCTCGGCCGTCGTCGACGCCAACCTCGCCGTCATCCAGGGTGCCTACGACGGCGTCATCGACGTCACCGAGGCGATCACGGCCGAAGGCAAACCTTCGGCTGGCAAGGTCGCCGCTCCGGCACGGGCCGAGGTTGGTCGATGAATCAATCTCGAACGGTCGGCGAGATAATGACCCCCAACCCCATCTCGATCGCGGAAACGGCCTCCCTCGCGGAGGCCGCCGGGATCCTCGACAGCAGGAAGATCACCGGTCTTCCCGTCGTCGACGGCGATGGGGTCCTGGTTGGGGTCCTGAGTCAGACCGACCTCGTTCGGGTCCGAGCTAACCAGCACATGGCCACCAGCTGGCCCGGCCTCGCGGTCGGGCAGGTGATGACCAAGCCGGCTCTCACCATCTCCGCGACGGCCCGCCTCGAAGAGGCCGCCAGACTCATGGAGGAGCGCCGAGTCCACCGCCTCGTCGTCACCGACGCGGCGGCCACCCCGATCGGCATCATCTCGACCAGCGACCTCTTACGGTTGTGGTTGAGGTAGACCGAAGACTGAGCGAGCGATGACCGACACGATTGCAGCAACCAACATCGAGAAGCTTGGGGCCGGCCCCGGGCTCATCGCACCCCAGACTCTCGACGTCGCG
>Ga0182027_10014467_pt1 | contig 10919 bp, 10 predicted proteins | sample 712E1DmetaG_FD_121300 | JGI IMG/M metagenome (GOLD analysis project Ga0182027, IMG submission 121300) | Permafrost microbial communities from Stordalen Mire, Sweden - 712E1D metaG (Illumina Assembly) | ecosystem: Environmental > Terrestrial > Soil > Wetlands > Permafrost | place: Sweden...
CATCAGGAGAATATCCTGGACATTCTCTTCTTCAGCCAGGTTAATCATCACCGCGAAAGGCTTGCCTCCCACGGTCACCACCAGATCGCCTTCACTTTCCAATTTTTTGCGCAAAGCAGAAGGCTCGTTGCGTAAAGCGCGATAGGGAACGAATTGCATGGTTACTCCTTTTGTAGCATATTTTGCTACGATATTTTACTCCTCCAGCGGGATCCGGTCAATCTCTTGCAGGCATTTGCTCTGTGTTCACCAACTCTGGCGGACAGCGAGGAGATGCTTTGCTTCTCCCAATCCCATTTGGAGGTCTGTGCCATGTTCACCGTCATCATGAATTTACTAACCTTTTCGATTGTCCTAGCCCTCTTTGTAACCGGCATTCTCCTGCTTGTGTTCCATAAGAACCAGTTGGTGAAGCGGGTCCTGCTGATCGTACGCGCCATCTATTTCATTCTGGCCGTCTTTACAACATTTGTGTTGATCGGCAAAGATGTGCAGGTGCATGCGTGGATTGGAGTCGCAGCGCTGTTCCTACTGCTGCTCTATGTGATTATCCGCCTCAGCCTGCATGAATGGCGAGTCCCTGTTTCCAACAGAGGCACCCCGAGAACCAAAGCGGGGCCACGCAGTCGTCGCTCGTTGAGTCTAGCCAATAGCCAGATTCATCCCCAGGCACCTACCGGCTTGCCTGATTGATAGACCATCCATCTATCAAAATCAATAGGGTGTGTTTCATTTGAGTTGAAACGTCAAACAGCCAAAGGCATTCTTGAGTAGGCAGCAGCATGCGTCGAAAGGGGGATGGCGCAGCTAGTGTCTGTGAGGCCAGGGATTGCCTCTCGGTTGGTTGAAGGTTGAGCGGGAGCGAACCGTACAAGCGCAGATGCCGCTGTTGTTTGCGGTAGATATGATAAGCCTCCCAGTCGTTATTTTCTGCTACAGCACGCAGGCGCAAGAGGTTCTCGGCGCCGTTTTGGGACCAGCGCATCCCGGACGCGCGCTGGGTTGAGTAGCGAGCGCAGCGAGCGTATCGAAACCAATCGAAGCAATCTCCCTATGGAACAGAGAAACCAGAGCAGAATCACCCTTCAGCCATAACTGCCCGCATTTGAGCTGTTTGACAAGCTCTTATTTCGAATGATTCCCAATTGCCTGCTTAGCCCATGACAAGGCGGTCATCATGGTTGAAAAACCGTAAACGTTGATGCCCAGCCTCAGCGCGTGTTCGATTTCCGCCGCCGTTGCTCCCGCCTCCAGGGCACGATGCGTATGCGATTGCACCGCGCTTTCGGATTTCATTGCGGCCGTCATCCCCAGCTTGATCAACTCGCGTGTCTTGATATCTAATGGCCCCGATTCGGCGGTAACTTCACCCAGCTTTTCGTATGCCTGATAAATATCCGGGTGATCCTGGCGGAATTGCTGGTACGGTTTGGGAAGCTGGCTCATCTTGATCTCCTTTGGGTTTGAACCTTATTTTGAGTGATCTGCCTGCATTGTACTCGAAGAACTTTTTCCTTGTTTCTCTAATCACCGAATATCGAATATCGAGTATCCAGTATCCAGTATCTACTTATCCGTGATCGCACATATTCCTTCTGTCTGGAGTAAATAATAGCTCTGATGTGCGCATGTCCTGCATAAGATCGTCCCGTTCACGCTCACTTCCCGTTCGTTGAAGATTTCCTCCCCACAGTGATCGCACAGAACACGCGCCAGCGGTTGGCTGATCAGCTCCTCCAGCGTGGGCTGAAGCCTCACTTTCTGAAATCTCAACAGCTCCGCCTCCGGCATCACCTGGTAACCTTGCAGTTGCGCAAAATAATGGCGCGTCTCGCCCGGCGCGTAGCACCACGCTCGTTCCCGTACATCCAGCCCCGGCGAGACACGGATAGCGCGCCCGCTTCTCACGTCCGCAAAGGTCGCCGCCATCTTCCCAAGATCGTTCACGCGTAACGTGCGATGCCCGATCGTCGCGCCAGTGGCAACTTCAATGCCATCTGCAAAACAACCGTCGCTCTCGATGATGATCAATGCCGTGCTTTTATTGACCGGCGACTCCAGCCCCAAAGCCGCCAGCCCCGCCAATCCAATGCGTACGCCCAAAACCTGTCTCGGGCAAAGATGATCGTGCCGTGCCGATGATTGCTTTAACAAATCCGTGATACAAAAAGACATGCAAAACTCCTTCAACGAATCACTTACCTTCCACAAAATATCCCAAAAGATTGCAACTTGAGCGCGTAGCCTGTAAGTTCTGATTAAACCTCTCTGTGAACTCTGTGATCTCTGTGTTGAAAATCTCTGTGGTGAAGATCTTGACCTCAATCCGTATGTAATACCACATGCTTATCTGCTGTAATTTCCACGCGCAATGAGCGCAATGGTTTTTGAGCCGGTCCTCTCAGCACGTTCCCGTTTGCGTCATACTGCGAACCGTGGCACGGGCACGCGAAACCGTTATCCTTTTGCTCGACGGTACAGCCGAGATGTGTGCACACCAAGCTCAAAGCCGTGAATCCGTTCGCGCTGTGTATTAACACTGCTGGCACCTCCGCGATCAGCGAGCGGCTCCCAACCGGATATTGATCCATCGGCCCGATATCGAATGCCGTCTTCACTGGCGGCTCCGTTTCATAATTCAAAAAGCGGAACAGCGCCGCGATCCCCAATGCGCCGCTGACCGCCAGTAGGGTGGTGGTAATGAGCTTGAAAAAATCCCGTCGTGATAGATCAGGCATGTTTTGTTATTGTCATTGCGAGGCGTGTTCTCGAGCGCAGCGAGACGCCGTGGCAATCTCCTCATTCATTTCGTGGATCATCTTTTTTCTTTATTCTTACCTTCGCATTCTTCGTATGCGCCTGCCCCGTTCTTTGGGGGTTGCGGTTAATCTTTTTTTTGTTTTACCTTCGTGCTTTTCGTGATCTTCGTGGATCATCTTTTTTCTTTGTTCTTACCTTCGTGTACTTTGTGTCCTTCGTGTTTAATTTTTTCCATGTTTACCCCTCCTACCTCTGCACCGCATGGCACGTATGGCAATACGCCGATGACTGATCGCTCCCATTCTGCGTACAACCGCTTCCCATCACTGGCCTGAAAGTGAAGACTTCATCGGTGGACTTTCCCACCAGTTGGTACGTTCCATCCGGCAGCACGCGCGTGTTCCACAGCGGCTCGCCTTGATCCGTGACCAGTACCGTATCGCCAATTTGCAGGTTGACGGCCGGATTCAACAGCGCCTGGCGGAAGGCAATGTCGTTCGGATCGGTCAACGTTTTCGTCAGCGGCAATTGCGTCGGTGTCCCATGGCAGGTCTGGCATCGAATATACTGGATTTGTTTCTCGTTGGAATGGAGGTCTCCATCGCCCATCGCTTCCGTGCGCGTGTGGCAATCAATACAGTCCAGCTTATATTCGCATTGCGTGAATTGCGCAATCGGCTGGTAATAATTATGCAGTCTGTCGCTCGGCAGGGGTTGGTCGGTTCGCTGCACGAAGGTCATCGTCCGCAGGTCATAATTGCCCTGATTATGGCACGTGTCGCACTGGGTGTAGGGGATGGCTGTAGTCAGGGTGTGGATTTTCCCCTCTCCCCCAGGGAGAGGGTCGCGAAGCACGCCGAAGGCGACAGGGGTGATGGGCGCAGTTGGGGTATGGCACGCCGCGCAGCCTGTGAACCTCTGAAATTGTGCGTCTGCCATCGGCTGGGCATTGATGTGGCAATACAAACAATTCGCCGCGAATTTTTGGATGGCCGGGTTCGTCGCTTGGGCCGGATCGAAAGCCTCTAACGATGGTACTCCGGTAGAAGTTGTAACCTGGCTGTCGCTCACCGCGCGTATGCCGTAATGCGCCGTCAAATCCGACTGTGCGCCGAATGTATACAGGATATTCGTGATCGCGCCCGCATAGGTGGATTGCACACTGGTCATCACGCGCGGAATGTGATTGTTATGATCCGCTGCCGTGCCCGAATGGCAATTGCTTCCGCCGCAGGATTCCTGCACCACGGAAAGATCGGAGGGGTTGGCCCCGCCGCGCATAGTGCTGTGTGCCAAATTCGCATCCAATGCCAATGCGACCCCGCCATGACAAATCACGCACCCGAACGTTGTGACCGGGTGCGATGCGCTGATCTGCGGCACGTTGCTGTGGCAGGTCAGGCAATACTCCGGCTTGCCCGTCAGTGTAGGGATCAAAACCACTGGCTTGGGCTGTCGTGAATTAACCCACCATGCCGCCAGGATGGCGATTAAAAGAATGGCGGAACCTACAGCGATCCAACGTTTCATGTTTTAAATAACATCATTGCTTCAAGCATGTATGGTCTTCTCAAAGTCCATGGTGAATCTATGCTTTGGCATTTTTTTAACGCGAAGCACGCAAAGTTCGCTAAGATTCTTGTTTTTTCTTCGCGATCTTCGCGCGCTTGGCGGTTCGTTCTCTGATCTTGAGAAAACCATAGCCAAGCGTAACCATGCCGGTTGACTAGCCGAGGCTTTTATTCCCTCCCCAAATTCAGCGCCGTAGCGCAGCGAAGGTTCTGCATTTGGGGAGGGCAGGGTGGGGCCCAGCCACCAACGCCCTGCGCCATTTGATGGCCGGCTGATTCTGTACCATAAGGTGCAGAAGAGTAGCCCATGTACTTCGAGTGAATCGAAACCCGGTGGTTGAGTAGCCGTGTTTTCTTGCCTATCGAAACCCGGTGGTTGAGTAGCCGTGTTTTCCGGCCTATCGAAACCCGGTGGTTGAGCAGCCGTGCTTTTCGGCGTATCGAAACCACTGCTCTATGCTCCCGGCAAACTGCCCAGGATCGTCAATAGAATAACGAACAAGGCGATCACTGCCAGCACGATCTGCGCCACGCGGTTTGACCTCGGAAACCACCCGCCCAATTCCGCTTCGGCCGGTTGTGGAAATATATACGGGATCACTGCCAGCAGAACCAAAATGACCATGGGAACCAATACCCCCCATACGAACGGATCGCCCCATTTCAGCATCTGTTGCACCCACAGGAAGAACCACGGCGCGCGCGCCTCGCCGGACATCGCGTTAATATCCGTGATTGGTTGTGCGATTGGCGCCGGTACGAACGCCGCCAATAGGATCAGCGCCGCGCCTGTGAACAGCATGGCTATGACTTCGCGTCGCACCAGTTCGTAGCGCGTGATGCGTTCTTGGTCCGTTCTCAGGTGTGGCGGCGGCACCGCGATCCCTCCGTCCCGCCGCACCCGGAACGCGTGCCAGATCATCAGGATGATCCCAATCAGCGCCAGTCCGAAGATATGCCAGGTATAGAAACGGATCAGGGTCGCCAGTCCCGGTTGTGTCCCGCCTGTGAGAACGATATACAAGGAATTTCCAATCAGCGGGATCGTCTTGACCAGGTTCGTCCCCACGATCAAGGCCCATTGGATGCCTTCATCCCAGCGCAGGATGTAACCCGTAAAGTCCAGCAGGATCGCAAAGACGAACAATGCCATTCCCAGCAGATAATTGAAGCGGCGCGGCGGCGCGTAGGAACCCGTAAAGATCACCCGCGCCAGGTGCACCGCCGTCACGATCAGCAACAGTTGCGCCGCCCAGAAATGAAGGTTGCGCACCAGTCCTCCGAACGGCACCAGATAGCTGATCGTCTGTATGGATTGTGCGGCTTGCTCCGGCGTGGGGATGTAGTAGAACATCTCGAGCATGCCTGTCGTGCCCAACACGAGCATTAGGAAGATGGCCATTCCCCCCGCGCCCAGCGTATACCGCCAGCGCGCCTGTTTGGCCGGGATCGTGGGTGGATGGAGGTGATGAAAAAAGGACGGGCGCATAGACGAATTATAGTCGAGAGATGAAAACCGCCCCTTGCAGGAGCGGTTTCGCAGTTCAGGGCAAATGTAGATAGTTGAAAGCAGAATGGTTGCGGAAAAGGATCATGTCAACTAAAACGCTCGTCTGATTTCCGAGTCCGAATTTGCCCTTTTGCATTTTCTAGCCATCCAATCCGAACAGCGCGTGCGTTTTCAAATTCGGGCACATATGGCTTAATATCCAGAAGAGGAGTTCCGTCGAGTATGTCTACATGATCAACATGGATAAGATTGTTTTCCAGGCTGACAATTTTTACTAATGATATGCCGATGGGGTTTGGACGGCTAGGCGCACGAGTAGCGAAGATTCCATGGGTCTCTGTGTCGAGAAAGGGAGTGACCAGTAATTTCGACTGGTACATCTTATGGAAGTGATAAAGGAGGTAGATATGAGAAAAGCCGCTTAAGTCTTTCAGCCCCTCACTGAATTCAGGGAAGATTTCCACAGTGCCTAATCCACTCGACTCACTTGAAGGCTGAATCGGCATTTCCTCCAGGTTATGAAAGGGGCTGCGAATTATGCCTATTGGCTTATAGCTAATTACCATATGGCTGTCTTGATGTTCTATTCTTCCTCGCCTTCAAAGAGTGGCAGGTATTTGGCAGCCAGCCCGAATGCCAAGATGCCTGCGGAGAAGATGCCAATCGAAATGGAAAGTTCAGGCAGAGATGGAATGTAATGAGCATTGAAGGCCATCAGGTTTGGAATGTAGGTCAACGGATCGGGATGCTTGACCGCCAGCCAGCTGACGTTGAAGCGGTTGAGGATCATTCCGATCAGCAGAATGCTTGCGCCGCTCAAAAGTCCGTTGGGGCTTTGGCGTACCTTCTTGAATGTGAACAGGATCAAGGGGATGACCGAACCGATGATGATCTCAGCCCAGAACAGAATGCTCATCAAGCCGCTGTTGAAAAGATATTGCAGATCACCAGCCAGAGTCAATTGGGCAAATCGGACAATCAGATAGATCGCCAAAACAATCGGAATAGCCCTTGCCAGCTTTTCCAAAAGATGGATCTCCAAGCCGCGCTGGAAATATCGGGCGCTGACCGACGACTCAAAGATAATCATTGCTAGGCCGATGGAGATCGCTGAAATAAAGAACAACACTGGCAGGATCGGCGTCCACCACAACGGATAAAGTTTCGCAGGCTGGATGAGCAATAGCGAACCCAGCGAGGATTGGTGCAAAGTGGAAAGCACGACGCCGAGGATCACAAACGGCATGATGTATTTATGGAGGGTGTGTGCAAACTTCTGCCATTTGAGTCCTTCGAATACGACCGGCGCAAATTCGATGGCCAGCACGGTGAGATAACTCATCACGCAGATGCCGATCTCCAGGAGAACCGAAGTGCCGTTCATGTGGATCATCATATACCAAATTCGTTCGGGATGACCGAGGTCAACGAGCAGGGCGATGACGACCATGATGTAGCCAAGAAAACCTGTCAATACAGACGGTCTAAGCAGAGGTTGAAATTCTTTTATCTCAAAGATATAGACGATGGCGGCCATGACGAATGCGCCGCTGCCGATGGCAACTCCGGTGAACAGATCAAAGCTGATCCAGAAGCCCCACGGATAGGAATAGCTCAAGTTGCTGATGGTGCCGATCCCATAGATGTAACGGATCATTGCCGCCACGAAGGCTATCCCCATTAAGGTCAGGAGAATCCAAACGAGAGGGCTTAGATGGATGCGGAGACGCGGGTTGATGTTAATTTGCATTTTCATTTCGTCTACTCCGATTTTGCTTTTGCTTCTGCTTCCGCAATTTGTTCTTTTCTCTTGTTGAACTGGTGTACGCCAACGGTAATGCCGGTCAGGACGGCGCCCCAGGTAAGCGCAAACGGAATAGTAAGTTCCATAACTGCTTCACTGACATTTTTCACCGGTGTGGAACCGAGTTCAGGCAGGCCCAATTCCATGAACGGGACATGCGAGAGGATCAGGTAGGATGTGCCTCCGTTTTCAGTCTCGCCGTAAACTTGATGGATGTAGCGGTCAGGGTGCGCCGCAATACGATCATGCGCTTCTTTGAGCAGGTCTGCGCGTTCGCCGAACATCAATGCATCGGTCGGACAGGTTGCCACACAGGCCGGTTCCAGACCATTATCGATACGCTGTGGGCACATGGTGCATTTGTCAATGAATGCGCCGTCTATGAGTCCCTTATTGTAGTCAAAGTGTGGAACACCAAAGGGACAGGCGTTCATACAATAACGGCAGCCGATGCACACATCCTTGTTGTAAAGCACCGGGCCGTCCTCGCGCTTGCTGTATGCGCCCACCGGGCAGGCCGAAAGACAATCAGGTTCCTCACAGTGCATACAGTGATAAACCATTGAAGCTCGATCCAGATTTGGATACTCACCCATCAGGCCAGCGCCTGCAACCCAGATGCGGGTTTTATCCATCGGGATATTGTTTTCCACACTGCAGGAGATCATGCAGGCGCGGCAATCAATACAGCGCGTGGCGTCGAACAGAAATGCCTTATGTTTAATGCTTTGAATATCAGTCATGTTTTTTCCTCTTCCCCCTCTCCTGTGAATGGGAGAGGGGCAGGGGTGGAGTCTCTCCCCCCTCTCCCGTTACTGGGAGAGGGGTAGGGGTGAGGGATCGCTCAAGCCTTCTTTACCGTTACAAATGTTTGACTGAGGGCCTGCCCGCCGCTGATTGGATCGGTGTATGTGACGTGCAGGTCTGAGTCGCTCGAGCCTAGACCGTAAGCTGTGGTCAAGCCCTCCGAGAGATGACCGTAGCCGGGTTGCATATAAACGCAATCGGGGCGGATGGCCTGCGTAACGATCAAATTGACATAAATCTGACCGACAGCGCTCGTAACTGAGACCATATCCCCGTTATTTAAGCCCTGGGATGCCGCGACTTTGGTATTCATCCACAAGCCGGGTTCATCGTCATACTTATGCAGCATTTGATTGTTCTGCGTGCCGAACTGGGTCTGGCGGGCGCCTTTGCCGGTTAATAAATAAAACTGATCGGATTGAGGCGCAGGTGGTTTAGCCCATTTTGGAACGCCGTCAAAACCGGCTTTGTCGAGCGCCGCGGAACTTAACTCGATCTTTCCACTGGAGGTTGTCCATTTGTAGATGTTGGGATTGCTGTGCGGCAAATCCACATAACCTTGTTTCCGGACTGTATCCAGCGAAACACCCAGCGGCGCAAGTTGTTGGTTGATATAATCTTCCTCATCTTTATATTGGAAGAAATCACTCAAGCCCAGGCGGTCACCAAGCTGTTTAAAAATCCACAACGCTGATTTGCCTTCGCCTTGCGGCTCGATCACTGGCTGGCGTAGGAAGGCGCGGCTGCCAACCGTCGAGAGTGGGGTGCCTACCAGCGAAAGCGGATCGTAACGTTCAAGATACGAGGCTTCTGGCAGAACCACATCCGAGAACCAGGCCGTGTCATTCATGATGATATCAATCGTTACAATGAAATCCAGCTTGGCAAAGGCTCCCAGAGTTTTCTTGCGATCCGGGAGCGACATCACCGGGTTCTGGCGCGAGACGAGCCAGCCGTGTGCCGCATATGGATTTTCATCAACGATGGAATCGCGTAATTGCTGGATCACACCATATTGCAGCGGTACGAATGGATATTTCCACGGTACGCCGTCCAGACGCAGCGCTGAAACGCGCGGGTAAGCCGGTTGTTTCGGGGCGCCCAGGCCAACGCCTTCGCCTCCTCCTGCAGGGAATATGGTGGTTCCCCAATTGCCAACGTTCGCATTGAGAATGGTGATGGCGCGTTCGGTTTGGAAGGAGTTGACAAAGTTTGAAGTACGCCAGCCGTTGTGAGCCAGCGCGTTCGGTGCGGCTGCCGCAAATTCATGTGCGATGCGCCGGATCGTATCCGCCGGGATCTCCGTGATCTTTGAAGCCCACTCCGGCGTGTAGGATTGCACACTGCTGGTCACTTCATCAAAGCCGACCGTATATTGTGATACGAACGATTGATTGTAAAGTCCCTCGCCGATAATCACGTTGAGCATGGCCAAGTGGAAGGCTAGGTCGGTTCCGGGTCGGATCGGCAGCCATTCGGTGGCTTTTGCCGCCGTTTTGGTGAAACGCGGATCGAGATAAACCACCTTCACACCTTGGTCGATGGCATGGATCAGATCACCGGTCTCAGAATTGGAAATGGCTTCCGCTAAATTCCGCCCTGTCAGGATGATGTATTTGACTTTGCTGTAATCGCGCTCCGGTTCTTCCGTGCCAAACGTCATCAGGTTCGCGACCGTCATGGCATTGAAGCACAGGCTGCGCTGTGTGCCGTAGTTCGGCGAGCCGAATGCATTAAGCAGGTTTTCAAAAAGCGGCTGCGAGAGATTGTGCGTGGATGAAAAGACCATCGCCTCCGGGCCGTATTTCTGCTTGATGTCCAGCATGTTCTTGGCGACCATATCCAGCGCCTCGTCCCACGACGCTTTGCGGAACTGGCCTTCGCCGCGCTTCCCCACCCGGATGAGCGGATTCAACACCCGGTCGGGATCATACGTGGTTGACAACCCGGCCTGGCCGCGCGGGCAGAGCTTGCCCTTGGAGTGCGGGTGATCGGGATTGCCTTCCAGTTTCACCACGCGCCCATTCTCGACTTTCGCCAGCAACCCGCAGCGCCACACGCACATCTCGCACATGCTGGGGATGTATCCGCTGTTGCTGGCGTCGAGATACCCGGCCTCCCGTGCGGCTTTTGCCACGAGCGGCGGGATGAACTGGCCGATGGCGAGCGCTCCGAACGCCGCGCCGCCCAGCTTAAGAAAATCGCGCCTTGATATTGTATTCGTCATGAATTTCTCTCCGATGACCTGAAACTGTCCAAACGTTTATTCTCGTACCAAAGCAATGTCATTCCGAGTGTCCCTTCCCCCCTTCCCTTGTAGGGAAGGGGTCGGGGGTTAGGTCTTAGCTGCCGACCGCCATGTGAGTGCTGACGACACTTTATGAAAGATAACCGCCAGATGATTGCTTACAGTAACCGCTTGCCAACAAATGAGAAATCGAATTGCTTGATCAACTGGCCGTGAGAA
>Ga0182027_10014468_pt1 | contig 10919 bp, 4 predicted proteins | sample 712E1DmetaG_FD_121300 | JGI IMG/M metagenome (GOLD analysis project Ga0182027, IMG submission 121300) | Permafrost microbial communities from Stordalen Mire, Sweden - 712E1D metaG (Illumina Assembly) | ecosystem: Environmental > Terrestrial > Soil > Wetlands > Permafrost | place: Sweden...
GCCAACGCGAGCAACGTTGCTCAAATCAGCTCCGATTCCATGAAGTGGCTGGGATGTCCCTCGCCCGGCTATGACATCGAGTTCAACATGAAGCTCGATGGGACGCTCGTACCGGCCGGCTGCGGTACGTAACACTGAACCGCTCTCATCAAGGCCTCGAAGCAAACACGAATCTGTGTTCCTACTTCGAGGCCTTTTTCTTATATTTTTCTATTTTTTTCCCCTCGCCCCGCGTAGCCGAAGCGAAGTGGGGAGAGGGTAGGGTGAGGGGTTTGAAGATTGACAAAAGTGTGCTTTTATGATATAAAGCATAGTCCCTTGAAAATTAGAAAAGTGGAAATTGCGCGCTTAAACTAAAGCGCGTGGCAGATAACCGATAAGGAGAACGTCATCATGAAGAAGAATATTATTTTGACCGCCCTCACTGTGTTCGTCACCCTGATCGCTTGTTCGGCTCCGACCGAGACCTTCCAAAAATCGGACAACGCCGATGCCGCACCGACGATCACGTTGATGCCCGACGCCGCAATCGTGAACATTGCCACGGATCGAACTACAGTATCGGTCACGGCTACGGCTACGGCCACCGCGACTGCTACAACTTTGGCGACGAACGGACAGGTGACCGTCATCACGCAGATTGTCACCGTTCCGGTTTATGTCATCCAGACCGTTGCCGTCACCAATTCCGGCACGGGCAGCGCGACCAATACCGCGACCGGCAATAAGGCCGATGCGGGAATAATGGCCGCGCCAGATGCAACACTCATCGCTCGCGCCGATGCGTCGATCGATGCGTTCGTGGATGCGCCGCCGGTTCAGGTCGATACCAAGCCGATGCCGATCGATACGCAACCGTCGCCCAAGAATGACGCCTCATTGGCGCTCGATACGACTCCGGTGCACGCTGACGCCTTGCTCGCATTGGACACCGTGTCAACCGACACGGCTGACACACGCGTAATGACCGATCAAAATCCGGACGGCGGCGCAGTTGACGCAATGCATCTGTCGGACATTGGTTCCGACACCGACATGGGCGACGCGCAAGCGCCGACCGATGCTATAACGACCTGCCAGGGATTTGCTAATGGGCAAACCACGGTCGTGCAGAACGGCCAGACCGTCGCTTGCACCTACAACGGCCTCATGGGGACGCAACAGTGTCTTTCCGGAACCATGAGCGCATGTGCGACGGGCGCGAGCGCCACGACAAGCGGCGAACATGCAGTAGTTGATTGTCAGCTGACCGGGATCGGCGTGGGAACGCTCACGCTCACCGGAAACGTCATCGGTGACCTTTTTGGCAGCGGCGCCATCGATCGGCTCTGTTTGGTGGGGGACTCTATCGGCGGTTGGGCGGGCTATCACAATGATTGCCTTGACTACGATCCCAACGCCAGCTTCCGTTACATCTTCACCAATGTCCCTTTGCCGAACGTTGACAACCGGATCACCTTTCTGGGATTCCAGAGGACGTCCACCGACGCCGGCGTGACGGACGGTCCGGAACGATGGGACAATAACTTTGTCTTGCTCTATGCGCCAACGGTCGGCAACAAATGCCGGTTCAAGGACGCAGCCGACAAGTTCGTGTTCTCGCAATAATTCGATTCGATTCGCACGGCTCCCAGGGGTAACCCCGGGAGTCGTTTTTCTTTTATCGTGATATAATGCCTCACTATGCCGAAATTGGCCGCCGAAGTCGCGTCTTTCTTCAAATTCCGGAGCGAATACGAGCGAAAAGTGTTCTTGGTCGTCGCCGTCGCAACCGTCGCGCTTGCCGCGGTCGCGGTGTTTACCTCGCCTCTAAAAGTGCTCGCCGTCATCATCACGCTTATCGCCATCGCGCTCTCGATCACGCGGCCGTATCTGGTCGTCGTTGCGCTCGCGCTCTGGACGCCGTTCGAGCCGTTCCTTCTCAAATTCGTCCCGGACGAGCTTTATGTTTATGCGCGATATTTTCCCGAGACCCTCATCTACCTCATGGCCGGACTGGTCACCGTTCATGTGCTCTTGGAACGCCGCAAGCTGCCGTCGACCCCGATCGACCTGACCTTTATTCTTTTCATGATCGCGGTCGTGGCCTCGACTGTTCTCAACTTGGTCTCGCCGTCCATCGCCATCTTCGGCGTGCGCCAGATCGTCCGTTATATTGTTTTGTATTATGCGGTCGTGTATTTGGCTCCGCCCAAAACGCGGATCCGGCAAACCGTCCTCATTCTCTTCGGCATCGCCGCCTTTGAGTCGCTCCTCGGGATAATTCAAGCGGCCACGCGCGGATCGCTCGACGCGTTCCTCTTGCCTTCGGAGATGAAATATTACGAAAGCATCCAGCTCACCGTCGGCGTTCAGCAATTTTGGGCGCCGGGCCAGCGCGTTTTCGCCACCATGGGGCGCTATGACCAGCTGGGAACATTCTTGGCATTTTTCGGTTGCATCGCGCTCGGGTTTGTCTACGAAGCGAAAAAGCACGTAGAGCACAAATGGCTGGGCGCGCTACTGCTCGTCATTTTGCCCGCCTTGGTGCTTACTTATTCGCGCTCCTCATGGTTTGGTTTTCTGCTCGGCTTCCTCGTGATCGGCTTGTGGGTGAAGCGCGACCGTCGCGTCGCCGCCGCGCTCATCGCTTTCGCGGCCATCGCCGTCTCCGTCTTTATTTACGAAGGTGTCGTCTTGCGCTACTTGGTCGACGTGCCGGAGCAAACGGTCGTCGAACGTTTTTACGAAGCGTTTTCGCCCGAGAGCATCAAGGGCGAGTATTACGGTTTGGGCCGCATCTATTGGTGGATCAATACGCCGCTCGTCGTCGTACGCTCCTCGCCGTTCTTCGGCGTCGGTCCGGGTCAGTTCGGGGGCGGGGCGGCCGCGGCGCTGCACAACACGACCGCTTACGACAAGCTCGGCTTGCCCTTCGGCGTTTATGGCACCGACGGGCAGATCGATTGCAATTGGATGTCGCTTTGGGGCGAGACCGGCACGGTCGGCATTGTCTTCTATTTGGCGATGATGATCGCGGTCGCGCGCACTTCGTGGCTTGTCTACAAGCGTTCGGCTGATCCGTGGTCGCGAGGGCTCGCGCTCGGCATGCTTGGCGCGGAGTCCTCGGTCGCGTTCCAGGCCTTCTTCGGCAGTTATTTGGAAGTGCGCACGCTGGCGCTTTTCCTGTGGTTCATCGCCGCGCTTGTCGCGGTCTTGGCCAAACGCGAGGAACTGGTATGAAGATCCTCATCATCAACAAATTTTTTTTCCCCTTTGGCGGCACGGAGCGCTACATGTTTTCTCTCATCGACCTGCTCGAGTCCCATGGCCACGAGACCATTCCGTTCGCCATGGAGCATCCCGACAATGTCATTTCGGAATATTCAAAATATTTTGTCTCATCCGTCGATCTTTCCCGTCCAAAGATCTCGCGGGCGACGCTCAAGGCCGCCGGCCGCGTTATTTATTCTTTCGAAGCGGCGCGCAAGTTGCGCCGGCTTATTCGCGACACCAAGCCGGACCTGGCGCATCTTCAAAACATCTATCACCAACTTTCGCCGTCGGTTCTTAAGGTGCTTAAGGAAGAGGGGATCCCCGTTGTGCAAACGATCCACGACTACGCCTACCTCTCGCCTTCCTATGGCCTCTTTGATCATGGCGCCGTTTGCGAACGGGTGAAACCGCGCAAATATTATCGAGCCATCCTGCACAAATGCGTGAAAAATTCCGCCATGGCCTCAGCATTGGACGCTTTCGCATATCGGGTGCATGCAACGCTGGGACTTGACGAGCGTTTGGTCGGCCGGCTTATTGCGCCGTCGGAGTTCGTGAAGAATAAATTCGCCGAATGGGGAAAGAATGTTTTTCGGATGGAAGTTTTGCCGCACTTTATCGACGCCGATCGCTACGAGCCGGAGTACGCGCCCGGCGCCGAGATCGCTTACGTCGGGCGCCTTTCCGAAGAAAAGGGAATCGGCGTTCTGCTCGCGGCCATGGAAAAGATCCCCGAGGTCCGCCTCAAGGTGATCGGCGCGGGGCCGATGGAAAAGCAATTAAAGGACTTCTGCGAGCTGGCCGGGCTTAAGAATGTCCGCTTCTTGGGGCGCTTGCGCCACTCCGAGGTCATGGACGAGATCGCTAGGTCGCGCTTTGTCGTCGTGCCGTCGCTTTTCTACGAACCGTTCGGCTATTTGCCCATCGAGGCCGCATGCCTCGGGAAGACCGTGGTCGCTTCCAGGGTTGGCGGTTTGCCCGAGATCGTGGCGGACAACGAGACCGGCTTGCTGGTTCCGCCCGGGGACGCGAAAACGCTCGCCTCAACGATTGCCGCGCTCGCCGCCGACGAACCCAAGATCCGCGCCATGGGCCGCGCCGCCCGCGAAGGATCCGAAGCGCGCTTCCGCCCCGACGACTATTACAAAAAACTCATGGAAATATACGAGTCGGTTTCAATGGGCGCCATTCCTCTATCATAAAGTAAGGTGTATCCTATAAATAAGCCAAACCAGCTTATATTCTATGAAATTTCTTTCTAAGTATCTTCCCTTAATTTATATAATTACCGTTTTGATCCCGACCATAATTGCGTGGGGGTCATATCTTTGGGCTTGCAATAAAGGATCTATACTTTATTTGGGTTGGAATTGCTCAGACGTGTTGATGGTTTTTCTTGTTTTTTCAGCTATATCTTTACTTGGTTCAATTTTGGTTATTTTGTTTAATTTAATAACAAAAAAAAATTCGACCTTATTATTTTGTGGGTGCGGCTTGCCACTAATTGCCTTAATTTATATATTATTTATTTATTTTGCCCTAAAAAACGCTAGTTATATTTTATAAAATATTTTGAATGTTGTATGATTAATACTCCCAAGCATCAACACAGCCCAACTCTTTTAAAGCCGGCATTTATTGTCGGTTTTTTCTTAATCGCTTTTTTGTTCTTCGCCCCGCCGACGCATGCGGCCACAAACGTCTCGGGGACGATTTTTGAGGACACAGAATGGACGGTTGCTGATAGTCCGTATGTTTTATACAACACCATGGTCGCGTCGGGGGTAACTCTTACTATCGACCCCGGCGTAGTCGTCAAGTTTGCGGGCAACGCCTCGCTTACAGTGAACGGCAGTATTCACGCCGACGGAACGGCAACCGATTCCGTTCATTTCACCTCAATTAAAGATGACATGGCCGGGGGCGATACCAATGGTGACGGTACGGCGACAGCACCGGCGCCGGGCGATTGGGATGGTATTTTGCTGGGTTGGAACGGCACGGCAGGGGAAAATCGCTTTCTTTATACTGATATAAATTATGGCGGCGGTAGTTGTTGGGGTTGTCATTTAGCCGGCATTTATGTCATTGGCAACGGCAATACATTGATCTCGAATGCCCATATTCATAATTCGGGAGAATTCGGAGTATATGAAAATCAAGGTACCGGATCGGTCATCACGATCAATTCGGAATTTGATAATACTATAATCGGTTATGAATTGAATTATGGCGTGGCCGCAATTTCCAATTCCAATTTTCACGACAATGCCGGTCCGGCGGTCATGGCGACGCAAAGCACGCTCTCGCTTAACAACAACCAATTTTCCAATAATTCGCAGGGCTCGGTCAATGTTACCGCCGATGTCAATTTCACCCATACCGGGAACAGCGAGTCGGGTTCGGGAAAGCGCGGCATTGCCATATATGGCACCATGGTCACCGACCAGACATGGGGCAATGATCTGGCGTGTGTGGTGAACGGCGACCTAAATATACCGGTCGGCATAACTTTGACGATCGACGCCGGTACCGTCATTAAATATGCCAACCCCGGCGTTGCCATAAAAGTGATGGGCACGCTCATCGCGAACGGCACGGCCGCGGATCCGGTCTACTTTACTTCGATAAAAGATGATGCGGCCGGCGGCGACACTAACGGCGATGGCAACAACACCGCACCCGCCGCCGGCGACGGAGGTGAAATTATGTTCGGTTATGGCGGGATCGGCGGCAACAGCGTCTTAAATCATGCGATTCTCCGTTATGGAGGCGGTGGATTGGATTGGAGCGGAGGTTGCGGGCAGTGCCGCGAAACAAGTGTATTTGTTGGTTCGAGCAATGTAACGATCAATAATTCGCAGATAACCGACTCGCCTTACCTTGACATTTATCAAAGCTCGGGAGGTAACTCATTAACTTTGACATCGTCAGAGATAGGCCGCGCCCCAGTCGGTTATCAAATAGATTCCGGCACGGCCGCAATTTCCGATTCAAATATACACGACAATACGGGAACCGGTGTTGTGGCGACAGCCGGTACGCTTTCGCTTAACAACAACCAATTTTCCAATAATGCGCAAGGATCGGTCAATGTCACGGCCGGTGTCAACTTTACTCATTCGGAAAACCGCGAGTCCGGAACCGGCCAGCGCGGAATCACCTTTTACGGCACCTTAACTTCCGATCAAACATGGACCAATGACATGGTTTATGTGATCAACGGCGTTACTGTGCCCGGCGGCATAACTTTGACGCTTGATCATGGCACGGTCGTCAAATATCACGACGCCAGCGACGTGATCAGGGTGAGCGGTTCGTTCGTCGCGAACGGCATGACAAATGATCCTGTCTATATCACTTCGATCAAAGACGATACGGCCGGCGGCGACACCAACGGCGACGGATCGGCGACCGCGCCCGCGCCGGGGGACGGCGGAGTCATTTTGTTCGGTTGGGGCGGATCGTTTGCCGATAGCGCCTTGAATTATTCGATCATCCGTTATGGCGGCGGAGGCGGGAATTACAATTGTTCGTATTGCTATCGTTCAAACGTGTTCGTCGGTTCCGGAAATCTGGCCATTAACAATTCGCAGATATCGGACTCGAATATGTTCGGCATCTACCAAAGCAGCGGATCGGGCACATTGACGATCGCCTCGTCGGAGCTCGATCATAACGTCTTCGGCTACGGTCTAGCTTACGGCGCGGTTTCGGTTACGGGAACGGGCTTTCACGACAATTCCAGCGGCGGTTTTTTGAACTCTAACGCTGGACAGGTCGATGTTCGCAACAACTGGTGGGGCAGCAACAGCGGTCCGAATGTCGCGGCAACGAACCCGACGGGCACCGGCGACAAGATCTACGGCAATGTCACTTATACTCCATGGCTCACCGTTGCTCCGCCTGATCCGTTCGCTCCGGATACCAGACAATTAATCAAGGTCGCGGTTGTGCTGATGGATACAAATAATGTTGATCATCTATCTTCGTCAATCACGGCACGCCCCTGCAAGCTTGACGAAACACCGGAAAAAACATATCAAACAGGCCACTCGGAAGAATATTATAATGATATTATAACTTGCGTAAAAGATTATTATCGCGAGAATTTCTTTGATACGATTAAATTCGATTTTACCTTTATTGGCGGTGATCATTGGTTTAGAAGCTCTGGCGATGAAAATACTTACCTTAGCGGTGCCGGAAGTAGAAATTTAATGAATGAGGCCCTAAGCGTAAATGGTCTCGATTCAACACAGTATGATATTGTTTTAGCTGTTCACTCAGGCACTTCAAGCCAGCCGTCAGGAAGGAAGGATAAGATTGTTACTCAGACTTTTCGTGGTCAGCCAAGGACGCAAGCCATACTTTTGTCTGAAGATGATCTGTTGGATGGCTGGGTACATGAAATCGGTCATACGCTAGGCGTCCTTACGGTACCTGGGAACAACGCTCTGTTCCCTGATCTATATAAAATGGGCAATATTGACCAATGGGATGTAATGGCAAATGGTTCAGAGAACGGCAATAGGAACGAACCGCCGAACATGAGTTCGTATTCCAAAGAATATTTTGGTCTTCTGAAGGAAGATATTCATCCGATATCCGATTATGGTTCGCACTGGATCAATTCTTTAGAGTCAAGTCAAAAAGGCGATACTGTTTTCCGTTATAATTTGGAAGATAACCCCTCCGCCGACACGCAAAGGTATTATCTTATCGAAGCAAGGAATAAAAACTTGGGCACGTGGGATAAGTCACTTCCGACGACATTGTTAAAATCGGAAGACACGGTTCTTTACTACGTAAATACAAAAGGCAATCAGGCCTATGGTTACTGCAAGCTCGATAGTTGTTTCGGGGCCATTAATAATGAATTAAGGAGGATAACGATTCCAGAAACGGCAAGTATTATTCCCTTCCTCAATAATAATGGTGTTTTGGCTATCAATGATGTCTATAGAGACTTGGATGATTTTGTGAAGTTTTCTCCTACTGCTGAAAGAACCGTGGACACTAAATATGCGATGCAAGTTGATATACAACCCATTGATCAAACGGCATTCAAAGAAAAATTTATGGGCGCCGTTTTACGCCCGGGTCAACTCCTTTGGGGTAAACTGTTCGGAAAAATAAGCCCCGATTCCTATTATTTTGATCAAAAAACAGGGAAAAGAATATGGAATGTCTATAACGAACCGCCTATATGGAATAAAATTTTTGGGTCATTGGAATATTATTCGTCTTTGCTCTATATAGTTTTGTTGTTTGTTATTTGTGTCGGACTATTAGCATGGTTATTCAAGAAGATTTTCTTGAAACATATAAAGTCCGAACGCTTCAATAAGGCATTCCGATCATATTATAAATGGCTGTCCTTGTTTGCCAAAATCTCCCTATTCACGATGATTGTTTTGGTAGTCTCAATCTGGGCCTATTCAAATATCGTGAATGTATACGATCCGGCTTACGAAAGTTCTGGTGAAACGGCAGATGCTGTGCTACCTGATCTTGATCTTCATGCCTACTGTCCGGGTGGCAAGCATATAGGAATGAACTATATAACCGGCGAATTTGAGAACCAAGTGCCTGATTCCATTGTGAGTGGCAGTAATAATGGAGCATCGCAGTGGATTTACGTTCCTGCCAGCGTAACCGGTTGCAAGTATTTCGTTTCATCGGAACGGAATCAGCAATATTTGAACGACAATCCGGATATTGCCGCTAGTATCGCGGACAAATCCGATTCATACGAGCTTTATGCCCGATATATTGATCCGGCGAACGGAATATTTACTTCGTCAGTGCAAACGGATCAGGTTATTCAGCCGGGTGTCATGATGGAACATGATATTTCGGGGACCAACGACATATCTGTTACGTCAGGGGTGGTCAGCAACCCCAATCAGCATCCCGTAGCCGATGACCAATCAACATCGGTCGCCGAAGAAACGCTTTCGCCGATCGTATTATCGGCCGTGGACCCGGAGGGTTCGCCGGTTTCATACAGCATCACCGGCCTCCCTACAAACGGAATTTTATACAACGGAGTAACGCCATTATCGGGTTGCTCCGTTATGGCACCCTGTTCGCTCGCAAGCAACACGGTCAATTTTCTCGGCAATGTCGCCTTTGTCGGAACCGATGGCTTTACTTTCGCCGCCAGCGACGGATCGTTAACCTCCAACCAAGCGGCTGTCACCGTTGAAGTCGTCGCCATTCTTGATACAACGCAAGCGCTGAACGCCGTGCAAATATTGCCGTCGGGAAAGGGCGTGCTGGTCGGCAATAACGGAATATCATCACGTTGGCTTAACAATGTCGGATGGACGCCCATGGCAACACCAATGACTGACAATATTAACGGCGTTTCCATGGTCTCTGACTCGTTCGGCTTCGAAGTAGGAGACAAAGGACAAATACTTCAATGGAACGGAACCGCCTGGTCATCGGTTGTATCGCCGACAACCAAAAAACTAAACGCTGTTTCCATGATCTCGGTCACCGACGGTTTCGCCATCGGCGCGGGCGGCACAATCATCCGTTGGAACGGCACAGCATGGAACACGATCGTTTCGCCGACGAACAAGGCCTTGAACGGAGTTTGGATGATCTCGCCAACCAACGGTTTTGCCGTCGGCGACAAGGGCACGATCATCGGTTGGAACGGAACAACATGGAGCGCGCAAGTATCAACGACCAACGCAAACCTTAACGGGGTGTATGCGCTTTCTTCAACTGATGCCTTCGCGGTTGGCGCAAGCGGAACTATTCTCCGGTGGAATGGAACGGCGTGGTCGGCGATGGCTTCAACGGTCAATTCCGCGCTTAACGGCATTTATACCATTGATGATAATAATATCTTTGCCGTCGGCGCCAGCGGCACGATCGTGCAATGGGATGGAACGGCCTGGAATGAGCTGCCGTCGCCGACTGAACGCAACTTGAACGGAATTTGGATGATAAGCGCGAATGACGGCTTTATTGTGGGGAATGCCGGAGAAATACTGCGCTGGGATGCCGAGGGCTGGACCGATGACCTGTCGCAGACCGATACACGTCTTAATTCCGCCGATATCGTCTCTTCGACCGCCGCCTTTGCCGTTGGCCGCCGTGGAACGCTCCTAAATTGGGATGGGGCAACATGGGATGCGGAAACCAGCCCAACGGGACGGTCGTTGAACGGCGTTTCCATGCTTTCTGCAACCGACGGTTTTGCCGTCGGGGACAACGGCACGGCGGTTCGTTGGGACGGAACAAATTGGAACGCGTTAACAGCGCCTACCAAGAAGGCGCTCATGGCCGTTTCCATGCTATCGTCGTCCGACGGCGCGGCGGTGGGCGCGAATGGGACGATCCTCCGCTGGAACGGAACTGCTTGGAGTTCGATAACGTCCCCGACGACAAACATGCTACGCTCGGTTAGTATGCGTACAACGACTGACGGTATGGCGGTAGGCAATGCTGGAACCGTTCTTCGGTGGAATGGTGCGGTGTGGACAGTGATGAATTCTGGGACGACCGAGACCCTGTACGGCGTTAAAATGGTTGCAGCAAACAATGCATGGGTGATCGGTGCCAACGGCACGATCATTCATTGGAACGGAACCGCTTGGAGTGCGGTCTCCTCGCCGCTCGCAGGCAACCTGTTCGCTATAACC
>Ga0182027_10014469_pt1 | contig 10919 bp, 7 predicted proteins | sample 712E1DmetaG_FD_121300 | JGI IMG/M metagenome (GOLD analysis project Ga0182027, IMG submission 121300) | Permafrost microbial communities from Stordalen Mire, Sweden - 712E1D metaG (Illumina Assembly) | ecosystem: Environmental > Terrestrial > Soil > Wetlands > Permafrost | place: Sweden...
TATTTGTTAAGTATTATTTCCATTGTAGGTTCCTCGTCTTTAAACTGGTCGTAGAATAATCATTTATAGACGGGAACTTATATTTAAAACTTTCTTCAGAAAACGTAGCATTTCACATTAGCCTTAAACATGCATGCATATCCTGATATTATTTTATCATGATATTTTCCAAAAAAAATATCATGCTTCATGCCGATTATATCGAGCACAACTTCATTATTTTAATAAGGTTTATCGAGCAGGGGAAATAATTATTGAACCATTTAGGGATTAGAGGATGAATTATTAAACCAGTATTTTGCTTGCAGCATAACTTTTTAATCCTTACCCGCCGCAAACTGGTTATTATTTATCCTAAACTCTCGAAAATTCTCCACGATAAAATATTTAAACAAATAATCTTGAGGATAAATGCATAATTGCTTATGCTAAAAAAGTGCAGTAAAATGCAGTAATGCACAGTGGTTAGTGGTGATTAATTTATCACATCTTTATCACACCTGTAAAAGAGGTCATTTATGAGTTATAGCTTTAGTTCGAGTAATATGCGTAATATATTTGCTGAATCATTCTTTTGCAATACCTTTTGCATATCATCATTTCGTGATGTCCCTTCTGCATCATCTCCTTTTTCCAATCGACTCTTAAAAAAAATCAATTCTTTAAAAAAATAACAAAGAAAAGAAATATTATGAGGTACAAAAATGAAAAAAATAACACTGCAGGTTGTAATCATAGTTTGTTTAAGCATAGTCTGTTTAGGTCTGTTGACTGCATGCGCTTCGCAGACAGGCATTACGCAAACTAAAAAGATAAATGTAACTGCTACGGATGCTCAGATAAAAACAATTAATATGCAGGGTCAATGGAAAGGCGAGGATCAGAGAGAGACATATATCACTGAAACACTTAAAGAATTTGAAGCAAGGAATCCCGACATCAAAATCAATCTTAAATGGAACGGGGATTTCCCTAATGGGCGTGCAGGATGCCTGCAATCTTCAATAGACCAGTTCAAAAGCGGCAACATTTCATGGGATGTAATATGGCTTGAACCACAAAACTATCTGACGATAGCAGATGCATTGAATAATCAGGATTGGGCAAAAGAGTATCTTGTAGATTTCGAATCCGTGCCAGGATTCAATGAGACGCAAAAATCTTTCATATTGTCAGACCCGCAGTTCAGCAACCACATGAATGGCGTCATAACCGGACCTTACATCGAAGGATTCTATCAGCCATTCTTCTACAATAAAAAACTTACGGACATGATAGGCATACAAGTAAAAGATAAGGACATGACATTCGACGACCTTCTAGGATACTTTAAAGCAGTCGACGATTATAATAAGGCTCATGGAACCAATTACTCCATACTTTACGATGCTGGAGACAAAACAGGCACGGGTCCTGGGCGCGCCCAGAGTTCATGGAATATATTCCAAAGTCTTTTCAGATCAGAATTTTCTGACTTGAATGAATTAAAGAACACCGCTCCTTCAGCCAAAAAGATGGCTGCAGTGAGAAAAGTTTTGGGTTCACTCGAGGAATTAAGCAAGTATCATCCTATGATGCAAGGATGGGAAGACTTCCAATGGTTCAGCACGCGCAGTTACGTCCTCGATGATAAAGCAGTATTTACTGCAGCAGGCGCTTCATGGATGTATAGCCACTGGCACGGCCTTGATCCTGTGAAGACTATGAAGATGGTGCCTGTAGAGATGCCTGTGTATCAGCCTGTCAATCATTACATAGGAGGATATAATCCTATGTTCGCTGTAGCCAAAAACTCTCCTGTAAAAGATGAGGCTATTTCACTTATGATGCAATTCTCGACGCCAAACAATGCGGAGAAATGGATACGATACGCCAAAGCTCCTTCAGGAATCCATGGAAGCATAAGTGAAGCAGGAAACACTAACAGCAATATCACGCAATTCGATACATTCATCACGTATATAACGGATAAATACGGGAGTAATGTCTTCGACTCAAAAAGTGTAGACTATGTGCTTGGAGACAAATACAAGGATCTGACAGTCAAATTTGACACGCATCTTGGCGATGTCATGAGCGGAAAAATAACTGCCGATGAAGCATATGCGCAGATCCTGGCGGACATGAAGGAAGTTGACGATAAACAAAAATAATATTTTTCAAGAAAAATTTGCTAACGCAAATAAAAATCAATAAAGCAAATTTTTGGAGTTGCAAAGAAATTCTAAGGAATTTCTTGCACACAAAATGCCAAACATTTTGTTGTGTATAAAAGTACTTCATAATTTATATATAACAAGAAAAATAAATTAAATGGATTGGTCGGTGTATGAATGCTTAGTCTAAGATACAAAATATTGTTATTGACGATAGTTCCTTTGGCTCTCGTCCTGATATTTATAGGAGTCTTGACTATAAATAACAAGCTAAATACTGAAAAGACAGTGCTTCTCGAGAGGCTGAGCACTTATAGGACTTTTATCGAGAGCGGCGATATAAGTTTTGAGACTTCTGCAGACAAGATTAAACTTGAGGCTTTGTTTAATGAGAAAGTTGAGTTTTCGGAGATAATAGGAAAAAATTATGAAGTGATGTATTCAAGCGAAAATTCCACGACGCCGTTTATGACAGCTGAAGACAAGACAGAGATAGATGATGCATTCAACGGCATTGAGACTGCAAAGAACATAGCCGCGAGCAATGGAAAAAAAGCCGCATTCGTCATAATCTCTCCATTGATAGTCAATAATAAGGTAGTCGCTGTACTGCATCAAGGCATATCCAATGAAAAATCCAGCCAGAGAATAAAGGCATATATGCTGTATATAATACTCTCAATATTTGGAGGCATAATAACATGCATAGTTCTTATATCAATATTGTCTGATAAGATAATCCTGAAGAATATCTATAACCTAAAGAATGCTACGCTCGAGATACAGAAAGGAAATCTTGACAAAAAGATAGAATTGAATACCAATGACGAAATTGGTGAATTGGCAGAAACATTCAACCAGATGACCATTGAATTGAAAAAATCCAAGGAGCATCTCGAGAAATATAATTACAACCTTGAACACGAGGTCGACGAAAGGACTAAAGAATTGAATAGAAAAGTATTGGAATTGGAAAAGTCTGAAAAAAAATTCCATGATATAGCCCTTAGTTCAGGAGATTTTATATGGGAGCTGGACAAGGACTGGAAATATGTTTCTGCAACAGGCAGCGTGAAAGAGATTCTAGGATATACTCCTGAAGAAATCATAGGAAAAAGTCCTTTTGATATAATGGCAACCGAAAATATGGAACATGTTGGGGAATTTTTTAAGGATATATCCATGAAAAAATCTCCTATTGTAAATCTTGAAATCTGGAATAAGACTAAGGACGGAAGAAAGATATGCCTATTGATTAATGGAGTGCCTGTATTTGATGAGAAAGGGGATCTTCTAGGATATAGAGGTGTAGACAAGGAAATCACTGACAGAAAGAAATATGAGGAGGAACTAACCAAGTGGGAGGATGAACTAGCATATAAGGATAAGCAGCTCGTCGAGACGAACAAGAAAGTGGAAGAAGCCAATGTAAAACTTAGAGGGCTTGATATGCAGAAAGATGAATTCATATCGCTTGCAGCGCATGAACTTAAGACGCCACTCACGAGCATAAGAGGATTCGCGCAAGTGCTTCTGGAAAAGGATAAGTGGGGCGATGAAGAAAACAGGCATTATCTCGATATGATAAACAGAAATACAGACAGACTCTATAATCTTGTGACGGACATAGTTGATTCATCAAGGATAAATCTTGGAAAACTAAAATTCAATATAGAACCTCATGATGTATATGAGATATTCGATGAGATAAAAGAGGACATGAATTTGATAATATCCAAGAAAGGATTAATGCCCGAATTTAGTATAGAAGATGGCTTGCCGAAAGTTCACGCAGACTTCGAGAGAACAATGCAGATATTAAGGAACCTCATATCAAACAGCATGAAATTCACGGAGCAGGGAGTCATATCACTGCATGTGAATAGGGATGGCGAATACATACAATTCACAGTCAAGGATACTGGTCAAGGAATTCCTGACGAGAACAAGAGCGCGCTATTCTCAAGATTCTATCAGGTGGATTCATCGATGACAAGAAAAACAGGAGGATCGGGACTTGGCCTTTCCGTATGCAAGGGACTCGTCGAGGGAATGGGAGGAAAGATAGGCTTCGAATCAGAAGCAGGAAAAGGATCAACATTCCACTTTACACTGCCTATATATCATGATGGGAATAATTAAAAAATATGCATAGATTAAAATACTTCATAATACGCAATAAACAAAAAAATATAAACAAGCGAATGCGTTAAATGATATAAAATAGAAAATTCAATAATCGGACAAGATTGTATGGAGGATAAAATGAGCAAGATAATGGTTGTGGACGATGAACCGGACAATATAGAACTTATGAATATAATACTTACAAAGCACGGCTTTGAACCTGTACTATTCACGAGCCCTACAAAAGCATTCAGCGCGCTTAAGGGAGGGATACGCCCGGACCTTCTGATACTTGATATGCGAATGCCAGAAATGAGCGGCATAGATTTCTGCACAGAACTTCGCAAAGATGCGCAATTTGATGGTTTGAAGATAGCATTCTTCACTGCATCAAGCGACCTCGATACAGAATTATTGAAGCGGTATAAAGTCTTAGGTTTCATATACAAGCCATTCAGCATAAACGAATTGATAGAACAGATAAACAAGTACTTGAGGATGTGATGGTTTTGATAAAATCAGAGAAGAAGGAAAAAGTCAAGAGACCCAAGAGAAATCCTGAAAAGAATATTGGAAAGAATTCTAAGAATAATCCTGAGACTAATGATGAGAAGATGATAATTCTCACAAGATACCTTGAAGAGTCTGCCGAGAGGCTAAAAGAGCTTGACAGGCAGAAGGATGCCTTCCTAGATATTGCAGCGCATGAACTTAAGACTCCTATAACAAGCATACAAGGATTCGCGCAATTGCTGCAGGATGAGGCAGTGCTTAGGGATATAGAGAAGAGCAAACATTATGTCAGCTTGATAGACCATAATACCAATAGATTATATTATCTAATACTTAATATGATAGATGCGTTCAAGATAATAAATAATGAATTGAAACATAATATAGAATGCGTGAACCTATACGATGTGTTCAAGTCTGCAAAAGAAAAGTTTGAAGAACAGATAATATCAAAAGGGATAACTCCTGAATTTTATATAGAAGATAATGTTCCGACAATAACTTCTGACTCTGAAAAGATATCAAGAATACTAAGAAATCTTATCTCAAACAGCATAAATTATACTGAATCAGGTACGATATCATTGAGGATATTTCGCAACGGAAATAATGACGGATATATACAGTTCGAAGTAAAAGATACAGGCAGAGGAATCCCTAAGGAACACCAGGAATTCCTGTTCTCAACATTCCATCAAGTTGATGCGTCGCTAAACAGGAAAAGCGGAGGCGCCGGTCTCGGATTATTCATATCCAAAGGATTAGTTGAGAATATCGGCGGAAAGATATGGTATGAATCATCTGTAGGAGAAGGATCAACATTCAGGTTCAATATACCACTAGTCTATGATGCGAAAACCATTCAGGAAATGAAAGATAAGGAAGATGCGCATCAGGAGACGAACAACAATCACAAAAAAGCTAATGAAGCTGATGATGAATATAAAAATGAAGAGTATCAAATTAATGGAGGGAATGAAGATGGACAATAAAATAGTGGTTGTGGACGATGAAGAGGACAATATAGAACTTGTGCGCGCAGTATTATCCTCTAAAGGATTCGAGATAATAACATTCACTAATGGGAAAAGCACTATAGGATATCTTGAAGGATGCGATGAACTGCCGAAACTTCTGATACTTGATATGCGAATGCCAGAAATGAGCGGCATAGATGTCTGCCGAGAACTGAGAAAAAACCGCAAGTTCGACAGTCTAAAGATAGTATTCTTCACTGCATCAAGCGACCTCGACAGCAATTTACTCAAAAGTTATGGCGTGATAGGATTCATATACAAGCCATTCGACATAAACCAATTAGTCGAGCAAGTAAGGAAATACGTCAAGATGACGGTTGCATAATTCTTATCTCTCAGGGATAAGAAAATAGACTGTATGAAATTATTGGAGGACAAAATGAAAAAATCTATTTATGGAAAGAATTGCCTGTTTATGGTGTTGTTAATGATTAGTGTACTAATCATTACAGGGTGCACGAGCAGTCCAAATGACAAGAATACTCCTGTAGTTGCAGAAAAATCCCTAGCAACAAACAAGACTGAAGTCAATGCTCTTGTGATTTATCATTGGTGGACATCTTCAGGTGAAAGCGCCGCTATTGGTTCTTTAGTCGATGAATTTTCAAAAGAATATCCTGACGTAGCTATAATGCCTGCGCCTGTGAAATCCAGCGGTATAGACTTTCATGAAAAGGTGTTGAAACCTATGGTTTTAAATGGCGAGGCTCCAGATTCATTCCAGGGACATCCGGGATACGAGATAAAGCCCTACTATGATTCTAATACTTTAGAGACAGTAGATGATATCTGGGCATCTTCCAATCTTGAATCAGTAACCCCAAAAATTATTCAGGATATCAATAAATTTAAAGGACATTATTACTCCATACCTATAGATGTCCATCGAGGAAATGTTATATGGTATAATAAACAGCTACTAGACAAGAACGGAATAGATGCATCAACGTTAAAGGATTGGGATTCTTTTTTTAATGCATGCGATAAACTTAAAGCCTCAGGCGTTAAATATCCTATACGCATGGGTGAAGGATGGACCGCGGGTGAAGTTCTTGAAAACATTATAGCAAGTGAAGGCCCTAAATTTTATGAAGACTGGATTAATGGAAAAGTCACTTCTGCAAATGATCCTAAACTGCTGCATGCTTTAGAGACATTTAAAAAATTCTTGAGCTACACCAATAATGATAGCGCAACCACGGGCTGGAATGATGCAGTCGGCAGCGTAATTTCAGGAGATAGCGCATTTAATCTTATGGGTGATTGGGCAAATGGTGAATTCAAAATAGTTGGAATGAAATATGGCATAGATTACGGCACATTCCCTGTTCCAGGAACAAGCGATGAATATATTACAGATGTCGACACTTTTGTTAGGCCTAAAGGCGCTGCCCATCCTGCTAATTCAGTTAAATGGCTGAATCTAGTAGCTTCCAAAGCAGGCCAGGATGCATTCAATCCTAAGAAAGGATCAATTTCCGTAAGAAGTGACTCAGATATTTCGTTATACGACGATTATCAGAAATCAGCTATAGCAGATTTTAAAGCAGTGCATTATTATCTTCCAAGTCGTGGAACAGGCATGCCTAATTCTGTTGTTGTACCTTTTAATAATGTAATAGTCCCTGAATTTGTAAGGGATAAGGATATTACCAAGACTGCAGAAGATGTGACTAAATTGATTAAGAAATCAAGCGCTGACTTCATAACAACTTGGTCATTGACTTGAAATTGACTGAGGGTTTATTTTTTATTATTTTTATTCCTTTTTTTATTCAATTATTTTTTATTTGATTTGCTTTCGCATTTTTGATTCATTTTTTATTGTGTTGCGATCAGTTCAGGATTATAAGGAGTATATTATAAAGAGAATAAAATGGCGAAAATTCGGGCAAGCTTATTGATATCGTTTGCTGTACTCATAGGGCTAACGTTATTCCTTAGTCTATTCCTGCTCTTAACATATTCAAGCATCGAAAGCAAATACAGCGCCATGTCAGACAACATGATTCTCGAATACGGGATTACGGAGACATTCTCGCAGTTTGCAACGAGCTATACAGCATTGTTGCAGAATCCGGATAGCAAAGAATATTATACTGAATATAATTCTTCAAGCAGCGCCCTTGAAAATATATTTACTAAACTGGACAATGTCATCGTCTACAATCAAAGTGTCGAACAATATACCAAGATAAAGAATATGGCCCGAAGCCTGAAGACTGATTGCGACAATAGTCTGTTCGGACTTTCTGAGAGGAACTTCACTCAAGCTACAGGAATATATGATAGGACTGTACGAGGAGATGCTTATGTAAGGGATAATACTGCAAGCCTGATTTTGAGCGAATTGGAATATTCCAAAGAACTCCAAAAGAACCTGAAGCTGCTTCGGGAATGGACACTCTACATATCGATAACGCTCGTCGCACTAATAGTGCTTGGAAGCAGCTTCTTCGCATTCTGGTATTCGAATAGACTAAGCGCGCCTCTGATAAAATTATCAAACGTCGCTGAGGGTATCTCGAAAGGAAACCTTAATATGGAATTAAGTCGTGACTTGCTCGAGAAGAAGGATGAAGTAGGGACGCTATCGAACTCATTCAATGAAATGCTCAAGAGGATAAATATCGAGATAGAATCCCAGAAGGAAATCAACAATTCCTTAGCTGATGCAAGAAATCAGCTGATGGAGAAGAATATAATCCTCGAAGATAAGGAGGCGGCTCTCGTGGAGATAAATTCGAGGCTTGAAGAGTCAAATGCCAAATTGAAGAGTCTTGACGAGCAGAAGGATGAATTCATATCGCTTGTCGCACATGAACTTAAGACTCCACTTACAAGCATTCAAGGTTTTACACAAGTGTTAAGAGACAAGGAAACATTCAATGACCCTGAGAAGAACAATCATTATCTCGAACTTGTTGAAAAGAATGCCAACAGGCTCTATAATCTTGTGACGGACATAGTTGATTCATCAAGGATAAATCTTGGGAGATTAAAATTCAATATAGATGTCCATGATCCATACAGGATATTCAATGATATAAAAGAGAATATGACTATAAGTATTTCAAAGAAGGGTCTTGCTCCTGAATTCAGTATCGAGAATGGACTGCCAAAAATAAGAGCAGACTTCGAGAGAACAATGCAGGTTTTGAACAACATAATATCGAACAGCATAAAATTTACAGTTCAAGGAATGATATCGCTGCATGTTGAAAAAGAAGGTGAATTCGTCAAATTCACAGTCAAAGATACTGGTCAAGGCATTCCTGAAGAGAACAAGAATGCAATATTCTCAAGATTCTATCAAGTAGATTCAGAAATGACTAGAAAAATAGGAGGATCAGGCTTAGGACTTTCCATATGCAAAGGACTCGTCGAGGGAATGGGAGGAAAGATAGGCTTCGAATCGGAAACAGGAAAAGGATCAACATTCTATTTTACATTGCCTATAGCGAAAGATGCGCAGTGAGTATATATGAACTATAAAGTTGCTAACACAATGATTATCATAAAAATTAACGGAGGCATATAATTGAATCCGTATACTATTCTCCCTATTATCGGATTGATTTTCAGTATAGTTGTCATGATAATGGTTATTGCCAATAATCCTCGCGGCAAGCTTAACAGGATATATGCCACCATATCTTTAGCAATCATAATAGTATGCATTACAAATATTATCAGCTACAATGCGACTAATCCGTCATTAAATTTCCAGCACATGATCGGAGCTGCGAATGCAGATTTCGGCGATGACCATCAATCAAAAGCTAATACTTTCTTTTCCGATAAGCTCGAGACGCTTGGGACAATTTTATTCGCAGCATTATTGTTATTGTTCTTTCTGGTATTCATGAGCAAAGGATCTTCGCTGCTCAAAAAAAAGGAATGGCTTCTTCTTTTGCCAGTACCATATTTCTTGTTCATGTGCATACGCGCTATATTCTTCAGTCCGGAATCACTAGGATTTACCACCGTGCCTTGGGGCTATCTGCCGATATATAGATTATGGGAATATATAGAATTTCTCTGGCTAATTATAGTACATACATATATTGCTGTTATGTGTTTTAGGTATTATCGAAAGGCTAATACTGTTCGTGAAAAGATGCAGATGAAATTAATGTTTATTGCAGTAGTGTTCGAGATTTCTATATCAGTTATACTTCAAGGCTTGCCAGTCATGATACCGCACATGCCCGTGCTCATAATTAGCGGTATTTCTACTGTTTCGATGTGTGTGTTGATTGCTTATAGTATGGTTAAGTATCAGTTGATGGAGCTGTCTCCTTCTGTTGCTTCTGAACGTATTCTCGACACGATGGCAGATTATCTTGTCGTCTTGAATTCTGGTGGGAAGGTGTCTTTTGCTAGTACTTCTGCTATTAAGGTTTTGGAGTTTGAAGAAGGATTTAAAGATAAAACTTTCAAAGAATTAGTCGAGATAAATACTCCTATAGAGAACTTGCCTAAACGTCTTGAGGGTCGAGTGATTGTTGACGAGGAATTAGTGGTCAAGACTAAGAGTGGCAAATCTATTCCTGTTTTGATGAATGCTTCAGCAATTAAAGACGAGTATGGCGAACCAATAGGATACATGATAATATTAAAAGACATGACACAAATAAGCCACCTAATAGAAAATTTGCATGAAACTAACGAAAAATTGATAGAATCCAACGAAAAACTCAAAGAACTCGACAAGCTAAAAGACATGTTCATATCAATATCAGCGCATGAGTTAAAAACACCACTAACATCCATCAAAGGTTTTACACAATTATTACAAGATGAAGAAGTACTAAAGGATGAGACATTACGCAATCATTATATTAATCTTATAGCGAAAAATAGTGAGACGTTGTATAATCTCGTTCTTGACGTAGTAGACTCATCAAGACTAAGCCTAGGAAAACTCTCAGTAAATTCAGACACAATCTCTGTTCAGGATGTATTCTCAGAAATCAAAGAAAACATGGAAGTAATCATCAAAAACAATCCAAACGTAAACCCAGTATTCACAATGGAAGACAATCTGCCAAAAATAGTAGCAGATAAGAATAGGCTAATGCAA
>Ga0182027_10014473_pt1 | contig 10918 bp, 8 predicted proteins | sample 712E1DmetaG_FD_121300 | JGI IMG/M metagenome (GOLD analysis project Ga0182027, IMG submission 121300) | Permafrost microbial communities from Stordalen Mire, Sweden - 712E1D metaG (Illumina Assembly) | ecosystem: Environmental > Terrestrial > Soil > Wetlands > Permafrost | place: Sweden...
GAACACCCTTGAATTTGACCCCGACATCATGAAGCGCTACGTCAACTTCATGAGCAATCCCGACGAACGGACCGCTATCGACCAATTCGGCAAAGGCGATAAGTGCTTCGGCGTGGCCACGCTGATGGCAACACTGCCCGGCCTGCCCATGTTCGGCCACGGACAGATCGAGGGATTCACCGAGAAGTACGGCATGGAGTACCAGCGGCCTCGCTACGATGAGACAGCAGATCCCTGGATGGTCGAGCGCCACGAACGCGAGATCGCTCCGCTATTACATGGGCGCTGGCTCTTTGCCGAAAGCGGCAACTTCCGGCTCTTCGACTTTTTTGAGCCCTCGGGCTCGGTGGACGAGAACGTCTTTGCCTACTCCAACCGCAGCGGCGGCGAGCGGGCCCTGGTGATCTATAACAACCGCTACGGAACAGCGCACGGCACCATCCATCTCTCCGCGGCCTACGCCGACAAGAATTCCGCACAGCTCCGCCAGATGCGTTTGCATGAAGGCCTGGACCTGAGTGCCGACCCCGGCACGGTCATTGCCTGGCGCGACTCGCTGACCGGTCTCGAATACCTGCGCCGGGGAAGCGATCTGATTGAGCGCGGCCTGCCCCTGGATCTTCATGCCTACCAGTGCCACGTCTTCCTTGATTGGCGAGAGCTTCAATCTACCCACGACCAGCCCTGGGACCGGCTCTGCGACCGGCTTAACGGAAGCGGCGTTCCCAACCTCAACGATGCGCTGGTGAATCTGGAACTGCGTCCGGTGCATGATGCGCTCCGGCAGCAGCTCGATCCGGCCATTGTTCGCGTGTTAGCCAGCCTGGCGGAGCATCCACGGGCGATTGCCCTTGGAAAGGACAAGAAGATCGAGCGGGAGCGCAGCGAGTTCTTCGAGCTGGCGTGGAGGCGCTGCGAGAGCTTCGTGCGCGCGGCGCAGGCGGCCTATGCCTCGCGCATCGCCCAGGAAAACCTGCCGGCCGGCAAGACCCAGCCCACCAATCCAACCCTGCTTGCCCCAGTCTTCCGCGAGCGTCTGCGCGCAGCCATGCGCATTCCCACGATGGAGGCGCTCTTCCCGACGCCCTGGACCGTTGCCGCCCGCCGCGTGCTCCCCAGCGCCAGCCCTCAACTTACAGCGACGGCGCTATGGGGGCCGGTGCTGGGCTGGTGCGCACTGGAGTTGCTGGCCGAATCGGTCGATGCTGAGAATCCGGAACGCGTGGCGCTGGACCTCTTTGACCGCCTCCACCTGCGCGAGCCCTTTGCCCAGGCCTTCGCCGCCCTCGGATTCGAAGACGAGGAGGGATGGCGCGTCGCGGCCCGCATCAAGGTCGTGCTGCTCACAGGAGCCGGTATCGGCAAGCCCGAGGGTGCGCCTGCCGAAGCCAGGCTGGCGGCGGTTCCAGATGAGCCGGTGACCCGCGAACCTGAGACGGGCGGACCAGCGCCATTCGAGGATGAAAAGATCGCGCTGTCGCCGGCTCTGTGGTTCGATCCGGATGTACGCTGGCTGACCGGCGTTCACGAAGCAGAGGGCCACGCCTACCTGGTTCGCGAGCCTTATGAGGAACTGCTCTGGTGGCTGCTCATGCCGTCGCTGCTCCGCCTGGCCGGTGAGCCTGCCTTGAACCGCGCCGCGGTTGAGAAGATGAGCAGGACCGTCGAGGAGGCCCTGGTCACGGCGGAGGCCGCCGATTATCGAATCGATGCCTTGTTTGGCACGGCTGTTGAGCCGGAGACCCGCGAAACCTCTACCCCGGAGGCCGAATCCCAGGCGCCTGCGCCGGATGAGCTGCAAACCGAACCGGAGCAGCCGCCAGCGGAGCGAATCGAGCCTCGGGAACCGGAGATCGAGCCACCTGATCTATCTGGGGCCGATCCGTTCAAGCCGGCCTAGTGATTTCGTCACATAGCAAGGTTCATCGACGGTTAATTCCTTGCTGCAATTCCGGTTCGCCGCAGGAACAGGTAAAAATGTAACCATGCAACCCTTAATGCTGCAAGCATTTGCGGCATGTTTAAAACCGATTGTCACAAGCATCTGTGATGAGAGGCACATCACAACCAATTCTCCAGGCTTAATGTTCGGTCGGAGATTTTTCAGGGAGAATCTACGCGGATTGAGCTGAAAATCGTTACGCGAAATCCTCTTTCGCCTGGGTTTATTCGGGTTGCCGGCGAATACTCTTTTCCTCATTTATTTCTCTCCCTGGGGTGTCCAGAAATGAGGAGGGTCCGACCGATGTCGGCCTCTCATGTTGGTGAGGATCGCGCCGGAGTGCGTTCCCTGGGGGAGCGGGAGCGGAAGGCGCGGTCAAACGGACATTGCCCGCGCGCTTCATTCCGTCTCGATCAATTCCATAGAAACAAGACCTATCCAGTATTTAGGAGCGGAAGCGTGTGAGCGCTTTCCGTGGAGTAGAACACTGCCTTGTCTGGCAGCCTGAGTTGCAGAGCAGTAAAACCGACGCCGCGAGACCGAAAGGCGGTCACGAGAGGCCCGGAGGGGAGGAATCATGCAGGGTGTCGCTAATGGAGCATTGGATGCTCATGAGAAGCTGCTGATCGATCAGGCAATTGCAGCGCACGAGGGCCACGCGGGAGCGCTGCTGGGAATCCTGGAGACGGTTCAATCCGCCAACGCGCACAAGTACCTGTCGATGGAGTCGTTGCGCTATATCGCGGAGAAGACCGGAGTTCCGGCGGCAAGGATTTATAGCGCCGCGACCTTCTATGCGCTCTTCAACCTCGATCCGCAAGGCGACAACGTGGTCTGCGTCTGCCGCGGGACAGCGTGCCACACGCGCGGCTCCCGGGATCTTCTGGAGAAGCTGTGCCTGGACCTGGGGCTGAGCGAGCGTGACCTGGAGGATGGCAACGAAGCCGATAAGATGGCACTTACTACGCCCGACCAGAAATTCACGGTTCGCACGGTTGCCTGCTTCGGCCAGTGCGCGCTGGCCCCGGTGGTGGAGGTGAACCACCACATCCTGAGCCATGTGAATGAGCGCACGCTGCAGCGTGAAGTGAAGGCGTTGACCAAGGGGGGGAAATAATGCCGCGCATTCAGGATATCGGCGCGTTCAACGCAGTTCGTGAATCCGGACTGGCCAAGCTGATGCCGGCCATTCCGCGCCTGACGGTGGGGATGGGAACCTGCGGCCGCGGCAATGGCGCCGAAGAGGTCTATCACGCCTTGAACGAGGCGATCGGGCGCAGCGGGCAGGATGTGTTGCTGACCGGCGTGGGCTGCTTTGGCTCCTGTTTTCAGGAGCCGCTGGTCGGCGTCCGGCTGCCGGGAAATCCGCTGGTGATCCTGCATCACGTTCATGCCAACGATGCAGCGCGCATTCTGGAGGGCATCTCTTCGCAGAAGCTGCCGACGGATCTGATCTATTGCAAGATCGAGGAATGGGATCACATCACGGCGCAGGTGAAGTACGGCCAGGGCTACCCCGAGATCACGCCGTGGAACGCGATTCCTTTCTTCAAAGGGCAAAAGAAGATTGTTCTGCGAAACTGCGGCCTGATCAATCCATCCGACATCGAGGAGTACATCGGAGTCGGCGGCTACCAAGCTCTCTACAAAGTATTGATCGACGGGCGCGGCGAAAGCGTGATCGAGCAGATCAAGGCCGCCCGCCTGCGCGGACGCGGCGGAGCCGGCTTTCTGACCGGCAACAAGTGGGATTATCTGGCCAAGGCCAAGGCCGATACCAAATACATGATTTGCAACGCCGACGAGGGCGACCCCGGCGCATACATGAACCGCAACGAGATTGAAGGCGATCCCCATGCACTGCTGGAGGGGATGATTATCGGCGCTTATGTGACCGGAGCGACCGAGGGCATCGTGTATGTGCGCGCCGAGTATCCGCTGGCGGTGAGCCGCCTGAACCGGGCTATCGAGCAGGCGCGGGAGTATGGTTTGCTGGGCGCGAATATTCTGGACCGCGGATTCAACTTCAACATCGAGCTGGTGCAGGGCGCGGGAGCTTTCGTCTGCGGCGAAGAGACGGCCCTGATCGCTTCACTGCAAGGCTTTGCCGGGCGTCCACATCCCCGCCCGCCATACCCTGCGCAGAAGGGACTGTGGGGCAAGCCGACCAACATCAACAATGTGGAGACGTGGTTCAACATTGCCCCCATCGTAGCTCGTGGTCCGGCGTGGTTTGCCGAGACCGGCAGCGCCAAGAGCCCCGGAACCAAGGTCATCTCGCTGGTGGGCAAGGTGCAGAACACGGGGCTGGTGGAGATGCCATTGGGCGCTCCGCTCAGAACTTACATCTATGACATCGGCGAAGGCGTGGTAGCCGGCCGCCGCGTGAAGGCGGTTCAGACGGGCGGGCCCTCCGGCGGGTGCATCCCGGTGGAGATGCTGGATACGCCCGTCGATTACGAGAGCCTGGCGCAACTCGGCTCCATCATGGGCTCCGGGGGCATGGTCGTCCTGGACGAAGACAATTGCATGGTCGATGTGGCCCGCTACTTCGTCGAGTTCACGCATTCCGAGTCCTGCGGCAAGTGCGTGCCCTGCCGGGTGGGGTTGAATAAGGCGCTACGCCTGCTGAACTCGATCACCGAGGGCAGTGGAACCACGGACCATTTGCGGCTGCTGGATGAGCTGGGGCGGATGATCCGCGAATGCTCGCTGTGCGGACTGGGCCAATCAGCGCCGAATCCCGTACTGACCACCCTGCGGCACTTCCGCGACGAGTATGAGGACCATATCGTCGCCAAGCGCTGCCGCGCCGGAGTGTGTCAGGAACTGGCGCTCTCTCCCTGCGAGAACAGTTGTCCGTTGCGGATGAACATTCCGCGCTTCCTGGAGCTGTATCAAGAGGGCCGTCTGGAGGACGCCTTCGAGTCGGTGATTCTGGACAACCCGCTGCCTGCATCCACGGGAAGGGTCTGCCAGCATCCCTGCGACAACCGCTGCCGCCGCCAGTCCTTTGACGAAGTGGTGAACATGCGCGAGGTGCATCGGTATATCGCGGACGCGATCTATCAATCGGACCGCTTCAAGCCGATGCTCAAGCGGATACTGGCGCGGCGGCTACCGCCCACGGGCCACAAGGTCGCCGTAGCAGGGGCAGGTCCTACGGGGCTGACCGCGGCGTTCTACCTGGCCATGATGGGCCATGAGGTGACCATCTTCGAGGAGCGCGACGAGGCGGGCGGAATGCTGCGCTTCGCCATTCCCGAGTACAGGCTGCCGAAGTCAGTGTTGCGGCGCGAGCTGGACCTGATTGAGGGCGTTGGCGTGAAGATGGAGTTCAACGTACGGGTGGGATTCGATCTTCCACTGAACGAGTTGGCAAGCCGCTTCAACGCGGTCTTTCTCTCCATCGGAACGTGGAAGGAGTCGTGGCTCTATCTGCCCGGAACGGAGTTGAAGGGCGTTTATCCAGCACTGCCTTTCCTGGAGTCGGGAGCCAAGCAGGAGCAGGTGAAGAAGGGTGCGCGGGTGGCGATTATCGGCGGCGGCAACGCGGCCATCGATTCAGCCCGGTCGGTGCAGCGCATGGGCGCCAATGCAACCATTCTCTACCGCCGCGAGCGCAAGGATATGCCGGCCATTGACGAGGAGATCCAAGCCGCTGAGGAGGAGGGCGTCAAGATTGTCTTTCTGGCCGCGCCTCATCGCATCCTGGGCGATGCGGCTGGAAATGTGAAGGCTATCGAGATCGTAACGACGCGGCTGGGAGAGTATGACAAATCAGGCCGCAGAAGGCCGATTCCTACCGACGAGGTGCAGCGCTTCGACTGCGACAGCGTGATCCTGGCCGTGGGAGAGACCTTCGATCTGGATTTCTGCAAAGCCTCTGGCCTGGAACTCAAGGAAGAAGGCACGATTGTTGTGGATCGCTTCACGCTGCAGACCAGCCGCCCCGGTTTTTATGCCGGAGGCGACGTGATTACCGGCGCTTCCAATGTTTCGAATGCTATGGGCGGCGGCAAGCAGGCGGCGCGCAAGATCGACGAGAGCCTGATGGGCGAACAGCGGTGGGAAAAGCTGTTTCCGGATTTTGAATACAGCCGCCAGGCGCCGGGAGAGCCGAGCCTCAGCCGTCGCCACGCCGGTCACTCGCTGCTGGCCAAGATCCGGGTCCATTCACAGGAAGAAGTGGTTGCAGGCCTCAGTCCCGAAGAGGCGCTGGAAGAAGCTCGCCGGTGCCTGCGCTGCGATTTGAGAGCCACAGTCAGCACGCATTGAGAAAGGGGTATTGCATTGCCCGCCAAAACGATTTCGGTACGCATCGACGGCGAACTGGTGTCAGCCCATGAAGGACAAACCATCCTGGAGGCTGCCAGCGCCAACGGTAAGCATATTCCCACTCTCTGCTATCTGAAGGGCCTGAGCTCAGTAGGAGCCTGCCGGGTGTGCATGGTGGAGTTGGCCGGGACCGACCGGCTGCTGCCGGCCTGTACTACTCCCATTCAGGATGGGATGTCGATCAAGACGGCCTCAGAGAAGCTGACGCTTTACCGGCGCATGGCCGTCGAGATGCTGCTGGTGGAGCGCAACCACATCTGCTCGGCGTGCGTCTCCAACGGCCATTGCGAGCTGCAGGCGATGGCGCAGTCCCTGGGCATTACCCATGTGCGCTACTCCTACAACTACCCGCGCGTGCCGGTGGACATGACCCACCCGCGCTTCGTTCTCGATCACAATCGCTGCATCCTCTGCACGCGCTGCGTGAGGGTCTGCGCGGAGGTGGAGGGCGCGAATGTGTGGGAGGTTTCGTCGCGCGGCATTCACTCCCGGATCATCAGCGAACTGAAGGACGATTGGGGAGATGCGAGGAGCTGCACCGGCTGCGGCAAGTGCGTCCAGGTATGCCCCACCGGCGCGCTGGCGGAGAAGGGCTTCGCAGTCCACGAGATGGTGAAGCAGGGAGACCTGGTGAGCCGATTGGCGGCGCAGAGAACGCACGAGGGGAACGGCGCTCGGTAGGGAATCCGGTTCGTGCTATCCCAGGTCTCAACATCGAGACTTGGGATACACGGCGGATTTTTGCGTATTATATGCGGGGGTACCCCCCCCACCCGTATTCTGTAAATAAATTCCTTGTTTTCATTGATATAGGGGATGGGTTGCGCTGTAAATTCGTCATTCTGCTGGAGTTATTTGCAGAATCGTCATTCCAAAAGAGTTACAGCATGCCTGCGGCATAATTCTCTTCAAAGAGAGGCCGCTTGCGGGTTTTTGGCTGAAAACCGGGCGGAGTACTTCTCATCGATTCGCGGTTTTGTCCTCACAATTTTGATTGTGCGCCGAGAGAAGGATATTTTCTGCAAAACAGGGAGAGAAAAATGTGTGGGTTTTCGGGGGCCTGAGAATCCATGCTATCCCAGCTCCGAGAATCCGGACCTGGGGCACCCGGCTGTTGCATGAAACGATGTTTCGTTGTAGTATGTTACATGGAACGAGGTAAGTTATGGCTACCGATGTGACAAACCGCGTACGCAAGCATCGCGAATCTCTACGCTTAGCAGGGATGAAGCCGGTACAAATCTGGGTTCCCGACACCCGGTCGGAGAGCTTTCGCCGGAAGTGTGAACGGGAGTCGATGTCGCTGGTTGCCGACCCGCATGAAGCGGAGACGCTGGCCTGGATAGCTGAAGTCGCTGACACGGACGGCTGGGTATGAAGCGCGGCGATCTTGTTCCAGTGGTTCTGGCCGGAGCGTATGGCAAACCGCGGCCTGCACTGGTCATCCAATCGGACCTCTTCGCCAAACACCCCTCGGTCACTGTTCTGCCTGTCACCAGCGAGTTGCGCCCCATCGAGACCTTCCGGATTGCGGTTGACCCGACACCGGCAAATGGCCTGCTATTGCGCTCGCAGGTCATGGTAGACAAAGCCCACACCATTCCCCGCGATAAGGCCGGCGAACCATTCGGCGAGTTGGATGCCCGGAGTATGACCGCCGTCAATCGGGCACTGGCGGTGTTTCTGGGGTTGGGTTAGCGGCTACGTTTTCCCAGGTCTCTCCGCCGCGGCGGAAGAGACCTGGGGCACCCGGCCACATGGTCACAGCTGATCCTCTGACGTTTGAAAAACTTACAACGTGAAGAGGCGGCCAGATTTATGGCAAATCCAGTGTAATTCTCAGTGCGGCCTCAACGCTGGCCATTTCAGCGCGGTTGATATTTCCAAGTTTTGATTTTAGACGCGTCTTACTGATTGCTCGGACCTGTTCACACATCGCTATTGAATCTATGGTCAGTCCCGCAGTTCCAGCCTTGAATGCAACATGGCTTGGGTAGGTTCTTGTTTTATTGGCTGCGTCCGTAAGGGGCACAATGATTACAACAGGGCTGCTCTTGTTTATTGCATCCCTGCTAATGACGAGGACGGGGCGCACTCCATCCTGTTCAGCCCCTTCCGTTGGATGGAGGTTAGCTCGAAAAACGTCACCGCGCTGAACCGGCAAAAGCAAGGCTCGACTCCTCTTCGATTAGGTGGTCTTCACCTAACCGAAGAGCTTCCCAATCGCTTGGTTCAAACTCTTCAGCGAGAAGACGTGCTTCTTTCTGATAATCTGCATCCTCTGCCATCTGAGCAAAGGAGGCATCGATTTGCCGACGCCGATAAAGCTTTACATATGCCTGGATTGCACTAACGAAGAATTCGTTCAGGCTCACGAAAGCGGAGGTTTCCGGTCGTCCTGAACCAACAAAACCCTTGGCTTGATCATAGACGGGTTGGGGTAGGCGCACCGTAGTAGCACGCGTCCCACAGTGAGCAAGTGCGGGAGCCATTCTCTCTTCTCCTTTTGGGGTAAAGGGCCTATATTGGCCAAAAGCCTACATTCATTAGACGCAGATCGACATTAAAAGACGCATCGCAATCCGCATCTCTTTTGTAATCAACATGCGCCCCAAAACGTGAATCCGTCTTTGAATCGTCAGCTTACGCCTGCTCACCCCAGAGATGTCAAGAAAAACATTTAACGGGTGGCTTGAAGGGCCATTACCTTGGTATATAGCACCCCAGTAGGACGCTTCATTCGTTGCCATCCTCTGACGTTTGAGGAATTGATCGCTTAGACTTCGCCATCTTTGTGAGGAGCGGGTGTATCTGGCTCTGGAGCAGGTGCCGGGAGTTGCGATTGCTCGCTTGTCGTTGGTTTGTCGAGGATGCCTTGCACAAACTTGCCAATCTTTTCCCTAGTAGAATTGGCGACTTTGGCTTGACGGCGCTTTTCTTCGGCATATCTCTTCTCCAATTCCGCCTGAACATTATCGGCTATCATCGATAGCCCACCAGTTCCGATCACCACCATCATGTCCGTGTTTGGTCCAACTCCAGGTGCAATTTCAGCTCTTTTCTTTGAGAAAAACACAGCTTTCAGAGTGTCTGCAAGACTATGACGGAAGGTGTGATTAAAGGCCATCATCTGCGAATTCGCATGTGCTTGACCGGCACCTATCGCCGCGAACCCAACAGAATCGTGACATTGAAAGGAATCGTTGTCTACGGTGAAGATGTGAGGTCCATTATCGTCGCACCCCGCAATAATGGTTTGCACAAGCGGTCCCTCAAAATTCAGAAGTTCTGTGCCAATATCCCTTACAAAGTCAGAAGAAAATTCAGTTTGCCTTGCCATGAACCCGTCGAGAGTGAGGCCATAGGGTGTCAATATCCGGTGTTCAGCCAGACCCCTGAGCGCCTTGTCTAACTCTCTTTTGTAGAGCAGAGCAACGTCTTTCACTTTCACCCAACTCGTGCTTTGTTGAATTAGGTCTGCGGTGCCAGACATAACCTCCGCTTCGATTTCGGACTGAAGATTCGCGTCACCCGCGATTAAAGAACCTATTGAGGTAGTCCAAAATCTTATTTTCGGAACAGAAGGCTCAAATTGGACATCTCCCGCCGTCAGCATCCGATCAGACGCCCCAACGATTCCTGAATTTGCAAAAATGGCCGCTACGCAAACTGTCACCGAGCAACCTGCTTTCTTCTAGCGAACTTTGCGCACTGAATTTACTCCTATTCTTCGCTTTGTTCAAGCGAACAGTATAGCTCTTCATTTTCATTGTGCACCGGAGGAGGGTAATTATCTGCAATGAACGGAGGAGTGTGGCATCCCAGGTCCCAAGAGCGGGATCTGGGGCACCCAGCATTCTGCAGATAAAGACGTTCGCGGGGGAAAGGCCCGAAAGAGCAACCGCAGGGGCTAAGGCCCTTCCTTCTTTTCGGCTTTCGGCACGACTGAAGTCGTGCCCTGTTACAAAGCCTGTGCGACCAAGGTAGAGGTAATCCGAAGGGCTGGGAGCGTGGCTGGCCGGTGAAGACTGCTCGACCGGGCTTTCTTCTATTTGTCCCAAGCGCCCCTGACCCGTAGAATCACAGGAGGGCCGGGGGCGACCTTGCCCGGAGCGGCACCAAGAACCGATGAGCGAACAGGAGACAGGGATTCCCATCGAGGCGCAGGCTGTTTCGCCGGCGTGGATCAGAATCGAGCAGGCGCGCCATCCCCAGCGGCCATACCCCATGGACTTTATCGAGCGGATCTTCACGGATTTCAGCGAGATTCACGGGGATCGCGCCTATGGCGACGACGAGGCCGTGGCCTGCGGCATGGCGCGGCTGGGCGACGACGAGGTGCTGGTCATCGGCAACCGCAAGGGCGGCAGCACCAAGGAGCGGGTGCGGCGCAACTTCGGCATGCCGCATCCTGAGGGCTACCGCAAGGCGCTGCGCTGCATGAAGATTGCCGAGAAGTTCTCGCGGCCGGTCATCAGCTTTATCGATATGCCGGGAGCGTTCCCCGGCCTGGGCGCCGAGGAGCGGGGCCAGGCGGAGGCTATCGCCAGAAACCTGCGCGAGATGGCACGGCTGCGCGTGCCCACCATCTCGGTGATCAGCGGCGAGGGCGGATCGGGCGGAGCGCTGGCCCTGGCC
>Ga0182027_10014474_pt1 | contig 10918 bp, 8 predicted proteins | sample 712E1DmetaG_FD_121300 | JGI IMG/M metagenome (GOLD analysis project Ga0182027, IMG submission 121300) | Permafrost microbial communities from Stordalen Mire, Sweden - 712E1D metaG (Illumina Assembly) | ecosystem: Environmental > Terrestrial > Soil > Wetlands > Permafrost | place: Sweden...
CCTCATCCAACCCCGCAGTCAGCCGCCGTATATCATTGGCTTGATCCCGAAGGCGAGCCGCCAGGCGGGTGTGCAGGCCATTGGCGCCGCCGATTGCAGAGTAATCTGCCATGCCCTGAGATTATAGAACTGGAGGGAATTATGCAACGGGTTCGAAGCCGTCTGGCTTTGGTCGCGGCCTGTCTGGCTTGCTATGCGGCCGGCAGTTGGAGTGGCGCGGCGGCGAATGCAGCTCGCGATCCTTCGAAAGATCTGATGGCGGCCGACCGCGAATTCGATAGCTCCACCGCCGCCAATGGCGTCGAAGGATGGGTCTCGCACTTCGCCCCGGACGGCATCCTGATGCCCGCCGGCAACCCCATTGTGGCCGGTCAGGAGGCGATCCGGACCTTCGTGTCGAAGACCATGACGCCGGATTCGTCCATTCGGTGGGAGCCGGTTGACGGCTTCGTCTCGGGCGACCTGGGGTACACCTACGGCCTGTCTAAATCGGTGCGTCTCGGAGCAGACGATAAGCCCGTGGTGGCGTGGGGTAAGTACCTGGCGGTCTGGCGCCGGGCGCCCGATCGGTCCTGGAAGGTGGTCGTCCACATCGACAACGCAAGCCCGGCGCCGGCCAGGAAGGAGTAGGCATGCAGAACGAAGACGAAGAGCCGCTGCGCATCCCGGTCACCGACGTCTTCGATCTGCACAGCGTGCCGCCGAAGGACGTCGAGGGCGTTGTTGAAGCGTATCTCGAAGAGGCCCGGCGCCTGGGATTGAAAGCGCTTCGCATCATCCATGGGCGCGGAATCGGTGTGCAGCGCGAAACCGTGCGCCGGGTTCTGGCGCGCACGGCGTTCGTCCTGGCCTACGGGGACGCTCCGGGCGAAGCCGGCGGCTGGGGCGCCACCGTCGTCAGCTTGAAGACTTCTGCTGATAGCCCTGGCACTTTCTCCTGAAATCGCCCCCGCCCAATACCTGTGGGTGAAAGCGACGTCGCCGAATTTCGAGTTGAAGTAGACTGGCGTGATATGAAACCACTCGTGGTGGCCTTGCTCGCGTTCGTCGGAACCGCGTCCGCCGCCGAACAGAAGTGGGTGAAGGCGACCTCGGCGAACTTCGAAGTCTACACCACCGCCGGCGAGAAGAAGGCGCGCGAAGTCATTCTCTATTTCGAGCAGGTGCGTGGTCTCTTCGAGAAAGAGAGCCATCCGGTCCGCTCCGTCGCGGGACGGGTGCGGATCGTCGTGTTCCAATCACCCCGGGAATACAAACCCTACCAGATGTACGATCGGCCGGCTTACGCCGCGGGGAGCAACGACCACGATGAAATCGTGTTGGGGAACCTTTCGGCCGACTACTATACGATTGCGGTCCACGAGTACGTTCACATCATCCTCCGGCCGATCAAGAACGTGCCGGTGTGGCTCAACGAGGGAATGGCTGAGTTCTACTCCAACCTACATCCCGCAGGAAAGAAGGTCTCGGTCGGCGAGCCGCTGCCCGGCCGGGTTTCCCTGCTCGAAGCGAACCGCTGGCTCGATCTGGAAACGCTCTGCGCCGTGGATCACAAGTCCCCTTATTACACTACCGACCACTCCAAGGTAAGCGTGTTCTACGCGGAAAGCTGGGCCCTAACGCACATGCTCGCGCTCAGCGGTCCGTACAGGCCGAGGTTTCTCGAATTCGAGAGACTGATTTTCAGCGGCACGGAACCCGCCGACGCCTTCCAGAAGGCGTTTGGCAAGTCGATGCTCGAAGTGCTTGCAGACCTCCACCGATACATCCAGCGGAGCACGTTGCCAGGGCAACTGTTCGATGTCACGCTGGAGAAATCGGCCGAAGATCCCGAGGTCAAGCCAGTGACGGCGTTCGAGACGGGCCTGGTGCTGGCCAACATCCTGGCTGACTTGAACAAGGTGGGCGAGGCTAAGCAGGCCTACGCCAGGCTGGCGCAGGAGAACCCGGCAAGTCCCGAGGTTCCAGAAGCGCTCGGGTACCTGGCATGGCGCGCCGGGAATCAGGACGAGGTTCGGGCCGAGTTCGGCAAGGCTGTGGAACTGGGGAGCAAGAATGCCCGGATGTACTACGAGTACGCCGCGATGGCGGGCGGAGCAGGTGAGCCCGCCAAGCTGCAAATCAAGCTGCTGACGAAGGCGGTCGAACTCGATCCGGAGTACTACGAGGCGCGCCTTCACCTCGGCTTCCAGTTGATGGGGCAATCGGACTACGCGGGCGCCCTGGTTCAGTTCGCACACCTGAAGAAGGCGCAACCGGAACATGCCTTCCAGTTCTTCCAGGCCCTTGCCTACTCATGCTACCGGACCGGCGACAAGGAAGGCGCCCGCGCCAGCTCCAAACGCGCTCTCGAGGTTGCCCCGGGGCCGGCCGAGAAAGCCTCCGTTGAGGCACTTCTGGCGCAACTCGATCAGCCCCCGCGCGAGCGGCTGCGGGCGATGACCGCGGCACCGGAGCCGGAAAGCGAACCGGAAGAGCCGAAGGAGCAGCCTACGCCGCGGCGGGTCCTGCAGCACCGCGAAATACCGCCGCGAACTCCCTTCAGCGCCGTCGAAGGAACGCTCGATCAGATCGACTGCCTGGGAACCACGGCCCGCCTCCGGATGACCGTGGGCGGCCGCCCCGTGCGGCTGCTGATCGACAAGCCCAGCGGGATCGAGGTCCGCGGCCACGGCGGCTCATTTGTGATGACCTGCGGGCCGCAGAAGGCGCGAAGCGCGATGCGCGTGGAGTACGAGCCCAAGGTGAACGACACGCTAGGCACCATCGGCCTGGTGCGGGTTGTGGAGATGAAGTAACCGATCTACTGCCACCCGCCGCCCAGCGCCCGGTAGAGCTGCACGTAAGCCAGCGCTTCGCCGAGGCGCAGTTGCGCCAGCGCCAACTGGCCCTGGAACAGATTGCGCTCCGAGTCGAGAACCTGCAGGTAACTGTCGAGCCCCCCCTTGTAGCGCATCTGGGAAAGACGGGTGGTCTCGGAGAGCGCGGTCACCAGGCGCTCCTCTTCGGCGCGCTGCTCACGCGTCCGGCGGTAACCTACCAGCGCATCGGAGACCTCGCGAAAGCCGCTGTAGATGGCCTTCTGGTAGGCGGCCACCATCTCACGCTTCTGCGCTTCGGTCAGGCGCACACCGGCGCGGACCAGGCCGGCGTTGAAGACCGGCATCGTCGCACCCGGACCGCCCGCCCACAGGCGCGCCGGCCCCGTAAACAGATCCGTCAGTGCCCTGCTCTGCCCGCCCAGAAACCCGGTGAGCGAGATCTGCGGGAAGTAGAGCGCCTTGGCCGCGCCAATCTCAGCGTTGGCCGAGATCAGCGCCTGCTCGGCCTGCCGTATGTCCGGCCGCTTCTCAAGCAGCGACGACGGCAGACCCGCCGGAACCTCCGGAGGCAGCACGAACTGGTCGAGCGTTTTCGCGCGCGCAATCTCGCCCGGCGCGCGGCCCGCCAGCAGGCTCAGCGCGTTCTCCATCTGCTCCACGTCGCGCTCGGCGCTGGCGATCTGGGCGGTGGCGATGTAGAGGAATGTCTCCGCCTGGTGGACTTCCAGAGCCGTAGCCGCGCCGCGTTGGTTGCGCAACTGAACCAGCTTCAGATTGTTCTCAGCGATGTCGCTGGTGTGGCGCGCGATCTCGAGTTCCAGGTCGCGCTCCCGCAGCCTGAAGTAGCCGCCGGTGACGTCGGCAATCAGCGACACGATGACCCCGCGGCGGCCTTCTTCGGTGGCCAGGTACTGCGCGCGGGCCGATTGATTAAGGCGGCGGAGGCGGCCCCAGAAATCCAGCTCCCAGTCCAGCGCCACGCCGGCCTGGGTGTAGCTCACATCCATGATGGAGCCCGAAGGAACGTTGTCATTCGCGCCGATGAAGGGCGACCGCGAGCCCGTGAACGAGGCCTGCGCCACCAGATTGGGGAACCGCTGGGCGCCCGTGATCCGGAAACGGGCGCGCGCCTCGAGGACCCGCTCGGAGGCGATGCGCAGATCGAAGTTATGTTCGAGCGCCGCCGCGACGAGCTGCTGCAGCGCATCGTCCTGGAACAGTTCGGACCATTTGCGATCGGCGAGCGACGCCGCGCCACCGTTGGGAGCCGCACCGCGATACTGAGGCGGCGCGTCCACCACGGGCCGCTTGTAGTTCGGGCCCACGGCGCAGCCGGCCGCGAGAAGCAACGGAAGAAGGATGCCGACTCGCACCGTCATAGGGTCTCCTCCGCGACGCGATCCGTTTCGGGCACAGGCTTGGCGTTCCGTTCGACGAGACGCTGGATCACCACGTACAGCACCGGCACGATGAAGATCGCCAGCAGCGTGGCGGCATTCATGCCGCCGAAGACCGCCGTACCGAGCGAGCGCCGCGATGCCGCCCCGGCTCCTTTCGCCACCACCAGCGGCACCACGCCGAGGATGAACGCGAACGAGGTCATCAGAATGGGCCGCAACCGGAGCTTCGCGGCTTCGAGAGCGGCATCGACAATCGAGTGGCCCTCCTCGCGCCGCATCCGGGCGAACTCGACAATCAGGATGGCATTCTTAGCCGCCAGTCCGATAAGAGTCACGATTCCGATCTGCGTGTAAATGTCGTAGGGGTAGGAGCGCAGCCAGACTGCCGTCAGCGCGCCGAACAGGCCCAGCGGAACCGCCATCAAAACGGCGAACGGGATCGACCAGCTTTCATACAGCGCCGCCAGGAACAGGAACACCAGCACGCCCGCGAAGCCGAAGATCACGCCCTCGTGCCCCTGCGCTTCCTTCTCCTGGTAGGTCGTGCCGGTCCATTCGTAGCTGTAGCCGGCGGGCAACGTCGCCGCCGCTACCTCCTCCATGGCCCGCGTGGCTTCGCCGCTGCTGTAGCCGGGCGCCGGCCGGCCGAGCAGTTGGATGGAGCGGAAACGGTTGTAGCGGTAGACCACGTCTGGCCCCGCCGTCGGCGACACCGTGGCGAGCGTGCCCAGCGGCACCATGTCCCCCGCGGCGGTGCGCGTGTAGAAGCGGTTGATGTCGTCGGGCTTGCTCCGGAACTCCGGCTCCGCCTGCACCAGCACTTGCCAGGGGTGCCCGAACGCGTTGAAGTCGTTCACGTAGAGGCCGCCCAGGAAGGTCTGCAGCGTGTTGTATGCCTCCGTGACCGGGATGCCCATGCTTTGCACCTTGTCGAGGTTCACATCGATGCTGTAGGCGGGAACGTTGGGCCGGAACGTGTTCACCACGGTACCCAGCTCCTTCCGGTGCCGGGCCGCCTCGATCAGCAGATCGGCGGCCTCTGACAGGTCGTGGACGCTGCCGCCGATGCGGTCTTCCAGCATGAATTGGAAACCGCCCGAGGTGCTCAGACCAAGAATAGGCGGCGGGCCGAAGGCGAAGGTGACCGCTTCGGGCACCTGGCTGAACTCCCGCTGCATGGTGGCGATGATGGCCGCGAACTGCGTTTCCTTCGATTCGCGTTCGTCCCACGGCTTCAGCCGGCAGATCAGCGTGGACACATTCGAAGCGCTGGTGCGGGTGGCGATGTCGAGGCCGCCCAGGGCCAGGTGCCCCTCGATGCCCGGCAGAGTGCTGGCAATCTTCTCGATCTTTCGCGTGGCGGCGTCCGTGCGGTCGCGCGACGCGCCGTCGGGCAGGCGTATGGAAACGTAGATGGTGCCCTGGTCCTCGTCCGGCAGGAAGCCGGCGGGAAGGTGGTGGAACAGCGCTCCGGCCGCCAGCCAGAAGCAGAACAGCGCCGCCAGTGCGAACGCCGATTTCCGAATCAGCGCGCTCACCCCCACCAGATACATGTTGCGCGAGCGCTCGAAGACCCGGTCGAAGGCTCCGAAAAAGCGCCCGAGCGGACCGCGCGTCTTCATCTTCGGCCGCAGCAGCAGGGCGCTCAGGGCCGGGCTCAGCGACAACGCGCTGAACGCCGAAATCAGCACCGAGGCGGCGATGGTGAGCGCGAACTGCTTGTAGATCTGCCCGCTGATGCCGCCCAGGAATGCCACCGGGATGAAGGCCGCCGCCAGGATGCAGGCGATGGCTACTACCGGCGCCGACACTTCTTCCATGGCGCGGATGGCCGCCTGGCGCGGAGTCAGTCCTTCGTCGATATGCCGTTGCGCCGCCTCCACCACCACGATGGCGTCGTCCACCACGATTCCAATCGCCAGGACCAGACCGAACATACTGGTCATGTTGATGGAGAAGCCGAGCAGCGGAAACAGAGCCAACGTGCCCACGATGGCCACCGGCACGGTCAGCAGGGGAATCAGGGTGGCGCGCCAGTTCTGCAGGAACACGAACACCACGATGATCACCAGTCCGATGGCCTCGAACAGCGTCAACTGCACATCCTTGATGGCGGCGCGCACGAACATGGTGGAGTCGTAGCCGATGATGTAGTCCATCCCCGCCGGGAAGCTCTGCTTGGTCTTTTTGAGGAAGGAGCGGACACGCTCGGCGGTGGCCACGGCGTTGGCGCCCGGAGAGAGATAGACGATCAGGTTGGCGGCGTTGCGCCCGTTCACGCGGTTGAAGCCGGCGTAGGTCTGCGCGCCGAGATCCACGTGACCGACATCCCGGATGCGCAGCAGCGAGGTGTCCGGCTGCGCCCGCAGCACGATGTCCTCGAACTGGCTGGGATCGACGAGCCGTCCCGGCGCGCTCACCGAGTACTGGAAAGCGGTCCCGGTCGGCGAGGGCGGTTGTCCGAATGCCCCGGCCGGGTTCTGCCGGTTCTGTGCGTCAATGGCCTTGCTGACGTCGGTGGCGGTGATGCCGAACTTGGCCATCTTGTCGGGGTTCACCCACACGCGCATGGAGTAGATCTGGGCCGAGCCCAGGCGCGCTTCACCCACGCCATCCAGGCTGGCAACCTGGTTGAGAAGGTTGATCTGCACGTAATTGGACAGGAACAGCGAGTCGTAACGGCTGTCGGGCGATTCCAGACTGATGGCCATCAGGAACGCGGTCGAGACCTTCTTCACCACCACGCCCTGGCGCTGCACTTCGACCGGCAGGCGGGGCATGGCGATGTTGACGCGGTTCTGCGTCTGCACCGTGGCCATGTCGGGATTGGTGCCCAGCTTGAAGGTGATTTGAATGTTGAGCGAGCCGTCGTTGCCGCTGCTCGACAGGAAATACAACATGCCGTCGAGGCCGATCAACTGGTCCTCGATCGGCTGGGCCACGGTCTTCTCCAGGTCCTGCGCATTGCCGCCGAGATAGCTGGTGCTGATCTGCACCACCGGAGGCACCACTTCGGGATAGGCCGCCACGGGCAGGTTCGGAACCGCTGCGGCTCCCAGAATCACGATCACGATGGCAACCACCATCGCGAACACGGGATGGTCGATAAAGAAACGCGCCATGGCTTAGTTCCCGCTCTTCCTCATCTGCGGGGCGGCGAGCGCACCGGGCCGTACCCGCAACTGGCCTTCGATGATCACGCGGTCGCCTGGCTGAAGCCCCTTCTCGATGACCCACTGGCCACCAACGCGGTCGCCTGTGGTCACCGGCTTTAGCGCCACCTTGTTGTCGCTGCCTACCGTGTAGACGGTCTGGATGCTCTGCAACTGCTGCAGCGCCTGTTGCGGCACCAGCAAGGCCCCGCGCCGTTCGTCGATCTGGACGCGCACCCGGCCGAACTCGCCCGGAAGCGCGGTGTGCCGCGGATTCGGAAAGCGCGCCTGCATCTCGAGCGTCCCCGTGTGGGGGTCCACCTGGTTCAGCGAGTTCTCAATGCGACCCTTCCAGGGGAACTCGGAATTGTCGGCCAGAAGCAGGGTGAGCGGGAGTTCCCCGCCCGGCAAGCTGCGACCGTTCCTGGTCCATTTGAGCATCTCGGATTCGGTGACCTTGAAGCGAACCCAGATCGGGTCGAGCGGCACGATGGTGGTCAGCGGCAGCGATGCGTTGGGAGGAACCAGGCCGCCGACCGGCACGAGAGTATCTCCAATCCGGCCGGCGATGGGCGCCCTTATCGTGCCGTACTCCAGATTCAGCTCCGCGGTTCTGAGCGCGGCCTTCTGCGATTCCATCTTCGCCAGCATGGAGTCGATCTGCGTGCGCGTCGAGAGCGTCACCTGGTCGACGTTCGCCTTGTACGCGTTCACGTTCGCCTCGTTGGCGCGAAGCGCGGCCACCGCGGCGTCGAGATCCTGCTGCGACGCGGCGCCGGCCTCCACCAGCGGCTTCAGGCGCTCGTTGTCCTGTTGGGCCTTCACCAGGTTGGCCTGCGCGGAAGCGAGATTGGCCTGGGCCTGCAGCAGCGCCACCTGGCGACGCGCGAATTCCACATCCGCCTCGCTCTGCTTCAGGTTCGCCTTGGCTTGCTGGACGCTGGCCTCATAGGGCCGCAGGTCGAGCACATAGAGGACCTGCCCGGCCGCGACTTCAGCGCCCGGCCGGAACTGCCAGCTCTCGATGTAGCCCTCCACGCGTCCCCGGACCTCGACCATGTCGCGCGCATAGGTCTGGGCCGCGAAGTCCGCGAAGATCGGGACGTCCGCCGGTTGAACCTCGACCACCACCACCGGGACCGCGGGAGCGTGAGCCGGATCCTGCTTCTGGCCGTCGGCCGCGCATCCGGACATCGAAATCAGGGCGGCCAGACCGGCCAGACCGCAAAGGACAGGAATGAGTTTCATTGAATTCGTCATCTCTTCACAAACAACCCATGGCCGCAAGAACGATGGACGCCGTCGCCTCGTCCCCTGGTTTCGAGCTGACCAGCAAATCGTAGAGGTGCCGGTCCGCCCAGTTCTGGCCGAAGTTCATGCGTACGTAGCGGGCGCGCTCCGCGTCCATGCGGCGGATCAGTGCGGGCGCATCGGCTGCCCCGCCCTCGCGGCGGCTGACCCGCGCCACCTTGTCCTCCCACGGCGCGTATACGAAGACGTGAAATGCCTCCGGACAGGTCTGCAGGACGCACTGGGCGCCGCGGCCGACCACCACGCAATTCCCGACCTGGTAGGCATGCTCGATGAGGCCCCGCGTCAGTTTCGCCATGGTCTCGGCGTCGAAAACCTCCGCGCTGGCGAGCGGCGCAGCGCCCTCGAAGGCTCCGGACCAGAGTCCGCGCCGGCTCAGCCGGTGCACCCACGTATCGACGCGCTCGTCGAACCGCCGCGCCAGAGCGGGATCGACGTGCGCCGCCTTGGCGATTTCGTCGATTAATGCGCTGTCCAGCAGATTCCAGCCCAGCCGGGCGGCCGCTAGACCGGCGATGCGGGCTCCGCCGCTGCCGTATTCCCTGGCCACTGTCAGGACTCGGTACATACCGCCAGACCTTTCCAGATCATATCGAGCAGAAACTCGACGTCGTCGGCGACGCTCTCGCGCGACCATCCGAACAGGCGTTGCAGGATGAGTCCGCGAATCATCTCCGAGATCGTGAAAGCCGCGGCGCCCGCGCGCACGGCGCGAATGTGGCCGCTGGCCGCCGCCGCCTCCAGCACCGCTTCGAGCAGTTTGACCTGCTCCAGGTAGAGGCTCCTGCATTCCTTGCTGACGTGCGCCGCGCCGAAGTTCCCGAACTCGGAATGGTAGATCTTGACCAGGTCGCGATTCTTCTCCGCGTAGCGCACCCGCGTCTCGATGCAGGCCCTGACCTTGTCGGCGGGCGCGTTCGCCGCGGCCACGCTCCGTTTCATGTCGTCGATCAGGCCGGACAGGCCTTGCCGCAGGGCTTCCAGGTAGATTTCCCGCTTGGAAGGGAAGTAGAGGTAAACGGTGCCCTTGGCCAAGCCGGCCGCTTCGGCGATCTCGTCCACCGTGGCGCCGTCGAATCCGCGGCGGGCGAACACCTTGCGCGCCGCCTGCAGGATCTCCCCACACCGGAACTCCGAAACCACCGCCTGCTTTGATTTGCGTGCTACCGTCATGAGAAATGACTATCCGGTCAGTTTACCATACGCGCGGGTCAGTGGGTGTTCGAAAGGCGCGTCGAGTTACCGAACCGCGACCGTGAGGGAGCGGACGGTCCGCTTGCTGAAGCGCGCCCGGGACGCCCTGTGCCAGAATTAGGATTCCCATGAGCCAGCAACTTCAACTCCTCGCTCTCACGCTCGCCGCCGCCACGGGCGCTTTCGCGCAGACCCGCACCATCGCCGTCGACACCGCCAAGGTCCGCGGCGGCCAGAGCCAGGTTTTCAAAGAATGCATCGGCGCCGGCCGCGCCAACGAGGGCTTGCGCGCGGACTGGCAAGCGCAGCTCACGCTCGTCCAGAAAGAGATCGGGTTCCGGTACATCCGCATGCACGGCCTGCTGCACGACGACATGGGCGTGTACAAGGAAGACCGCCAGGGCAACGCGATTTACAACTGGCAGTACATCGACAAGCTCTACGACTTCCTGCTCAGCGTGCGCCTGAAGCCGTTCGTCGAGCTGGGCTTCATGCCCGCGGACCTCGCGAGCGGCAGCCAAACCGTCTTCTGGTGGAAGGGTAACATCACGCCGCCGAAGTCGTACCAGAAATGGGCGGACCTGATCCGGGCGCTCACGCGGCACTTCGAGGAGCGCTACGGGCGCGACGAGGTGAAGTCCTGGTACTTCGAGGTTTGGAACGAGCCGGACATTCCGCCCTTCTACACCGCGGACCTCAAGGAGTATCTGAAGCTCTACAAGACCACGGCGGAGGCGATCAAGAGCGTGTCGCCCGACTACCGTGTGGGCGGGCCGGCGTCCGCCATGGCGTACAAGTTCGAGACCGCGCTGGTGGAGTACTGCGCCGCCAATCACGTGCCGATCGATTTCGTGTCCACCCACGCCTACGGCGTCAAGGAAGGCTTCTTCGATGAGACCGGCAGCAAGGGCACGGTGCTCGACACCGACCCGGCGTCCGTGAGCAGCCGCATGGTGCACTCACGCGAACTGCTGCGCGCCTCGAAGCTGCCCAACCTGGAGTTGCACTTTACCGAGTGGAGCTCGGCCTACACGCCCAC
>Ga0182027_10014475_pt1 | contig 10918 bp, 8 predicted proteins | sample 712E1DmetaG_FD_121300 | JGI IMG/M metagenome (GOLD analysis project Ga0182027, IMG submission 121300) | Permafrost microbial communities from Stordalen Mire, Sweden - 712E1D metaG (Illumina Assembly) | ecosystem: Environmental > Terrestrial > Soil > Wetlands > Permafrost | place: Sweden...
CACTCGGCAGGGTCGATCCAGGGCCGGTCGGCGAGCTGACGAACGGCGCCGCTCGTGCCGACGGTGACGACCGCCTGGCCCGGCGTCCCGATCCCCGTCCCGAGGTTCGCCATCGCACCGTCGCTTCCGCCCGCGACGACGGACAGACCCTGCGGGAGCCCGGTCGCGGCGGCCGCGTCCCGGGTCAGGCCGCCGATGACCGCGGTCGAGGCGACGAGCGGCGGGAGGCGTCCAGCGGTGACCCGCGCTGCCCGGAGCGCCTCGGGATCCCACGTCCGGCTCGCGATGTCGAGGAGCCCGGTCGTCGAGGCGATCCCGACATCGGTCGCCCAGGCGCCGGTGAGCTCGTGGAGGACCCAGTCCTTGAGGCCGACGAACAGGGCGGCGCGCCCCGCGAGCCCGGACGCCTCCTCGACCCACCAGCGCAGCCGGACGGGGTTGTAGGTCGAGCGCACCGGACAGCCCGTGCGCGCGTACAGTCCCGGGACGTCCACCTCGGCGCGGACGGCCCGCTCGAGCGGTGCGGCACGGTTGTCGGCCCAGGTCATTGCCGGCGCGATGGGCGTCCCGTCCGCCGCGACCGGGAAGCAGCTGTGCATGGCGCCGCTGAAGCAGATCCCGCTCGGCGGGACGGAGGAAGCGGCTGTCGCGGCACGGATCGCACGCACGACGGCAGCGCGGATGGCGGACGCGTCCTGCTCCGCCCAGCCCGGATGCGGGATCCGGAGCGGGTACCCCTCGCTCGCGGCGGCGACGGCACGACCGGCGGGGTCGAAGACCACCGCCTTGCAGCTCGTGGTCCCGAGGTCGAGCCCGATCATCCCGCGTCGTCCAGGCGGTAGGCGCGCCGTGCCAGGCCGCAGGCAAGCTCGCCCGCCATCTCGGCCGCGGCCGCCTCATCGACCACGTCACGGACGACGAGGCCAGCCAGCCAGCCCGCCGTGGCCCTGCGCCAGGCGTCGTGGCGGGCGGGGATCGAGCAGAACGCGCGGGTGTCGTCGTTGAACCCGGCAAGGTTCGCGATCCCCGCCGTCTCGACGACGCGGTCGAGGTAACGGACGATTCCGTTGAGGCTGTCGTGGAACCACCAGGGCGGCCCGAGCCGGAGCGCCGGGTAGTGGCCGGCGAGCGGCGCGAGCTCGCGGGAGTAGGCCGTCTCGTCGAGGGTGAAGAGGATGAGCCGGAGGCGCGGGTCGCTGCCGAACCGCTGCAGGAGCGGGCGGAGGTTCCGGGTGAACTCGGCGCTGACCGGGATGTCGGCGCCCATGTCCGTCCCGAACCGCTCCAGGAGCGCCGGGTCGTGGTCGCGGAGCGAGCCGACGTGGAGCTGCATGACGAGCCCGTCCTCGACGCTCATCCTGGCCAGCTCGATGAGCAGGTGGCCGGCGAACCGCCGGGCGTCGTCGTCCGTCGGCTCGCCCCGGAGGGCGCGGGCGAGGATCGCGTCGGCCTCCGCCGGCTCGAGCGGGGACGTGTAGGCGGTCTCGACCCCGTGGTCGGCCGCCACGGCGCCCATCTCGCGGAAGTACGCCCGGCGGGCCTCGAGCGCGGCCAGCAGGTCCGCCGTGCTCGAGATCTCGCGGCCGACCGCGTCGGAGAGGGCGTCGAGCCGGGCCCGCCAGCCGGGCGCGAGGAGGTTGACCACCCCGTCCGGGCGGAAGGTCGGCCGGACGTCCCCGGACCAGCCCGAGGCCCGGATCGCCCGATGGCCGTCGAGCGGGTCGGCGGCATCGTCGGTCGTGCAGAGCGTCTCGATCCGGAAGCGCTCGAAGAGCGCCCGGGGCCGGAACTCGGGCCGGGCGAGCTGGGCCTCGATCGCGTCGTAGACGGCTCCGGCATTCGCGCTCCCGAGCGGCTCGTCGATCCCGAAGACCCCGCTGAGCTCGTCGGCGAGCCAGGCGCCCGACGGTGTCGCCCGGAAGAGATGCACGTGGTCGGCGAAGAGCTGCCAGGCGCGGCGATGGTCGGTCTCGGTCGCCGGCCGGCCGTCGCGCGGGCCGCCGGGGGCGTCCGCTCGCGGCCGGATCCCGAGCGCCTCGAGCGGGATCCCCTGGGAGTACAGCATCCGGAACACGTAGTGGTCCGGGATGATCAGGAGCTCGGTCGGGGTCCCGAACGTCGCCTCCGGGTCGGCGAGGAGACGCGGATCGACGTGCCCGTGCGGGCTGATGATCGGCAGGCCCGCGACGAGGTCGTACAACCCGAGCGCGATTCGGCGCGTCGCCGGATCAGGCGGGAGGTAGCGGTCGGCCGCGAGGCGTTTCGGCTGGACAGTCATCGGCGCCCTCCGCACGCTAGCCGATGGTAGACGCGGCAGCCGGGGGCCGCTCAGCGCCGGTGCCGCGATGCCCCGCACGGTGAAGCCCTCGGCTTGCCTGAGATCTCGGCCCGGGTGATGCGGCCTGCACCTTGACCGGACCGACGCCGAGAACGTGCGGTAGTCTCGCTTCGGCCCCCCTCGCGGGCTCCACGCAGAGGGTCGCCCGGGACCGCAAGAGGAACCCAACCGATGCGCAAGCTCCGCAATCTCGTGGCCCTCGGCGCCGGCGCTGTTGCGCTCGCGGGGACCACCTACTGGCTCGTCGTCCGACCCTGGGCGCAGGACTGGGGGACCGATCCCGGGGAGGCAACCAGGCCGCTCCCGGGCGACGACGTCGTGCCCGACGCCCCGGTCAGCGACACGCGGGCGATCACGATCGAGGCGCCCGCGTCCGCGGTCTGGCCGTGGCTCATGCAGATGGGATACGGGCGTGGCGGCTGGTACAGCTACGACGCGATCGACATGAAGGGCGCGAGCTCCGACCGCATCCTCCCCGACACGCCGCCGCTCGCCGTCGGTGACATCGTCCCGACACACCCTAGCGGCGGGTTCGAGGTCAAGGTCGTCGAGCCCGAGCATGCCCTGGTCCTCTATATCGACACGGCCCTCGTGCGTACCCAGGCCGAAGCGGCTCGGAGCAGCGCGACCGAGGCGAGCCCGGCCAACGTCGCGGCCGCCGGCGCGCTCATGAGCGCGGCACAGCCGACCGAGTTCGCCGCCAGCTGGGCCTTCATCCTCGAGCCGCTCGGCGACGACCGGGCACGCCTGGTCGAGCGGTTCCGGGTCCGCTTCGAGGGAGACGGTCAGCCCTGGACGAAGTTCACGCTGCCCTTCATGGGCTTCGGCGTTTTCGTCATGGTCCGCCGGCAGCTGCTCGGCATCAAGGAGCGGGTCGAGCGGAACCAGGCCCAGCCGCGCCCGGCGGCCTAAGGTCAGCGCGTGCAGCGCAGCCCGGCCGCCGGCAGGGTGCCGTCGATGAGATACGCGTCCACGGCGGTGCGGACGCACGCGCTCGACGGGTACCCCGCGTGTCCCTCGCCGACGCGGGTGACCAGGACGGATGACATCATCTGCCGCGCGACGGCCTGGGCCCAGGCGTAGGGCGTGGCCGGGTCGCCGGTCGAGCCGACGAGGAGGATCGGTGGCGCCCCGGGCGCCGCGACCGGGGCCGGGACCCTGGCGGGTGGCACGGGCCAGTAGGCGCACGCGACGTCGTTGTAGGCCACCAATCGCCCGACCCGCGGCGCGAGGGTGGTGAAGCGCGCGGCCAGCGCGGCGTAGGCGGCCGGGTCACTGGGTGACGGCCAGTCGAGACAGGTCACCGCGTCGTAGGCGTCGATGATGTTGGAGTACGAGCCGTCGGGATTGCGTCCCCGCAGCGGGTCGCCCATTGCGAGCAGGAGGCTCCCGTCACCCGCCCGCGCCTCGGCGAGTGCCTCCGCGAGCAGGGGCCAGGCGGCCTTCGAGTAGAGGGCCTCCGTGACGGCCTCCCAGGCCTGCGTGGGCCCGACGGGTTCCCGGTTGGCGAGACGCAGCGTCGCCACCGGGTGCTGCACGATCTGCCGCATGAGGGTGTCGAACGCGGATGCCGGCTGGCCCCCGGAGTAGAAGGCACACGCGGAATGGGCCGCGCAGTCGGCGAGGAACCGGTCGAGTGCCCCTTCCAGCGCGACCGCCTGGTCCTGGCGGAAGGTGGCTTCGGAAAGGCTCGGGTCGACCACGCCATCGAGCGCCAGCGCGCGGATGTGGGTGGGGAAGAGCGACGCGTAGTCCTCACCGATGAGCGTCCCGTACGAGAACCCGAGGTAGGTCAGCTGCTCGTCGCCCACTGCAGCCCGGATCCGGTCGAGGTCGCGGGCCACGTTCGCCGTCGAGAGGTGCGCCAGCAGGTCGGGATTGCGCTGCCCGCACTGCTGGGCGAACGACTTCGACCCGGCCAGCAGGTCGGCCAGGCCGGCGGGCGTGGCCACCGTCACGTCCTCCGGGATGAAGTGGTCGAGGGTGTCGAGGCAGTGGACGGGCGTGCTCGCCCCCACGCCACGCGGGTCGAAGCCGACGATGTCGAACCGCGCGAGCAGATCGGGCGGGAAGAGCGCGGTCGCGTCCTGCCGCACGAAGTCCACGCCGCTCTCCCCCGGCCCACCGGGATTGACCACCAGCGAGCCGATTCGTCGGCCCGGATCGCTTGCCCGAAGCCGGATCAGCGCGAGCCGGACAGCCGGTCCGAGCGGGTCCGCGTAGTCCAGGGGCGCGTCGACGCTCCCGCACTCGAAGCCGCCGCCGCAGTCGCTCCACGACACGAGGGGCGGCGGCCCGAGGTTGGGAGCCGAGGTGACCGTGGGCAGAGCTGCGAGCGCACTCGGCGAGGCACCGGCGGGCGACCCAGAGGCCGCAGGCAGCGATGGAAGCGGCGCCGTCGAGCCGCAGGCAGCGGCGCCAAAGGTCGCGACGAGCGCGAGAGCAGCAAGCCTCCGACCCGACGACTGCCTGAGCGCACGCGAACGCACCTCGCGACTGTACGCGAAGACCCGGCCCCGGGCGGCCGCCGCGGTCCACGCGTTTGCCGAATCGGGTTGGCGTCTGGCGCCTGGAGGATGTCGGGAGCGGGCGCACCCCGGCGACCATTGAATGAGGGCAACGACTGAAAGTCGCGCAGTCAGTTGTCAATACCCGAAATGGGAGCCGATCGCCGGGCCCGAGGAGAGCGGAGCCCCGGTTGGTACGATGCCCGCGACAACCAGCCGAGGGAGGTCGTCCGATGGCCGACGGGAACGAGACAGGTCCGACCCGGGTGTGCCCGTGGTGCTCGGCCCCGGTGCCGCCCGACGCGGCGCGGTGTCCGGCCTGCGGCGATTCCCTGGCCCAGCGCGAGTCGATCGACGGTCTCGCCATTCCGGGCGTCACGATCGTGGATCCCGCTCTCCAGGCCGACGCCGAACGGCCCCTCCGCATCCCGTTGACGACGCCCTCGAGCGTCGACCCGATCGGCGGGGCGATCAACCTGAGCGGGATGGCCGAGCTCGCAGCCCTCGCCGCACCGTTTGCCGGCGCGCCTGTTGATCCGAGCACGGTGGGGCAGCCGACCGAGGCGGCCCTCCAGGCGGCCGAGCGGCAGGACCGCGAGGACGCGTCGACCTGACGCCGGCGCGTCGGTCGGCCGGTCAGTGGCTCTTGATCCACGCCGCCAGGTCGGCCACGAGCTGCGCGTCGACGTGGCCAGGCAGGCTGTACTCGGCAGGGGTGGCGGGTCCGCTCCCGTCGAGAAGCAGGTGGTCCATGGCAGGGTAGGTCCTGAAGTTCGCGTTGGTGTGCCCCGCCAGCGCGGTCTGCCACGGCGGCAGCTCGGGCGGCGGGACCTGGTAGTCGCGCCCGCCCTGCGAGAAGAACATCGGGACAGGCAGGGCCGCGGCGGCCGACAGGGGGTCGTGGGTGCGCAGGTCGAGCCAGTAGGAGGCCGGGGTGTCGAGGGGCAGCTCGGAGGCCGGCGTCGAGGGCGAGAGGCCGGGCGACTCGGCCAGCGCCACCTGCGCCCGAAGGGCGGCGAGCTGGGTATCGCTGCTCGGGCTCGGGCTGCCCTCCAGCCCCGCGAGGTACTCCGCCTGGACGAGGACGAGCTGCACGAGCGGCGTGCTGGGAGCCTCGAGCATCGCGATACCCGCCAGCTGGCCCGGCACCTGGCCCGCGATCCTCGGAGCCAGATACGCCCCCAGGCTGTGCCCGACCAGGAACACGCGCGCCGGGTCGACTCCCGGCGCTTGCCGCAGCAGGGCGACCGCGGCGATCGCGTCGTCCATGGTCTCCTCGCGCACCGTGATGCTCGTGTCGGTCGCCATCTGGGCTCCGTAGACGAGGGTGCGCTTGTCGTAGCGGAGCACGGCGACGCCGGCCGACGCGAGGCCCCAGGCGAGGTCGCGGAAGGGCTTGTTGGGCCCGAAGGTCTCGTCCCGGTCGCTCGGCCCGGATCCCTGGACGAGCACGACCGCCGGGAAGGAGCCGCTCCCGTTCGGCAGCGAGAGCGTCCCGGGCAGGGCCCAGGGCGAAGACCCGACCGTGACCGCCGTCTCCGTGAACGCGGCCCGGTTCACGTAGGCGGCGGGTGACGAGGAAGCCGCCGAGGAGCCCGGCGACGACGATGATGGCGCGACCTTGGCCACGTGGAGCCCGCTGACCTGGCGGGCGCCGGAGATCGCGACCGTCAGCGTCACTGTGCTGTTCGCGAACTGGGTCGCCACGGCCGCGATCGTGTACGGCGCCTGCGTCGTCGTCGTGATCGTCCCGATGGCCTGGAACGCCCCGTACTGGGCCACGAATTGTGCCCAGAGCCGCCCGAGCGCCGGCCCGGGCGCGGCGGCTCGCATGGTGGCGTCTTCCATCCCCTCGGCCGCCGCGTCGTCTCCACGCGACAGCGCCGCGATGAAGGCCGCGCCGATGGTGGCCGGGTCGCCGGTGCCGGGGGCGCCCGAGGGAACTGCGCTGCCGGGGGAGGCGGGGGATGGTGGCGATGTCCGGCCGGCCGTCGGAGTCGGGGCGCTCGAGCCGCAGGCGGCGAGCAGGAGTGGGACGAGGACGATGAGGATCACGCGACGAAGCATCTCGACCGACTCCCTGCGCGGTGGAGGGCCGCCGCAGTATGGCACCCCGTCGCGGTCCGGCACGGCCGGTCGCGTGACGGTTCCCGGGCGACCACGCCGCCGCGTACTTCGGGTACGCTCGTGGTCAACGCCGGCCGATTGGCGTCCCAGCCCGCCGTCGAGACGTTCGTCTCCGCGCACGGCGGCCGGTCCCGAGGCAGGGTGACGATGCGCAGCTCGGCTGAGGCGAGCGGGTCCCCGATCGACGTCGGTGCGCCAGGCACCGAGGGACCCGCCGGCGAGGCGTCGCCGGATCGCGACGGCACGCCCCGCCCCCGGGTCGCCTACAAGTGGGTCGCCCTGTCGGTGACCACGCTCGGGGCCGCCATGTCTGCGATCGACTCCTCGATCGTCATCCTTGCGCTTCCCACGATCATGACCGACCTCCGCTCGGACCTCGTCACGATGATCTGGGTGCTCATGGGCTACATCCTCATGAGCACGGTCTTCCTGGTGCTCTTCGGGCGCCTGGCCGACATGTTCGGGCGGGTCCGCATGTACAACCTCGGCTTCGGCGTCTTCACGGTCGGGTCCTTCCTGTGCGCGCTCGCCGGAAGCGGCGCGCAGCTCGTGATCTTCCGGCTCGTGCAGGGCATCGGTGGGGCGATGCTCATGGCCAACGGCATGGCCATCATCACGGAAGCGTTCCCCCGCGGCGAGCGTGGCCGGGCGATGGGCATCAACTCGATCACCTGGGCCGTCGGCAGCGTCGTGGGGCCCGTGGCGGGTGGCCTCATCCTGGCGATCGCTTCGTGGCGCTGGATCTTCCTGGTGAACGTGCCGGTGGGCATCCTGGGGACCGCCTGGGGGTACCGGGCCCTCCACGAGATCGGCCGGCCGAAACGGGGCGAGCGCTTCGACCTGCGGGGCATGCTGCTCTTCTCCGGCGGCATCGCCTGCCTGCTGTTCGCCCTCTGCGAGGGGATCTCGTGGGGCTGGCTCTCGCCCGGGATCCTCGCCCTCGCCGCCGGGTTCGTCGTGCTCGAGGGCCTGTTCGTGCGCTTCGAGCGCCTCCCGGGGGTGCACTTCATCGAGCCGGCGCTGTTCCACTCGCGGATCTTCGCCTTCGGCACGGCCGCCGCCACGCTCCAGAGCCTGAGCATGTTCGCGGTCAACTTCCTGGTCGTCTTCTACCTGCAGGGCGTGAAGGGCGTGGCCCCGCTCGGGGCGGCGCTGATGATCCTGCCCCTCTCGGTCGTCCAGTCCGTGATCGGCCCGCTCGGCGGGGCGCTCTCCGACCGGATCGGCGCACGCGTCCCGGCCACCGCCGGCCTGCTCCTTCAGGCTGTCGCCTGCGTGCTCCTCGCGCAGCTGACGGCGGGCTCGGCCTACCCGGTCCTCCTCGGCGGGCTGCTCGTGCTCGGCGTGGGCGGCGGCCTGTTCTGGTCCCCGAACACGAGCGCCGTGATGGGTGCGGCGCCGGTCGAACGGCTGGGGGTCGCGAGCGCGACCCTGGCGACCTTCCGCCAGACCGGCATGGTGACGAGCTTCGCCCTGGCGCTCGCGGTCGCGGCGGCGGCCCTTCCCGGCCGGCTGGTCGGCGAGATCTTCCTGGGGACGTCGGTCCACCTGGGGGCGCCCGACATGAGCGCCTTCACGGTGGGCATGGCGCACGCGTTGCTGGTGTCCGCGCTCATCGTCGTGGCGGCGAGCGCGATGACGTTCATCGCCGGAGACACCGCGCGTACCCGGAGGGCACCCGCGCCCGCGGGCTGACCGGGCGCGCCGAACTGACCGCGCAGCGCCTCGTGCCGCCGGCGGTCCGACCCGTCTCCTGACCGGGCTCGAGCCGGCGCCCCAGCACCTCGCCCCCGACGGCATCCTCTGGTACCATACCGTCCGCTTCGGTTAGCCAAGCGTACCCAGAATCACCCAGATTCTCACGGCTGCATGTGGGAGCAGACAAGCCCGATGTCCCCAGCGTCCAGCGCCGCGTCCGGCAGGTCGTGGCTTGCTCTCGGAGCCGCCAGCCAGCTCGTCGGTGTCGATCCGGACACGCTGCGGCGGTGGGCCGACGAGGGGCGCGTCGAGGTGTTCCACACGCCGGGCGGGCATCGACGCTTTCGGCGGCGGTCGCTCGAACGCCTCGTTCGCTCGGGGGGCCACGAGCGTGCGACGCTCGGTGGGCTCGGGATCACGCCGGATCGCCTCGCTGCCGTGTACCGCCGCCGCTATGCGAGGCACCGCGCGGGGTCGCCCGATCCACGCGAGTTCGTCCGGCCCGCGGAGCGCGAGGTCTTCCGCGTGGAGGGGCGGCGGCTCGTGGAGGCGCTCCTCCTGCGACTCGACGCCGTCGACGCGCCGGCTGGAGCGGCGGCCCTGCAAGATGCGTCGGGGCTCGTGATCGCGCTCGGTCGGCGCCTGGCGACGTCGGGGACGAGTCTCACCGACGCGGTGGCCCTGTTCGTGGCCGCGCGTCAGCCGTTCCTGGCCGAGGTGGGTGCCCTCGCCCGCCGCCGGGCGCTCGATCCCGAACAGTTGGCCCGCCTGTACGAGGAGGCGTCGACCCTGTTCGACCGTCTCCTCCTCGTCTTCATCGATGGTCACCGCGGAACGTCAGGGGAGCGTCCATGAACCTCAACGTCGTGCTTCCGTTCTGCTCATCGACGCTGTCCTTCGTGTTCTTCCTCTTCCTCGTCGACCAGTGGCGAGACCGACGGAGGCCCTACCAGGCGATCTGGGCTGCCGGCATGCTCTGGTACGCGCTGAGCGCGGGGACCGAGTGGATCGGGGGTGCCTTCGGCTGGTCCGAGCCGCTCTACAAGCTGTGGTACCTGATCGGGGCGATCTGGGTGGCGGGGTGGCTCGGTTTCGGGACCGTCTATCTCCTGGGCCGGACCCGCTTCGGGTATGCCTTCGCGTTCAGCCTCTTCCTGGCGGGCCTGTTCACGTTCCTGACCCAGGCGGAGTACGCGTATCCGCAGAGCGGAATCGCGCCGGCCGTGTACTTCCTCGCGGCCATGCTCCTGGCCGCGGGCGTGGTCATCCTGTCGCTGCGGGGGAGCTCCCGTTGGCCGGTGCTCGCCGCGGTTGCCATCGTCGGAGGCACCATCGTCTCGGCGATCATGGTCGCGACCGTGACGCTCCCGGCGCCGGGCTGGGTGCTCGACCCTGTCACCCACATTCCGACCGGCGACTTGTTCCCCGGCTACATCCGGCTGCTCACGCCCTTCTTCAACATCACCGGCGCGTTCGCCCTGGTCCTCGGCGGGCTGTACAGCACCTACATCTTCATGCCGAAGAGCAGGCTCATCCGCTACTCGCTGCGCCGGGACCAACCGGCGGCCCGCTACCTCGCCAACCTGGCCGTGGCCCCGGTCGCGATCGCCGTCAATCTCGTCGTGTCGGTCCCGGGCACGGTGGCCGCGCTGCTCCGGGGCCGCCTGAACAGCCGCGTTCCGGCCACGCTGCTCATTGCGCTCGGCGGACTCATCCCGGCGATCACGAGTGGCATGAGCCGGTTCGGTAACACGAGCGGCTTCTTCGTCGGCGAGTTCCTCGGAGTCCTCTTGATCTTCGCCGGGTTCCTGGTTTCCATCGAGGTGTTCCGCGAGGTGCGCGTGCCGTTCACCGCCGTCGTGCTCTGGCGCCGCACCGCCGAGGAGCCCTCATAGGAGACGCGCCAGGAGGAGGGCGGCCCAGAGCGGTCAGGTTCTGGCCGGACCGAAGAAGCGTGTAGGCTGGGCCGGTTCGTCGCCACGCCCAGGGTGGCGGTGCGCACCCCGGATCCGGCGGCATCCTGCGCACCGCCGCTCCGACGTCCACGCTGAGGTCCGCTCGTGTCACCCGGTGTCCAGAGCCCGTCGCGCCCGAACCTCCGCGGCGCCGGGCTGCGGCGCCTGGGTGCGGACTGGAAGGCCTTCGGGGAGCCCCGCTACCGCACCTACCTGGTGCTGGGGCTGACCCAGGGTAGCGTGCTCTCCCTCTCGGGCACTGCCCTGAGCATCCCGCTCCTCCTGACGCTCGG
>Ga0182027_10014476_pt1 | contig 10917 bp, 12 predicted proteins | sample 712E1DmetaG_FD_121300 | JGI IMG/M metagenome (GOLD analysis project Ga0182027, IMG submission 121300) | Permafrost microbial communities from Stordalen Mire, Sweden - 712E1D metaG (Illumina Assembly) | ecosystem: Environmental > Terrestrial > Soil > Wetlands > Permafrost | place: Sweden...
ACTCGTTCCCCTGGCATATAACTGCGTTCTTCAATAAATTTAAAGCCAAGATTTTCGGTATAAAATTTAAGAGATTTGTCCATGTCCATCACTCTTATCGCAACGTAATTTAGTTTCATAGTATTTTTTATTTAGAACCTATTTTAAAAATCCTTCGGGTTGCAATTGTAGAATTTCGGCATCTTGTCCCAAAAAATTTTTCCGCTTAGCTTCGGCTTAACGTCAAAATTTATTTGGGCCAATCTGCACGAAATTGCCGCAATTTCGCCTACAAATTATTTTTAAAATAGGTTCTTAATGATTAAAGCTTAATTCTTTTAAATGCCCATGTCCCGACACTTACCATTATAACCGCAAAAGCGATCAACACCGTAAAATCCAACAATAAACCATAGCTTGTTATTCCCAAAATAACCGACCGCAGCGCGTCAACGGAATAAGAAACCGGATTTATTGTCACAATTATTTTGAGCCAAAAAGGCAGTTTTGTAACCGGAAATAACGCTCCGCTTAAGAAAAACAACGGGAAAATAACAAAGCTTGAGATTAATCCGAACCCTTCCGGGCTGTCCATAATAGAGCCAATCGCCAATCCAAGGCTTGTAACCGCAATCAGCAATAAGATTACAATAACAAAAGTTAAAACTATTGTTAACAAATTAAAATGGATGCCAAAAAATATCGCGCCAAGCACCATTAAAATAATTATTTGCAGCAAACCGTCGGTAGAGCCCCCCAGGGCCTTGCCGAAAAACATCGTGCTTTTATTTAACGGGGCGACTAAAACTTCCTTTAAAAAGTCTATGCGCTTGTCCAATATAATGTACAGACCGAAAAATAACGAGCCGAACAAAACGGTCATTACGAGAATTCCGGGAAATAAAAATTGCTGATAATTGGCGCCGCTTACCGAGCCGGGCTCAATTATTGACCCCAATCCGGTCCCAAAAATCACCAGCCATAAAAGCGGCTGGATAATTGCTCCAACCAGCCTTGAGGGTTCTCTCGTAAAAACAAGAATTTCCCGATACCAAATCGCGTAGAGGCCTTTTAATTCTGAAATTATATTTAGATTTGACATATTTTTTGAAAACTATAAGACTTACGCGGTAGACAAACAATAGTGTTCGACCCTTCGGCAGGCTCAGGGCAGGCCTTTATGGAGAACCTATTGTTTATCTTGAAACCTTTGAAAAATATCTTCTCCACAAGGTCGAAGTATATTTTTTCCCTTGATGGCTTGAGTACACAAGTCCTGAAGTAAATTACCTGTTTCCTGAATTCATGGATCTGGTCATCCAGCCGCCTTCGCCTTCTTCCGACTCTTCCCTTATTTGCCTGCCGGTTAATTTTAAAAATACATCGTGCAATGTCGGAGAATGAAGCTCAACATTTTCCGCCTCGCCGACTTTCTCCAAAATTTTCTGCAAATGGGAGCCGGCATCGTTTACGGTCAAACTCAGCAAATCATCTTTATATTGCACATGCTTAACATAATCCATGCTCCTTATCTCCGATAAATCCGGATTTTTCGTTTTTATAGTCACTAAATCTCCTCCCAAACTTTTTTTAAAATTAATCGGAGTGTCCAGCGCGATTATTTTGCCATGGTCAATTATCGCAATCCTATCGCAGAGCAAGTCCGCTTCCTCCATATAATGAGTGGTTAAAATAATCGTGATCTTTTTTTCTGTTGATAATTTTTTAATATATGCCCAAAGATTTTCCCTTGTCTGTGGGTCGAGGCCCAAAGTCGGCTCATCCAAAAATAATATTTTGGGGCTATGCAAAAAACCTCTTGCGAGTTCCAGCCTTCTTCGCATTCCGCCCGAATATTTCCTCATTCTTATGTTTTGCTTGTCGGTCAAATCAACCAATTTTAGCCCTTCGTCAATTTTTTTGTTAATCTCACCGGGTTTGACTCCATACATTAAGGCGTGAAGGTAAAGATTTTCTCTTCCCGTTAAAAGATCGTCCGAGCTTGGATCCTGAAAAACAAATCCTATACAGCGCCGGACTTCAGTAGGATGTTTTATAACGTCAAAACCGTTAATCAACGCTTCTCCGCTGGTTGGGGGCAAAAGAGTGGCTAACATTGAAAGCGTGGTTGTTTTTCCCGCGCCGTTGGGGCCCAAAAGCCCAAAAATTTCCCCCTCATTTACCTCTAAAGACAAATTATCCACGGCGGTAAAACCGTCAAATTTCTTTGTCAGATTTTTTATTTCTATTAAAGGCATAGCTTTATAATGCTTATACGCTTACTTTACCACAAAACCGCCTCAATTAAAAGGTGACCCATTTGACATCAGAAAATGGTTTTGGCGCTGATTTCCTTGGATATATTATTTCTTCTTTTTACTCTTGCCAATAAATTTTGTTGCTTTATTTGAGAAAGCTTCAAAATCCGCGTCCGCTTTGCTTGGGGTTTGAAGCCTTTTTTTGTGATATTTGCCAAATTCTTTTTCCGCCAATTCTTTTGCCAGCTCATGCGAAATTTTTCCCGCGTTGTCTAAAATGGCGCGTTCGTTGAGAGTCAAAAAACCATTGAGCTTTGCGACCCAATCCTTCATGCGCATAGGCGCGCGCGCATTGCCTGACCTTCCGCGAAAATCAAATATTGCTCTACCAAATTATTAAGCGCCGCCAGTTCATTCTCATTCAAATAATTTTTGGCAATTATGACTTCTTCTTTTTGCGGCTTTGCTCCGCGCCAATTGGTCATGCCCATATTCGGCTTTTCACTATTTGCCCGCTCGCTGATTATCTCCGCCGCTGTCTTGCCTGTAATCGCCCAGTGCAATTTATTTTGTACTGTTTGAAAAAAAAGAGCGCTTATTTCGGCGGTTGGATCATAATCAACGCTGGTGGCATAAATATCGGTAATTTTCCGGTAAAACCGTTTTTCCGAAGTGCGGATGTCCTGGATCCGTTTAAGAAGCTCTTCAAAATAATCAAAAGGAAGGTCGGGATTTTTTAACCGTTCATCGTCAAGCACAAAACCCTTAACAATATATTCGCTCAACCGCCTTGTCGCCCATTGGCGAAACGCCGTGGCGATAGCGCTTTTGACGCGGTACCCAACGGAAATGATTAGGTCTAAATTGTAATATTCAAGTTCTCTTGAAACCTCGCGGGATCCTTCTTTTTGAACTGTCAAGAAATACTTGACAGTTGCTCCCCATTCCAATTCTGCCTCTTCAAAAATGTTGTTGATATGCAAACTTATATTCTGCTTGGTAGTTTGAAAAAGATCAGCCAAAGCATTTTGCGTAAGCCATACCGTTTCACCTTCAAAACGAACATCTATTTTAGTCTGTCCGTCCTCGGTTTTATAAATAATAATTTGTGATTTTTGCTTATCTTTCTTCGTATGCAACATATGCAAATTGACTAATTAATCTCATTATACCACAAAACCGCCCAGAGGGCGGTTAAAATATCTTGGCTGGCCTTGTGGGACGATGTTCGAACGGAATTAGTTAAAATTACCTAATCAAATAGCTCATATTAAGACAATCCAAGTTAACCATTTTTAATAATTACTCTTCGCGATACACATCTTTTAATTTTTCTGACCTTCTGGGCTCTCTCATCTTTCTGCGCACTCTAGCTAGAATTAGCTTTATTCTCTCTTCAGATACTCCAAACGTCTCGGCAATTTCATCGTTGCTATATCCCTTTTCAAAAGGAAACAAACCATAGTGCATCCTTAATATTTTTTCCTCACGCGGACTTAAGGTTCGTAGCACCTCATCTAATTTATTTCCAAGCTCTTGTTTTTCAATAGAAGTTTGTGGATTGGAATTTGATGAGGTATCTGTTGTGTCTTTTGCTTCCTCGAGAGGCACATAATCTCTCTCGGGAATTTTAAAAGGATTTTTTGCATCGCTCCTGTAAAACTTTTTAATCCATCTCGATACCTCCCCTTTTATACATTCAATAACATAATTGTGTATTTCAGTATCTTGATAATTAAAATTAATATTTTGGTTTTTAAGTAAATATAAAAAAGCGTTTTGGACTAAATCTTTTGCAAGCTCGGTTCGGTCACTTTCCAATATGGGAGGAATTTTTCTCAATAACAATACGCTGGCAAATCTAAGATATTCAGCTTTATTTTTTTTAAATAAAGTCCCAAGCTTGTATTCGTAATCAGGCTGAAATTTTTCTTGACCTTCTGAAGGCATTTCGCTCATAAAATTATTATTGCTATTACAATGAGATCAAATAAACTCTAATGATTTTATTATACCACGGTTCCAAAGTAACTTATGACCTAACAAAAATTCACCAATGAACATTGGTGAATTGTGCTGGCTGGCCTTATTTGACCAAGTTGGAACGGAAATAGCTAAATTAGCTACTTTTTTGGTTCTGAAGGAGCAGCAGGCTTTTCAGCAGGTGTCGTAGAAGGATATGGCCTTATGTCCGGTGGCGAAGTCGGAGCCGAAGCCGGCCTTTGGGGCTGATCCTGCGGCGTGATTAATGGTCTAGCCTTTCTAAATTCAGGCCCAATGTTTTTTTTCATTTTAACGGGATTAATGAATTGATATTAAACCAAGCAAAATATGTCATCAATATTATACCTAAAATTAGAGTAATTCGCGATATTTGACTCAGCCTCTCCGCAAGATTGTTATAACAGTTGTCGGTAGTTGGCATCTTCGCCTCGTCATTTTTTAACCATTTATCTAGCCATTTTATATAAATAAGTGTGCCTTCTAGAGAAAAAGATACTGAAAGTAGGTTGAGTATAATGGTGGCCACTAAAAATATCCAAGACCATTTTAAATAACCGATAAATTGTAGGCCATGTGGAGTTATTATTGTGCTTATAAAAGTAACTGACAGAACCAACGCACCTGAAGAAATGGTCAAAATCAATTTATCCTCGCCCTGCGAGAGTTTTTCTGCCCAATCTTTCGCATCTTTAAAGTGGCCCAAGTACGAATTGTATTTAGCGTCCCTTTGTTCCTTAGAGATTTCCATTAGATAGTTATTTATTAATCAAAAATATTTTATCTTAGCTGGCCTTTGACCAAGTTGGAACGGAAATAGCTAAGTTAATCTAAATCGTTATTCTTTTAAGCGCATAACATATACGAATGCCTCATCTATCAAATCACTCAAAGTATCAGCAGACGTGCCAAGTTTCTCTGGAGAAACCAAATCATTTTCAATTTCTCTGAATGGGTGTATTTCAATAATAAAACCCAAATCTTCAAAAAATTTCCGCGCTTCAGCTTCGTTTTCAAAAAGGTTTGCGTTGATATCAATCCCTAAATCTCTGGAAAACTTTTCTGTTCTTGGCTGAGCTGCTTTCATTAAACCTTTCAAATTAATATCAGGCGTGATCCAAACACCTCCAAACTCTTTTAACAGAGTAGCGACGTTTCTTGCATATTGGGCTTTTTGTTCAAAAGTTAAATAACGCATTAAACCTTCATTTACAACGGCTATTGGTTTTTTATCAAAATGGCGAGTGGCAAGAAACAGGCTTTGCATATCTAAGGCGTCACCTTTCTCCAAATGATGATTTTCTCTTTCTTCTATTTTTCCTTGTTCAGCCAAAGCTTTGTTTATTTGTTCTTTTTCGTTTATTATTCCTTCCAAGTCAAGCTCAACATATTTTAGTGCCGGATTACCTTCAGCCATGCTAATTCCACGAGGCGAAAATCCAGCTGCAACTTCCAAAACCTGTTCTGCTTTATTTTCTTTTAAAAGCCTATTTATAAGTTTGTACCGTGCCTCAAAATATGGTGTGAGCTCGGGAGCTTTCATTTTTTCCAGCATATCAACGTCTTCTGGAGTTTGTGCTGCTTTTATTCTTTCAAGTTCATCGTAAATTTCTTGGGCACAGTCAATCCCGGCCAAGATTCTCCTAAACGCCACGCCATAAGCAGTTGGACTGACTTTTAGATAGGATTTGTCCTTAGATTCTATCTCATTGTCTTTTGGTTTATCATTATTCATGTTTTGGTGATTAACAATTTGAGTTGGTTATTTGAATTTGCTGGCCTTGTGGGACGATGTGCGAACGATTTTAGAAAAAACAGCCTGAGATTATTTTGAACCCTTACACCTATGGTTATTTACTCGGTTTAGGAATAAAAATTTTAAGCGAAGCGAGTTCGTTATCTATTTCAGTTTTTGCTAGACCTGTATTTAAAGCTTCACTAAGCCTTTCTAGCTCCTGTATATTTTTTTTAGCTTCATTTAAATAAGCTTGGATATCTTTTTCCGGTATTTTGCCTCTCATCGCCGATTCACTGGAAATAATTCCCAAAGCTCTCTGTTTCAATTTCTCAATGACCATTCTAGCGATTTCTTTTTTTGAATCAATGTCTATACCATCCCAAATTCTTTCCGAGATAACGGTTCTCTGTTCTGGAGTATTAGAAAATCTATACAACTTAGGTCTTACGGGTTGAACAGAACCTTCGTTAATATCCTTATTGGGAATTATACTAATATCAGCCCAAACTCCGCCGCTCATCTCATCAGCCCCCATAGTTGCATCAAATCTTACCTCATTATAAGCTAGGCCACTGTCAGGCTTAGTAGCATGAGCGCTCTCTTGAATAATTTTATTTATAATTCCGCTATTGATAAGATTTTGCCAAATTCTATCCGCCGCCGCTTTAATTCGCATTTCTCTATCCACTAGTTCTGAATTACTATTTTCTGGTTGACTCATAAATCAAAATTTGAGAGTTTACTATTGCATTAACTTTATTATAACAAAAAGGTTCTGAACCGCAAAATGGGTATACAAAAAAATCGCTAAATTAAAAGCGAAATTAGTGTTGGCTGGCCCTGTGGGACGATGTTCGAACAGAAATTGGTAAAGAACATGCTTTAACTTGGGAAATAGAAAATATTTTTGCTTAGAACAAAACCAATCTCAATTAGAAAGGGCGTCAATACAGGTATACCTGCGCTGACGCCCTTCCGCTCCGCAACTCTAGCCTGCTAGTACAGAACGATTCCACCTTCCGGCGAGGGGTAGGAGGTGTCGTCGGCAAAGGCCCACAGAGGAGCCTTGCTCATGATTTTGCCATTGGTCGTGCCACGAAATTGGTGGTCGCAGGTCGGGATAATACAAAGTCTCGTAATCACGGCTCGCTTGACCAGTTTGGCGAAAAATTCACCCGCTCTCTGGCCGACGATCTCATCGTCCTCGCCGACGGTGATGTATACTTCGCCGCTGAAGAGAGAGAGTCCCCTGGTGACCGCACTCTCGCTCGCATCTCCCGACGGAGCTACGAGCAGAATCTTCTTGACCTGCGGGAAATCAGCACAAACGGCAGCGACCGCGCTAGCCCCAGCCGAGAACCCCATCAGACAGATGTCGGGGTTGCTGTTGCCGCAGATCCGGCTGGCGTTCTCAATGGCGTACTTGATGACTGCTCGAAGGTCTTCAACCACCGACTTTTCGTACAAAAACCACCCGAGTTCGGCGTTTCCCATCTGAATCGCCGCGAACCCCTTCTCGTGAAGCATCTCAGCCATCTTGCCGTACTTGTTGTTATAGCCGTTGATGTCGCCGTTAACGCCAGGGTAGTTGATGACGATGGCGCTCGCCTTCGGCAACGGATGGACTATGACTTCCAGGTTAATCTGGAATTCTGCGTCATAGCCCGGTTTGTCTTTGTAGTATGGGTCATCGAAGTGAGCCACTCGTGTGACTACTGCTCCGTATTTCCCAGAGCTTGGTTGCGTATTCAAATTTGCCTCCTTCTGACTTTAGCCCGTAGTGTGTACTAAAATTTCTTGCGAATTACAAAAATGGCGGACCACTAAATGTATCATAAAAAATGGTTTCAGTCAACCCTTATAAGGATTAAATAAAATAAAAATCACCAATAAACATTGGTGAAAAGTACTGGCTGTGGGTCTCGGTTGCCCACCTGGCCGTTAGGAGTATTGTAAGGGGTTTTGGGAGGTTTTGTCAGAGTGCCGTTGACGCACCTCGGTCGGGGTTCCGGACGGCCATAATGGATCATTTTGGGAGCATTTTGGGGTGATGTTCCATAGGCGGTTTTAGGAATTTGGGACAGTTTGGGACAGTCCTTAAGGGTTGTGTGCCGTGTCCCATTTTTGGCATTTGAGAAATTTTATGGTGTAATATATGGTGCTGTTTCACACATCCCTCCTACTGCCACTAATGCTCCTCGCTCGGGTTGTGAGTGCTTTAGTCCTGGGCATTAATGTATTCCAAATTTATAAATAAACCAAACAGTGCCAATAATTAGCAGTATTAGAATAACCACAATGATGTTTGTTTTTCGGCTGACAGGTTTATTTTCTTGTTTTAGCGCCGCCTTACCACCTCTTAAGACAACCATAGCAATTGTAATTATCAAACAAGCGACTGCTATAAACCAAAAAGCAAAAGTGAAAATGGCCACCCCTATACCTCCCCATGAATAAAGGAATGGATCTGAATTATAAAAAGGATTTGGTATAAAACCAAAAATGTAAATTTGGCTAAAATGTGACTCTGCTGTCGCCAAAAACATAAAAAATATGGTAAGAACCAACGGAATATAAACTGCTAGACCAAGAATTTTTGGTTTTTTATTGTCTTGTTCCATATCTTTTGTATTTTTTTATTTTTTTATAAATTTAGTTGGCTGACTAATTTGGTCGGGACTACGCCGGACAGTGGAGCAACTTTATCGTAACTGTTTGCCGGCACGACTTCCTTAATTTTAAATCCCCAAGAAGTAAAGACATCCATACTTGGGAAACCCATCCTCGTCCCATTCTTCATAATGTAAATTGTACCACTATCGTTTACCAGCGTGCCATCAGGATGAACCATTGCGGTGCTGTCAATTGGCGCGAGCGTACCCATAAAAGAAGTGTCGCCCGGTTGAGCGTTCGTAAACGAATATCCAAGCCCTAAAAATACCTGCGATGACACAAATCCCGCTCTTTGCCCTTGAGTCATAATATAAATAGTTCCCTTGTCGTTAATCAACGAACCGTTACGTGGCGGAATAAAATACGTCACGGTGGAACTGCCACCGTAGGGCGTGATCGGTAACGCCATATCGCCGCTGTTCGCTGTAACCACATTTGCCCAAGAATTAAACCCGTACGACAGGAACGCACCAGCCGAAGTGTAAGGACTGCGGAAACCATTCTGAATTAAATATACTGTCCCGTCCGGCCCGGCTATATTGGTATTGGTGGGGTGAGCTTGTCCGCTACCAACATTATTGTTAACATTGATCGACGCAGGCGCGGGATTAACTGTTAAAGAATAAGTCTTATTAATATCTAACGAATGGATCGTGTTAAAAACTTCTACTGTAATTGCTGAATTTCCGGCTTGCGTGGGTGTGCCAGCTAAATCAACGTGGTAGTAGCCGTTGCTGTCCTTGGTTCCGTCTCCATAAATTGAGTTTGGCCAACCTGCACTGGCATTACTTACGGAAATACCGGCAGGTAAAAAAGAAACTATAACATTAGGACTAAATTGTCCGTCGGAGTTAATTTCAATACTGGCAAAATATGCTTGGCCAATCGTGGCGTTAGGCAACGAACTGGTGACAAAAGTCGCGCTACCAGGCATAGAGGATGGCTGTACTATAATTGAATAAGATTGGTTAATATCAGTAAATGTGTGCATGGTATCAAACAAGTGTACCTGCACATTATAATTTCCAGTTTGGGTTGGAGTACCGGTTAAATCAATATAGTAGTAGCCGCTATCATCTCTCTGGTTCAAAGCGTAAATGGCATTAGTATATCCGGCGCTTGTGTTTGCCAAACTGATTCCCTGAGGCAGGTTTGAAACATCAACGTTAGGCCCCACGGAGCCATCGTAAAAAAACTTAATTCTTGCCGAATAGGGTTGATTAACTGTTGGGTTTGCAATACTGGCAGTTATATTGCTCACGCTATCGGCGTGGGCAATTCCTTGAACCCCAAAAAACACACTAACGAGCGCAAACACCGAACACACTATTGTGATTTTTTTCATAGTTTTTATTGGCTTACTTATTTATAAATTCTATTATCATTCAATTGCATAACGGACAATGAACTGCTTTTTATAATGGTAATATCTGCTTTGCTTGCCCTTAAAATAAATTTGCTCTGCCCGCCATTATTAACAAAAACATTCCAAGAGGCCACGGGAATCATCCCGACTTGGGTGGAATAATAAATTGTTCTTCCATACAACAGCCAGCTACCCCAAGGATGCTCTTGGCTTGGAGAGCTTAGAATATACGACTGCGCTAAACTATAACCCGAGGTGTCGCTGGAAACTACATTCCTTAAAGAATAACCAAGTCCGGAAAATGCCTGCATACTGGTAAACGGAATTTTAACGCCGCCAGAGATAAGGTAAATAGTTCCAGACGAATCTACTAACAAGGTGCCATTGGGATAAGTGGAAAGATTAGCTGGCATAGTTAAGGATGGCGCGCTTGGAGCGGGGTTGTTTATTACAGGAGTTGGCGAGGGTGACGGGATTGCGATCGGTGTTGAGGTAGGTGCAGGAGTTGGCGTTGGCGTAGGAGTAATAATAGTAGATGGACTGCCTAATTTAAAACTCATAGGGCTGCCATTTAATAAAGTGGTAACCGCGCTATTGCCGGTATCAACAGCATAAATATATACGCTATGGGATTGACCATCTTGATATTTGGCAGGAATTGCCCAAGCAAAACCATGCAATTCACCCGCCGGACGTTTTAAAACTGTATTAACGTCTTCGCGGTCAACCGTGGTTGTGGCTTGGCCGGCCAAATGAGCGCTATCTGTCCCGTCAATATAAAATTGGACTGTGACAGGCTGGTTCGGCGTGTCGGCATCTATGGCCCAGCCGCCTACTGCCCCATTACTAATATTGTCAAAATTTCCGTTTGGTTTTGAAAGATTACTTGTGTCGGGAGAAAA
>Ga0182027_10014477_pt1 | contig 10916 bp, 11 predicted proteins | sample 712E1DmetaG_FD_121300 | JGI IMG/M metagenome (GOLD analysis project Ga0182027, IMG submission 121300) | Permafrost microbial communities from Stordalen Mire, Sweden - 712E1D metaG (Illumina Assembly) | ecosystem: Environmental > Terrestrial > Soil > Wetlands > Permafrost | place: Sweden...
ATCCCGGGCAAAGCTGCCGTGCTGCAAAAAAAACTCAAAGCCGTCGATCGGTTGGCCGTCTTTGCCCTTGCCGTAGTTGACACTCTTGTGTTCTTTGCTCGCTTCCATCCGCATCACGTAGTCGTAGCCATAGCTCTGGCGAAAGGCGCCGTTGTGAAAGAAATCGTCGCCGATCCACGCGTCGATCATCGGAGCTTGCGGCGAAATTGCCTTCACGGCCGGGTGCGGATGGATGCCTGCCATCATGGCCAGGAAACCTGGATAGCTTGTGCCCACCACACCCACGCGCCCGTTGTTGCCGGGTACGCTCTTGATGAGCCATGCCACAGTGTCGTAGGCGTCGGTGCTCTCGTCCGTCGCATTCGCATCCATGTGATCGGCGAGCGGCCGCATCATCACGAATTTTCCCTCGCTCTTGAAGCGCCCGCGAATGTCCTCGGCCACGAAAATGTAGCCGTCACGCGCTAGTTCCGGACGCTGCGCGAAAAACGAAGCGCGGCTGGTTCCATCCACGCCGTACGGCGTGCGTTCCATCAGGATCGGCAGCGGCGTGGTGATGTCCGTGGGCCGAAGAATCACCGCGTGGAGCTTGACCCCGTCACGCATGGGAATCATCTCTTCGCTGCGCACGTAATCGTGGAAGACGTAACGCACCGGCTCGCCGGTCCGGCGGTAGACAACATCCGGTTCGGCAGAAAAGACAAAGCTTGCGCCGCGGCTGGTTTGATCGGGAGTAAACACAATGTTCGTGTCGAACTCGGGAACACTGAAGGTCGCCGCGGACAGCGGCTCAAGCTGTGTGGGTACTGAACTCGCGGATTCAAGCGTCAGCTTGCCATCGTGAACGTAGAGGCTGTAGCCGCCGCTTCCCTCGGCCGGATCGGTGTACTCGCCGGCAAACGCCTCGAGAGCCGCTGCGCCAGGCTGTTGCGCAGCCTGCGCGGCTGGCCTCGCCGAAACGGACGCGATTGGGATCAGCGCAAGGCAAAAGACGGAAAGAAGCGCGCGGTGCGAGAGCAAATCTCGGCCCTCCCCAAGCATCGTACAACGGATTGTCGCAAACCAGCCGCTACCGCAAGAGCGGCGTCGCTGCAAGCAGGAGCCGTACCCGCTGTTCGTTTCAATGCGTGTGGCCATGATGATGTTCGTGCTTGCGCGCCATCTCCTCGGGGGGCGTCACGCAACCCTCCAGCGCCTCGCAGCCGATGTGCTCGAACTGAATGGTCGTATGGCTGATTTCAAATCGTCCGCGGAGAAGTTGATTGAGATTGACGAGGATACATGCGCTCTCCGACGGGGGAATGTCGGCGATCGTAACGTGACATGCCAGAGCGCGCGAGTGCGATCCCAGACTCCAGACGTGCAAGTCGTGAACGTTGACCACGCCCGCAACAGATTCCATGCCGGAACGGATCTGGTGCAGCGAGACGCCGCGCGGCGCGCCTTCCAGCAGGATGTTCAGAGTCTCGCGGACGATGCCGACGCTGGACCAGAAGATCAGCGCGGCGATAAGCAGCGAGAGCAACGGGTCGATCCAGTTTTGACCAGTGAGCAGAATGCCCGCGCCACCGGCAATCACCGCCGCAGTCGACAGCGTGTCGCCCGCCATGTGCAGAAAGGCGCTGCGCAAATTCACATCGTGAGCCACGCCCCACAGCAGCGCGGCAATGGCGCCGTTCATCGCCACTCCGACGGCGGCGACAATCATCATGAGCTTGGGCTCTACGGCCACCGGCGAACTGAGCCGGTGTACAGCCTCCACGCCGATCCACAGCGAGATGGCCATCAGCGCAGCCGCATTGATGAAGGCGGCGATAACGCCCGCGCGCTGGTAACCGAAAGTTCTTGCGTGGTCGACCGGCCGCGCCTGGAAATAGACCGCCGCGAAGCTCAGCAGGAGGGCCAGGAAATCCGAAACGTTGTGTCCGGATTCCGAAAGCAGCGCCAGTGAATGGGCCCTCAATCCGGCGACAAAGGTGACCACAACATACGCCAGCGTGGCTGCAAGCGAGATGCGCAGAACCAATGTTGTCCGGGTTGCGCCCTTGCCCGCTGGCGCCGCGTGGAAATGCATACCGATAGTCTAACCGGGGTTGGGTAAGCGCGGCCAGCGATGTCGATATGCGGGGAATGGGAGCGGGGAATATGAAATGGATCGGCACATCGCGCCGATCAATTCTCGCGGTGAGTGTGGCTCGTATCCGGAGGATTCGGATCGTCGAGGTAAGGCAGTTGAGGCAGCCCTTGGCGCAGCCCGCTCCAGCCCTCCGCGAAAACAATGCTGTTTTGCGGATTGCCGGGTTGGTAGCGCACTGTGCACGGAAACCCGGCGCGAACGTCGGCCACGTTCACCACGCCGCGCAGGGCGGTAATATCTTGCGAACATTCGTAGTCCACCCCGGCAATGCGGTAGTTGAACAGGAGCATCGTCAGCTTGCGGCCGTCATTCGCTTCCACATCGTAGGTGTCGAGCAGCATTCCGTCGACAAGCCGCCCCGATTGCACCAGGAACTGTCGCCGCGCCCGCTCCACCTCCTCGGCGCTGGGCCGCTTACGCAGCACCAGCCAGGCGGCCGCCGCCGCAACCGCCGTTGCAGCGGCCAGCCCGGCAACAATCTCCCATTGCTCTGTGTTCAACAGGGTCATCCAGAGTGGGACTCCGCTCCGAGAGCCCCAACTTGAGAATACCGCAGATGAAATGCACCTTGCGCCGGGAGCCGTCTGCGCCCTTCGATTCTAGGATGCGTTCGGCTGGAAACAACGCCAAGCCCGCACAAATGACCTATACTCTAGGCTGCATCGGACGCGGAATTCCACCCTGTCGAATGCGCTCCATCCCGGTCTTTTGTTGGTCTTGAACGAGGGTATCGAATGAAAGTACGTGCCGGCATTCACTCCACCACCGTCATTTGTGTGCGGCGCAACGGTCAGGTTGTGATGGCCGCCGATGGCCAGGTGACCTTCGGCGACCACGTGCTCAAGCACTCGGCCAAGAAGATCCGCCGCCTCTTCCAGGACAGGATTTTGGCAGGATTTGCCGGTTCCACGGCCGACGCCTTCAACCTCTTTGCGCGCTTTGAAACCAAGCTCGAACAGCACGCTGGCAACTTGAACCGCGCCGCGGTCGAGTTGGCGAAGGACTGGCGCACCGACAAGATGCTGCGCAACCTGGAGGCTTTGCTCTTGGTCGCGGACAAAGCGCAGACGTTTCTCATCTCCGGCTCGGGCGATGTGATCGACCCCGATGAACCGCTGGCGGCCATCGGCTCCGGCGGCAGCTTCGCCACCGCCGCCGCCCGCGCCCTGATGGATAACACTGATTTGAGTGCTCGCGAGATCGCCGAAAAGGCGATGAAGATCGCCAGCGATATCTGCATCTACACGAACGACCGCGTTACCTTCGAGGAGTTAAAGGACTAGCGGAGCTGGCGAGCGCAGTCCGCGTCAGGGCACGGCTATTGAGACTGCTGAAGGAATCGCCAGTTCAGGGGCTTTGCAACAGGGCACGACTTTAGTCGTGCTGCAAAGGGCCCGAAAATGTGGGGCTTTAGCCCCTGAGGGAATGCAAATGAATTCTTCAGATTCCAATGACGGAAAGATGCGTGAAGTTGCCAAATCGCTGAGCGACCATCGGGGCAGAGATAACTGGAAAAATCCCATGGACAGCTGGGGGATCGAAGGGTATGGCGACAAAGAGCTACCAGTAGAGAAAGCAAACTTGTTTTTGCTCCGTTGCCTGATCGATTACCAATGCAATTCCATGGACGCATGGAAACGGGGGGGCGATTATTTTAAGACACTCAACCCCGATCAACAGCGGGAACTTTGGAAAATGATCCTTGAAACACCCCAGGAAGAGTGGAAGTCAGAAGGTAATTTTACCAAGTGCAACTTGCATAGATGGCATCGGGCTCACAATCGCCTCTGGTCAATCGCCGATTGTATTTGTAGATATTTTGAGGGAGATGCAAGAAAGATCTGGCAAAGAGGCAGTACTACCTTCGACGTGCTTTGCAGACTCTATTACATAGGTGCCGGAGAGCAGCTTTCGAGAATGATTGTTGGTGCATTGAAGGACTGTGGCCAGATTTCCGGCAGGAGCGACGTGAAGGCTGATGTCCACGTATGCAGGGTCTTGGGTCGCGTCTTTCATGGGAAGGAAGCCGCTCCAGGAGCCGCGCTTAGATTGGCTCGTGATCTGTACCCAGAAGACCCATGGCAACTGGATGGCCCTCTCTGGAATTTAGGGCAGAGCAATTGCAATGATACATCTCCACAGTGCGCAGGCTGTTATCTGATGTCGAATTGCACGTATGCTCAAGAGCATTACCTCGCGGGCTAAAGCCTAGGTGGTTTTCTGGACGGTTAGCGGCACGGCTGAAGCTGTACCCTTTCAAAACCAAGCATTTTGCAAGGAATGAACAAAAGAGACACATGGCCATTTACCTTCCCGCATCCGCCGAAGAACAGGAGCTGGCGCTCGACGAGCTGACGCCGCGTGAGATCGTCGCCGAACTCGACAAACATGTCGTCGGCCAGCGCGCCGCCAAGCGCGCCGTAGCCATCGCGCTCCGCAACCGCCTGCGCCGGCAAAAGTTGCCGCCTGATCTTGCCGACGACATCATGCCCAAGAACATCATCATGATCGGCCCCACCGGCGTGGGCAAAACCGAGATTGCGCGTCGCCTGGCCAAGCTCACCAACTCGCCGTTCCTGAAAGTCGAGGCTTCCAAGTTCACTGAAGTCGGCTACGTAGGCCGCGACGTCGAGTCGATTATTCGTGACCTCGTCGAAATTGCCATCGACATGGTCCGCGAGGAACGGCTGGAGGAAGTGGAAGACAGGGCCGAGATGAACGCCGAGGAGCGCCTGCTCGACGTGCTCCTGCCTCCTGCGCCCGCCGCGCCGCACGCTCAGGAGGGCCAGCTCTCGCTGCCCGGCGCCGAAAGCCACCAACGCTCGCGCGAAAAGCTCCGCCAGCAGTTCCGCGAGGGCAAACTCGATGACCGCATGGTCGAGCTCGATGTGCGCGAGCGAAATCTGCCGCAGCTCGGCATCATCTCCAACCAGGGCCTCGAAGACATGGAGATGAACCTCAAGGACATGCTGCCCAACATCTTCGGAGGCGGCACAAAAAAGCGCAAGATGAAGGTCGCTGACGCCTTCGACTATCTGGTGCAGGAAGAAGAAGGCCGCCTCATCGACATGGATGCGGTGAATCGCGTGGCGGTTGAGCGCGTCGAGTCGAACGGCATCGTCTTCCTGGATGAGATCGACAAGATCGCCGGACGCGAGAGCGGGCATGGCCCCGACGTCTCGCGCGAGGGCGTGCAGCGCGACATTCTACCCATCGTTGAAGGCACTACGGTCAATACTCGCTACGGGATGGTACGTACCGATCACATCCTCTTCATCGCCGCCGGCGCCTTCCATGTCTCCAAGCCGAGCGACCTTATTCCGGAACTGCAGGGCCGCTTTCCCATTCGCGTCGAGCTGCAGTCGCTCACCGTCGATGATTTTCTGCGGATCTTAACCGAACCCGAGGCCTCGCTCACCAAGCAATACTCGGCGCTGCTTGAAACCGAGGGCGTGCGGCTGGAATTTGCGCCAGAAGCCCTCCGCGAGATGGCCGAATTCGCTTTCAAGGTGAACGAGACCACGGAGAACATCGGCGCGCGCCGGCTGCATACCATCATGGAGCGCGTGCTTGAAGACGTCAGCTTCCTGGCGCCCGACGTCGCTCGCCACGCGCCCGACGAAAAAGCCGCGGCAGCACTTTCCGAAACCATCAAGAAGGAAGCGAGCACGCCGCTGCCCTATCTGGAGCGCATGACTGCCTCCGGCCCCGAGAAAGTTTTCCTGATCGACGACGCGTACGTCAAGCAGATGGTCGCGTCGATTGTGAAGGACCACGATCTGTCCCGCTACATTCTCTAGGTCGTATCGACATATAGCGGTTGGCCAAGTTGCTGACTTTACAAGCAACTGGATGGTCATCCTGAGCAAGATTTGGCGCGCCGCGCGCGCCAAATCGCGTTGAAGGACCTGCATTTGTCTTCGCGTTGCCCAGATATCGCCAAAAAAATTGGCATTGAGCCGATGCGTATATGTCGATACGTCCTAGGATCCGCTTTTCCCTGCGCTGCGATACGGCTCAAGAATGAGTTCGCTCATGGGCGCTCTCGATTCTCGCTAGCGCTGCATCGTGGAAAGACCCCACGGCCTTCAACATGGCTCGTTTGCGCCATCGGCGGCGGCAGCGTAAGATGAAGAAATCCAGGGACTAACCAACACGTCGGGGAGTGGCTCAGCCTGGTAGAGCACCTGGTTCGGGACCAGGGGGTCGGAGGTTCAAATCCTCTCTCCCCGACCATTAAATCCCGCAATATCAATTAATTAGCGAAGTCACCATTTCCGGCCAAACCGGAACTTGGGTTCAATAAGTGAACCCCTGGTCCCGAGGAGCCTTTCCACGTCTCCTACTGCTCGACGTGCGTCCGCAGGGACCGAATGAATGTGGGTCTTCCTTGTCCAATGCGGGCTAGTTTGCCGATAATGAGACTATGGGCGAAAATCAGGCCTAGGCTACGGCCTCAGCGCTCGCTTGGCGATTCACTTCGCTACCGCCTCTCTGTTCGTCTACCGATCCTCTGAGACTCAGCTGCTGCTAGCGGCGGCCACGGTTTTGAGATTGGAGTCGCCCTCTGGCTGTGGTTCCCTGCGCCCCAGATTGCAGCGGAGACGCGCCTGGATGGTCAGCTCTTTTTGCTCCTCTCCGCTCCGCTGGATTTGCTCCCGGCGACCGTAGTAGACATCGGCCGGCGCCACGTTGCCGAGGCCTTCGTGATAGCGGCGCTGGTTATAGTACGCGATAAACTCCGCCATCGCGCCCGGCAGCGCCTCCTCCGGTTTCCCGCCCTGGTCAAGAGCCTTGGCGAGTTGCAGCGTCGCCCCGGAGTGATCCGGATTCAGAGCCAGGACCTGCCGGAATAGCGCGGCCGCCCCACTAATGAACCGGGTATGTGCTGAAAAATCATGCATAACTTGCACACCTGCATAAATCATTTGTTTTCAGTGCACAACGGGCAGTGCAGGTTATTTTCATCCTGTTCCAAACCGACACCGCCGTACACAGCGGCAAGATCGTGGGCGCGTGTCATGGTGGCCAGGTCCATCACGAGGCCTCTCCCCGCCTTGCCAAGCCGGCGCGTGACCAGGCCGAGTTTTTTCAAGCGGTGCCCGATCGTCTCGGCGCTGTGGTGCAGTCGTTCTCCGCGCGCCCCCACGATGCGATTGACCTCGTTCGCGACTTCGCTAACGAGGATTTGTGCCTTACCTGCGTGCGCCAGGTTGAGGGTTGCCTCCAGCGTGACGGCTTCGAGGCTGGTCGAGCGGTCTGCTTGACGCTGGTTCTCGACTGGCCCGAGTAGCGAGACGAGTTTCGATTGCAGGCCGGGACAGTCAACAATGCAAGCGCCTAGCGCGCTCGCGACCGCGCGCGTGTCGGATGTCAGAAGTGAGGTATGGAAGTCGGAGTTGTACACGCGGACGAGATTCTTGCAGCGATACTGCTGTAGCTGGTTTCGCAGGTCCTGAACCAATGCTTCAGTCGCCGGTACCGAATGTTGTATTGCGGGCACGAGCGAAGTTAACTGCAGTCTCACCTGAAGGCTGCACCGTGGCATCCGGTCACTCGAGACCTCCTGTCCGACGTAGATCCCCTTTGGGCCATAGAAGTCCTTGTATTCACGAGCGTCGCCAACCATGTAGCCACGGCTCGTAGCGCAACCCAGGATCGTAGCCAGCTGCTTTGTGATGTTTGGCCCGTAGAATAGCAGTGTGGGGGTAGAGCGCCAGTCCACCCTCTGCAAACTGGTTACATCGGCCCCCGCCAGCATCAGTGGGTATCGGCAGAAGTTCCTCAGCGTGCGAAGTGCCAAATCGCCTTCAAATTCCGGTCCGACGATCGCAAGCGCTGGCGCGATAGGCAGGCTGTCTGCGAACCAGGTGGAGATCGTCCAGTAAGTCAGCAAAGCGCTCGTCTGTTCGGGAAGAGACGCCTGCCCGGCAATGGCCTGTTGGAGCCGGCCGAAGAGTTCGTCGGTGGTTCCAAAGGCGTCGAGCCGGTGGGAACAGGAGTTGCCTGCAAAGGAGCGCGCACGGAGCCGGCTCGCCGGATAATTTCCATGAGACTCGCCTCAGAACCCTCTTCCAATTCGAATGGAGGTTTCCAGGAAGTCATACTGTTTTTGCTGGTGCGAACCGGCTCTTCGATGCACTTGACTTTGAGCACCCGCTTCGCCGCGGGGCTTTGAGAATGGCCGGTCGCCGAGTTAGTTGAGGCAGCCGCCGAAGGCGGAACGCTTGACGTTGCTGTAGGCCCCACAGCCCTGGGGCCCGGCGAATGTTCGTCGGCGCCGGAAATTGGATCCGCTGCCGTCAATTCGGTGGTCTCCGACGGGCCGAAAGTTGCATTCACATCTGGCGGCCCGCCGGTGCGAGGAGCCTCGGCGTCGTTGGCGTTTTCAGTTGTACTGTACTTTTGCATTCGTACCTTACCTTTTCGGGGTGTCCTGGGCCGCCATGAACTTTCTGGCAGACCGGGCGCTCTATTTAAGGATGTGAAAGTTCGATTTCTTGGAACTGAATCCGCCTGGCCGGGAATTCTTGCTCGGGATCCGCCAGTCGCCTTCGTAAACAGCGATTTCCAGACTGTGTACGAATCGGTGAGCGACATCCTCGTATCGAGTCCCTAATGTGCCCCGCACCACGCGCTTGCGACCAATCACATCGTCAGGGTGGCAGGTGTCACCTGGTTTGCGTAGCTGTATCATCATGCGTAATTCCGGACTGGCACCTCCTCGCGATCAGCCAGGCGTCCCAGCATTTAGGACGCGCAAACGTTGTCACGAGTCCGCAGGTGTCAACGTCATGCCTTTCAAGTCGTGCCCTATCTCCCAAAGAAGATAGAGTGATTCGATCTTACGAAATCTGTAAGTCGTTGTCAAGCACAGTGACGTATCAGAACCGCATCATAGTCTGTATTACAATCGGTACTTACGACGTATGATGATGACCGCATGAATACTAGCGATTCGACACAACTATCTTGAAGTACTGTAGCAACCATGACTAACTAATGTAGCAACTACAACTAACTATAGAGTACATTTCGCCAATGGTGATGCGGCGATTCCAGGCACATAGGTAGTGTTTAAGTATCCTGATGTACTTGAGCCGTACTCCGACAGAAGTCCGCGCCTGTATGAACACAGGTGTTAAGTACCTTGATGTACTTGAGCCGTACTCCGACGGGAGTCCGCACCTGCATGAACACAGGTTTTCCTGCTGAGCTAAGAGGAAGCATAGTTTGGAGCAAAACATAAAAGTCAGCGGCAAAGTGCATATTGTGTCCACCGCTGGACTGACCCCTTCAACTGAGACAGTCACAATTGGCACACTATGCAGGGAAAGGGGCTGCAAGTGGCGAAGAAGCAAACTGTAGGCCGATATCCGAAGGCGTTTCGGAAGATGGCCGTGGAACGGTTAAAGAGTTGCGAGAACATCGTTGCACTCTCTCAGGAACTGGGCGTTCACCGGCGACTGCTCCACAAGTGGAGGGATCAGCTGGAGCCGATCGAGGACGGCGAGGGGCCACCGGCGGACTCCCGCGAACGCGAGCTGCGGCAACAGGTTGGTCATTTGAAGCGCCTGGTCGCCGACAAGACGCTGGAGGCGGATTTTTTCAAAGGTGCCTTGCAAAAAATCGCGGCTCTACGCCAGAGCAGAGACAATTCTGGCGGGACGGCATCTACGAACAGATCAGAGAAGTGATGCCGACGCAAGGTAGCCTGAGTATCGAGCAGATGTGCCGGCTGAGTGGTGTCAGCCGGGCCGGCTTCTATCGCAGCCTGCAAGAACAAATGCCGGTGGAAGAGGACATGGAAGTGCGGTCGGCGATTCAACAGATCGCTGTCGAGCACCGACGGCGCTATGGCTACCGCAGGATCGCGGCGGAACTGCGTCGGCGCGGGATGCTGGTGAACCACAAGCGAGTGGCTCGGATCATGCGTGAGGACAACTTACTCGCGGTGCAGCCGAGAGCATTCGTCGTAACCACGAACTCTCAACATAAGTTGGAGGTGTATCTGAATCTGGCTAGCCGGATGAAGCTGACCGGGATCAATCAGCTTTGGGTGGCCGACATCACCTATATCCGGTTGCATCGCGAGTTTGTTTACCTGGCCGTGATCCTCGATGCTTATTCACGCAAGGTGGTGGGCTGGGAACCTTTGCACTACGGCCGGTGTGCCGGCCCTACTCTTTCATGACCTGCGCCGGTCAGCGGCACGCAACCTGCGCGCAGCCGGCATACCAGAAGAAGTGATCACGCGCATCGCGGGATGGAAAACATCCAACGTCTTCAAGCGCTATGCGATCGTAAATCAGGCTTACCTCCGTGCAGCCCTGCAACAACTTAAACAAGCTCGGCAGAAGCAGTCTGATCCTACCGGCGAGCCTAGACCAGAGCCGGGATACACACCTCTCTCCCAGCTACCGGTCGCTGTCTGTTAGCTTTCCGAGACTCAATCCACTTTCCAATCCCAACGTCATCTGCTGGTAATGGACGAACGCTGCCACCCGGGGCCCGTCTAAGTACACAGCTATTCTGTCGCGCCGCATAGGGGGCTCCTGCCAATGGAAATCTGTTGTCGTTAGCAAGTAGAAATGTCCGCATTTGAGAACAAATGAAATGTCCGGATTCATAAGTCAGTAGCCGCAGAGGCGGTGGAAAAGTGCGAATCCCGCGCAGTTTGCGGGATTTGCAAGTTGAGAGGGAAAGTCTGTTTTTGGACTTTTCCTCTCAACGTCTTTTCCACGGCCTTGATTTGTTTTTTGGTCAGTGGTGTCAACAG
>Ga0182027_10014478_pt1 | contig 10916 bp, 11 predicted proteins | sample 712E1DmetaG_FD_121300 | JGI IMG/M metagenome (GOLD analysis project Ga0182027, IMG submission 121300) | Permafrost microbial communities from Stordalen Mire, Sweden - 712E1D metaG (Illumina Assembly) | ecosystem: Environmental > Terrestrial > Soil > Wetlands > Permafrost | place: Sweden...
CATTTCAAATGACCTCTTAATTAAATACAAGTGTAAAAATATTTCCGAATAACTGATGAAACCTTTGCAGGTATGTTTTTGTTAAAGAATTAATATTTACATACACGGACTAAACAGCATCGACAGGATTAGCGGGTTTAAATAATTATATAACAGCAACTAATTTGAAAGGAGATAATAATCGAAGCACTTATACTTTTTGTCAGTTTTTAAAAAACCAGCTAATTAAAAGTGAGGTGTGAAATGATTATTGATCAAATTGATAGAAGCAATTATTTCAAAGGACTTCTGATATTAATCGGGACTAACAGAAAAATCACTGAAACTGAAAGAAAAGTAATTGGTAATGTTGCGGGAATACTGGGTTTTGGACACAATTTTGTCGATACCGTAATGGACGAACTATTCGGCAATCAATATATTATTGCCGAACCTCCCAAATTTACAAATCATATATTAGCTGAACTTTTTATAAGAGACGGGATGCGCGTCGCCTTCGCCAACAAAGTTTTACACCTTTATGAACTTCAATGGCTGGCAAGATTTGCTATAAATAATAACTTTTCAAAACAATGGTTCTTTATTGAACTTGAGCAATATTTGGATAATAATACTCAGACTCAGGAAAATTCATTTGAAATACAAAAGTACATAAATTGATAGTGATCTGAATTAATGATTTACAATATGCCGGATTTCAAATCCGGCATTTTATTTTTAATAAATCCGGAATGCAGCAAATTTAAGATAGACTGTTTCTTCCATAGATGAAAGAGATGGATGATCGTATGAGGCATTATTAAAATGAAACATTTGTAATCGTTTTCCTGCTTTTAAAGCAGCATCATTAATCATTTCAATAAATATATCTTTCTTTAAATGATAAGAGCATGAAGATGAGAATAATAAACCATTTTCATTAATTAATTCAAGAGCCAACCTGTTCAACTTCAGATAACCCTTTATTGCTTTACTTAAACTCTTTTTATTTTTAGCAAATGCAGGGGGATCCAGATTTATTATATCAAATTTTCTTTGTTCTGATTTACATTTCTCAAGAAAATCAAAAACATCAGATTGGATAAATGTGGCTTTAGAGTTAAAGTTGTTAATTGAAAAATTTTCCTGTGCGTTTTTAATTTCTGATGCGGATGAATCAACAAATATGACATTTGAAGCTCCCCTGCAAGCGGCATGCAGACCAAATCCCCCGCTATTGCAAAAACAATCAAGTACGGTTTTATCTTTGCAGAATTGTTCGAAAAAAGAACGGTTATCGCATTGATCGAAATAAAAACCGGTCTTTTGCCCGGTTGCAAAATTGATCTTATATATTACTTTCCCATCACTTATTATTTCTTCATTTTTTTTTCCGAAATAAACAAAGTCTTCGACAGGTAATCCTTCAAGTAAGCGAAAATATTCTTCATTCTTTGTAAATATATTTTTTGCAGAAAATTCTTCTATTAATATTTTCACAATTATCTGAATATTCTTCTCTGCACCTGCAGAATAAATCTGAAGAACAAAAGTGTCTTTGTATTTATCAATAATAATTCCCGGCATAAAATCACTTTCACTGAAAACCATTCGAAATGAATCACGATCAGGATATAAAATTTTCCGAAACGCAAAAGCTTTAGATAATCCGTACCTGAAAAAAGATTCGATTTCAATAATTTCAGATTTTGAAATAATACGTACTGCAATTAATGATTTTGGGTTATAAAAACCCGAAGCGATAAAATTATAGGACGAATCGTAAACCCGGACTATATCGCCTGCCGATACCTCGCCTTCTATAATTGAAATCTCATTACTAAATACCCAAAGATGGCCGTTTTTTATTCTTCTTTCCTCATTCTTCTTCAAAACTACTTTTGCCAATTTATCTCCACTTGTTCATGCAAATATATCTATTTTTCACGCTGTAGATGGCATTTTAGTCAAACCAACTCATACAGATTTACCAAATTCAGTCAGCTATACGGGATTAAAAACTTACGTTAAGGTTTTAAACCCGATTGCTGGGAAGAGAACATATCATTCATTATTACAAATATGCAATTTGTGGGGTAATTTTATTTTATATTTAACCCCTTAAAAATACTATTTCAAATGATCTCAGCAATAGATGCACTTAAAAAATATTTCGGACATCCTTCTTTTCATGGTTTGCAGGAAAAAATAATCGAAAGACTCATGAATGAACATGGGCATTGTCTTGTACTTATGCCAACCGGAGGAGGTAAATCATTATGCTATCAACTTCCCGCATTAATGTTTGATGGAGGAACAATTGTTATCAGTCCTTTAATTGCCTTAATGCAGGATCAGGTTGATGCCCTTAAAAAGAAAAATATTGCGGCTGAATTTATCAATTCAACAGTTTCATCAGAGCAAAGAAAACAAAGGCTCAACAATTTTGTAGAAGGAAAAGTAAAACTATTATATGTAACTCCGGAACGATTTCGAAAACAGGAATTTATTAGTTTAATTAAAAATACAAAAATATCATTATTAGCAGTAGATGAAGCTCACTGTATTTCTGAATGGGGGCATGATTTCCGGCCGGATTATTCACGAATTGATGAATTCCGTCAATTAATGGGAAATCCTTTAACAATCGCACTTACTGCAACAGCAACCCCTGAAGTACAGAAAGACATTATTTCAAAACTGGGGTTAAGTAAAAACGAGATTAAAATTTTCCATGAAGGAATTGAACGTCCGAATCTCCGGCTTGAAACAACCGATGTCTATGATGAGAAAGAAACTCTTAATGCAATTTATAAAGTACTTGATATATACGAAGGTGGAGGAATAATTTATTTTGCTTTGATTAAGAAACTCGAATATTATTCTCAATTAATAGGAGATAAAGGTTTCAAACATGGAATATATCATGGAAAACTTGAGGCAAGAGAAAGAAAGAAAACACAACGTGATTTTCTTTCAGGTAAAGAAAACTTAATCCTGGCAACAAATGCCTTCGGTATGGGAATTGACAAACCGGATATCCGTTATGTCATTCATGCTGAAGTACCTTCTTCAATTGAATCATATTATCAGGAAATAGGTAGAGCTGGACGTGACGGTAAAGATTCTCTCTGCATGCTTCTTTATAACCAACAGGATCTATATACACAGATGGAATTTATTAAATGGGCAAACCCTAACGCAGATTACTACTTAAGAATTTATGATATTCTTAAAACAAATTTAGAAGCGGTGAATTCTATGGGTATTGATTTTCTCCGTGAACAGATAAGTTTCAAAGACAAAAATGATTTCCGCGTGGAAACAGTACTCGCAATGCTGGACAGGTATAATATAACCGAAGGGACAATTGAAAATAAAAACTTATTATTAATTGATGAACTTTCCGAAAACCTGCAGGATGAAAAATATCTGAAAGATAAATTGCTCAATGATAATAAAAAACTTTTATCAGTAGTTAACTATTTCAAATCAATAACTTGCAGAAGAATATATATTTCGGATTATTTCGGTTTCCCGGGCGAGCCCTCTTGCGGTAATTGTGATGTATGTAATTAATTATGCGCCATCTTTTATTTTAACTTTTATTTGCAATCTTAAAATAGGCTTAATACTTAAATAGCTTAAAAATTTGCCCTTCTGGAAGCGGTACAGGCCTACATTGTTGGGAGACAAGTCTAATATCATATTTCGGCGGATTAAATTGACTGTGATTTGTTATATTTCTATTATAATTTCAAAATATTAATAAAGGAATAAAAATGAGAGTAAAATTATTGATCATAATCGCAATAATTGTCTTTCCCTTTTCTGCATGCACCAAAAAAGTCGATTCAAAAGAACAATCATCTATAAATCCTAATGCTCATAGAGTTCAAGTCGAAGAAGTTATTCAAGTCAGCGGTTATACATATCTAAGAGTTAAAGAAGGTGAAAAAGAACATTGGTTAGCTACAACACCTAAAGACGTTAAATCAGGTGATATTGTATATTTCTTAAACGGTATGGAAATGAAAAATTTCGAAAGCAAAGAACTTAAAAGAAAGTTTGATACAATATTATTTATAGACGAATTAAGCAGTCAACCAATTGCCGCACCTGCTCCAGCACAAAACGGGATGGGAATGATGAGTCCCGGAAATCAGGCTAAACCTCAAAAACCTATTTTGGAAAAACTAAATATCTCTGTTAAACCTGCTTACGGTGGAGTTTCTATAGCTCAACTTTATTCCAATAGTAATTCATATTCCAATAAAGATGTAATTGTTAAAGGACAGGTTGTAAAAGTGAATAATGGTATTATGCAGCGAAATTGGGTTCATATTCAGGATGGAACCGGAACTCAAAATGATTTTGATTTAACAGTTACAACAAATGAAAATGTAAATGTAGGTGATATTGTTACATTTCAAGGTAAGGTTAATTTAAATCAGGATTTCGGATATGGGTATGCTTATCCGGTATTATTAGCTGATGCGGTGAAAAAGTAGTGACTAGTAACGAGTAACGCGTGACAAGTAACTAATGAAGATTGAAAAATACTCGTCACTCGTTACGCGTCACTATATATTGTATTTCTTCTTCATCCATTCATAAGCAATATTTAATTGCTTTGTTTTCTTTTCAGCGAGGATTTTTAATTCCTCGCCTAAGTCAAATACTTTATCCGGATGATATTTAGAAATGAGATCCAAATATTTTTTTCTGACCTGAGCCCTTGTAACTTTGCCGGTTAATCCCAGCAATTCACCAAAATATTTTGCTTTTTCAAATTCGGTTGCTTTTATTGAATCAAATTCTTCTTCACGTTTGAAGGCATGCCGTTCAAACTTTTCAAAACGCTCATACTTTTCATAACGTTCATAACTTTCGTATCGGCTATGTTCCTTATTTTTACTTTCATCTTTAGTTGATTTCCTCCGATGAGTTTTTTGTCTGTAATGAAACCCAACAACCTTCTGAACAGATGTATATAAAGTCGAGCTATTATCACCAATATTAAATAAATAATCTAAAAAAGTAGCATTTGCATTAAACCAATCCGTAGATTTAATCTTTTCAGCGTTCTCAATGATCATCTTTTTAATTTTTTGTTCTGAGAAATTAGGCCGAACTTTTTTCAAGACTTGATCTTCGAACTGAGGTGTGGCATATTTCATAATGTTATTAACCCAATCATCATTTTCAGGCTGTAAAACCAGGGAATGAAAAATCAGGAATTCATTATAAACAGTCTCCATTGATACGATAGCACATAGTTTAGACGAATAGCTTATACATTGAAGGTGTCCATAAGTAATAAATGTAAACTCATTTAGAGTTTGGTCAGAGTCTAGGTCAAACCATTTGCTGAAAATATTATTTATCGCTTGAATAGAATATGAATTCTTAAATTCATAAGCTGCTTTGAAATTACCTTTTAAATATGATTGCGAAAATGAAGTTAACCCGCTTTGAACCGATCCTATCGCAGTCCAAATCTGTTTATAAAGATCATCATATAAATAAAAAGCATCGTCATATCTCCCTTGATCAAGTAAGGTATCGGCAACTTCTCTTATCTTTCTTACATTCATATCAATTGTACAATGATTTAATAATAATTTCCATTAATATAATAAAAAACCTATTTATAAAACTTTCCAACAATTCAAAACTATCAACAATTAACTCTGTAATATAATAATTTTCATTTACACGGAAATATTCATAGATTATAATCGTAATAAAAGGGGAAATTGATATGATAAAAGGTCATAATAATTTGTTGGCTAAATCTTCTACCCTTTCTATCATCAACTTATTAATAATACTTTTCTTCTGTACCAATTGTAATTTACCTGATATGAGTGAACCGACAATGGGTATGAGCTATATTTACGGTCAGGTTTATAATCTCAGTCATCCAGGACCTGTTCCGGTTGGATGGACACCTCCGCCTTTTAAACAAGTCAGTACAATAAGAATTCTAAATAATAATAAAAACCTTCTATCTGAAATCACTACCGATTCAACAGGTTTTTTCGATTACGCTGTTAATCCAGGAACATATTATGTTAGTGTTAAGGAATCACCAGTGCAATCAGAAACAGGTCCTTTTGTGCTTCGTCATAAAGGGGATAGTATATCTATCAAGTTATATTTCGATAACGGAATGCGCTAATATTTTACGATTAAAATATCCTGTTCATTTGGATTCTTTCGGTTTACACTATAAAATCTGTATTAATGATTTTACTTTTTTCTAAACACAATTTACAGATCTATATATAAACTCTCCTTAATTAGTTGTAATTTTGCACCTAATTCATAAAATTTATTTATTCTAATCAGCTAATTTTCAGTTAATATCACTATTAGAGGGTAACCTTGAGTATCGAACCAAATAAAATTATTTATTCTATGATTGGAGTAAGCAAATACTACAATCAAAAACCGATTTTGAAAAACATCTACCTTTCATATTTCTATGGTGCAAAAATCGGAGTGCTTGGACTTAACGGATCAGGTAAAAGCACACTTCTTAAAATACTTGGAGGAGTCGATAAAGATTTCAACGGAGAGATTGCGATTTCTCCCGGTTATACTGTCGGTTTACTGGAACAGGAACCTAAACTTGATGAAACAAAAACTGTAAAACAGATAATTGAGGAAGGTGCACAAGAAATTGTGGATGTTTTACGCGAATATGATGAGATAAATGCTAAATTCTCCGAACCGATGGATGACGATGAAATGACGAAGCTTCTTGAGCATCAGGGGAAAGTTCAGGAAAAACTTGATCACCTCGATGCATGGGATCTTGATTCAAAACTTGAAATGGCAATGGATGTTCTCGGCTGCCCTCCTCCCGATACACTAGTCAAAGTACTTTCCGGTGGTGAAAGAAGAAGAGTTGCTTTGTGCAGACTTTTGTTAAAAAAACCGGATATTCTTCTTCTTGATGAACCAACTAACCATCTGGATGCAGAAACAGTCGCATGGCTTGAAGCTGAACTAAATAGATACCCCGGTACTGTCATAGCAGTAACCCACGACAGATATTTTCTTGATAATGTTGCAGGGTGGATACTCGAACTCGATAAAGGTGAAGGAATTCCATGGAAAGGAAATTATTCTTCATGGCTTGAACAAAAGCAGGGCCGGCTGAAACTCGAAGAAAAAAAAGAAAGCGATCGGCAGAAAACATTAAACCGTGAATTGGAATGGATAAAGATGGCTCCTCGTGCAAGACATGCAAAATCAAAAGCCCGAATAAGCGCTTATGAACAGATGTTAAATGAAGAAAATGAAAAAAGGCAGAAAGACCTCGAAATTTATATTCCTGCTGGTCCCCGGTTAGGTAATGTTGTAATTGAAGCGGAAAATGTTTCCAAAGCATATGGAGAAAATCTTCTGTTCGACGACCTCAATTTTAAATTGCCTCCCGGAGGGATTGTTGGAATAATCGGTGCCAATGGAGCCGGCAAAACAACTTTATTCAAGATGATAGTTAAACAGGAAAATGCGGATAAAGGCACCTTTAGAATAGGCGATACTGTAAAACTTGCTTATGTTGACCAAAGCAGGGATGTTCTTGACCCGGAAAAATCAGTTTGGGAAATGATAAGCGGCGGCGATGATATAATCCTTTTAGGAAATAAAGAACAAAATTCAAGAGCTTATGTTGGGCAGTTTAATTTTACCGGCGGTGATCAGCAAAAAAGAGTAGGTATGCTCTCCGGAGGTGAAAGAAACCGAGTTCATCTGGCTATAGCACTCAAACAATGTGCAAATGTAATTCTACTGGATGAACCGACTAACGACCTTGATGTTAATACAATGAGAGCTCTTGAAGAAGGATTATTGAATTTCGCGGGCTGCGCCGTTGTTATTAGTCACGATAGATGGTTTCTTGATAGAATCTGTACTCATATTCTTTCTTTTGAAGGTGATAGTAAAGTTATCTGGTTTGAAGGAAACTTTTCCGACTATCAGGAAAATCGAAAAGAGCGGCTGGGTAAGGATTCGGAAATCCCACATAGAATAAAATATAAAAAACTGACTAGATAGATCGGAAATAATATACAGTAGACAAAGGTGATTCATGCTGTCAATTTAACCTGAGCAGGTGGGTTATAAATATTGAACAATAAAAGAAGAGTAAGATTACGAGTATGATTAAGAGTACGATTACGATTAAGATTATGATATAAAATAAAAACGGGTTCGATAAAAAGAGAAATACTTTTATATAAATTAATCATTAAAGGAGAATAAATGGCAGCGAAGCAATGGGACAAACAACCGGAAATGCAGATCGATCCTAAGAAAAAATATACTGCATCAATGAATACAACTAAAGGGATAATTGAAATAGAACTTTACGCAGAACATGCCCCTAAGACAGTTAACAATTTTGTTTTCTTAATAAAAGAAGGATTTTACGACGGCGTTTCTTTTCATCGTGTAATTGAAGATTTCGTAATCCAGGGCGGAGATCCTACAGGCACCGGCAGAGGCGGTCCGGGTTATAAATTTGAAGATGAACTAAAAGGGAATCCACTAAGACATGAACGAGGGATTATCTCAATGGCAAATTCGGGTCCTAATACTAACGGTAGCCAGTTTTTCATCACACACTCCCCCCAATCACACTTGAACGGTAAACATACTGTCTTTGGAAAAGTTACTAAAGGAATTGAAATTGTAGATTCAATTCAGCAAGGCGATAAGATGGAGCAGGTTACAATTATTGAAGAATAATTTTTATATTTTCAATACAGTCGTGGTAAAATAATTTGGAGGGATTATATGAGAAAAATGATGTGGACTTCCGATTGCCGGATGGGATTCGAAGAAATTGATGCGCAACATAGGCTTCTTTTCGCTATTGCTAATGAATTGATAGATATCGAAAATCCGAGAAGTCAGGAACCGGAAATTAAATATCTTATAAGACATTTGAAAGATTATGTTGATACTCATTTTTCTTTTGAAGAAAAATTCATGAGTGAAAAAATGTATCCCGGGTTAAGTGAACACAAACAAAAACATCAAAAGATAGTTTCTGAAATTCGGGATGCATTAACCGGGGCGGCAACTATGAACCAATTGAAAGACAACCTGGAAAATTTACTTACTGCCTGGATTCAAAGTCATATTTTATTAGAAGATAAAAAGTTTTCCGATTGGGCAAAATTTCATAAGATTATCTAAAAAGTTATACTGATGAATTAACTAATCTTATGGTTTTGCCTGATCGGTTAAAAGAAGCAGGTAGCCCTCATTAATAATTTGAAGTCAAACGGATTCATTCATCATAAGATTAAATATTCTTTAATACATTTATTAATTTCTTAGATATTTCGCCTGCTATTTCTGCTAGTTCCTGATTCTCTACTGTCTGCATTGATTCCATCGGATTTACAACACTTACCTGAATAACGCCGTCATTTTTTTCCTGTACAATTACATTGCAGGGCATTAAAGCTCCGATATTTTCTTCCATCATTAATGCCTGATAAGCAAAAGGAGGATTGCATGCGCCTAAGATTTTATATTTACGAAAATTCACGTTAAGTTTTTTCTTCAATGTTTCTTTAACATCGATTTCAGTTAATACTCCAAATCCTTCTTTTTTTAATTCTTCAGTGACCTTCACAATCGTGTTTTCGTATGATAAATCTACAATTCTATAATTATAGTAAGCCATATTGCCTCTTTTTTTAAGTGATTAAATAATAATATCCGGTAAATGATTCTTCAATTAAAATGATCATAGATCAATGTAAATAAATTTATTTAACAGGGTTCGTTACATTATATATTACGGCATAATCCTGATCGGATAACTTATTCCTAATCCCTTCTTTAAGCAATTCAACTACACCTTCTAAAGAAGATACGTTAATACCATGATTCACAAATTCATTCATTGCTAGATTAACATCTTTATATAAATGCTTAAGCGGGAAATTGGTATTGGCAAAATCACGCTCAATCATGGAGTCAAGTTTTTTATCGAAAGCCGGGGCATAATAATTACTCTGACGTAAAATTTCCATAAATAAATTATAGTCAATCCCGACATCTCTAATATATCCAAGACTCATAGAAAATGATGCGGTAAGCGATGCTATTAATTGATTAAAAGCCAATTTAACTGCCGCTCCCATACCGACATTACCAATGTAAAATGCTTTCTCGCCAAAGTTTTCAATAAAACTTTTCCATTCCTTAAATTGTGTTTCACTGCATCCAACCAAAGGCAACAATTTACCACCTGGTATGTGTGTAATACCTCCAAGAACAGGCGATTCCAAATATTCACCTTCCAAATATTCTACACGTTCTTTAAGCAAAATACTTTCGCCCGGGGATATAGTCCCCATTTGCATAACCGTTTTATTTTTGTAGCTGATTTTTTCCGGAAATAATACTGTAGATGTTGCATTAAAATCCGAAAGCATTGTAATTATCAAATCACCTTCTGACACAGCTTCAATTGTAGTAGCGGCAACTATCGCTCCGTGTTTTTTTAACTTATCTGTTTTTGATTTTGTTCTATTCCATACTATAACATCATAACTTTTATCTAATAATCGTTCCACCATTAACCCGCCCATTAATCCGGTACCAAGAAAAGAAATCTTCATTGTTTATCTCCGCTGTTAATCATTCCAATTAGATCATATTCAATTTCTTCTTCACAGAAAAACGGTTCGCCGTAATCCTTACCTATTTTAAAACCGCTATTTTTTGCGCGAGCTTCAAGATATTTAATAAAATTCAATGAACTGATATAAGTCTCAGGTTCTTTACTTTCAGAATCATAAAATTGTGTTGCATAGGCTTTTACTGCTTGCATTTTTATTTCAAAAGTAGAACTTATATCAACAATAAATGACGATTTCCCTTCATATGACTGCATATAG
>Ga0182027_10014479_pt1 | contig 10916 bp, 11 predicted proteins | sample 712E1DmetaG_FD_121300 | JGI IMG/M metagenome (GOLD analysis project Ga0182027, IMG submission 121300) | Permafrost microbial communities from Stordalen Mire, Sweden - 712E1D metaG (Illumina Assembly) | ecosystem: Environmental > Terrestrial > Soil > Wetlands > Permafrost | place: Sweden...
AACCGTACATAATGTGGCTCGTCCCGATATTCGTAGCCCCAAACCTTTTGCAGTAATTGATCGTGGGAAACCACCCAGCCTGCATTTTGGACGAGATGATACAAAAGGCGGTACTCCGTTGGGCGTAATTTGACGAGTTTGCCTTCCAACCAGATCTCACGGCGGTCGAAGTCTATTTTCAGGCGGTCATCTACTTCGATCAGTTCGTGCATAGATCCACTTATCCCTTCGGTACGGCGCAAAACAGCTTTGACCCGTCCAACCAACTCGCGTGGACTGAAAGGCTTGGTGATGTAATCATCAGCCCCAAGTTCCAGGCCGCGTATCCGGTCGTTTTCCTCACCTTTGGCCGTCAGCATAATGACAGGCACGTTGCTCACTTCACGGATGGTCTCGAGCACTTCGAAACCGTCTATGTCCGGCATCATCACGTCGAGTAGAATCAAATCGGGTGTATCGCGTAGTTTGTCAATCGCTTGCTTGCCGTTAAAAGCTTCCATAACCTGGAAGCCGTCGTGCTCAAGATTCATGCGGATGAAACGAACCATCCGTTCTTCGTCATCCACTACGAGTATGCGGCGGCGATCAAACTCTTCAGGCATATCACTCCCTTACAAAGCCAATGATCTTCTCTTCTTCTGTATTTTCAAGCACTTCAATGAGCGTGAGTTTATCAACTGGCCAGATGACTTTAACAACATTGTGCTCGAGATAATGCAGGTCCTTTCCATCACGCTGACGCGGGTTTGAGATCGTTATTATTGTATCGGTCGGTTTGGGTAGCTCATCTACTTCACCAACCACGGGCACGTCCCCGGAGAGGTGCAAAACAAGTGTATACGCCATAGATATCCTTTCGCTAAGAGCCCTTTAGTAGGATCTGGATTTTAAGTTTGCCGAGTGCAACTACATCCCCATTCTTGAGGGTATGTTCCACATTGGGGTTCAGGCGTTTGCCATTGATATAAGTACCGTTGGCTGAATCCAAGTCCATCAGAAAAATATGGCTGGCCTCCCGTTTGATTACTGCATGTAAACGTGAAACGCCGTTGGCATATGCTTGATAAGGGGAGAGGTCAATATCAGGCATGATGGGTTGGCCTTCGCTGATCCGCCCGATCGTAAACTCATTGCGTTCAGCTAGTGGGAGTACCTGACCGGTATCCAATAGATGCAGAGTCACCCAATTCTTAAGCGTGACGGTCGGCGGTGTGGGTAGAACGGTTTTGTTCTTCACCGATTCTTTTAAATTGTCGGCTTTAATGGTCTGTGTGGTCATTGAATCCGCACCGCTCAGTGATGTGCCGCATTCGGCGCAGAACATGGCTCCGGTCATATTATTGTGATTGCAATTTGGACAAACGATCATTACAAATTCTCCGTGGCCGACATGATCAAGGCGCGCGTACCGTATTTGATTTCCTTGCCGCCTTCTTGACTAAAAGCCTTCTTCAGTTCCATGTTTTCAGCCTCCAGGAGGGCTGTTTTTGCCAAGTCCTTTTCGCCTTGTGTTAGCAGCAGCGAAGCGAGGTTCTTTAGATGACGTGTGGCTGAGTCAAAGTTTTTAGCTTCAGCCTCCTCATGTGCACGTTCCTGCATGCGATAAAGTGTGAAGCGCGAGAGAGCATTAAGAATGGCAGGAGGCGGTGGATCAATTTGAGGAACATCGCCCACTTCCCGTTCGAGTTTAAGGCGAATGGGCGGGATCGGAAGTGGGCGGGCCATGATAACCACTTTTAAGACTCCATCAAGCAGTGTAACCATATCTGCTTTGGATGCCGATGGTTGGACAAGAAATTCAAATAAAACGTTAAGAGGGGCTTCCTGCATGATCGGTCCAAGGTGAAGCTGCTCTTCGATTGCAATAGGACCACCCTCAGGCTGCAGGCGAAAGGCGTAATTCAATTCAACGGCTGCGCCTTCTTTGCATTCCAGGACAACGTCTTCTGCAAAAGTATTAGAGAGAGCGTTGAACTTGTCGATTAGTAATCGCTGAATTTCGTGAGGTTTTGAAATGTATGTGCTGTTGCTTCCAGTACGACCTGCGAGGGTATCAAGGAAAATATCATTCCAATCACTACCAATACCAAATCCGCTAATGCCTATATTTAAACGACCAGCTTCCTCTGCAAGTTTGAGGCAGGCTTGTTCATCTCCATAAGTGTGTCCGTCTGTAAGAAGAAGGATATGGTTTACCCGTTTTGGGTCGAGACTGTGGCGGACCTCCTTGAAGCCGGCCTCAAGCCCTTGATACATTTCGGTTGCTCCCCCGGTCTGTATCGTTTGAATACGGCTCAGTAGTTTGATCCGGTCGCTTTGGTAGGCTGACGAGATTAGTACTTCGGCGCGGTCACTGAAAGCTACCAGGCTAAATACATCTTCTGCGCGCAATGACTGCATGATCTGAGTTGCAGTTGCCTTGACCATTTCAATCTTTTCGCCCTGCATCGATGTGGAACGGTCGAGCACCAGACAAATGTTGAGCGGTGGTGCAGGAATCTTTTCACCCAATTGCCTTGGACCGGTCTCCAGCAGGACATAAATCAATTGTGGCTCGTTCAGATGGACAAGGTTCGGACGACTGTACTGAACTTTGTGCTGAATAATTGAAGAGGGAGTATCTTCTTTGGGAAGAGTTGCGTCATATTGAGAGCGACGTTTTGGATTGGATAATACTTCGTAGGCCTGTTGGATCTCCAGGAAAATTTCCGTCTCGCCTGCTAATTTGTTCTTGTCGGGATGTAAACGTTGTGCAGCCTCATAATAAGCGCGTTTAATCTCCTCCATAGAGGCATCGCGCAAGACGCCGAGAAGGGCGTAATAGTCCTTCTGCGATTTGTACATCCCTATCCGATCATTTGCACGAGCACCACACTGATGTTATCAGGACCACCTGCTGTATTGGCAGCTGCGACCATACTTTGGCAAGCGCGTTGCAGGTTGGGTGCTTCTGTGAACGAACGTAAAAGATCATGGTCTGCCACCACTCCCCATAATCCGTCGCTGCACAGCATGAGAGCACCATTGTGTGGGAAAGGTATGGTGAATACATCCGCATCAAGAGTGTCGCCCTGTCCGAGGGCACGAATCAATACATTTCGATGTGGGAAGGTTGCTGCTTCCTCTTTGTTGAGGTGGCCCAATTCCTCCAGCCGTTTCACGAGGGAATGATCGTGAGTGATCTGTTCTACTCGTCCTGGTGGATAAAGCGCATACGCACGGCTATCACCGACGTGACCGATGGTTACTTGTTGACCGAGCACCAGCGCAGCCGTGATAGTCGTGCCGCTGCCCGGAGCATCTTTCTGGACTGCCCGATGGGCTTCTTTGATTGCGTTTTCCATGATCTCTTGCAGTGACTCTTCAGGTTGTTGCGTGGGAATAGAAAAGAGATAAGGGTGGAACTTACGCATGATCTGTCCGGCTACCACACGGACAGCGGCATTACTGGCGATCTCACCGAATTGATGTCCGCCCATCCCATCGGCTACCATATACAGGCCGAAAGGAATATTTGCAGCTTTTCCGGCAAGCGTGGTGGTGATGGATAGCAGGCTGTCTTCGTTATGTTCGCGTTGTTTCCCCACCGATTGGCCGGTTGCGGCAATCAATTGCTGCATTTCAAACTGAATGCTCTGGCCGTGGATGATAGACTGGATTTGCTGGTCTGTAAGAGGTGCGGTGGTTGCTCTTTCTGTGGCTGTTTTATCCTCGCCTCTAAACAATTTTTGGAAGAAATCAAGCATGTCGGACTCCTTTATCAGGCGAGTAGTGCATAAACGTTTTGATCTATTGAGCCAAAATAGACGATATCGTCGAATACCACAGGTGAACCCGTGATCGGTTTCTTCGTCTCAAATTTCCAGCGCTGGCGGCCAGTTCGGTATTCAAGACAATATAGATTTCCATCTACTGAACCGCAGTAAACTGAATCGTTATAAATAGCCGGTGAACTGCTGACCTGATGCTCAGTGCGAAAACGCCACACCTCTTTACCGGACTGTGCCTCTACGCAATATATAAAGCCATCTGCCGCACCGACAATGACAAAGTTATCTGTTAAGGCCGGAGAAGATACTGAAGCTTTGCCCAGACGAAAACGCCAGATCACCCAACCGTTGCGGGCGTCAAGACAGTAGAGCGTTCCATCCATAGATGTAAAGAGCACCGATTGTTTGGCTACGATGGGAGAAGATGTTATGGCGCGCTTTGCCTGGAAGCGCCACTTCATGGTACCTTTGAAATCCACCGCAAAAAAATCGCCATTTTCAGCGCCAAAATATACAAGTTCATTCGCAACGAATGGAGTCGAACGGACTTCATCTCCGGCATCGAATTTCCAAACGCTACGGCTCGTATTCACGTTCACAGCGTGAAGCACCTGGTCATCTGATCCGAAGAATACATGTTGTTCTGCGATACGGGGAGAGGAATGAATGTGTCCTTCGGTAAAGTAGGTCCAGACTAGTTTGCCAGTCCGGCTGCTAACGACATGCAACCGCTGATCCTCCGAACCGAAATAAATGTTGTTCTCGTATATTGCCGGCCTCGTTACGATACCGCCGTCGGTTGCATATTTCCATTGGAATTTTCCATCCGCGGCATTTAGGGCATAAAGGTTGTTGTCGTAACAGCCGATATATAACACACCCTGATGCAAAAGCGGTGTACCACGGATTTCATCTTCACATTTGAAGGTCCATACGGGTTTGATGCCGCTCGCTGGCGCGATCGAGGTCGTTGCGATTTTTGACAGTGCGCCCGTTTTCCGGGCTGCACCCATCAATGCCTCTTTCATTGCTTCTATATTTGGAAAACGCTCGGATGGATCATATGCCAATGCAGTGTTAATCACCGTCTCTAGTTCCGATGAAACGTGGGAATTAATCTTTCGTACAGGCCGTTCGGCGAAGGAAAAGGGCGGCTCGAGGCGCGGATCGCGGCGTGTTAACGCATGGTGTAATGTCGCACCCAGGGCGTAAATATCCGCAAAGGGTGAGGCCTCACCGCGATATTGCTCGGGAGGAGAATATCCTTCCGTGCCAATCATTGTTCCTTTTTGTCCTACCTGGAAAGTTCTGGCGATACCGAAGTCTACCAAGATAACATCGCCGTTGCTGTTGATCATAATATTCGACGGCTTCATATCGCGGAAGATGATCGGATCAGGTTTATGAGCATGCAAAAAAGAAAGCACATCGCAAAGTTCAATGGCCCATGTCATCACTTGTTCTTCAGATAGGAAACCGTTGGTATCAGTGATGATGGACTCCAGGTCTTTCCCGTGTACGAATTCCAGCACCAGGTATGAACGATCGTCCTCAGTAAAATAATCGTAAATGCGCGGGATGGATGGGTGGTTGAGCGTAGCCAAAATGTTGGCTTCCCGCTCGAAGTTTTGAACGATCGTTTGCCTGACCAGCGGGTCAGGCGCCATATTGATCATCTCCTTAACTGCCACTAATTTGGTCACATTTGGAAAGTGCAAGTCGCGGGCGCGATAGACAGATCCCATACCGCCGACGCCGATCACTTCCTGAATATGATAACGCTTGACAAGGGTTGCGCCGGATTGCAATTGGCGGCGGGAAGCTGACGATTCCTCGTCCTGTGGTAGAGTGATATGTTGTGTATCCAAAATGCCTCAGTTGTCCTTGAATTATAGTGTGCGTTGACGGGATTGACAACTATCTAATCTGTCGGTTGCAAGGAGGCTCCCTTGCAGGGAAATTCGTTCTAAGGCACAATGTATCCTAATGAAAATCCTTGCTGTAAGTGATCAGGTAGTGGAGCGCATTTACACTCTTGTACCACAAGGTCATTTTACAGGCGTGGAAATGATACTGGGCTGTGGTGATTTGCCTTACAACTATCTTGAATATCTTGTTTCCATGTTGAACGTACCCATGTTTTACGTGCCAGGCAACCATGATCCGGTCTACAATCTAAGTTTCACGAACTCCTATGCCGGAGGCGGCACAAACCTCGACTTGAAATGTGTGCATGTTAAAGGCCTTTTGCTGGCTGGTTTCGGTGGTTGTATTCGCTACCGACCCGATGGCGTCAACCAGTATACACAGACCGAGGCTTACTTCCGCGCTTATTATCTGATATCAAGCCTATTTTGGAACCTCTTTCGTTATGGTCGCGTCCTTGATATCCTGATCACACATTCGCCGCCTTTCGGGATCCACGATGAAGAAACGCAGGCCCACCGCGGTCTCAAAGCCATCAACTGGATCCTGCGATGGGCGCGGCCTCGTTATCACTTTCACGGGCATACCCATTTCTTCCGCAGGAACCTGGAACCGTCTGTGAGTCAGTTGGGTCCGACGACCATCGCTAATGTTTTTCCTTACGATTTAATTGAGATTTGAAAAATGTCTGATGAACTTATTGCTTCCCAAATCCGCTCCGATTTCAGCCGGGCGCGCTTCAAAGCATTCATAAACCGCATCCGTTCGATCGTCTCTGGTCAACCGATTACTTTACTTTCCTATGACGAAGTGAAGGCAAAATTGCATATCGGAGGCCCCATATATCGGGGTGTTAAAACAGTACGCGTCGATCAGATTGTCGGGAGTTTGAACCGCTACCACCAATTTGACCGCGCTTTTCTGCCCGTCGAAGATCAGATTGCCTCGCGCTGGCAGAACATAGACCGGGCTTTTTACAAAGAGATCAGCCTACCGCCTATCTTGCTTTATAAGGTGGGTGAGGTTTATTTTGTGGTGGATGGCCATCATCGCGTCTCGGTTGCCCGCGAAAAGGGGCAGGAATTCATCGAAGCCGAGGTGCGTGAATGTGCTACTAAAGTTAATATCACGCCCGACCTCAAAACCGAAGATCTGGAGATCCTTGGTGAGAAGGTGAATTTCCTCGAGCGCACCCATCTCGACGTTTTGCGCCCGGAGTCGAGGATTCGCCTAACTATTCCAGACGGTTTTGATCGGATAGTGGAACACATCGCTGTCCATCGCTACTTCATGGGGCTCGATTTGAAACGAGACATATCCGAAGAAGAAGCAATTACTCATTGGTATGATTCAGTATATATGCCCATTGTAAGAGAGATTCGCAAGAGCAAGATCCTAAAAGAGTTCTCGGGTAAGACCGAAGGTGACCTTTATCTCTGGGTGCTTGACCATGAGCGCTATCTTTCCGAAGAAGGACAATCGCTTCATCCGCCTGAAGCAGCTGCCAGGGAATTCATCGAAGGGCGTGACGAATAATGCAGTAATGACTTTAATCGTTTTTGATTTGGAGACTCCGTGACTTTACATCCCCTCTCTGGTGTTTATGCCGCCGCTGTCACACCACTCAAACCTGATCTCTCACCGGATCTCGAAGCAGTCGCGCCATTCCTTGCCTTTCTGGCTTCGAGGGGCTGTCACGGCGCACTTCTGTTCGGCACCACTGGTGAAGGTCCGTCCTTTTCTCCTGCAGAACGAGCAGCGGTCTGGCGTGCAGCTTTGAAAGTCCGCGAACAGATACCCACCTTTCAACTCCTGGCAGGCACTGGAACACCCAGTCTCACAGAGACCATTGATCTCACGAAGATGGCCTTTGACCTTGGCTATGATGGTGTCGTGACATTGCCGCCCTATTACTTCCGAAAAGTCACGGATGATGGCCTTTTTCGTTGGTTTGAAGGAGTAATACAAAAGGCTGTTCCCAAAGATGGGTATCTTCTTGGCTATCACTTCCCAGGTGTAGCCGGGGTTGGCTTCTCTCTCGATCTGCTTGCTCGTTTGAAAGATTCTTTTCCCAAACAATTCGCCGGTATTAAAGACTCATCACACGATGAAGATTTTACATCTGCTCTTGGACAAAAATTTGGCGAGGATCTGGCCGTTTTCAGCGGAACAGACTCCGACTTTACCATCGCATTACAAAATCAGGCTGCTGGTTGCATTACTGCTCCGGCCAATCTCATCTCTTTGGGTTTGCGTGATATCTACGATTTGTTTCTAAGCGGTGGAGATACTTCTGCCTCGCAGGCGAAGGTCAGCGAACAGCGACACATCCTCGATGGATATCAACCTTTTCCTGCTTCACTGAAAGCTTTGTTAGCACGGCTTTATGGACAGCCACGCTGGCCGGTTCGTCCCCCGCTGGTTGAGATTTCAAAAGTGGATGAAGATAAGGCAGTTCTTGATTTTAGAATTTGACGGGACGACCACACCTATAAGGATGTTCGTTGTATTTCGAGTTACTTTATCCAGTGATCGTATATTGATTTTGCCAGTGTTCCGATAAATGAATATGCTTTCTTTTCGTTTTTAAAACCCCTTGTCAATATTACCAATACAAACGGATGTCTTTTTAATGGATACACAATCCCGAGATCGTGATAATACTCTCCCGTCCAACCCGTTTTATGGGCGACGCGAACATTCGCTGGTAATTGAGCCGGGATCATTTCGTTAAATTGTTGTTGTGCAAGAATATCGATCATATCCCCTGAGTCATCGAGCGATACGACCTCACGTTTCGCCAACCTTATCAAAATTTGCATAAACCCGCGCGCGGTCGCGGCGTTGTTTAATCCCAACCTAAACGCCTTGCCATCTTCCACACCGCGACGGATGACCAAACCCTGTGCTCCAAGCTCGCGCATAAAATCGGTTGTCTTTTCCGGTGTAACGAGTTCAACGAGAATATTCGTCGCCATGTTACTGCTTACGGTGATCATACGATGAACAAGCTCTCGTATGGGAAGTGTTTGCCCGATACGATGATAGAGGTCCTTTTCAGAGTCATCCTCATCTGATAAAGAGAAAGGGTCTCCGTCTATAATACTTGCAAATTCATTTTTAACCAGGATTGAATCGGTCAGCGAAAATGTTCCCTGCCGAGCCTGATGGAACACTTCTAGCATTACACAGATTTTCATTGTGCTGGCAGGGTGAAAAGTGGTATCGGAATTTATTAGTATTTCATCTTCGCTTTCGAATTGATGCGCGGTTAAGCCTACCTCTGAGGCACCGCTCTTTTCGATCAATCTTTTGAGTTCATCCGGGAAGGACATCGTTTTCAACAATCTCAATGGATTAATTCTTCGAACCATTATAATATGTGCATGTCTGATACCTGGCGACTCTTGATCACGACTCCTGCCCATGGCGCGTGGAATATGGCTGTGGATGAAGCCATCCTTGAGCATGTTTGGAGGCGTGAATCGGTTCCTACACTGAGGCTGTATGCATGGGAGCCTGCGTGTCTATCCCTCGGTTATGCACAATCTTATGCTGATGTAGATGAAGCCCGTCTCAGAGAACGTGGCTGGGAGGCCGTGCGCCGTCCTACAGGAGGGCGCGCCATTTTGCACACAGACGAATTGACTTATTCCGTTATTGCACCCACGGACGAACCGAGCGTAGCCGGCTCATTACTCGAAAGTTATAGCCACCTGGCTGTAGCTTTGCTAGCTGCCGTTCGTTCATTAGGCCTGCCAGTTGAGATGAAGGAAGTATCGAGTCCAAATCACGAAACTCCCAATCCTGTCTGTTTTGAAGTGTCGTCGGCCTATGAGATCACAGTTCAGGGGAAGAAATTGATAGGCTCTGCACAGGCTCGTCGTAAAGAAGGCGTACTCCAGCATGGCTCGCTTCCACTTACCGGGAACCTGGCGCGAATAACAGAGGCATTGGCTTATGCCGATGAACATGCCCGTCAGAATGCGGCACGAAGATTGCTTGAGCGCGCTACTACAGTCGAAATGGTTCTTGGTAGGCCAGTTTCCTGGAACGAGGCTGCTAAAGCTTTTATCAACGGATTTGAAGAAAATTTAAATTTGAGCCTCGTTGAAGATATTTTATCGGAAAGTGAACAGAAGCGCACCGAAATGCTCATCTGCGATAAATATAACCATCCTGACTGGATGAAGAGAGTTTAATTTCAGCAGGATCAGTCGGCCGGTGTGCTCAGAAATACCGTGTGTTGATATCCAAGCGCCGCAAAGAATTTGGTGAGGTATGTCACTGCATTTTGTTGCGCAATCTCGAGAATGCCATCATCTTCTGCGGCTTTACGGATATCATTTTCGGCATTTTGTCGAATGGTTGTTTCAAGGTTGGGATCTGGTTTACCTAGCAAACCCGTCGTACGGTCAACAACATATGACTTTTGATTATCGAGTGTAGCAACAAATATTTCAGCCGGCGGCAACTTCACGGTTAATACGCCGTTTTGTAAGGTCATATCGCCTGGCATGATCTTGGACATGTCAATTCCGGCAATTACCAGACCGTGTGCCACAAACAGGACTTTATCGCCAAATAAAAACCCAAAGGTTCCCTGGTTTTCTTCTCCGGTCTCGACCTTCTCCACGCTATATTGGATTGTCTCCAAACGAGCGATGGCACGTACTTCATTGATGTAGGTGACGGGGTCAGGTATGATTGTCGGTGTGGGGTGCAACAAATCCGCGACCTGGGTTTGCAATGAGCTGTTGGCTTGCTGGACGGGACCAAAAGTCTGCTCGGTGGTCTGTTTGATACTCTGGACAATGTAGTAAGCTGCTCCGGCTATTATGATTAGAATTAGAATTGAAACTAAATTGAAACCGCGATTCTCTTTCATGAGATTTCTCCTTACATGTAGCAGGTGGGCTCAGGTATAAACCAAGCAACTATTTTTTTACCTCCACCCATCAATCCTGTTTATGGTTAATGACGAATTTAACGGTAAATTTACTTTACTATAATAACCCCTTTTCGATTAAAAAGTTAAAGGGATAAGAGATGAAACGACTGCTTCCATTGGTACTGCTTGGACTGCTTGCCTGCACGCTTCCCACAAGGATTGGTCAGATTCCCCTGCCAACGATGATGCCGACCCTCGTTCCTCAGCCCGCGACTTTGCAGGTTCCATCAGGATTGCCGGAAGCGAAACTGGGCACGGATAAAAATCCC
>Ga0182027_10014481_pt1 | contig 10915 bp, 10 predicted proteins | sample 712E1DmetaG_FD_121300 | JGI IMG/M metagenome (GOLD analysis project Ga0182027, IMG submission 121300) | Permafrost microbial communities from Stordalen Mire, Sweden - 712E1D metaG (Illumina Assembly) | ecosystem: Environmental > Terrestrial > Soil > Wetlands > Permafrost | place: Sweden...
ACTGGTGAGCCGGGCGGGACTCGAACCCGCGACCCTGTGCTTAAAAGGCAGTTCGGACGGGTTTTGCAGTCTGTTGAAAACATGAGCTATCCCGTCCATAAGCAGTGAGATACCAGCATTTCATCTTGCGCTGGAATACTCGGTGTTACGCTGATTTTCTGTGTGGCCTCCCCATGGTTTCCCCCATGGTCAACCGAGTCAAGGCCGGCGCGCCTTGCCTCCAAGGGGTTCTCCTCGATCCACTTGCTCATTAGAAGCGAGGCCCAGGCACTATTGGCACGGAGAAAATCTTCATCTCGAAATGCCGCGATTGCCCCATCATCCATCATCATCGCTTCAAGCGCTGCTTCTACCCATGTGGGATTCAGTTGCGGGTCGCGCAAGGCTTGTTCGGCTTCTGCTGGGATCGCGAATCGTTGCAGAACATCTGCCCACCGTTTCTCTATCGCATCTTTGTAGCCGGAGTACTTCCTCCGAACCGCCTCGACAGCGGCGCGCCACTTCGTAGTAGCTTGAACTCCGCGTTCTCTCACGAATTTGTCTGTGAGGAATTTCAATGTCTCCTCATCGCTCACGAGTGCCCATGCCCGCCAATTGCGAAAGGTCCACAAGTCCCACAAGTACATTTTGATCGGTGCTGTGCGTTTGCTACGCGAGTTGAAGATGCTTCGAACCGTTCCAGCTTTGTTCATGAGTTCTTCGGTTCTTGGGCTTCCAGATGGACGACCGCGGCGAGATTTCCCGAGTTCGTTTTTGAGTAGTTCTGCCACACGCACAAGCGCGGATTTCAAGGTGAATCCCATCGACGTGAAGGCCGTGATGCAAACGAAAATCCTCTCGGACCGATCCGAGCCGCGGAAAGGGCATCGGACCTGGTAACCGATGTGAATTCCTTCCAGCGGTCTTTTCTGATGCTTGGTTATCCGTGCAGGCGGCCGGATCGCCTCATCACTGAGCACGTACTGCACAAAGAGTTCGCATTCGTCGCAATCTCGAAACAGTGGGGCGTGCTGCCGCTCTGGGTCAAAGACGCCAACCTTGCTCATCTGCGCTTAATATACACTCTTTTGCTGGCTCCTAATCGTACCCTATGCCAGATTGGGTATAGAGGCGTCAAATGAAATTGAACATTGTATCCCCCCCAAAAAAGGAATTCTTGAGCGAACGTGAGCTGGAGGGACTGGGTATCGCGTCGCGGAGGACGTTGCAGGCGTGGCGATTGCTCGGCCGCGGGCCACGCTACATCAAGGTCTGCCGTTCGGTGCGCTACCGAGTCGCGGATATAGAGCAATTCCTCGCCGCACAGACCGTGACGCCCGCCGCTGACGCTCAGATGCACACCGGGAGCAGCCGATAGCCCCAACCAAGGAAACAAGGTAGGCCATGCCCCGCGATGAGGTATTCACGGAAGCAGAGGTGGCGCGCTATTACGCCTTTCGCTCACCAGGCATCCGGCAGCGTGGAGCCGAGTGGCGAGGACCGTGTCCGATTCACCGGGGCGAGGGGGACTCCTTCGCAGTGAACTCAGCAACGGGCCTATGGATCTGTCACAGCCAGTGCGGGCGTGGCGGGGACATTCTCGCTCTCGAAAGCGCGTTACACGGCGGGGGCTTCCCGGCAGTGAAAGCCGAAGTCTACCGAATCATCGGGCGCGCCGATTCTCCAAACGGGAGCCACCCGGCACGCCCGCGTATTGTGGCGGCCTACGGTTACACCGACGAGGCGGGGCGGCTTCTGTTCCAGACCGTGCGAATGGAACCCAAGGACTTCAGGCAACGGAAGCCGAACGGCGGCGGAGGCTGGGTCTGGAACCTCAAGGGCGTCCGCATGGTGCTCTATCGATTCTCAGAGTTGTTGAAGCGCGCAACTGAAACCGTCTTCATTTGCGAAGGCGAGCGCGATACTGAATCCCTCGAAGCTCTGGGCTTGCTGGCGACCTGTAACCCAATGGGCGCGGGCAAGTGGAGGCCCGAGTACTCCGAAATGATCCGCGGCCGTTTGGTGGTCATTCTGCCGGACAACGACGGACCGGGCCGGAAGCACGCGGCGGCGGTTGCCGCCGATCTGTTGCGCGTCGGCTGTGAAGTCCGCATTGGCGAGGTTCCCAAGGGCAAGGACATTTCCGATTGGCTGGGCGCGGGTGGAACTCTCGAAGAGGTTCGGGGGCTTGCCAGTGGGCAATCGGCGCTCACGAATGAGGCTCTGGCAGCTTGGCGCGCACGATGGGAACTCGATACCGGGACGGAGACGGCAACCGGCGGCAAACCGGGGAAGGCGAAGGCCGGGCCGGAGTCTTCGGTGTTCCGGCTCACTGGTGATGCGGTGGTTTACTGCGATCCCGAACCGGATCGAGAGCCACTCAAAATCTGCGGGCGGCTGGAAGTCGCGGCGTTGACACGGGACGCCAAAGGCGACGGATGGGGCCGATTGCTCCGCTGGGGCGACTCTGAAGGCCGCGCGCACGACTGGGCGATGCCCATGTCCCTACTTGCCGGCGACGGCAACGAGTACCGCGCGCGGCTGTTGGATGGCGGCCTATTCCTTGCGCCAGGCCGCAAGGCGCGTGATCTACTCACGGTGTACCTTCAGACCATGCGACCCGAAGCGCGGGCGCTGTGCGTGGCGCGCGTGGGCTGGCACGGTGACAACTTCGTCTTGCCGGGCGCAACCATCGGACCGGCGGGCGCGGGAGCGGTCTTGTTTCAGACCTCTTTCGATTCAGACCACTTCCTGAATGTTTGCGGGACGGAGGATGATTGGCGCGCGAACGTGGGCCGGTTCTGTTCCGGCAATTCCCGGCTGATTCTGGCAGCATCCTGCGGATTTGCCGGACCCGTACTATCCCTGGTGGGCGGCGAATCCGGTGGCGTCCATTTCATCGGTGCAACGTCCTCGGGAAAGTCTACCGCGCTGTTGGTGGGCGGTTCTGTGGTGGGTGGCGGCGGACGGAATGGCTACGTGGAATCGTGGCGGACCACCTCGAATGGCCTGGAAGCCGTCGCCGAGCTTCACAACGATCTGACGTTGTTCTTAGATGAACTCGGACAGATGGACCCGAGGGAAGCCGCGGAAACCGCGTATTTGTTGGGCAACGGAAGCGGCAAGACCCGCATGTCCCGAAATATCGGCGCGCGGAAGAAGCTCTCATGGTGCTTGCTGTTCGTGAGCGCTGGTGAAATCACGTTGGCCGATCATGTGCGGACGGCGGGCAAGCGCACCAAGGGCGGCGCGGAAGTCCGGCTGCTGAACATCGAAGCGGATGCCGGGGCCGGGCTGGGACTCTTCCAGAAGATCCACGGAGCAGAATCGCCTGACGCTTTCGCCCGGCAGTTAAAAGAAGCGGCGTTGCGGTTCTACGGTGCTCCCTTACGGGCGTACCTCAACTTCCTTACGGCGAATCGCGCGGCGGGAGAAAAGGCGCTCCGAAACCTTCAGAGGGACTTTATCGCCCGGCACGTTCCGGCGGGTCCATCCGGCGAGGTCTCCCGAGCGGCGCAGCGATTCGGGTTGATCGCGGCGGCGGGCGAACTCGCCACGGATCGAGGGATTACCGGGTGGAAATCTGGCGAATCAGCGGAGGCTGCCGGGCAGTGCTTCAGATCCTGGATTGAGGGCCGGGGAACCACGGGCGCCGCGGACACAGAAGCGGCCATCAACCAAGTGCGGCGGTTCCTGGAAGCCAACGGCGCAAGCCGATTCCAAGCGTTCCGCCACCCGGCGGTTGAAGCCGGGGGGGACTCACCGGACGAATTGCAGATGGTGGTGAACCGCGCGGGATTCCGGCGAAAGACCGCCGATGGCGAGACCGAATACCTGGTGCTCCCCGAGACCTTCAAGGCCGAAGTTTGCGCGGGGTTCGATTACCGGATGGTGGCGCGCGCCCTGGAGGACCGGAGTTTTTTGGACCGCGAACCGCCGGACCTGACCAAGCACGTCCGGCTACCAGGCAACCTCGGGAAGGTCCGAGTGTTCTGTATCCGGGCTTCAATTCTGGAGGGCTGAAACGTGCAGACTTACTCTCTTTTCACTCGGGACAGTCGGGACAGTCGGGACAGCCCTGTGTTTATTAGGGTCCAGCGTGTCCCGACTCCGAAAAAGGCGAGTCGGGACAGTCGGGACAAACAGGCAGTGGGGCGGTGCGTGTCCCGAGTGTCCCGAGTCCCGAAAAACCGAGTCGGGACACGTCAAGCCCAGTATTCACGGGCTGGTCCCGGCTGTCCCGACTGTCCCGAGTGAAAAACAAGTGAAGACGTAAGAGTATTCCTGCCGTGGAAAGTGTGCACGAATGGACGAAATTTCGACGAACAATCGACGAATGACACAGTTTTTGAACGAATGTTTCACGATCCATGCACGTTTCGTTCACGGTGTTTTTACGAATCAGGCGGGGTAGAACCTATGAAAAGTAAAGAAGCGGCGCTCAGAATCGGACAGGCGGCCACGCAATTGGAAGTGACGGCGCACCATTTGCGGCAGCTTTGTAAGTGCGGCCTCGTCGAGGCAGAACAGAGCGCCGGAGGCCAATGGCGCATCCCGTTGGGCGAGGTTGAACGTCTGGCGACAGAGGGTGTACCCGCAGCACCAACCTTTATCGCAGAAGCCCCCGAGGAACCCGCACGGACCATGCCGGCGAGAGGGCCGGAAGACGCCGATCCGTCGCCCGAGGTCATTGAGGCCCGCGCAAGGGTGAGCATCCGCCAGAGCCGCCTCGAAGAGCGCAGGCTCGATAAGGAGATCGACGAAACCGAAGATTACTTCCGCGAACGCGAGCGCCTTCAAGCCGCCCTGAAAGCCGCCGAGCAAGAGGCGGCCCAAGCTGCCCAAAATCGGCAGTGCCAAGCGGCGGAAGTTGCCCGGAATGAGCGGCGCCGCCAAGAACGCCTCCAGCAATGGCAACAATACGCCTTGAACTCCCTGCCCTATGGCCACCCACGAGAGGCTGATCTCGCTGTCCATCAAGCTGTCCGAGAATTGCTCCCGACACTCGACCTTGACCAGGCGCAGTTCATCACGCAAAGGTTGGTGGACGCCGCAGTCGAGCAAGCATATCGCCCCTGGAAACTCCAGAAGGAAGCTGAGGACGCCAAGGCCGCGTATGTGCAAACATGCCAGAGCCTCGTTTCTTCGATCTACGTATTCGGCGCCACTTCCGGGGAGACCGAAGACGCGAAAGCAGCGCTTGTGGGCTATTTGGCCGATCCCAAGGTGTTCGGGGCCGCGCCCACACAGCTAGGCAGGCTGAAGGATGCCGTCCTGAAAGACCTTAAACGAAAAGTCGATGAACGGGAGACGGCAGCCAAACTTCAGAAGGAACGACGGGAGAAGGCAGCCGAGCTTGAAGCCAACCAGCAGCGGAAGAGGCGCGATGCTGAATCCAGAGTTAACTTGGAACTGGGCCACATTCATCGGTATTTGGAAGACCACTACGACTTCTCGGGCGGTCACTCCGAGATGCTACGGGAGCGGGACCGGTTGCGGCCATTGATCTCCGAAACGCTGGTCCGGGAACTGCTCGAAGACCCGGACATGAACGCAGATGATATTCGGAGCCGAATCGAAGAACTGATTGCCGACGATGAAACCTGAAAGATCCCGCAAATCTAAGCCGTCGCGCGTCCGTTCTAGCACGCCTGAAAAAAGCAGGTCCCACCGTCCCAGTCTCGCTCGGACCATGCAGCAGACAGCCGCCCGCCTCCGTCGTGACTTTGCCCCGCGTATCGCTCAGGACCCGCGAAAGATTAAGAGGCTGGCTGTCTCGTACCTCAAGAACTATCTGCCTCCCGGCCCAGGCCGGCCGCCAGAGGACGCCATCACGAAAGCCATGCAGCTTCGCAAGCAGGGCCTGGAGTGGAAGCAGATTTACCCGCAGTGCATCCCCGACCATGCGCAACCGATACCCGCCGTCCGGCGCCAAGCGGAATCAAAGCTCCGTGGGGCCTGTCGCTCGAGACGGAACACCGCACGGCGAAGAATAACCCGGCAGGGTTTCAGCGCCGCAACAATACCCCCCGCGAATGTTCCGTCTATCGCGCCGCCCGATTCTGGCTTACAACTGAAGACGTGAAGCGCCTCCGCCGCGAACAAATCGAGGGCCGCAAGGAAAAAGCCGCACGATTCACCGAGACGGTGTTAGGCGATTCCGAGCGCGCCCAGGAGATCCGCGACGAGTCGGTTGAAGACTACGCCGAACGGCGGAAGTTCGAGATCACAAATCCAAATAGGAGGGCCACCATGCCCCGCAAAACCGTTGAAGACTACCGCGACGAAATCGCCGACCTGAAGGGCCAGGTCAGCGAACTGGAGGAGGAGAACGAATCCCTCCAAGGCCAGCTCGATGAGATCACCGATATCGTGTCTCCCGAAGAAGAATCGGAGGAAGAAGAGGAGGAAGAGGAGCAAGACCAGGACTGACGAGGCCCGCACGGGCGAACGAGGGCCGCACGGAAACCACGGTCACTGATCGGGCATTGAGGTACCGGGCAGCGGCGCACCCGCCGCCCGGGCCGCGGCTCTGTTGCATGTGCGGGAGCGGGATAAATATCGACATCGGCCACGTCAACGGCCACGAAGAAGACGGCGCGCCCAAAAACAAAATCTGGCAATGTCGCTCCTGCAACGTGCGCTGCGCGAACGCACTTCGCGCTGCCGGACTTGGCCGGTTGACGCGGCAATTCAACCCAAGCGACGCGCCGGAGCCGGACGACTGGCTCGTTGCGCGCGCCCGCGCCACGGCTGGTGGTGGCAGAATGCATGACGTCGAGCAACTGATCGGCGCGTACCGCATGTATGGCGCGGTCCTGAAGCGGACACCCGCAGACCGCGAGAGCCGACGTAAATTCTATGCGACCGAAGACAAGCTCCGGGCCGGACTGGGCGGACGGGCGCGGCAGTTCAATCCGGCTGAGGGTGCGCGATCCGTGGGCCAGTGGCTCACCGCTGTGATGAGCATGAAGGGCGAATCAACTGCAATGCCCGTGGCTGCCGCTGTAGAGATGATCCGCGCGACGCCACCGGCGCGGCGCAGCCAGTTCGCACAGGAAATCTGGGTTAAGCGCCGTGAACACCACGCCCCGACCGGGCATAGCGATTCAGTTCCGTTTTGAAGGTGTGGGCTTCTCGGGTGGTCTGTGCGGCAGCCTGATTTCAGTGCACGGCCAGCAAAACGGTGTTGCTCACTCTGTTGCCACTCGTTAGGACCACCGGCACTGAATTTCCTGACTGCACTCCGGCTGGTATCTGTACATTGATCTGGTCCAGTCCCACGAAACCGGGCGCACGACCGGCAAAAACCACATTCGCAGCGTATCCCCCGACGTATACGGCTGGCGTGGTTGTGGCAACCTCAAGACCATTGGACGGGACTGTCGGACCCAGTCCGGTAGCATACAGTGCAATGTATTCTCCAACTGTGGCAGGATTCGAGCTGGTAACGACCTGCCCAGTGATGGCATCCTCGGCCGCGGCGGCGTTGTTTGCCAAGGCGAAGATGGCTGGCACGGTCCGCTCGATCATCAAGTTGATCGCGTCTTTTCCTTGCGACGTAGTCAGCACCAGCGAGTAGAGACCAGGCGCGAGGCCAGTGGGGACGAGTGCGTTGATTTGTTGTGGACTCACATAAAGCAACCGCACCGGCGTTCCCCCAATGGTCAACGATACGTCGGCCAGTTGGAACGGTGGTGGTGAGACGGAGGACTGAACGGTACCCGAGGCAACCCCGGCGCCGTAGATCGAAATAAGCGAATCCGCCGCCACGCTCAACGCACCCGGTGTGCTTGCAGCCGCTGGCGCAACCAGTGCCACCCACGGGGGAAACTTCAGCCGAAACGTAAGGAAGCCGGCCGCCGGAACCGAAACGCCAGGTAGGTTTACCTGCTGGCCGGCGAGATTCATCGTCAGGGTGTAGTTCGTGCCGGCCGGGATTCCGTCGTTATACCAAAATGGCGAATTGGCAACCGGGTTTTTCAGAGCATACGCAAGGCCACCGCCTGCAACCGACACTGCGGTCAACTGGTTGGAATAATAGAAACCGCCACCAGGCGCGCCCAAGGAGAATTGCAGGCCTCCGGTATTCGAAACGGCGGACGCCTGCGGCGCGACCTTGGTCCAATCAGTTGTGCCGTCCAGGAACGAGCGGATGAGCTGATAACTCAAATGGGATGTGCCAGAAACATTCGCAAGTGCTGCGGCTCCCGCCGTGCAAAAGAGCGCCGCCGCACCACCAGCGTGACAGTAAGGAACAGCGCGAGTGCGCACGCCAGAAGAGTCAGCGAAGCCTATGGCTGCACTCGCTACGTCCACAACACCGTCTGAGGGGTTTCCGTTGCCGCCGATGCCAGCGGTGCCCACAATCGCAAGTGTGTCCACGCCGCGCAGATCATCGTACTGCTGATTCCACGTAGCCAGGTACCAGAGGAATGGTGAGCCGAATTGCATCTCAGCTACTTGGTTCGAGGGCCAGATTGAGAAGACATTCAATACGCCCGCGTTGGGCGTGCCCAACAGAACAAGCTTACGGATTTTGGGGTTTGCAGGCGGATTCAGAAACGGGCTTGCCGTCCAGCCCTGCAAGTACGCTCTGACGACCAAGCCGCCCATGCTATGGGCGATCACATCGACTGGCACCGAGTACGACTGAATCTTTGCAGTCAACAGCCCGGCGAGCACTTCAATGGATGATCCGGCAGAACTGCACACATCAAAAAAATCGACACTGGTAGCGCCGTCTTGCTTCAGAATCCCTGGCAACTGCCCAAACGTTCCGGCAAGACCGGAACCGGGACAGGGCGTCTGAAATCCGTTTACGAATAATACCGGCGTCGTTGAGTGCTGGGCAGGGAGCACCGTCATGGTGGCCCCGACCACGAGCACGCCCCGTAGAACGCGAGCCTTTATCCCGAGCATGGTAAACACTCCTGGGCTAACCTTCGATACTAGAAAATGCCGGAATCAACATGTCTGACTTTAGCGTGTAGATTCCACTTGAAGAATATCGAATGCTCATGAATAGTGCAAGAAAAAATTCGTGTTGCTTTAGGCGAGAGGATAAGAGAGCTTCGCAAAGCGGCAGGCTACTCGCAGGAGTCGTTCGCGGACCACGTTGGCATCCACCGGACTTACGGCGGCGAACTTGAGCGCGGCGAAGCCAACGTCACCTTGGAGAACCTGGTCAAGGTTGCTGCGGGCCTGAAAATCTCGTTATCTGATTTATTCGCCGGCGTCGAAAAGCGCGCCGAAGTCGTCACGCGGGCACCGCGCACACGAGCACAACGCAATCGTGGCAGAAAGTAGGCGTTTTTCTGCTCGTTGCTCCTGCAAGACCTTTGTGTTGGCCATGCTAATTTCTCCTCGGGACTATCGTGCAAGCAGGAGCATTCTGACGAACCATTAAAGCGAGTGCTTGACATTCAAGCTAGATCCGTTCTAGCATGATTCAAGGATGAACGAAAAAGAGGCTTTACGACGGCATCTTTCTAAGCTCGGCAAGAAGGGCGGGCCGAAAGGTGGCAGGGCGCGGATGGCAACCCTCACAGCGAAGCAGCGGACCGCACTCGCACGGAAGGCAGCGGCGGCGCGGTGGAAAAAATCCGGGGGCGGAAAGGGTAGCGATGGCAGTCTATAGGCCGAAATATCGAGACCCGAAGACCGCGGAACTGGTAGAGTCCCAGGTCTGGTGGTATGAGTTCACGTTCGCCGGCAAGCGATACCGTGGCTCTACGAAGGAAGCCCGGAAAACGCTCGCGGCCGAGTTCGAGAAGGGCGAACGGCTGAAAATCGAGCGTGCATACGCGGGCTTGTCCACAGAAGCGCCCGCGCAACGCATCAGGACCGTCTCAGAGGCTCTGAAGGCCTACCGGAAGGGGTATGAGACCGGACACCGCGAGAAGTCGGTCTCCTGGGTCAAAGAACGCGCGGCGCAGGTTGAGCGGCTGCTGGGCGGCGCGATCCTGCCGGACCTGACCGAAGAGAGAATCCGGGGCTACATGGCGGAACGGCTTACGGAGGGCGCCGGAAACCGAACCGTCAACATGGAGGTGGATTGTCTCGCCCGTGCAGTGGGCCGGATGTGGCGGGAGCGCTGGCCGAACGTTAAGCGCCTGGAGGAAAACCGCGAAGCCGGGCGTGCCTTGTCCCCGGAAGAAGAGCAACGGCTGCTGGCGATCGCGGCGGCGAACAGATCGCCCCTAATTCTACCGTTCATTCGGATTGCGCTATTGACCGGAATGCGGAGCGGCGAGATTCGCGCGCTTAGCGTGGGCCAACTCGACTGGAAGGCGCGATCCCTTCGCGTGGGCCGGGCGAAGACGCAAGCCGGTACGGGCCGGGAGATTCCAATGAACAGTGACCTTGCCGATACCTTGGCGGGACAGGTGGCATGGCTCGGGGAACGATTCGAGGCCGAACCGCAAGCCGACTGGCATCTGTTTCCTTTCTCCAGTCGCGTGCGTCCCGTGGACCCGACGCGACCGGCGACCACGATCAAGACGGCATGGGAATCCGTCCGCAAGGCGGCAAAGGTGGATTGCCGCTTCCATGACCTCCGCCATACGGCGCTTACCAAGATGGCCGAGGCGGGCGTACCGGAGTCAACCATGCTGGCGCTCGCGGGCCACATGAGCCGGGCCATGCTGGAACGCTACAGCCATATTCGGATGGCGGCCAAACGTGAGGCCGTTGAGTCCCTGGCGCTCCCGAAGGTGGTAAACGCGAATGGGGTACCCAAAGAATCCCCCAAAGTGAGCCGAAAAACGCATCTTTCCGTGGTGTCGAAAATCCCCGTAAATGAATGATTCTAAAGTGGTGGGCGCGACAGGACTCGAACCTGTGACCTCCTGCGTGTGAAGCAGGCGCTCTAACCAACTGAGCTACGCGCCCTCTTGTGGCGGGCAAAATTCGAGTTTAACCGAAAACGCGGGAC
>Ga0182027_10014482_pt1 | contig 10915 bp, 6 predicted proteins | sample 712E1DmetaG_FD_121300 | JGI IMG/M metagenome (GOLD analysis project Ga0182027, IMG submission 121300) | Permafrost microbial communities from Stordalen Mire, Sweden - 712E1D metaG (Illumina Assembly) | ecosystem: Environmental > Terrestrial > Soil > Wetlands > Permafrost | place: Sweden...
CGACGACAAACAGCTCGGCGCGGCGGTCCACGGCGACCTGAAGCCGAAGAACGTGCGCATCGCGGGAGCGCTGGAGGGCCTGTTCGAAGTGAAGGTGCTGGATTTCGGGACCGCGAAAGCGCTCTCGTTTTCGAAGCCCGGCGGAACGCGCGCGCCGGCGTGGAGCCCGGCCTACGCGTCGCCCGAACTGCTCGACCGGCAGGAGATGAACCCGCTCTCGGACCGGTGGGCGCTGGGCGCGATGCTCTACGAGATGGCCACCGGGCGGGTGCCGTTCGGAGCCGGCAAATCGATCGAGGAGATGGAGAACCAGATCCGGCTGCGGCCGGAGGTGCCGGACCTGGGCATCGAAGATTGCCCACCGGCGCTGCACGCGATCCTTCAGAAGCTTCTCGATCCCGAGCCCGAGCGCCGCTACCAGAGCGCCAGCGAGCTGGTGCTCGATCTGAAGAACTTCCCGGAGATGCCGAAAGTGGCAGGCTATCGGGGAGAGACGGTGCGGTCGAGCGCCCTCCCCTCAAGCGCGACCGCCGAGACCCGCCGGTCCTCCGGGCCTGTGTCTTCAAAGCCCGTGCCGCAAAAGAAAGCGGCGGTCCCGAAGACGCCGAGGGAACTCCTGGCGCGCGTTATCGTAGCTCTTATTGTGGCGGGGCTGTTCGTATGGTGGGTGGTGCGGGAGAAGCATGCGCTGGCGGCCGCGCAGGCGCTGGAGAGCGATCTGGCCGCGGAGAAGGTGGGTGCCGAAGACGCCCGGGCGCGGCTCGACGAACTGAACCACGTCCACTTCGTGTGGTTCCGGAGCGGTAAGATTCTCGACTACATGAACCGCGGATTCATCGCCGAAGGGGATGCGATCCTGGTCCGGTTCCGCACCGGAACGGTCCGAGCGGCGGAGTGGCAAACCGCGCGCCAGCTCTACGAACGGGCGTGGGAAAACGATCTGCGCAGCGATGCGATCAAGGGGCGCCTGCGGCTGGCGGAGGCGCACGTGAAACGCATCGAGGCGCACGGAGAGAAGAACGTGGACGCGATTGCGGCCTCCCAGAGCCTGTTTGAAGAGGCGGAGAAGCTCCTGCCACAGTCGCCCGACCCGTGGCTGGGCATCGCGATCATCGAGTTGTACAACCGCAAGGATCCTGAGCGGGCCGAGGAAGCCCTGGCCAAGGCGCGCGGCCGCACCTTCGATTTCACGGGCGAGAACCGCTGGGTATCGATGCTGGCGGAGTGCTACCGCCAGCGCGCGGAAATCCTGGTAACGGAGGCGCTCAAGATCGCCGGCACTCTGCCGGACCAGGCGCGGGAGCGGATCGAGCGCGCGATTGACTTCGAACAGAAAGCGATCGATTGGTTTGCGAAGATTCCGCTCTACGGCAGCTCGCTGAGCAACATCCAGCAGTGCCGCAGCCGGATCGATCAGCTCAAGGCGCGTCTGGACCAGATGAAATCGGGGTATCCGTCGTGGCTGAAACGGTTTTTCCACCCGCAGGCGATTGGCAGTTTGCATGAGAGTCACTACCGTATCCGTAAGACCTGACTCCGCCTCGCGGAGGGACGCGCCGGGCCGCTGGCGCGAGACCGTTCTGATGGCGGCCGTCAGCGCGATTCTCGCGGCCGGCTTCTGGCAGGCGCGCGAATCGCGGCACATGCCGGCGGACCTGTTCCTGCTCGGCGCCGGGACTCCGGCGGCCGACATCGCGGCCCGCCTGCCGCATTATAGCGATGCGCGCCAGCGCATTCTCATTGCGACCAAGATCGCCGAAGCGGTGCGGCACGCGCCGCCGGACAACGCCGGCCGGCTGGCCGCGATCCGCCTGACCAAAATAGAGGCGATTCGCGGCGGCGTGCTCGCCCTGTATCAGTCGCGGTTCGATCACGCCGGCGCCGATCACATACGGCTGTTCACTCCCGACGAGTTCGCCGCCTACGTCAAGCTGGCATTCGCCGTGCGCACCCCCGGCGATTTCCAGAGCGCATTCCTCCGCTGGTGGGCTCTGCTATTCGGAGCGTTCTGGGCGACGCACCTGCTGTGGGCCGCGATCCGTTTTCAAGGCGACCGCACTCTGCTGCCGGCTCTGTTTCTGCTGGCGGGAGTGAGCGTCATCCTGATGGTGAGCCTGCGCGATCCGCTGCGCGATTTTCTGACCTTCGCGGATGTAGCGGCCGGCGTCGTGGGCGGGTGCGCGCTGCTGGCCGCCGCCACATGCCTCGATCAGTACATGCGGCTGCGCAGCATGGGCGTGCTCAAACCCCCGCCCGCGGTGGCGCGCGCGCTCGACCGTGCCAACGACGGCGCACGCTGGATCGCCGGGCACGGCGAGGCCGCGTTCGCGCTCAGCCTGGCGCTCTCCGCCGCGCTGCTGTTGTTCGGCACGGGACCGGGCGAGAGCGGCGTCAAGGTGCGGCTCTGGTTCTTCCAGCCGGTCGAAGTGGTGCGCCTGCTGTTAGTGCTGTTCCTGGCGGCTTACTTCGCGCGGCGATGGGAGTTTCTGCGCGAGCTCGAAGAGAAACGGGTGCGGCTCGGCGTGAGCCTGCCACGGTTCGATCACGCGGTTCCGGTGATTGTGGCCGTCGGGCTGGCGATCGTGTTCTTCTTCCTGCAGCAGGATCTCGGCCCCGCCCTGGTGCTTTCGGTGCTGTTTCTGTGCCTGTACGCCGTGGCGCGGCAGCGCATCGGGCTGGTGTCGGTCGCGGCCGTGGCGCTGGTCGTGGTGGGCTGGCTCGCCTACACGATCGGGTACCCGCACGTGGTGGTGACGCGCGTCGCCATGTGGCTCGCGCCTTGGAATAATGGTGTGCCGCGGGGCGAGCACCTGGTGCAGTCGCTGTGGGCAGTGGCCTCCGGCGGCGTGCGCGGCATGGGATTCGAAGCGGGCCGTCCGGAGGCGATTCCGGCCGGCTACACGGACCTGATCCTATCGGTCGCCGGCGAGGAACTTGGGTTTCTCGGCATTGCGGCGCTGATGGCCGCCTACGCTTGGCTCTTCTGGCGCGGGCTGCGCATCGCATTGCATGCGCCCGCGGCCTACGAGTTCTTTCTGGCGCTCGGCCTGACGCTGGCGCTCGCTCTAGAAGCCGCGCTGATCGCGGGCGGGGTTCTCGGCGTGCTGCCGCTGGCCGGAGTGGTGGCGCCCTTCTTGAGTTACGGGGGCTCCGCGACGCTGATGAATTTCCTGGCGGTCGGCATGCTGCTGGCGATCTCCGCGCGGCCACCGCGCAGCGAGCCGTACGCGCCGTTTCGCATGCCCGTGGGGGTGCTGGCGGCCGGCCTGGGGCTGTTCGCGTGCCTGCTGCTGGCGAAGGCCGCGTGGGTGGGCGTGGTGAAGGCCGACGAGATCGTCGCGGCGGGAACCCTGGTTCTGCGTGAAGACGGTTCCTACGCGGTGGCGTACAATCCGCGGCTCCTCGCGATCGCGCGCCTGATTCCGCGCGGAACCATTTTCGACCGCAACGGTCTGCCGCTCGCGACCAGCCGCTGGGACGATCTCGAAAAGCACCGCGCCGACTACGCTGCGCTGAAAGTGAATATCGACGAGACCTGCTCGCGCGAGGAACGCCGGCACTACCCGTTCGGACCGGCGATGTTCAACCTGATCGGCGACATCCGCACGCGGGCGCGCTGGACGGCGTCGAACGCGGGCTTCGAAGAGCGCGTGTCGCGCACGGTGCTCGAAGGCTTCGACGACCGCGAGACGGTGGAGACGGTCGAACTGCCGCGCTCCGGCGTTAAAGCGCGCGTGGTGCGTTACGACTACGCGGACCTGGTGCCGCTGCTGCGCGCGCGCATGAATCCGGAGAACGCCGCGGTGAAGAAGATGCTCGCGGGCGGCGCGGACGTGCGAATGACGGTGGATGCGCGGTTCCAGATGGAGCTCACCCGCGCCTTCAGCGATTACCTGCAGTCGAACGGGTGGCAGTCGGGCGCGGTGGCGGTGATTCAGCCGGAATCGGGCGATCTGCTGGCGGCGGTGAGCCTGCCGCTGGCGGGCACGGAGGCGGAAGGCGCGCCCGGGACGATCGATCTCGCGCGCTACGGTCAGTATCCGCCGGGCTCCTCGTTCAAAATGGTGACCGCGATTGCGGCTCTGCGGAAAGACCCGAGCCTGGTGAAAAAGGTATATCAATGCGTGCGGCTGCCGGACGGTCGCGTAGGAAACATGGTGCGCGGCCGCGTGATTCGCGATGACATTCTAGACCAGCAGCCGCACGGCTCGCCGGATATGATTCAGGCTCTCGTCCATTCCTGCAATGCGTATTTTGCACAGCTCGGAACCTACGACGTGGGTGCGAAGGACCTGCTCGCTACCGCGGCGCTGTTCAATATCGAGACTGCGAAGCCGAACACGGAGCAGCGGCTCAACGACCGCCTGCCGCAGGCGGCGTACGGGCAGGGCGAGGTGGTGGTGACTCCGCTGCGTATGGCGCGCGTGGCGGGCGCGATCGCGGCCGGAGGCAAACTGGTCCCGTTGCGCACCAGGCTGGCGCCGCCGCCCGTGGCCACCGAGCCGCCGACCGTGCTGCTTTCTCCCGAACTGGCACGGGAGCTCGAACAGGCGATGCGCAGCGTGGTGACCTCCGGGACCGGCCGCGAGGCCGCCAAGGGCGCCATCGAGATTGCCGGCAAGACCGGGACGGCAGAGCTGGCGAAGGCTCCGGCGCATGCGTGGTTCGCGGGGTTCGCGCCGTACAATCGCCCACCAGCCGATCGCATCGCCTTCGCCATCGTGATCGAACACGGCCGCTACGGCGGGCGCGCGGCGGCCCCGTTCGCGGTCCCATTGGCGGAAGCGGCCAGCCGTGTGCGGCTCACCGCGGAGGATGCGCAATGAAAAACTTGAAGCAGCTTTTGGGCGCGCTGAAGCCCGAGCAACTCGAGCCGCTCGAGATCCGGCAGGCGATTCTCGATGAGATCGCCGCGCTCGCGCAGCCGCTCGGCGATGGGCGGCGCGGACTGGTGCATAACCGGATCCTGGTGCGGCTGCGGTGCGCGGACGAGGCCCGGCGTTCGACGATTGAGGGCGTTCTGGCAGGGGAGGAAGGCTTTCCGGAGGAGGTGACCCGGCATCTGGCCGAGCGCGGTTGCGCGGTCCCAGCCGGCCTCACCATCGCGATCGAAGCGGGTGAGCCGATCGCCGGTGCGGCGCGCGAGTACGAGGTGATCGCCAAACGCGACTCCGGCCGCGCGGCAACGCCCGAGGCGCGCCAGCGCACGCGTCCCCGCGCGAAGCTGGTGATGCTCGCCGATAGCACAGAGGTCGAAATCAGCCGCAATCCGTTCTTCATCGGCCGCGTCGCGGAGGTTCGCGAGAAGGACCACCGCATCGTGCGCCGTAACCAGCTCTCGTTCGGCGATGCGGAAGCGAGCGTCTCTCGCGCGCATGCCCACATCCGCTACTCGCCCGAAACCGGCCAATTCCGCATCTTCGACGACCGCAGCGCGCGCGGCACGCGTCTTCTTTCGGACGGCCAGCCCATCGACGTCACGCCGGGCCGCAGCCGGGGCGAACAGCTACGCTCCGGCGATGAGCTGTACTTCGGCTCGGTAGGGGTGCGCTTCGAAATCTGCGAGTAGGGCCCCAACCCCCAAACTTTGCGCTACGTTGAGAATATGGCAAAACTTGGATTCCTCGGTTTGGGCATCATGGGCTATCCCATGGCACGGAATCTCGTGCGCGCGGGCCACGAGGTGGCGGTATGGTCGCACACGGCGGCCAAGGCGCAGGAGCTCGCGGACTCCGAGAAGGCCGTTTTCTGCCAGACGCCGCGCCAGGTGGCCGAATTCGCCGAGTGCGCCTTCCTGTGCGTGGGGAACACGGCCATGTCGGAACAGGTGGTCCTCGGAGACGACGGCCTTGCGGTTGGCGCCCGCGCCGGAATGGTCGTCGCCGACGCGAGTACCGTCGCCCCCGCCCGCAGCCGGGCGATGGGTGAGAAGCTGGCCGCCCGAGGCATCCACTTCCTGGACGCCCCTTGCACAGGATCGAAACCCGGCGCGGAGAAGGGCACGCTCACCTTTATGGTCGGCGGCGACCAGGAGGTCTTCGACCGGGTCCGGCCGTACTTCGAGCCCATGGGCAAGCAGCTCTATTATTGCGGCGGCCCGGGCCAGGGCCTGGCCGCCAAGCTGACTCAGAACCTGATTCTTTCCAACCTGTTGCAGGCGTTTAACGAGGGCATGGTGCTGAGCACCAAGGCCGGCGTCGATCCCGCCCTCATGCTCGAGATCCTCAACAACAGCGCCGCCCGCTCGGGTCTGATCTCCTTCAAGGCGCCCTATGTCCTCGACCGCAATTTTGAGACCAACTTCTCTGTTAAATGGATGCACAAGGATATTGAGCTGATGCTGGAGGCTGCCAAAGACGCCAAAGTCCCCCTCCAACTGACATCTGTGACCGAACGGATGTTTCGCGCGGCCCTGGACGCAGGGCTGGGAGATGAAGATATCTGCTCTACAATCAAAGTTTTAGAGTCAGAATCAGGGGTTGAGGTCAGGCGGCGCTGACGGCTTTTCTTTGGAGAAATACAAAAAACTGTTGCAATCCGCCGAGGAATATTCTATTATTGGAATAAGCCGGGGAGGCAACTCCCACCAAAGCGAGACTAACCTCTAAATAAAAGACCCCTGAAGCATCCTCCCCGGCACCCCTAAAAAAGAGGATTCGCTCCCCAGGCAAGGCCAGCCAAAACAGTACTTCCGTGGATGCCCCGGGCGCGGTTTGCATGTTATGATTCCTATACTGCGCTGTCGCCAGGCAGGCATGAAGAATCTCACAATTCTCGGTTCCACAGGATCGATAGGCTGCAACACCCTGGATGTTGTAAGGCGCCGGCAGGACTGCCGCGTCTTCGCCCTGGTGGCCGGCCAAAACGCCCCGCTCCTGGCGGAGCAGATTGCGGAATTCCGCCCCCGTCTCGCGGTTGTTGAAACGCAACAGGTTCGCGCGAATCTAATAGATAGATTGGCGGAATCGGGCTTGGCCCGTTCGGAGTGGCCCGAGTTGGAGATTGGCCCTCAAGCCCGGGTCGCCTCCGTCGCCGCGGCGGAAGTCGATTTCGTGATGTCGGCGATCGTGGGAGTGGCGGGCCTGGAAGCCACCTACGAAGCCGTCCGGCTGGGCAAGACCGTCGGACTGGCGAACAAAGAAGTCCTGGTGGCGAGCGGAAGGCTGGTGACCGAAGCGGCGAAGGCGTCGGGCACCGAACTGATTCCAGTCGATAGCGAGCACAACGGCGTGCATCAGTGTTTGAGGGCGGGCAAGCGGAGCGAAGTGGCGCGGGTCATCCTGACCGCGTCCGGCGGTCCGTTTCGCCAGACCCCGGCCAGTGAGTTCGCCCAAATCACGCCCGCTCAGGCGCTCAACCACCCCACGTGGAAGATGGGAAAGCGCATCACCATCGATTCCGCTACGATGATGAATAAGGGATTCGAGGTCATCGAGGCCTGCTGGCTTTTCGACCTGCGCCCCTCGGAGATCGAGGTGGTGATCCACCCCCAGTCGTCGGTTCACGCCATGGTCGAATACACGGACGGCAGCGTGATCGCCCAGGCGTCGGCCACGGACATGCGCATGCCGATCCAATACGCCCTGACGTATCCCGCTCGCGAGCCAGGGCCGGTGGCGCGCCTGGATTGGACCGCCCCGCGCCATTGGGACTTCCTGCCCCCGGATTACGACAAGTTCCGCCTGCTGAAACTGGCCTGCCAGGCGCAGGAGACCGGCGGGTCGGCTACGTGTACGCTGAATGCGGCCGATGAGATTGCCGTGGGCGCATTCCTTGAGGGCCGCATCTCGTTCCCCGGAATTGCCGAGGTGGTTGAGGAAACGCTCGCGAAGGTCCCCTCCCGCGAGGCCCGCTCGATTGCCGAAGTGCTCGAGATCGATGAGGAATCGCGGTCGGTTGCCCGAGGCCTGGCGGCCCGGACGGATCGCCCGCTAGTAAAGGTCTGAACTTATGATTGGTTTCGAAAACTTCGCCTGGCTCCTGGTGCTGATCGGGGTCATGATCCTGGTTCACGAACTCGGTCACTACTGGGCCGCGCGGTCCTTCGACGTGCGCATCGAGGTGTTCAGTTTCGGCTTCGGCCCGCGCCTGTTCGGATTCAAGCGCGGCGAAACCGATTTCCGCTTCTCGGCGATCCTCTTCGGAGGCTACGTGAAGATGGCCGGCGAGCAGCCGACCGACGAGAACGTGGACGACCCGCGCGCGTTCCTCTCCAAGCCCCGCTGGCAGCGGCTGATTATTGCGTTTGCCGGACCCGCCATGAATATGATCCTGGCGGTGGCGCTGCTGACCGGGATGTACATGGTGCGGTTCCCCAAGGCGCCGCCATCCGCGCAGGAAGGCATGGTCGGGTCCGTGGCCGCCAAGAGCTCCGCGGCGCTGGCCGGCATACGCGACGGCGATCGCATCGTAACCATCGACGACCAGCAACGGCCGTCCTGGGAAGACATCACCATCAAAGAGGTCTCGAACGCAAACCATGCGCTGGCGGTCCGAATCGAGCGCGGAGGACACGAGTTCTGGACCACCGTGATCCCCAAGCTGGACGAGCGCTCGGGACTGGGCACGGTGGGCTGGCAGCCGCAGGGCGAGATCGAGATCGCGAAGCTTTCTCCGGGCATGCCCGCTCAAAAGGCCGACCTCCACGAGGGCGACATCCTGCTGCGCGCCAATGGCCAGCCCCTGCGCTCACAGGACGGGCTGCGTCGGATCGTCGAAGCGGCCGATGGCAAGCCGGTGACCCTCGATTATCGGCGCGACGGCCGCGATTACTCCGCCACCGTCCAGCCTATCTTCGACAAGACGGGCGGCCCGGGCCGCTGGATGATCGGGGTCTATCCGGATTTCCGCGTGGCGCTGATCCAGCTCCCGTTTCCCAACGCTCTTTCCGAATCCGTCCGTCAGAACGTGAAGAGCGCCGGGCTGATCTTCCAGTTCCTCAAGGGAATCGCCGAGCGGCGCATGTCGCCCAAATCGATTAGCGGTCCGATCGGCATCGCTCAGTACGCCGGCGAGGCGGCGCGGGAAGGAGTGCTCCCCTTCCTCGGCCTCATGGCCATGGTGAGCCTCAACCTGGCGGTCGTCAACCTGCTCCCGATCCCGATCCTGGACGGCGGCGTGATTCTGATGCTGCTGGTGGAGATGGTGATGCGCCGCGACCTCAGCCTGCGCGTCAAGGAGACGCTGTTCAAGCTGGGCTTCGTCTTCCTCATGGTCGTCATGGCCTTCGTCATCTACAACGACATCGCCAAGCTGCCCGGGTAGTGGAGACCGGCGAACGTTTCGTTACCGAGCCGCGACCATAGGGAGCGGACCCGTCCCAAGCCCCTCCATGCGAACCTGAAACGGTATGAGCCTGTCGAAGCGGTCGTGGTTTCTGAGCGCGGGGATGGTGGTCGCACTCGTCGCCGTGGTCAAGCTGCTGGTTCATCTGTACGCCGGCCGGCACTACGGCTATTTCGTCGATGAGCTGTACTACCTGGCGTGCGGGCGGCACCTGGATTGGGGATACGTGGACCAGCCGCCGCTGATCGCCCTTGTCGCGTGGGCCGTGCAGCACACGTTGGGCGATTCGCTCGCCGCCATCCGCCTGATCCCGGCTCTGGCCGGCGCCGCCAAGGTGGTGCTCACCGCCCTGGTCGCCCGCGAACTCGGCGGCGGGCGCTTCGCGCAAGGCTTCGCCGCCCTGGCGGTCCTGGTGGCGCCCGGCTTTCTCATCTTCGACAATTTCTTTTCGATGAACACCTTCGAGCCGCTGTTCTGGACCGGCTGCGCCTACGTGCTCATTCGCATCGTCAAAACCGGCGACCAGCGGCTGTGGCTCTGGTTCGGCGTGCTGGCCGGCGTCGGCCTGGAGAACAAACACTCCATGCTGACCTTCGGCTTCGCGCTCATCGCCGGCGTCCTTCTCACGCCGGAGCGTAAAGCCTTCCGCGCACCCTGGATCTGGCTGGCTGCTCTGCTGGCGTTTCTGATCTTCCTGCCGAACCTGTGGTGGAACATCCAGCACCATTTCCCGTTCCTGGAACTGCAAGCCAACATACGCCGCTCCGGCCGCAACGTGCCGCTGCCTCCACTGGCGTTCTTCGGCCAGCAAATCATGTCGATGCTGCCTCCCACGCTGCCAATCTGGCTGGCGGGCCTCTGGTTCTACTTGTTCGCGGCGGAGGGCAAACCCTACCGCGCTTTGGGATGGGCCTGGCTGATCACCGCTGGCCTGATCGTGTCCCTGAACCCGCGAACCTACTACCTGTGGCCCGCATTTCCGGTCCTGCTCGCCGCCGGCAGCGTGCAGTGGGAGCGGTGGCTTGCCGGTCCACGGCTGCAGTGGATCAAGCCGGCCTGGTGCGCGCTCATGGTGGCGCTCGCCGTCCTGGCGGCGCCATTGTTCCTCCCCGTGCTGCCGCCCGAGACCTACATCCGTTACGTGAAGGCGATCCACTACGAGCAGCCTCGGATCGAAACCCATAACCTCGGTCCCCTGCCGCAAATTTTCGCGGACCAGTTCGGCTGGCCGGAGATGGCCGCCACGGTGGCACGCGTCTACAACGGCCTGCCGGCGGAAGTGCGAACCAGGACCGCGATCTTCGCCCAGAACTACGGCCAGGCCGGGGCCATCGATCTGTTTGGCCCGCAATACGGCCTGCCGCGCGCCATCAGCGGCCATCAGAGCTACTTCCTGTGGGGACCGCGAGACTACACCGGCGAGAGCGTGATTGTGATGGCGGACAGGCAGGAGAGCCTCGAGCGGCTCTTCGCTTCCGTCGAGAAGGTGGCCCGCGTCGAGCATCCATACTCGATGCCCTATGAGCACTTCGACGTATTCTACTGCCGCGGCCTCAAAGGGAACCTGAAAGACCTCTGGCCGAAGGTGAAGAACTGGGATTGAGGGGCGAGCGCTGCGTGACTTACCGAA
>Ga0182027_10014484_pt1 | contig 10915 bp, 12 predicted proteins | sample 712E1DmetaG_FD_121300 | JGI IMG/M metagenome (GOLD analysis project Ga0182027, IMG submission 121300) | Permafrost microbial communities from Stordalen Mire, Sweden - 712E1D metaG (Illumina Assembly) | ecosystem: Environmental > Terrestrial > Soil > Wetlands > Permafrost | place: Sweden...
ACCATCCGCACCCACCTCGAGTCAAACGGGGGTCGCCCGCTCGGACACCGGCGCGCGCTCGCCGACCCTGCCAGCTCACCTTCGCTGCGCTGAACTCGGCCCAATCAGATGCGAGGGGGGGGCTCCCCTATCTTACCGCAGCGACCGGACGGCAACACGGAGGGCCGCGCGGCGCCCGCCGGATCGCGGCCTCAGCAGGTATACTGGCGCCATGAACACCATCGTGCTGCCCACCTACAACGAACGCGACAACCTTGAGCACGCTCTCCAGCGCATCCGCGAGGTCGCCGACGGTCACGACCTGCAGCTCCACACCCTGATCGTCGACGACGACTCGCCCGACGGCACCGGCGAGCTCGCCGACTGCCTGGCCGGCGAGTACCCCGACGTCGAGGTGCTCCACCGCGCCGGCAAGGAGGGCCTGGGCAAGGCCTACCTCGCCGGCTTTCGCCATGCCCTGGCCGCCGGCGCCGACCTGCTGTTCGAGATGGACGCCGACCTGTCGCACGACGCCAGCTATCTGCCCCACTTCGTGGCCCTCATCGACCAGGGCGCCGACGTCGTGCTGGGCTCGCGCTATGTGCGCGGCGGCGGCGTCGAGAACTGGCCGCTGTCGCGCAAGCTCATCAGCCGCGGCGGCTGCCTGTACGCCCAGGCGGTGCTCGGCCTGCCCTACCACGACCTCACGGGCGGCTTCAAATGCTTCCGCCGCCGCGTGCTCGAGACGATCGACCTCGACGCCATCGACACCAAGGGCTACGGCTTTCAGATCGAGATGACCTACCGCGCCCACAAGCTCGGCTTTCGCGTCGTCGAGCTGCCCATCATCTTCGTCGATCGCCAGGTCGGGGCATCGAAGATGTCCAACGACATCTTCCTCGAGGCGCTCGTCAACGTCTGGCGCCTGCGGTTCGACCGCGGCGCCAGCCACGCCTGACCTCAGAGCCGCCGTCGTGACGACGCCCCCGCGCCTGCTGGCTCTCGACGTCGGCACCGGCACCACCGACATCCTGCTCTTCGAGCCCGACCGCCACCCCGAGAACTCGGTGAAGCTGGTCGTGCCGTCGCGCACCCAGGTCGTTGCCGGCCAGATCCGCGAGGCCACGCGGCGCGGCCTGCCGGTCGTCTTCGCCGGCCCGACCATGGGCGGCGGGCCCTCGACCAAGGCGATGCTCGCCCATGTTGCCGCCGGCCTGGCTTTCTCGGCGACCGACAGCGCCGCGCTGACGTTCGCCGACAGCCTGGCCGAGGTGAGCGAGCAGGGCGTGCGGATCTGCGCCGGCGACGAGGTGCGACCGCTCCTGCGCGCCGATGCGGTCGAAGTGCGCAGCGGCGACGTCGACCTGCCGGGCCTGCTGCGGGCGCTCGCCGAGCTCGGCGTGCCGACGCGGTTCACGGGCGGCTGCATCGCGGCCCAGGACCACGGCTTCAACCCCAGCGGCTCCAATCGCGTCTTTCGCTTTGAGATCTGGGAGCGCGCCCTGGCGGCCCGCACGCCACTCGAGGAGCTGTTCTACGCCGCCGACGAGGTGCCGCCCGAACTCACCCGCCTGCGGGCGGCGGCCGCCGAGCTCGCGGCTCTGCCGCGAGTCACGGCCGCCGACACCGGCCCGGCCGCCCTGTTGGGGGCCCTCGGCGACGACACCGCCGACGCGGTGCTGGTGAACGCCGGCAACTGCCACACGATCTGCGCCGTGGCGCTCGACGGTCGTCTGGCCGGCATCTACGAGGACCATACCAACCGTCTCGACGGCGCCACGCTCGAGACCTACGTGCGGCGCTTCCTGGCCGGCGAGCTGCCGAGCGCCGAGGTGCGGCAGGCCGGCGGGCACGGCGCCGCCCTCGGCGGCCCCGTGCCCGCCGGCCTGCCGGTGCTGGTCACCGGCCCGCACCGCGAGCTGCTCAGCGGCAGCTCGCTGCCGGTGAGCTTCCCGGCGCCGTTCGGCGACATGATGATGACCGGCCCGGCCGGGCTCATCGCCGCCCATCGCCGGCGCTATCGTGACTGAGCGACAATCGCAGCCGAGCTGTGGCAGCGTGACGACGGGGAGCGCCGGGGCGAGTGAGAACCGGGAGCGGACCATGGTCGCGGTGCCATCATGCCATCAGAAAGTGATGCCATGATGGCACCGCGAAGGCGGGGGTTCCGCAAGGGTCACGGCCTGGCGAGCATTCGCCGCGCGACCGCGTTTGCATGGTAGCGGCGCGGGCGTTGCGTTGTCGCGGCGCGGGCGCTACAGCGGCAGCCGCGTGCCGACGCCCGCAGCCAGAGCGCGCTCGAACACCAGGTGCGCGGTCAGCACGTCGTGCGTGGCGATGCCCAGGTTGAGGCAGAGGATGCGCTGAGCCGCGTCGAGGCGGCCGGGCTCGAGCCCGGCCACGACCCGGCCGAGGTCGGCGTCGATCGCCGGCAGGTCGGCCAGGTGGGCGCCGGCGGCCTTGGTCGCCTGCGTCTGCGCCAGGTCGTCGGTGACCAGGCGCTCGCATTCGGCCATCGCGGCGGCGCTCCAGGCGGCGTCGTAGTCGAGCGCCACGGCGAGCGCCCCGCGGCCGAGCAGTCCCGCGTCGAGCGGCGGCAGCCCGCCGGTCATGGGAATCGCCGTGAGCACGACGTCGGCGCCCACGACCGCCTCGGGGGCCGAGCCGCAGATGCCCAGCTCGAGGACCGGCAGGAGGGGTCCGAGCTCATCGACGAAGCTGCGCGCGGCGGCCTCGCTCGAGTCGCGGCAGCGCACCTCACGCAGCCCGGGCAGCGCCGCGGCCAGCGCCCGCAGGCCGGCGCGACCCTGCACTCCGCAGCCTACGATGGCCGCCACTTCGGCCCCCTCGCGAGCCAGGAACCGGGCCGCCACCCCGGCGCTCGCGCCGGTCCGCAGGGCCGTGACGAGCGTGGCGTCCATGACCGCCACCGGCAGGCCGGTCGCCGGGTCGTCCAGCACGATGAGGCCGCTCACGGTCGGCAGACCCAGGCCCGGGTTGCCGGGAAAGACGCCGACCCACTTCACGCCCAGGGCGCCGGCGGCCGGCACGAAGGCCGGCATGGCATGGGCAAAGGCGCCGCCGCCGGCGTCGACGCCGATCTTGGCCGGCAGGCGGACCTCGCCGCGGCCCTTGCGGCGAAAGCTCTCCTCGACGGCCCCGAGGACGTCGGCCATCGGCAGGCCGAGCCCAGCTACGTCGTCACGGCTCAGGTAGAGCAGGGACGGGCCCTCGCCGGCCGTCATCGGAGCCACACCGGCCGCCACCGGGTCTTCGCCGGCCGCCGGCGGGCCGTCGCCGCCCCACCGGCGCGGCGCGGTCTCACGCCTCGAACCGGGTGAGGCCGCTCAGGGCGTTCTTGAAGGCGGCCGCCCCGACGTCGTCGAAGGCGCAGAAGACGACCTTGCGCAGGGCTGTGTGCGGATGGCCGACGAGGTAGGCGCGTACCCCGCCGACGATGATGCTGGCGCAGGCGTAGATGGGAAAGCCGCCGACCCCGGTGCCGAACGCCGGCAGCGCCAGAGAGCGCGCCTTGAGGCGGTCGGCGACTTCGAGCGTGCGGGTGGTGGCCTGGGCAATGAGGTTGGCGTCGGTCTGCAGGTCGTGCCCCATGACGGCCGCGTGGATGACCCATTTCGCCGCCAGCTTGCCGGCGCCGGTCGAGACGGCGTCGCCGACCGCGATGGGCCCCTGGCGCATGGCCTCGTGCTCGATCTCCTGGCCGCCGGCCCGCTTGATGGCGCCGGCGACGCCGGCGCCCATCCAGAGCTCGTTGTTGGCGGCGTTGGCGATCGCCTCGACGTCGAGGAGGGCGATGTCGCCGACCGCGACCTCCAGCCGGGTCCTGCCTACCGTGGTGTTCATGGCCGCCCCCAGTCCGTAGCGCCTGTGCCCGTGGCGCTCACGCGAAAGACCACGCTCGCGGCGCCTGCCGGAGAGTATGCCCGCTTGGCGTCCGCGCGTCGAGCGACGCTGGTAGAATGGCGCGGGCCCGCGTTGGCGGGCCCGCGCCCTCGAGCAGGTCGTCCGGAGGTGGGCGAGATCTCGGCAGCCTTTCTTCTGTGGGTCGGCGTGGCCTTCCTGGCCGCCGCCTGCTGGGGCGCCGTGGTCGTGCTCAACAAGAAGGTCCTCGACTACGTGCGTCCCATCCCGGTGAACTTCCTCGTGCTGGCGGTGTCGGCCGCCAGTCTGGTGGTCATCGCGGTGCCCCTCAGCCTGGCGCACCTCTGGCCGATCGGCTTTGCCATGACCTGGGCGGCGGCCGGCTACGTCGCCGCCGGCTCGGTGGTCACCTGGCTGATCGCCTTCACCGCCTACTACTACGCGCTGGGCTCGGGCAGGGTCGGCGTCGTGGGGCCTCTGAGCTGCACCGACCCGCTGTTCACGGCGGTGTTCGCGGCGCTCATCGTGGGCACAACCATCGCCGGCCTCACGATCGCCGGCCTCATCGTGGCCCTCGCCGGTGTGGCCCTCATCTCGCGCTGGATGGGAGACGAGCCCGAGCCCCACGCCCCGGCGCTCGAGGGCGCCGGCGGGCCGGCGAGCGGCATCTCCGCCGGCGCGGTCGTGGCGCTGTCGCTCGTCACGGCCGCGGGCTGGGGCTTCAGCCCGGTCATGATCGAGCTCGCCGAGCGCTCGGCCGGCGGCGTCAGCACGACCATGATGGTGCTCGGCGAGGTCTTCGGCGTGGTCCTGCTGGCGCCGTTCATGCTCGCCCGGCGCTCCTCGCTGTTCACCATGGCGCTGCAGGGTCGCGACCGTCGCCACGTCGTCGTGCTGGTGGTCGCGGCGGGGGTCCTGAACGGGATCTTCGCCGTCCTGTTCTACGTGCTGATCGACCAGATCGGACCGGTGCTGACGACGCTGATCGTGGGCACGTCACCGATCTTCGCCATCCTCGGCAGCATGGTCTTTCTGCGGGAACGCGTCGGCGTCAAGCTGGCCCTGGGCGCCGCCGTCACCCTGGCGGGGGTGTTCCTCGCGACCCTCGCCCACGTGAGCTGAAGAGAAGCGGCGGGGCGGCGGGGCGAGACGGAGCGACGACGCGCTGGGCGGCGGAGCGGCTCCGCCGCTCCGCCGCCCTACTTGAGCCGGCCGAACAGACGGCGCCGCACGGCGGCGCCCTTGAGCCACTGGATGCCCTCGGTCGGGTTGAGCTCCTTGGGGCAGGCTTCCATGCAGTTGGTGATCGTGTGGCAGCGGTAGACGCCGCGCTCATTGTCGAAGTTGGGCAGGCGCTCGCGGCGGGCCTGGTCGCGCGAGTCGACCTCGAAGCGGTAGGCCTTGAGCAGGGCCGCCGGCCCCAGGTAGTTCTCCTCGCCCCAGACCGACGGGCACGAGCTGTAGCAGCAGCCGCAGAGGATGCAGTCGATCGGCATGTCGAGCTTGCGGCGCGCCTTGGGCGACTGCGGGATCTCGCGCTCGGGCTCGTCTGCGCCCTCGCGGATCAGCCACGGCTTGATGTACTCGTACTTGGCGAAGAAGTCGGTCATGTCGCAGACGAGGTCGCGGACGAGCGGCAGGTGCGGCATGGGCTCGACGGTGACGTCGCCGGCGGGAAGCTGACCGACGTTGGTCTGGCAGGCCAGCCGGTAGCGGCCGTTGATATACATCGCGCACGAGCCGCAGACCGCGGCCCGGCAGCAGTAGCGAAAACAGAGCGAGCCGTCCTGGCGCTCCTGGATGGAGAACAGCCCCTCGAGCACGGTGAGGTTGCCCTCGTAGGGTACGACGAAGGTGTCGTACCGCGGCGCCGCGTCGCTTTCCGGGTCGAAACGCTTGATGCGAAACCGGGCCTCGCTCATCAGTACTTGCGCTCCTGTGGTTCGAACATCCCGAGGGCGACCGGCTTGACGGCGAGCTCGGGCGGACCGTCGGGCCGGTAGAGGGCGAGCGTGTGCTCGAGCCAGTGCTCGTCGTCGCGGTTAGGGTAGTCGGTGCGGGCATGGGAGCCGCGCGATTCGGTGCGCTTGAAGGCGCCGACCGCCGTCGCCAGCGCGACGTCGAGCATGCCTTCCAGCTCGATGGTGCGGATCATGTCCAAGTTGAAGGCGCCGCCGGCGTGGCGCAGGCCGATGCGCGGCAGGCGCTCCTTGAGCGACAGCAGCTTGTCGATGCCCTCCTGCATCTGGCGGGCCTCGCGGAAGATGCCGAAGTTGAGCTTCATGGTGTCGATCATCTCGGTGCGGATGTCGTAGGCGTTCTCGCCGGCCGCCGCTCGCGAGAGCTTGTCGATACGCGTCTGCACGGAGGCCAGGGTCTCGGCGGCGGCGACTTCGGCGGCGGCGGGCGCTGCGCGCCCGCCGCCGCCCGCCAGGAACTCGACCACAGCCTTGCCGGCCCGCCGGCCGAAGACGATCGTCTCGAGCAGCGAGTTGCCGCCCAGGCGGTTGGCCCCGTGCACGCTCACGCAGGCGCACTCGCCGGCGGCGTAGAGGCCCGGCAGCACGGTAACGCCGTCGTGGTCGGTGTCGATGCCGCCCATCGTGTAGTGCTGGCTGGGGACGATCGGGATGGGCTCGGTGACCGGGTCGACGCCCTCGAAGTGGATCGCCAGGTCGCGGATGCCGGGTAGCTTCTCGGCGATCTTCTGCTCGCCGAGGTGGCGCAGGTCGAGGTAGACGTAGTCCTTGCCGCCGATACCGCGGCCCTCGAGGATCTCGGTCCAGATGGAGCGCGCCGTGATGTCGCGCGGGGCGAGCTCCATGACGCTGGGCGCGTACTTCTCCATGAAGCGCTCACCGAGGTCGTTGAGCAGGTAGGCGCCCTCGCCGCGGCAGCCCTCGGTCATGAGGATGTTGGTCGTGTAGAGGCCCGTGGGGTGGAACTGCACGAACTCCATGTCCTTGAGCGGCACGCCGGCGTGGTAGGCCATGGCCGCCCCGAAGCCGGTCGAGATGATGGCATTGGTGGTGTTGGAGTAGGTGCGACCGGCGCCGCCGGTGGCGATGATCACGGCGTCTGAGACGAAGGCCTCGAAGCCGCCGTGGACCATGTCGTAGGCGACCACGCCGCGGCAGCGCCCGTCGGCGACGATGAGGCTCGTGACGAACTGTTCGATGTACATCGTCACCCGACGCCGATAGGCCTGCTCGACCAGCGTGTGCAGCAGGTAGTGGCCGGTCTTGTCGGCGCCGTAGCAGGTGCGCGGGAATCCGGCTCCGCCGAAGGGCCGCTGGGCGATGCGGCCGTCGTCGTAGCGGCTGAACGGGCAGCCCCAGTGCTCCATCTCGAAGATCGCCGGCGGAGCGTCCTGGGTCATCTGGTAGACGGCGTCCTGGTCGGCCAGGTAGTCGGAGCCCTTGACCGTGTCGAAGGCGTGCTTTTCGGGGGTGTCGTCGTGGCCCTCGGGGTTGTTGGCGAGGGCGGCGTTGATGCCGCCCTGGGCGGCGCCGGAGTGGCTGCGGCCCGGGTGCACCTGCGAGAGGACGGCGACGTCGATGCCGGCGGCCTTGGCTTCGACCGCGGCCCTAAGGCCGGCCAGGCCGCCGCCGACGATGACGAGCTGATGTCTGATCATCGCCGGCCCCTCACTTCGAGATCCAGGGCCACAGCGCCCAGGTGCCGTAGACGAAGGTGAGCGAGCCGAACACCCAGAGCGCGATCGTCAGGGCCAGGCGGCTGGCGCGCGACTGCAGCCAGTAGTCGAGCACCACCATGCGGGCGCCGTTCAGGCCGTGGAAGATGGCCGCCGCCAGCAGGCTGACGTCGATCACCACGAAGAACGTCGAGCCCAGCCGGTCGCCGATGTTCAGGTAGCTCAGGTGGCCGAGGTTGAAGATGTGGGTGGCGACCAGGTGCGTCAGCAGGCCGACGATCAGCACCACCGCGGTGACGCGCTGCATGAGCCAGCTCCACATGCCGCCGCGGCTCGAGTCGAGCACCGAGGTGCGCATGCGGCCGGTCGTCGGCGCCGAGCCCGTGCCGGTAGCCGGTGGCGGCGAGGTCGGCGCCGGCGAAGAGGGCGCCGGCGAAGACGGTCCGGCGACGTGGGCGCTCATATGAGCCCCCCGAGTCCGCCGGCGTGATGGGCGGCGATGTACGAGAACGCCTTGAGGGCGAAGAAGCCGAGGCTCACCACGGCCACCGCCATGCACACCACGAACACGGCCTTGTGGCGATGGATGCCCAGGCCGAAGTCCATGAGCAGGATGCGCACGCCGTTCAGGGCGTGGAACAGGACGGCCCAGACCAGCAGCAGGTCGAGCAGCACGAAGAGCGGATGGTCGAACAGGGTGAAGGCGCTGTTGAGCGTGTGGCGGCTGCTCCAGCGGGCGCTCGAGATCACGCCGATGTGGGCGAACAGGTAGAGGACCAAGACGATGCCGGCAATGCGGAAGAGCAGCCAGGCCCACATGCCCAGGCCCTTCCAGTTGCCGGCGCCGACGTTGGTCGCGGCGGCGTCGACCGGACTCACCGTCCCCCCTTTGGCTCGCTGGCAGGGTCGTTCTTCGGGCAATCGTAGTCCCCGACGCGCGTCAGGCGCAATGAGGCCATGACTATAGCAGCGTCCGGTCTGCCGCCTGTCGGCGTGGCCACGCCGGCCACGGGCAGCCCGGCCGCCACGCAGGCAGGCGGCGAACAGCCGCCGGCCCCCGACAAGGCACCACCACCCCGGCCCAACGGCAGTAAACCCCGATCGAGCAGGTGAAACTCATGAGTAGCCGGTCACGCCGCCCAGGCCGCGTGCTCGCACACCGGCCGGGGTGGCCGTGCACCGGAGAACGTCGGGTCTCGTCCCGACAGAGGACCTTTACGGGAGGCGTGATGGCCACTCGAGTCCATCGCCACCTTGTCGTCCTCGCACTCGCCCTCGCTCTCTCCTTGACCGCCGGCGCCCTGCTCGCGGCGCCGGCATTGGCGAGGGTCGATCCCGGCGCGACTGTAACTGCCGGCGGATCGGCGGCGGGCGCCGCCGCCACGGCCACAGGTACGCAGGCGACCGCGAGCAGCAACAACAACGGCGTCTTTGTGGGCGTCGGTATCGGCGTAGCCGTGCTCGTACTCGCCGGGGTCACTCTGCTCGTGACCCGGCGCCGGCGGACTGAACGGCACCTCGTCGCCGTGCCCGCTGAGCAGGGAGTGCGCGCGATCCCGCCGGCTCGCTCGATCGACGACGCCGAGCGCCGCGACAAGGCCGCCTAGAAAGAGCGGCAGGCGACAAGCGCAGCAGCCGAGCCGGCGTTCGCCGGCCCGGCTGCTGCTTCTGCTCCATCCCGTCACCGGCGCCGACAGCGCCGCAGGCGACGAACCCCCCGACCTACCCCGCGCCGGCCGATGGCGGCGCCCTCAGGCACACGTACGAACGCCGGCGTGCAGCAGTCGCGTTTCGGGGTAGACTAGGGGCGGTTCATGGCGCGCCGGGAAGTCTGGTCGGCACCGGCGCTGCGCATGCCCGAGGGCGCCGGATTCGAGGAACATTCCGGCGCCCTCGGTCGCGCCGGGACCGGGGGCGCACCGTCCGGGCCCGTTCGGGCCCTCGAGCGAAAGGCGCGAGATGGCGGAATCGGCAGCGTTGGAGGGTCGCGCGCAGGTGGTCGCCGAGGGACGGCGCTTCAACCTGGTGCGTCCGCGCGAGAGGTTCTACAACAACTTCTGGCTCATCCCGGCGGCGTTCCTCGTGGGGGCGCTGCTGCTGGCGGTGATCACCCGGACGATCGACCGCACGCTGGCGCCGGTCTCGCCGGGAACGGCTCCCTGGATCGTGAGCGCCGCCGGCGCCGGCGTCGTCCTGTCGACCCTGGCGACGGCCATGCTGACCTTCCTGGGCGTCGTCTTTTCGATCGGCCTGGTCGCCCTGCAGCTCGCCAGTCAGCAGTTCTCGCCCCGGGTGCTGCGCAACTACGTGCGCACGACCACGACCAAGGTCGCCCTGGGCACGTTCATCGCCACCTTCATCTATCCGCTCTTCAGCCTGGGCTACCTCGACGAGCTCACGCGCCGCGGGCGCGCCGACATCTCGACCGTCTCGGTCGCCGTCGCCATGATCCTGGCCGTCACCAGCATCGCCGTGTTCATCGCCTACGTCACCCTCACCATCCGCGGCATGCGCATCGCCTACGCGATCAGCACCGTGGCCGTCGAGACGAGCCGCGGCCTGGAGCAGATGTTCCCGCCGGACGAGAGCTACGCCACGGTCGCGCCGCCGGCCCTGGGCGAGCCCGATCACGTGATCGCCTACCGCTCTGGCCCCTTCGCCCTGGGCGTGCACTTCGGTCAGGGGATGCTGCAGGCGATCGACATGGCGGCCTGCGTGCGCCTCGCGCGCGAGCACGACTGCGTCGTGCGTCTGACCCCCCAGGTGGGCCAGTACGTGGGCCGCGGCGAGCCGCTGTTCGAGCTCTTCGCCGGGCCCGGCGGCCCGGCTTCGCTGCCGGTCGACTCAGACCTTCTGCGGACCGTCGACATCGGCCCGGAGCGCACCGTCTACCGCGATCCGTTCTACGGCGTGCGCGCCCTGGTCGACGTCGCCGCCCAGGCCCTTTCGCCGGCCGTCAACGCGCCGACCACCGCCGTGCAGGTGCTCGACCGGCTGCAGGACTTTCTGCGTCAGATGGCGCCGCGCACCTGGCCCAGCGGCCTGTTCGCCGACCGCGACGGCACGGTGCGGGTGGTCACCCAGGTACGAAGCTGGGACCAGTTCGTCGACCTGGCGCTGACCGAGATCACCGAGTTCGGCGCCGGGTCACCGCAGGTGACCCGGCGCCTCGCGTCGCTCCTGGACTCGCTCAGAGACCAGGTGGCCGACGAGCGCCGGCCCGTCCTGATCCGTCACCAGGCACTGCTCAGCGAGGCCGTCGCACAGCGCTTCGCGTCGTACCGGGCGCTCGCCGAGATGGCGCTCGAACCCGACGCGCGCGGCCTGGGGTGACTAGGACCGGGAACGCTCCCGTGCGCGCCGGGCGCGCTTGGGCGCCGCGGCGGCCTTGGGTTCGGC
>Ga0182027_10014485_pt1 | contig 10914 bp, 2 predicted proteins | sample 712E1DmetaG_FD_121300 | JGI IMG/M metagenome (GOLD analysis project Ga0182027, IMG submission 121300) | Permafrost microbial communities from Stordalen Mire, Sweden - 712E1D metaG (Illumina Assembly) | ecosystem: Environmental > Terrestrial > Soil > Wetlands > Permafrost | place: Sweden...
GCCGGCGTCGATGATGCGGGGTCCACCTTCACCATAGGTTGGATAGGAAATGCCGGTCTTATCCACAGTGGTGGATTTCAAGCCGCTTTCCCGCATGGCACCCTGAAGGCGCAGTCGGGTCTGGCGGCTCATAATCAGCGCATCACAATCGCCGCCATCACAGCGGCTGCGCAGGTCCTCGATCAGGGCGAACCAGTTGGAGATCCACTTGGTTACGGCGGTATCGGGGGAGACATCCAACCCGCCGCCGGCGACTGTCTGGAAGCCCGCCAGGGCGTTCGTCAGGCGATAGCGCAACCCAATCAGGCCCTTGGGGGTTGCGACCGGGTCGCCATTGAGGAAGGAATAATTGAAGGCTTTAGCCATGGCTGCCACCTTGGCCTGTTCCTGCAATTGGCGCTGATCCACAACGGCATCAGCAACGACCAGCGCCTTGGGGATGTCGATCTTATCGCCGAGGAAGTGAATGCGCTCGGTGACTTCCTCAGTCGTGACCTTCTGATCCGTGAAAGCGTCAGTATAGTCACGCCAGGGCGTGCTGGTCAGGGTTTGCGTCCGGATGAACTTGATATCAAGTTGCTTGCGTTCCTTGAATTTCAAGAGATCCATGAAAGGCGATGTTTCTCGCCAGGTCTTGATGACTGCCTGTTCGAGGGTGGACTTGGCCATCTTCTGGAAATCAAGCAGCGAATATGCAGTGGTCATAATAAACCTCCAACGTTATTTCTTGTGCCTCACTCGTTGCCAGGCTTCATTGGCAGACATATCCACGGGGATACCGCTCGATGGAGTGCCCTCGGCGGGTACGCGTGAGGAAGGACTACTCGGTTCTGGATTGGAGGAGGAAAGCCGGGCTTTCTTCGCGGCTGCGGCTGCTTTCACACTGGTATAAAATTCGGTCAATCCCTGCGTCCGGTCGATCTTGGACAATTCGGGGTCGCCATCATACAGGTGAACACCAACCGTATTCTCAATTCGAGCTATCTCAGGATCAAGTTGAACCTGTGGCTGCGCCCCCGGGGTTTGGGGCTCAGTCGGCGGTTCGGCGTCGATCAATGAGCGTTGTACCGCAGCATCACGAAGGGTTTTCTGTTCGGCAGGGCTAACTTCCTTCCCGAGGATCTTCGCTTGCTCGATGTAGGCGCTCACGCTGTCCAGCTCTTTCTGGAGCCGCACACGGCCTTTATCTGCGTAACTGCGGGACTGGTTGAGTAATCTTTCTTCCAGGGCGGCAGCTTCCGCACGAGTGAGATACTTCCCTTCGGCTTCCTTTTGACCGGTAAGCTCTGCACCACTTTCGGGTGCCGGAGACTCGCCTTCGCCTGTTCCCGCAGGCTGTCCGGAAGATTTGGTAGGATCGTCAATCATTCTAAAAACCTCCATTGGTAAGGGTCTGTGCCCATAAACGAAACGGGGCTGGCATCAGCCAGCCCCGCGTGATTGCACGTCTTGGGCATTTCTAAAAAGGATTTTACGTCATTTGTCAGGATATAGCAATGCCTTGACAAGTTGATAGCTAGGCATCATTTGCCCTTCTTCTTGGCGGGTACTTTGGCCGGCTTGGTAGCCAACTTGGCGACCTGCTTACTCGGTTTCTTGGCGGGTACTTTGGCCGGCTTGGGTTTTACACCCTCCGCCAGCGGGGTGCGTGGTTTGAGACTCGAGGAGCCTTTCGATCTCATGTAGGCCGCGAGGCCCGGGGGTAAACCTTTCTTTGCCATTTCAATCTCCTTTACTTCTGATATAGGGTCGGCACGATCACATCGTTCAAGAAGGTTGTCAGGGAGCCGCCAGGCTTCCCGGCACCTATCCAGATGTTTTGTAGCTCGGTCATGGCTGCATCCGAGGGCGTCTTTTTGAATAATTGGTAGTCGTAGAGCTGCTCCCAAAGAACCTGGCTTGCGCCCGACAGGTAATCGGCTGCTCCATAGACCGGGGCCTGATAATCCTGCGAGTAGTACAACTTCAAAGTATTGAGCGTTTCCTGCGTGGCCGGCGTCTTACCGCTCATCACGTCCTGGGCGGCATAACTATCGATGAAGGGTTGCATGGTCGGGTTGTCGGCTATGTACTGTTTCCGCCAGGCGAGATACTTCCCGTATTCAGGGAAGCGCACTTTGAAAGCGTCTTGCAGGTTGGCGGGTGTGGCATAATACATGGACTGAACATCCAGGATGTCCGGGAAGCGGCTATCCCGCTCGGCGTCGTAGGCGGTCAATTGCGTATTGATATTGGTCGGGAGCATCTTAGGCGCCTGCGTGTCGATTGTCGTCTGCGGTATGTCGGTCGTGGTCTTGGTTGCGGGGACGCTCGGCACCAGCCCGCCCAGGTAGCGAGACCATAGCGCCAGGCTATTGACATCAATCGCCGTGGTGTCGCGTGTGTTCGGGTCAAGGAAGGACTGCTGGAAGGTCTTGCCCATCTGTGCCGAAGCCATCCGCCGGTCGCCAGTGGAAAGCGCCTCGTACTTGTCCCATACCTGCCCGACCAGGAAAGAGTGAAGGAGATCATCCGGGGACTTCTTCCGGGCGAGGTAGGCTTCATACTCGGGGTACTTGTTGAAGAAGTCATTGATGGCGTTGGTATCGCCGGCGTTGTACTTGTCCCATGCTTGGTTCCATTCATCGGTCTGACCACGGAATTTTAGCTCGCCAGTCGGGAGCGTTTGGAAACCAAAGACACTTGGCGGGATGGATGAAGCCACATCCTGAATGGATGATCCGTGAGTGATGGCGTACAGAGTGGCGGCGCCAGGCACACGCATCGCCAATTCAATCTGCACCCGCTTGACAGCCGCATCGAAGGCGGGTCCACTCCGTTCCAACATAGCCATCTGAGCGGTTGGGGCGTCTATCTCCCCATCCCCGACCATGTTCGCAAGCTGGCGGTTGATGTAGTAGTCGCCGTACTCGCCTTGAGCCGGCATGTTGGCTGCGCCCCTGATCCATTCTTCCGGCTTGCCGAGGATACCGAGCACCTGCCCGATACTATCGGCCCATGTTCCAGCCGTAACCGCCTGAATAGCCTGAACGGACCGGGTTAGCGGAGTAACCGAGATATCGCCAGGGTTGCCAGTGGAAAGAACCGGCACCTTGATCCCGAGAGCGTCCAGCGGCATGGAGAGATACCAGGCCGGCCCGAACATCAGCCGCACGAAGTCAAACGGGTTACTTACTTCCGCCTGATTTTCGAGACTGGCTTCTGCCATGGCCTTGTTCCATGCGTCGCCGGCGTGGGTGGTGAGTGCTTGCTGTACCGATGTAGAGTCCATGGTGCCATCCGAAGCCCATCCTTCGAGGATGTACCCGGCGCTGGCAATCTGTGTATTCTGGTCGTTCTGCATCTGCGTGAAGGGCTGCGTGAAGGAAGCGAACGGGAATAAGTTGCTCCATGGGTCAATATAAAGAGTGTTGCCCATCCATGCCGGCAGGAAGGGTACGGTGATGGCAATCTTGCCGGCAAAGCGGGCCGGCGTGTTGCTTTCAAAGGTGCTCGAAGCTTGTTTCAGCCTGGCGTAATTCGAGAACCATGCCGGCTTGTCGAGTGCCCTTTCCGCCCAATTCATCAGGCTGCGAGTGTACCAGAACTGGTAGGGGAAAATCACGTCAAGGAACTTGTCAAACCCATAGCGGCGGTTGTAGTTGAGCAGGGCGTTATCCCGCTGCATTTCTCCCCAACGAACCGTCTGTAACTTGGCTCCTGACATATCCTGGTTGACCTGCGCCAGATAGTCCCGGAGCATCCCCTGCGTCTCGTCGTCGGCTCCGCCCAGGTTGAGCGGTCGATTGTTGATACTTCTGACTGCATCATCTTCCATGCTTCTGAGAAGTGGCATCACGTATTGATCCCACCCTTCCTGAAGTATCTGACCGGTCGGGACCGGGGCGTTGGTATCGTAGGCGCCGGCGGGGTAGCGCGGATCGGCAGTCTGCCATAGCGGGCTGCTGTCTGCCGGCGGAGTGGGTGTCACGTCTGGAGCGTCGTTCTTGATCGGGAAGCGTTTGATGAAGTCGGCCAGCTTGTCCTGGGTGACATAGAAGAAGTTACCAAGCGAGTTGTAGGATGCTCCGTTATTCATGAGAACATCCTTGTCTTTCATCTTGGCGCCATCAATCACGATCTTGCTCTCACGAGATCCGCCCTTGCCAACGTACAATTCCCAATCCTGCACGTTGTGCCCAATGATGGGTACTTTATCGCCGGCTTGCAGGTCAATGGCGAGGCTGTCGGGCGTGTGGCTCGAGCCCATGAACTTGCCGAAGTATTCCGCTACCGACTTGATCTTGGTGGGGTTGATCTTCAAGCCGGTTACATACGAGTTGCTATCCGGGTCGTAGAACTGCTCCCAGCGCATCCAGCCGTTGCCGCCCTGATTGAAGCGGTCGGCATAGTCCATCCCGGAAGTAACCAGGTCTCTCACGGCATTCATGTGCGGGGTAAGCACGCCATCCAGGATGGCAAACTTCTTGCCGTTCATGTCTTGTACTTCGGACAGGCGCAGGTTATTAGCCAGGTCTACCTGGCGCACGATCTTGCCAGTATTGGAAGCGGTCTTGATATCCTCGGCTTCTTTGCCGGCGCCGGAAGCAATCAACTCATCCCGCATATCCAGCCACTTCTGCTGGATCTCGTTGGCCTTATCCATCGTGACGGATTGGAGCGCCATCATAAACTTGTTGAGGCTTTCATTGGTTGCGTCGAGCAGGGACTTGGGTTGATCCTTTACCTGTGGGTCACTAAAGAAGTGGTCAAGGAATAACTGCTTGTCCGTGAGCGGTAATTTCTCCCACGTCGCCGCCACGGCCAGTTTATCCACGGTCGAGCCCAATTCAAACTCATCCGTGAGTACACCTGTCCCGGTGCTTTCGGCGCTGCCATGACTTACCGCTCCCAACCCCTGCATGCGGTTGGAAATGGTGCCGATGAACTTCCGTTCGCCGGCTGAAAACGAGTGCATGACAGTAACTTCCGGGGCGGTTATCTGCCCGGTGCGGTCCACGCGGCCCAATTCCTGCTTGAACTTGGTTGGGCTCCATTCATAGTCCGCCGTGATCAGGTGAACCCGCTTTCCGGTCATGTCTTGCAGGTTGATACCCGTTTTGCCGGCGCCAGAAATTACAATCACGTCGTATTTGTCGTTCTGGAAGGCCCTGGATACTTCTGCCCGGGTCTGCGGGTCTACCGAGCCGGTAACGAAGGCTACACGATCTCCGTAGGCGTCTTTGAGCACGTCTATGGGGGATGGAAGCTTGGGAAGTGCCTGTAAATCGTCCTTCAAGACGGTGATATCGTACATTGCCTCGGGGATCTCGGCAGGATCGGTAAACTCACCCTCGCCAATCTTGGAAACCTGCTTCGTGTTGATCTTATTGATGGCCGAAACCAGGTTGCCGGCTGTTCCATCGACCTCACTGACGGAAACGATGGAGATAACCACCTTCTGACCCTTGGCAATCGCCTTGTTTGCTTCGTCAATGGTGGCCGGCAGGCGCATATCGAACAGGGCCCGCTTTGCGTCGGCTTGAATATCGCCATTGACACCATACATAGCGGCGGCTTTCTTCGGTCCCTCGTTCATGGCGCCGTACTTTGACCAGGCATCATAGATGCGACGGTAGATATCCACCCGGGCATCGAAGTTAGCCTTTCCCTCATCGGTCGGTCTGACACCTTCCACGTAGAAATCCACGCCGGCCCGGCTAATGTCCCGACCCATGTAGGCGCCGGCCACCTTCAACTCGCGCATGATCTGTTCAGTATGCGCTGGCGGAAGGGTTACTTCAAAGGCACCCAGGCCCTTCTTGCCCCACTTGCCCTTTTCCGCCTTGCTCATAATGTCGCTGGCGTCTTTCATACCAACCACCGCTGCTTCCTGGCGGGTGGGGGCATTGAAGGAACTCTCAAACTCATCATTGGCGTCGCGTATTTCACGCCAGAAGTCATTGGAGGACATGGTTGATTGCGGAACGTTCGCCAATTTCTTGTTGAGCATGTCGGCCATGATCACCGCTTGTGTTTCGGTCTTGGCGTCGCTGCCAAAATTGCTGCCATTGTAGAGGAAGTGGTATTCTTCCGTACCTTTGTATCCCCGCTCGGGGTAGATGGTAATAAGCCCGACCTTCAACCCATCATTTATCTGGCCGGCATACCTACCTTGCACTTGAGTAGGCTCGGTAGCGATCTTATCCCTGGCGGCATTGACCTGATCTACGAAGGTATCAATCGAGACACGTGCGGCTGCGTTCTGCTTGGCCTGCTCAGGGGAGACCTGGCCGGTGATAACCTTTACCCAATCGTCAAAACCATCGACGGTCCAGACCTTCAAACCGTACAGGTAGCGCAATTCTGAAAGGTCAGTACCAGGTGTTGCGGTCAGGTAAAGCATATCCACACCCCGGCTGATCCAATCCTTGTGCAAATCCACCCACGGAAGGCCTCGTTTGGTATTACCCACGTTCTTGAACTCATGTGCCTCGTCAATGACCACGCTCTCGGGTTGCAATTCCTTGATGGCGTCCGCGAAGTACATGAATTGATCTTTGGTCACGAAGTAGACAGCCGCCTGATCGTTGAATGTTGGGATGGCTTCATCACCACGTTTTACTGCCGGCAGGGTTTCGCCACTCAGGACGATCCTTTTGGCCGGGAAATCAGTAGGCGGTTTGCTGGTGTAGTTGCCGTTTTCATCGGCGGTACCAGAATAGACCTGCGGAAACTCCACGTTCATCAGGTTATCAACATTCTGCGGGTTGGTGGTGATGACCAGGATACGCTTTTGACCACGTTCGAGACGGTCAATCACAAAGCCGGCTGCGGTTCGGCTCTTGCCGAGACCTACATCATCAGCAACGAGCATACCCATGCCGTTCTTGTCGTTCTGTTGGATGGCTGCCCAAATGGGATCGAGATTGCCTTCGAGTGAAATGGTGCGTCTTGCCATGGCCCGCATAACCCCATCGGTGGGCCGGTAGGCTTCCTCGAGCGCCGGCGAAGGTACGCCGGTCAATGCCTTGGTTTCTACAACAATGTTCGGGTGAGAATGGGCTACATCATCTTCTAATAAAGGTGCTCTTGCCACATACTCAGTAAAACTTCGAGAGTTAGCGACTGCTGCTTTGCCCTTGGCAATCTTGTCGAGGAACTCAGGGCTGTAAGGTTTTGGTCGAACTGGCTCCGAAACTCCTGTGGGCTTTTCTTCCACCATGCCGGCAGGAGTATTCCCTGCTTCGTTTGCAGGTTGACCAGCATTGAGTGTATCTCCGCTCGTGGGATATCCGGTTCCAGATCCACCGCTATTTGTTCCAGGTCGTCCGCTGACAGCGGGCCCGTTTGGATTAGTAGCAACGGGTTCGCCAATTCTTCCTGGGTCGGAAGGATTTTCGCCTGTGCGGGCTGCGGGATCGACGATGCCGGATTGGTCTGGACCGGCGATGTTGGTTTGAGTAAGTTGTTGCTGGCCATGGTCTACTGCCTCCTGGGTACGCTTCGGGATACTGTCTACTATATCAGCATACGTGTTCCAGTCGCCTGGAGCATCATGTCCGACACGCTCAATAGTGGGAACCTCGAAGATATGGGGCGTTTTGTCGATTACGACAAGTAAACTGCTGATGTCCGTGGCCCGGGCTTTATACGCATCCGCCGGGCTCTCTACCACCGCTTGCACCGTGTAGTTATCTTTCAGCCAATTGTAAAAGGCTGATGGCTTCATGGTGATGTCACGCGTGGCCCTATCCATAGTATACAACCAATTGGTAGGCATGACACCCACCAGCCGGCCATCATCCGGCAGGCGCAGCATGGTCAGATAGGTGAACCGCTGACTCCAATCGTTCAGGGTTACGGGCACGTTCACCGGTTTGCCATACTTGCCCGAGGCGTAACTGCCCCAGGGCGGGTTGGTGACGATCACGTCTGCCCATGGGCCGGCTTTCATGCCGTTCTGGATCAACCAATCGGCGGTCATAAGGTTTATGCCGGTCGGGTCGTATCCCAATTCACGCAGAACGGCCTGGCGGGTTGGGTCGAGTTCATTTACCAGAACTGTGACGCCATCCTGCCCATGGAAAGGCTCTACCAGGTTGCCGGTGCCGGCAGTTGGCTCGCCCACCGTGTCGCCCTGGCGCACATCTGCTGCCCATCCAGTCGCCTCACTGATCGTAAGCGGCGTCGAGAATTGTTGCAGGGATTTCTTTTGCAGGGTGCGGCGGGCTTCGGTCAGGCTATCTTCGAGCGTACTCATAGCCTGCAGCCGCTCAGCCAGTGGGGCGTTGCGGTCGTCCAGGCCGGCCCGCACATTCCGGGCTTGCAAATTGAAGGCGCCTTCCATGGTGTCATAGGCAAGGTTGATATCGGCCTCATTGTTCAGGTCGAAGCCATAATTCTTGATGAAGGCCTCGAAGTCCCGGCTCTTATCGAAGAACACGCCATTCTTGATACGCTCGGCCAGGGCGCCCATGAGAGTAGCCTTGGTCTTTTCGGCTTCCGGTAGAGGAGGGCGGAACATCTGATCCTGCCCGGCTACCTTGGTCACTTCGGTAGGCGCAACGGTATCGCCTTCTGCCGTGATGATTTGTCCGTCACTGGTGACACCCTTGACCTGCGCTTGGTCGCCGCCGGGGAGTTTCACCACGTCGCCGGCGCTGGTCAACTTGCCATTAGTATCAGCCACCACCATGCCGGGCTCCGCCACCGGGGCGGCGTTGGGCTCGTTGATCTTCCAGACGTTGGAAGGATGTACCCGGTTGGCAACTCTCTGGCCACCAGCATCATCCAGCCCGAGCAATCCGCCAGGCGTGATGTAATTGACCTTCAACTTCACATCATTGAGCGAAACAGTATCGCCAATCTTCAACTCGCCAATCTTTACCTTGGTGAATGTCTCGCCAGTCGGTAATGGCGTAGGTTCGGCCTTGGGCACATTGAAGCCCATACTCTGCTGTTGTGGTTTGAACATATCGAATTGCGTATCCTCGCCGGCAAAACCAAAGGTAGGTTCGGGAGTGGGCGCTGCTTCCGCCGCCGGTACTGCCTCTACCTGCTCAATGGGTCTATCGAATGTACTAAAAGACTCTCCGCTTGGAACGTAGGGCGTAGGTGCGGCCTCAGGTTCGGGCGTGGGAAGCGGCGGCATGATGATCTCGGGTATTGGCGTCGGGTGCGTTACCACAGCCCACTTAGCCCCGCCGTTATCAGAATACACATCCCCACCAACCTGATCGGCCAGTTTTTGAGCGTCGATCCGCAGGACTATGCCCTTCTGAACCATTTCGGTATTCTCGTCCACCAGGTCGCCCGGGCGTGCTTCGGCCCAGCGCACGTACTCGCTTTGCGGTGTGGCGTTCTCGTCAATCGGCATAGTACCGGTAGACTCGGCGCCCTTGAAGATGGGAGCAACCTGGGTGGGTGGAACGGCTGCCATCGGTTCAGCGTTAAACATATCCCGCCAACGGCGTAGATCCACCTTACGCAGGTTGGCTATGTCTTTGTTGAGTAGTGCTTCAAAGTCTGCATCCGTGGCAGGGCGCCAGGTCTTGGGCATGTAAGCCCAATTCTGGTCCCGGCTCGGTCTGGCCATGGGTTTACCATCGTCGGTCCAGCGTTCCACCAGCATGATCTCGCCGGCTTTGTCAACGATAAAGCGAACGGTGCCAGGGGTAGGATTTATTGCCGGCGTGGGCGGGTTCACTGGAACATCGGCAGGGTGGGCGGCGTTGTACTCGTCGAGAACAAATTGCGGGACATCCTTGCCGGCGTCAATCGCCTGCTTTACGATTGCGTCCCACGTCAATCCTTCCGCCCATGTCTGCCCGATCAGGTCGGCTTGCAATTCAACCTTATGGGCCTGCTCCTGGATGGCTTTGTTACCGGGGTCGGCGGCAAGGATATCTTGAGCGGTCTGGTATAGGTCAGTGACCTGTCTAAACTCGGGCGAAGATTGCCATGCGTCCTCAGTCATATCGCCATTCTCATTGGCGCTGTTGTAGTCGTCCTGGCTCATCGTCCAGCCGCTGGTTTGTTCCCAGGGTGCCGGCGTCGCGGGTAAGGGTTCTTCCGTCACTTCATCGACAGGAACAGCCGTTACAACGGTCTCCCCATTCGGGCCGCGGCTGAAATCGAGCCTTGCTTTCTTGAAAGTGATCTGCGGCTTGGCCGGCTGCTGCCAGCGGTCGTACATCGTCTGGTAGGCTTCGTCGGCGTTCGAGGCGCCCGGTACACCCCACTCACGGTAAAGGTTCAGGCGGTCACGCAGGAACCACATGGGGCCGGCGTCATGATAAGTGTCGTCGTGATACTCGGCATTCAGACGGTTCTTCCACTGTGCCAGGGTCATGCCCTTCATATCGCCCAACGGAATGGGGCGCAGTTCAGACGGATCGTGTACCTGATCCATGGTCAGGATACCGTCCTGGGTAATCTTCAAAGCGGTCAGGCGCAGCCGTTCATCGTCTGCGAATAGCCGGTTGATCGTATCCGGGCTCAGGTCGGTGGCTTGTTGAGTGTTCAGCCGGGCTATGATCTCCTGGCGCAAGTTCGGGTCATGGTCTTGCTGTATCCATTGGTTGACGGTATGGGCCGGCACATCGGAAGGCGGGACATAACCATCCGGGAGCGGATAGTAATCTTCCTGTTTGTAGAGCGGCGTATCCTCCACCGGCTCTTTCCCAAGCATCCGCTCGAACACGTCCTTGATTTCTGGCGTGATGTTTATGTCGATGGGACTTCCGACAATGGAGTGATAGATTTGCAGCATCCATGTCTTGAAATTCTCGAACACCCTGACCAATGCCGGGGTTGGGGCTACACCATCAGCCAGGTACTTCTCAAACCCACGTGCAAACATTTCGTTCTCGAGCCGGGCCTGGGCGTCCTCGAAGGACTTGAAGGCAAACTCTGTCCCGTTGTCGATGAAGA